>Ga0213836_101429_pt1 | contig 14114 bp, 11 predicted proteins | sample SWPATP03_FD_160578 | JGI IMG/M metagenome (GOLD analysis project Ga0213836, IMG submission 160578) | Coastal seawater microbial communities from Marineland, Florida, United States - SWPA TP0 #3 | ecosystem: Environmental > Aquatic > Marine > Coastal | place: USA: Florida | collected 2016-08-05
GAATCCGGAAGATCTCCACTGGAATCGTGCGTTGATTACCCTGCGGGTCGACGAGAGCAGCGGCAGCTTTGCCGCCAGCCATCTCAGCCTCTTCAAACTGACGAATCACCTCTGCGAAGTCAAGAAGCGCATCGTGGGACGAGGCATCTGGAAGGTAAGTCTGGGTCTTCCGCGTGTCGCGCGGCATTTCGGTCGACATGCTCATGACCGGAGTGTATCGCGCCAAACGAAAAAAACGAACAGCGAGCGATGTCGCTAGCGAGGTGTATTGACAAGCTGTTGTTGGTGCGTCCCGCGGGGGTCGCGCCCGACCCGGCGCGACCCCCGCATCCCCCGTCACCCCTTCTCGGCGCCCGCCGTCGTGTTCATGATGCGGCGCTGGAAGATGAAGAACAGCACCACGACCGGAATGCTCATCAGCACCGCCGCCGCCAGCTGCAGCGGGAACTGGTTGCCCGCCCCCAGCTGACCAGACACGAGCTGCGCCACACCGACGGTCAGGGTGTTCAGTTCGGGGCTCTGCCGCGCCACGATGAAGTGCCCCAGCTCGTTCCACGAGCCCTGGAAGCTCAGAATGAAGATCGTCACGAGCGCTGGTGTCGCCATCGGCAACACCACCGACCAGAAGCGTCGGAAGGTTCCGGCGCCGTCGATCTTCGCCGCCTCCTCGATCGACTCGGGGATCGAGTCGAAGAACTGCTTCATGATGAACACGCCCGCGGCGGTCGACAGCAGCGGAATGACCATGCCGCCGTAGGTGTCGTACAGCCCCAGCTCGCTCAGGATCAGGAAGCGGGGAATCAGCAGCACGACGCCCGGCACCGACAACACGGCGATGAAGGCGGCGAAGATCACCGTGCGGCCGCGGAACCGCAGTCGCGACAGCGCATAGCCCGCCATCGAGTCGAACAGCACGCGGCCGATCGTGACGCACACGGCGACGAGCATCGAGTTGCCCGCCCACAGCGCAAACGGCTCGCGCGTGAATAGGCGCTCGTACGCGGCGAAGGTGATGGTTTGCGGAATCAGGCCGAGTGCATCCTGGGTCGCCTCCGCATCCGTCTTCAGCGACCCCGAAATCGAGATCAGGAACGGGTAGATGTAGATCAGGGCGAGCCCGATCAGAATCAGGTAGCCAAGCAGCATGCTGCTGCGAGCCTTCGCCCCGATCCGCTTGCGTCGCTTCAACGGCTTCGCCGGCACCGTGCGCGGCTGCTTCGGCGCGCTCGGCACCTCGGGCGTGGTCGCGCTCATCGGATCCCCCCTTCGCTGAGGTTGCGCGCGGCGGCCCGCTGCGCGAAGCCGCGCTTCTTCGGTGACCGCTCGCGCAGAATCCAACGCTGCAGCAGCGTCAGAACGATGATGAAGACGAACAGGATGAACGCGATCGCCGCGCCCTGCCCCCACCGGAACTCGTTGAACGACGTCTCATACGAGAGGTACGCGGGCGTCAGGATGCTCGCCCCACCACCCAGCACGTAGATCTGATCGAAGACCTGCCACGAGCCGATCAACCCGAGCGTGAGCACGGTGAACAGCGTCGGGCGCAGCATCGGCAGCGTGATGGAGAAGAACTTGCGCAGGGGCTTCGCGCCATCCATCAGCGCGGCCTCGTCGATCTCGGAGCCGATGTTTTGCAGTGCCGCGAGAAACAAGAGCATGAACGTGCCCGAGGTGGTGAAGATTGCCAGGATGATCAGCACGGTCATGGCGACCGAGGGACCGGCGAGCCACTCCCACCAGCTGATGCCCAACGCGCCTCCGTCAGCCAGGGCCGAAGGCGCGGTGTCGGCGCCGAACGCGCCGTACACGATGTGCAGGACACCCCGCGAGTCGTTGAGCCAGTTCGGGCCTTGAGCGCCGAAGGCCCGCAGCACTTGGTTCACAGCGCCGGTGCCGAGGAACAGGAACTGGAAGACGATAACGATCGCGACCGAACTGGTCACCGACGGAAAGTAGAAGGCGGTGCGGAAGAAGCCGCGGCCCTTCAGCACCGCGCGGTTCACCTGCACGGCGAGGAAGAGCGAGAGCGCCGTCTGCAGCGGAACGACGAGGAGCACGTAGTAGAGGTTGTTGCGCACGGCGCGACCGAAGTTGCGCTGAGCAAGACCGTCCTCGGTCGTGATCGCGGCGTAGTTGTCGGCGCCGACGAAGTTCACGCGCGGGTTCAGGGGCGATTGGAAACCGTTCCAGTCGCTAAGGCTCACCCAGAAGGCGAGCGCGATCGGGATGAGGAGGAAGACGGCGGCGATGATGACCGCCGGGGCGATGAAGAGGTAGCCCGCGCGGGCCTCGCCGCGGCGGATTCCTCCGCCGCGACGAGGGCGCGCGCTGGCGCGGGTGGTGGACATCAGCCGCGGGCGCTGTCCAAAGCCGACTGCAGGTTGGTCTGCAGGCTGGCCAACAGGGCTGACGGGCTGGCGTTCGCGATGTTCTCGAGCTCGGTGTTGAACTCGCTCACCGCGGCGGCGGCGCCGGCGAAGGCGACCGGGCTGACGGCGTAGTCGACGCCCGCCACGAAGGCCGCGTTCTCGGGGAACTGGCTCGCGTAGCTGTCGGCACCGGCCGAGGTCGAGGGGATCACGCCGAACGCCTCGGCGGCAAGCAGCTGCTCCTCGGGCGTCGTGACGAACTCGACGAACTCCATGGCCGAGTCGCGCGTGTCGCTGTCGATCGGCATACCCCAGCAGGTCGCGAACGAGTACGTCGACGGGCCACCGGGGCCTGCCGGCAGCTCGACCGAGATGAACTCGCGGTCGGGGAAGTCGTTCGCCATGGCGCCGTTGATCCACGGACCCTCGACGACCATCGCGGCGCGCCCGAGGCCGAACGCCTCGCCGCCCCAGCCGGCCTCAAGGTCGGGCGGGAACACCAGCGAGCCGTCCGCGATGAGGCCCTGCAGGTACTCGAGCCCAGCCGCGTTGTCGGCCGTGTCGGCGGTGACGGTGTCACCGTCGACGAGCTGGCCGCCCGCCTGGTTCATGAACACACCCACGCGGGCGTACTCGCGACCCATGGAGAGGCCGACCTGGTCGCCGTCGGTCAGCGACGCCGCAACGGTCGCGAGGTCATCCCACGTGGTGGGCACGTCGGCGTCGGTGAGCCCCGCGGCCTCCCACGCCTCCGTGTTGATCTGCAGGCCGAGGGTCGAGAAGTCTTTCGGCGCGCAGTAGAACTCGTCCTGGTAGCTGAACTGCTCGACGAGCGCCGGAAGGAAGTCTCCGGCGTTCGCCAGCTCGCCCGCGTACGGCTCGAGGAAGCCCTGGCTCGCGTAGGTCTCGAACTGGTCCCAGGGCAAGTAGAAGAGGTCGGGCGGGTTGTTGCCCGCAAAGCCCTGACCCAGCTGCTGGATGAGGTCGTTGGCGACAACAATTTCGACCTCGGTGCCGGTCTGCTCGGTGAAGCGAGCGGCGGCCTCCTGGTAGTAGCCCGCCTCAGCGGGTCCCGACGACGCGATGAGAATGCTCAACGAGTCTCCGCCGCTTGCACCGTTGCCTCCGGTGCCGCCATCGCCGCCATTTCCCTCGCCGTTCGGCGCGCACGCGGCTAGAGTGACGGCGAGCGCCCCGGTCAATCCGAGGGCGGTCCATTGTGATGCCTTCACAGTGATTCCTTTCGATGAGTGATTGCCGGAGCCCCTAGGCGCCGGTGATTCCGCCGAGCGCGAGGTGGCTAGACCTGCGCTCGACGAGTCGAGGCACGAGGAGCCGATTCGTCGGCTCCTCGTTGCTGTCTGGATTTGCTCGCACATCGCCGCCGCTCTCGCCGAAGAGCAGCTCGAGTGCCGCGGCGACGACCTCGTCCAGCGGCTGGTCGACGCTCGAGAGGCCGACCGCGCCGGCGACCGGGGTGTTGTCGAATCCCACGATGGGCAGCTCGGGACGCCCCGCGGCGGTCGCGGCCATGAGAGCGCCGAGGGCGAGCGAGTCGCTCGCACAGACGATCGCATCGGGCGCGGGTGCGCCGCTCAAGAGCTCTCGGGCCAGCGCTGCTCCCTGATCGACCCCGTCTTCCGTCGAGCGCGAGAGCGCGGCCTGGGTTGCGGCGTCGAGGCCGCACGCTTCGGCCCAGCCGGCTCGCCGCTCGTCGCCGGTACCCGACGGGCTCGGCCAACCGATCCACGCGACACGCTCTGCTCCGGATGCACGCAAGCGGTTCACGGCGTCGCGAACGCCCGCGCGCCCATCCACGTCGACCCAGCGGTGACGCGGGTCGGTGAGGTCGCCTCCCCACGGCCGCCCGAACGAGACGAAGGGTACGCGGTGCTCGATGAGCCACTGTTGCCGCACGTCGCCGTGCACGGTGCCGATGAGTACGAAAGCGTCGACGTCGGAGCCGTCGTGCAGTCGCCGAATGTGGGCGAGCTCATCTTCGGGCCCGTCTGCGGTAAAGATCATGACCCGCAGGTCGCGGGCATCGGCCTGCTCGGCGAGCTTGTGTACGAAGCGGTCGAGCACGGCGCCCGAGATGCCGTCGCGCAGCGGGTCGAGCCGAATGCCAATGGTGGAGGAGCGTCGGGTGCGCAGTCGGCGCGCCGAGGCATGCGGCCGGTAGCCGAGGTCGGCGATCGCCCGCTCAACGCGCTCGCGGGTCGTCTCGCGCACGATGCCGGGGCTGTTGAGCACGTTCGAGACGGTCTGACGAGAGACGCCCGCGGCCTGCGCGACGTCATCGACGGTCGGCATGCGTCCCACGTGCGCCCCCTTTGGCCCAGTGCTCGGATCGGATCAGCGATCGGATGTTCGTGATGAGAACCTGAATTTGATCGATCATTTTGATCGTTCTAATTATTCGGTAGTGTGTCCCACACCAGACACCGGTGTCAAGCCCTCGGCGCCGCACCGGCGTCACCATCGGCCCCGACACCGAGGAGCAGACCTGCCGTGACCCCACCCCGCCAACCGCTGCTGCACGACGCCCTCACCGTCCTGCGCGCGCCCACGCAGGTCTGGTCCGCCCGCTCCGGCGCCATGGGCGCCGCCCCGATCCACGGTGTCTACCTCGCCGACGTGCGCATCGTGCGCGGTCTCGAGCTCGAGGTGGGGAGTGCGGCGCCCGAGCACATCGCGACCGGCGCTCCGAGTGCGAGCGAGGCGAGCATCCAGTTCTTGCTGCGCGAGCTCGACGACCCGACGCCCGACCCCGGCGTGCGGCTCGAGGTGACGCGCGTTGTCGACGCGCACAGCCTGACGGAAACGCTGCGGCTGACATCGCGGCAGCCGCACGACATCACCACGTCGGTGCGCATCGCCCTCACCGCTGACGCGAGCCTCATGGAGTCGATCAAGCAGGGCCGACCCGAGCACACCTCCGTCGCCGTGCAGCTCACCGACGGGGTCGCGAACTGGTCGGGCGAGAGCGTCGACGCGACGCTCACCGCACAGGGCTTCACGCTCGCCGCCGACGGTGGCACCGTCACGCTCACCGCCGAGCTCACGGTGCCCGCCCGCGGCGAGGCCACGTTGTCGTGGCGGCTCGACGCCGTCGACCGCATCGCCGCGGTACGCGGGGCCGACGGGCCGGCCCCGTGGTCGACCCCAACCGTCAACGCGGGCGACGCGCGCCTGGCGCGCTGGGTCGCGCAGTCGCTCACCGACCTCGACGCGCTGCGCATGACGACCACGGCGCATCCCGATCAGCAGTTCTTGGCCGCCGGCGCACCGTGGTTCTTCACCCTGTTCGGGCGCGACTCGCTGTGGGCCGCGCGGTTCCTGCTCCCGCTCGGCACCGCCCTCGCCGGAGACACCCTGCGCGTGCTGGCCGGCCTGCAGGGCGACGAGCTGGTCGACGACACCGCGGAGGAGCCCGGCAAGATCATGCACGAGCTACGTCGGCAGACACTCGTCGTCGATGACGCAACGTCGCTGCCTCCGCTGTACTACGGAACCGTCGACGCCACCGCCCTGTGGATCTGCCTGCTGCACGACGCCTGGCGCTGGGGAATGCCCGACGACGAGGTGCGCGCACTGATGCCCGCCCTCGAGAAGGCGCTCAGCTGGATGCGCGAGCACGGCGACGCCGACGGCGACGGGCTGCTCGAGTACGTCGACCGCTCGGGGCACGGCCTCGCCAACCAGGGCTGGAAGGACTCGGGCGACAGCGTGCAGTGGCGTGACGGAACCCTCGCCGACGGCCCGATTGCGCTCTGCGAAGTGCAGGCGTACGCGTACGAGGCCGCCATGCACGGGGCCGAACTGCTCGACGCGTTCGAGCGCGACGGCGGCGACGACTGGCGCGCCTGGGCGGGCGAGCTGAAGCGGCTCTTCCACGACACGTTCTGGATCACCGACCCCGCCCTCACGGGTGAGCTCGGCCCGTATCCCGCGATCGCGCTGGATGCCCGCAAACGGCCGGTCGACACCGTCACGTCGAACATCGGTCACCTGCTCGGTACCGGCCTGCTCGACGCCGAGCAGTCGGCGCTGATCGCCCGTCGACTCGCCGACCCCGCCATGAGTTCGGGCTACGGGCTGCGCACCATGGCGACCGACTCGGGCGGATACTGGCCGCTCAGCTATCACGGCGGTGCGGTCTGGACGCACGACACCGCGATCGCCGTGCTCGGCCTCGCCCGCGACGGCCACGCCACTGAAGCGGCCGAGCTGATCTCGGGCTTGCTGCGCGCGGCCGAGGGCTTCGACTACCGCATGCCCGAGTTGCATTCGGGCGACAGCGCCACCGACGTGGCCTCCCCCGTCCCCTACCCCGCCGCGTGCCGCCCGCAGGCCTGGTCGGCCGCATCGGCCGTGGCCGTGCTGCAGGCCGTGCTCGGCGTCGAGCCGAAGGCCGACGGCACGCTCTCGACCCGCCCGCTGACCGTCACCGGACGGGTCACGGTCGACGGCATCGTCGTCGGCGACGCGGTGCACACGGTCAGCACCGGGAGCTGACGCGCGAGGCGTCGAAACGGCGCCGCGCGCCCTGAGCCGCCCCTGGCTCCTTCCTGTACGTCCCCTGATTCTGGTGACACTTCGCTCGGTCGGTGCGACTGACTAGTAGACGCGCGCTTCTCCGATCAGGGGCGCGCGGGAAGGAGAACCATGAACAGGAACGTCCTCATCGTTGCCGGCGCCGCCGCCGCGGCCTACGTTCTCGGCACGCGCGCGAACCGGCCGACGCTCGCCGAGCATCCCGAAACGCTGCGCCACCAGGTTGAGCGCCTCTGGACGGACCCGCAGGCGAAGAAGCGCCGCGCGAAGTTCCGCAAGCAGCGGGCAAAGGATGTGCGCGCAGCGAAGAAGGCGCTGCAGAAGCAGACCGCAGACGCACGAAAAACGCTCGGCAAGCAGGCCGACATCACGCGGAAGAACGTCTCGAAGCAGGCCGACCGCGCCACCAAGAAGGTGCGGAAGGCGATCGCCGCGTAGGCGACCGCGTCACCGAAACGCACCACCCCACTCGATACGACACTGAGGAGAGCCAGGATGAACGAGAAGCTGAAGAAGACCACGGACGACCTGATTGATGCCGGCCGCGACGCGGTGCGCGACGGCGAGAACGTCGTCGGCGACGCGATCGACGACAATCGCGACGAGCCGGTCGTTGTGCGCGAGGCCCGCAAGGTCGGCCGCCGCGTCGACCAGTACCGCGAGGACTACCCCACCGCGTTCGGCATCGCCGTCGGTGCCGTCGCCGTTGCCCTCGTCGGCGTGCTCGTCGGCGTGGTCGCCGGGCGCCGCTAGGAAGGCCCGAGTTTAGGCGAGCGCGGCGGCGAGCGATCGCACGCCGCGCTCGACCTCGGCAAACGTCGTGCTCAGCGGCGACAGGCCCATGCGCACCCCGCTCGGGTGGCGGAAGTCGGGAATGACGCCCTCGCCCCACAGCCTCTGCACCGCCCGGCCCGCGTTGGGGTGGTCGACGGTGATGTGCGAGCCGCGGCGCGCAGCATCCCTCGGGGAGGCGAGCACAGCATCCGGAATCAGCTCGTCAACCAGCGCGATTGCGTACGAGGTGAGCGCCACTGATTTGGCGCGAATCGCCACGATGCCCGCCTGCTCGATGAGCGTGAGCATGTCGGCGAGCGGCACCATGCCGACAATCGGCGGGGTGCCGCTCACGAGCCGCCGGATCCCCATCGCCGGCTCGTACCCCTTCGTCATGGCAAACGGTTCGCGCGCCCCCAGCCACCCCGGAATCGGGTTGGCGAACTGCTCTTGGTGCCGCGCCGCGACATACGCCCACGCGGGCGCGCCGGGGCCGCCGTTCAGGTACTTGTACGAGCATCCGACGGCCATGTCGACGCCCCAAGCGTCGAGCTCGAGCGGCACCGAGCCGACGGCGTGCGAGCAGTCCCAGATCATGAGCGCGCCGTGCGACTGCACAACACCGGTGACGGCGGGCATGTCGGCCCACCACGCGCTGCGATAGGCGACGCCGCTGAACAGCGCGGCCGCCGTGCGCTCGCTCACGTGCTCGGCGACCAGCTCGGGTGTGATGCCGCCATCGTGCGGCGCCGTCACCCAGCGCACTGCGAGCCCGTGATCGTCGGCGATCTTCTCAACGATGAAGCGGTCGGTCGGAAACTCGTCGGCCAGGATCAGCAGTTCCGTGCGCCCCGGCCGCATCTGAATGGATGCACGGATCAGCTTGAAGATCAGCACAGTCGTCGAATCCCCCACCACCGTCTGGCCGGCGGCCGCGCCGAGGCAGGCGGCGCCGATGCGGTCGCCCAGTTCTTCGGCGCGGGCGAGCCACAGCTCGTCCCAGCCGCGAATCAGTCGGTCTCCCCACTCGCGTTCGACGAGGTGCCGCATGCTGCCGACCGTGCGGGCGAGGGGGCGGCCGAGCGAGTTGCCGTCGAGGTAGGCGACGAGGTCGCCCCCGGGCAGAAACTCGTCGACGAAGGAGGCGAGGGGGTCGGCCGCGTCGAGCTCAACGGTGTCGCGTCGTGCAGAGGGCGTGCTCATGCCGCAAAGGCTAGCCCCGGTCGCTGCACCGCGAGGCGCAACTCGTCGCCCACCTGGGGCAACTCGACCGCGGGCAGGCGCATGCGCACGCGTGAGCCGGTCACGAGGTCACACGTCAGCATCGCGTCGTGGCCCGCGTACGAGATGCCGCTGACCCGGGCGTCGGCACCGGCCGCAGCGCGGGCCAGCAGGTCGGGGCGCGGCACGATCCACTCGGGGCGCAGCATGAGGCGCACGAGTTCGCCGTCGCGCGGGGTGAAGCCGACGGCGGCCGCCTCGACCGAGCCGAGCGCGCACGAGACGCGGCCCTGCCGCCACTCGCCGTCGAGCTCGACAACGTCGCCGACGAAGCGGGCAACCCAGTCGCTCGCGGGCTGCTGATAGACCTCTTCGGGCGTGCCGAACTGCTCGAGCCGGCCGTCGCGAATGACCGCGACCCGGTCGGCGAGGGTCAGCGCCTCTTCCTGGTCGTGGGTGACGAGCAGCGAGGTGGTGCCCTGCGCGCGCAGCAGCTCGGCGACCTCGCGGCGCAGCCCCACGCGCAGCTGCGTGTCGAGCGCGGCGAAGGGCTCGTCGAGCAGCAGCACGTCGGGCCGCGGGGCGAGGGCACGCGCGAGCGCAACGCGCTGCGCTTGGCCACCCGATAGCTGGTTAGGGGCACGGCCGACGAGGCCGCTCAGGCCGATGAGCTCGGCCAGTTCGGCGATGCGGGCCGCACGCTCGCGACCGCGCACTCCGCCACGGCGGGCGCCGCCGGCCAACGCGAAGCCGATGTTCTCCCCGACGCTGAGGTGCGGAAACAGCGATGCTTCCTGCGGCACCCAGCCGACACCGCGCTTCTCAGGGGGCACCGTTGCGGCGGGGCTCGACAACTCGCGGTCTCCGACGGCAATACGTCCCTCCGCGAGCGGAAGGAGTCCGGCAATCGCGAGCAGCAGCGTCGTCTTGCCGCAGCCCGAGGGGCCGAGAACGGCGACGAGCTCGCCCGAGTCGACGCGCAGCGAAACGTCGGCAATGCCGACCGTCGACCCGTAGTCGACGCTCGCGTTCTCGACGACGAGCTCGCTCACAACTCCTCCTTGGCGGTGCTGCGCACTCCGGACAGGATCATCGCCGGTACGGCGGCGATGAGAACCAGTACGGCGGCATAGGGTGCGGCGGCCCCGAATTCGAAGACCACCGTCCTGTTCCACAACTCGGTGGCGAGGGTGTTGATTCCCGTGGGCCGCAGCAGCAGGGTCGCGGGCAATTCTTTCATGGTGGCGATCGCAACCAGCAGGGCGCCGACGCCCAGGCTCGGAAGAGCGAGTGGCACGGTCACGCGCCACCACGCCGTCAGCGGCGACGCCCCCGTCGTGCGCGCGACGGCAATCAGCCGTGGCGGCACCTCGCCGAGGCCCGCCCGCATCGTGCCGATCGCCTTGGGCATGAACAGCACCGCGTACGCGAACACCAGAACGACGACGCTCTGGTAAAGCGCCGGCACCACCGCGAGGGCGAAGAAGACCAGTGACAGCCCCACGACGATGCCGGGCAGGGCGTGACCCAGATAGCCGACCGACTCGATCGCCGACACCAGGCGGCCGCGGTAGCGGGCGGCGAGCGCCGCGATCGGCAGCGCGAGCAGAACGGCGAGCACGGCGGCGGCGACCGCAACCCCGACGGTGGCGCCGATCGCGCCCAGCAGGCGGGGAACATCGACCGCGCGCAGCGTGTCGGCCTGCACGAGGCGGGTGCCGAGCCCGAGCAGGGGAACAGCGACGCCGACCACGGGCGCGGCGGCCACGACGGGCAGAAGCGAGACGAGCATCCCGCGGGAGATGGTGCGCGGACGCACCGCGCGCGCCGTCGTGCGCGGCAGCTGACGGCGCGCTCCGCGTTCGCCCGCCACGACGACGAGTGCCATCACGACCAGCAGCAGGGCGAGCGTGGCCGCCTGGGCGCGGTCGAAGCTCGCCGCGTAGGCCGAGTTGATGCCCCACGTGAGCGTCGGGAACCGCATCATCGCGACCAGCCCGAAGTCGCTCAGCGCGTAGAGGGCGACGAGCAGCGAGCCGGCGATGGCGGCCGGGCGAACCTGCGGCCAGGTGGCGACGAAGAAGGCGCCGATCGGCCCCCGGCCGAGGCTGCGCGCCACCCCCTCCAGGTCGCCGGTCGCGCTGCGCAACGCCGCGGCAACGGGCAGTGTGACGTACGGCGTCGTGACGGCGGCCAGCAGCAACCAGCTCGGCACGAAGCCGCTCAGCGACGGAAACGACACCAGCCAGCCGTAGCCGGCGAGGTACGACGGCACCGCCAGCGGCAACGACGACAGCAGCAGCCAGCTGCGCGGAAACGGCACGCGGATGCGCGTGAGCACGACGGCGACGGCGGTTCCGAGCACGAGGGCGGTCGCCGTCACCGCGAGGGCAAGCCCGAGCGAGTTCGCCGCGTACTCGAGAACCCGACCCCGCGAGAGGGTCTGGATGATCGTGGCCAGGCCCGTCTCACCCGCCCGGACCACGAGGTACACGAGCGGGATCGCGGCCGCCGCGGCGGCGACCACCGCGAACGCGACGAGGCCGACGGGCGGGCGGGTACCCGTCACCGTCGGCTCGGTCGCGCGAACGATCGTGGTCATGGCATCAGTCAAGCACTGCGGCGCTGGGGGGCGGCAGGGTCGCAGGTCCCCTGCCACCGGCCCCGAGCATCCGGGTGTATCGGACTAGATGAAGCCGAGGCGCGCGAGAAGCTCTTGCGTCGTGGCGAGGTCGTCGAGGTCAGAGAGGTCGAGCTCGGGGTTGACGAGCGACTCGAGGCTCGGCAGCCCCTCGGGCGCGTCGATGCCGGGCACCAGCGGGTACTCGAAGGTCTGCTCGACGAAGTAGCGCTGGCCCTCCTCAGAAACGAGGTACTCGACGAAGGCGAGGGCGGCCTCGTTCTCGGCCGAGCCGGCGAGGATTCCAGCACCGGTGACGTTGACGATCGAGCCCGGGTCGCCCGCCTCCAAGAACTTCAGCTGCGCGCGCATGTTGTCGGCGCCCACCTCTGCCGCCTGAGCGAACCAGTAGTAGTGGTTGATGAGGCCCGCGTCGAGCACGCCGTCGTTGGTGGCGGCCAGGATCGCGCGGTTGTTCTCGAACACCTCGTAGCCGCGAGCATCGAGGTCGCTCAGCCACTCTTCGGCGTCGCCCTCGCCGTCGATCACGCGGTACGCGGTGACAAAGGACTGGAAGCTGGCGTTGCCGGGGGCGATACCGAGCGAGCCGGCGAAATCGCCGTCGACGTAGTCGTCAATCTCGTTGGGCAGCTCGGCCTCGGTGAAGCGTTCGCCGTCGTAGACGACGACTCGGGCGCGGCCGGTCACGCCGACCCAGCTGCCGTCGGTCGAGGTGAAGCCCTGCGGCACCGCGCCGGCGATGTCGTCGGGCAGCGGCGCGAACAAGTCTGCAGCGCTGAGGGCGCCGAGTGCGCCGGCGTCTTGCGACAGGAAGACGTCGGCCGGGGTCGCCTCGCCCTCTTCGAGCAGCAGGGCGCCGAGTTCGGCGGTGTTGCCGTAGCGCACCTCGACGGCGATGCCGGTCTCGGCGGTGAACTGGTCGATGAGCGGCTGCACAAGGGCCTCGTCGCGGCCCGAGTAGAGCGTGAACGAGCCGGCGTCGGCGGGTGGCGCCGTGGTCGGGTCGACGGGGTCAGTGCTGGGGTCGCCCGTGGCGCAGCCGGCCATCAGGGCGATGGCGGCGGTGAGGGCTGCGGGGGCGAGAAAACGGCGAGCGCGCATGCGTGTATCGGCTCCAGGGAGTGAGAGGAAGAACCCAACGGTGACACCGTCGGGCGGCGCCCACTGTGGCGCCGAGAAGTTAGGTTAGCCTAACCTCGCTTCGGATGCACGCGCGAATTCTCAGCATCCGTTCGCACCGGTCACGACCGGCCCGCGAAGGCCTCCAGCACCTCGGCCAATTGGTCGACCGCCCAGTCGAGATCGTCGCGCTCGACGACAATCGGCGGCGCCAGCCGGATCGTCGACCCGTGGGTGTCTTTCGCCAGCACACCGCGTTCGAGCAGCGCCTCGCAGACCTCGCGCCCGGTCGCGAGCGTCGGGTCGATGTCGATTCCCGCCCACAGCCCTACCCCGCGCACGGCGACGAGCCCGTGGCCGACGAGCTCGTTCAGGCGGTGCAGCAGGTGGGTGCCCAGCTCGCGCGAGCGACGCTGCATTTCGCCGGTCTCGAGCAGCTCGACGACGGCAAGGCCGACGGCGGCGGCGAGCGGGTTGCCACCAAAGGTGCTGCCGTGCTCTCCCGGCTGCACGACGCCGATGACGTCGGCGCGGCCGATCACGGCGCTGACGGGCACGATTCCGCCCCCGAGCGCCTTGCCGAGCACGTACAGATCGGGAATGACGCCCACGTTGTCGCACTGGAAGGTCGCGCCCGTGCGGCCGAGCCCCGACTGAATCTCGTCGGCAATCATCAACACGTCACGCTCATTTGTGATGCGGCGCACCTCGGGCAGGTACTCGGCCAGGGGCACGATGATTCCCGCCTCGCCCTGAATGGGTTCGACGAGTACCGCGACGGTGCGCTCCGTGATCGCGTCGGCGAGCGCATCCGCGTCGCCGTAGGGCACCGTGACGAAGCCGGGCGTGAACGGGCCGAAGCCCGAGCGCGCGGCCGCGTCGGTCGAGAAGCTGACGATCGTGGTCGTTCGGCCGTGAAAGTTGTCGCTCATCACGATGACCTCAGCCTCGCCGTCGGCGATGCCCTTCACGCGGTGCCCCCACAGGCGCGCGAGCTTGATCGCCGTCTCGACGGCCTCGGCGCCCGTATTCATGGGCAGCACCATCTCGACGCCGGCGAGCGCCGCGAGGGCGTCGGCGAACGGGCCCAGCCGGTCGTTGTGGAAGGCGCGGCTGGTGAGGGTGATGCGATCGAGCTGATCGCGCGCGGCGGCGATGAGATCAGGATGCCCGTGGCCGAAATTCACGGCAGAATACGCCGCGAGGCAGTCCAGATAGCGCCGGCCGGTGATGTCGGTGACCCAGGCGCCGCTGCCGCTCTCGACCACGACGGGCAGTGGGTGGTAGTTGTGGGCGAGGCGGCTGTCTTCGAGCGCGATCGCGGCGGCGGTGCGCTCGTCGAGGTGCGCGTGGGGGGTGGCGCGGTCGTCGCTCACGGCACTCACCAGCGCAGGTCGAGCGTGCAGCACTTGACGCCGCCGCCGCCGAGC
>Ga0213836_101430_pt1 | contig 14110 bp, 11 predicted proteins | sample SWPATP03_FD_160578 | JGI IMG/M metagenome (GOLD analysis project Ga0213836, IMG submission 160578) | Coastal seawater microbial communities from Marineland, Florida, United States - SWPA TP0 #3 | ecosystem: Environmental > Aquatic > Marine > Coastal | place: USA: Florida | collected 2016-08-05
CCGCATGAGCGAAGACATGCTCGGCATGCTGGCCAACATCCAGCTCAAGAAGAACGACAAGGTCGGCTACGTCAACACCATCGAAAAGATGGCGGCCAGCTACCCGAAAGCCCAGTACTGGAACGACTTGCTGAACCGCGTGCAAGGCAAACCAGGCTTCTCGAGCCGCCTGGCGGTCGACGTCTACCGCCTGAAGCTGGCCAATGGCCTGCTGAAGAAGCCGAGCGAGTTCATGGAAATGGGCCAGCTCGTCCTGCAGGCGCGCGCACCGGCCGAAGCGCTGAAGGTCATCGACAAAGGCTATAAAGCCGGCGCCCTGGGCACTGGCCCTGACGCTGCGCGTCACCAGCGCCTGAAGGACCTGGCCGAGAAGAGCTTGGCCGAACGCAACAAGGATGCCGCCGCCACGGAAGCCGAATTTACGGCGGCCAAGGACAACGACGGCCTGGTCGCCTTGGGCTACAGCCTGGTGCAGGCTGGCCAGACCGACAAGGGTCTGAAAATGATGGAATCGGCAATCAAGGCCGGCGCCCTGCGCTATCCCGACGAAGCCAAGCTGCGCCTGGGCGAAGCTTATGCCGCGGCCGGCAAGAAGCAGCAGGCGATCAGCACGCTGCGCACGGTCGGTGGCAAGGAAGGCACAGCCGACCTGGCACGCTACTGGATCATGGCGATCAACAAGCCGCTGGCTGGATAATCTTCCGCAAGCGCTTGGCCGGTGTCACATGAAACGCCGCCTGTTCGCAGGCGGCGTTTTTTTTCATCGACCGTCACCCTGGGCTTCCCCGGGGCACGGCGCCCTTCTCTCTCCGCAATGCAACAAGCCTTTACCGTATAATCAGGGTTTCGCCCCGCGGCATGGTTGACCACGACCTGTGTGGCAGGCTTGCCGGGCACTCTGGAACCACCAATGAAGGTATTTCGCGGACTTCCCAATGACGCGGCGCGCGCACCGTGCGCCCTCACGATCGGCAATTTCGATGGCGTCCATCGCGGCCACCAGGCCTTGCTGGCGCGCGTGCGCGCTGCTGCCGATACGCTGGGACTCGAAGCGGCGGTGATGACGTTCGAACCGCATCCGCGCGAATACTTTGCCCGCCGCAGCGGCGACCTGTCCCGCGCACCGGCGCGCATCGCCAACCTGCGCGACAAGCTGGAAGACCTGGCCCAGGCCGGCATCGACCGCGTCATCGTCGAACACTTCAACGAGCAGTTCGCCTCCATTTCACCCGACGATTTTACGCAGCGCGTGCTGGTCGACGGGCTGCACGTCAAATGGCTGATGGTCGGCGACGACTTCTGCTACGGCGCCCGGCGCGCCGGCAATGTCGAGATGCTCAAGGAAGCCGGACGCCGTCACGGCTTCCAGGTCGAGACGCTGCCGACGGTGCGCGAGGGCGACCAGCGCATCTCGTCCTCCGCCGTGCGCACGGCGCTGGCAGCGGGCGACCTGGCGGCGACCGGCGCCCTGCTCGGCCACCCGTATGCGATGTCCGGCCACGTGATCCACGGCGCCAAGCTGGGCCGCACGCTGGGCTTTCCGACCCTGAACCTGCGCGTGACGCACCGCCCTGCCCTGCAAGGCATCTTCGTGGTGCAGGTGCACGGCCTCGGCGATCGTCCGCTGCCGGCAGTTGCCAGCCTGGGCGTGCGCCCGACCGTCGAGGACGCCGGGCGCATGCTGCTGGAGGTGCACATCTTCGACTACGACCGCCCGTGCTACGGCAAGCTGGTGCGCGTCGAGTTCCTGAAAAAACTGCGCGACGAAGAGAAGTACATCGACCTCGACACACTGACGGCAGCGATCCACCGCGACGCCGAACAGGCGCGCGCCTGGTTCGCCGGCCACCGGCTGCACCACGATCCGCGCAGCGCGGCACGCGCCGGCGCCCTGACCGCCACCGACCGAATTTGACGCGGGCTCATCGTCCGCGTGGCTGCCGGTCCGATACCGTGCAGCCAAGACCTACATCCTTTACCGAAGAAATTTATGTCCGAAAACAGCAAACCCGTCCAGAATGCACCTGCTCAGAAGGCAGCCAAGAAGCCTGAGAGCAAATACCCGGTCAACATGACCGATACTCCCTTCCCGATGCGCGGCGACCTCGCCAAGCGCGAGCCGGGCTGGGTCAAGCAATGGCAGGACAAGCAGATCTACCACCGCATCCGCACGGCAGCCAAGGGCCGCCCGACCTTCGTGCTGCACGACGGTCCGCCGTATGCGAATGGCGACATCCACCTCGGCCACGCGGTGAACAAGATCTTGAAGGACATGGTCGTCAAGTCGCGCACCATGGCCGGTTTCGACGCGCCCTATGTGCCGGGCTGGGATTGCCACGGCATGCCGATCGAGATCCAGATCGAAAAGCTGTACGGCAAGAATTTACCCACTGCGGAAGTCCTGCAGAAAGCGCGCGCCTATGCGCTCGAGCAGATCGACCGCCAGCGCGCCGGCTTCATCCGCCTGGGCGTGCTCGGCGAATGGGAAAACCCGTACATGACCATGGCCTACGGTAACGAGGCCGACGAATTGCGCGCGCTGGGCAAATTGCTCGACAAGGGCTATGTGTATCGCGGCCTGAAACCCGTCAACTGGTGCTTCGATTGCGGCTCGGCCCTGGCCGAAGCGGAAGTCGAATACCAGGACAAGCGCGACCCGGCGATCGACGTCGGATTCCCGTTCGCGGAAGAAGAAAAACTGGCCGCCGCCTTCGGCCTGCCGTCGCTGCCGACGATGAACGGTTTCATCGTGATCTGGACCACGACCCCGTGGACCATCCCGTCGAACCAGGCGCTGAACGTGAACCCGGAAGTGACCTACGCACTCGTGCAGGCCGAACGCGACGGCCAGCCGCTGCTGCTGATCCTGGCGCAGGACCTGGTCGAGTCCTGCCTGGCGCGCTACAAGCTGGAAGGCACGGTCATCGCCACCACCCTCGGCGCCAAGCTGGACGGCATGCACTTCAAGCATCCGCTGCACGCCGCCGATCCCTTCTACGACCGCCTGTCGCCGATGTACCTGGCCGACTACGTCACCACCGAAAGCGGCACCGGCGTGGTCCACTCGGCGCCGGCCTACGGCCTGGACGACTTCATCTCGTGCAAGGCGCACGGCATGAAGGACGACGAGATCCTGAAACCGGTGATGGGCGACGGCCGCTTCGCCAGCTCGCTGCCGCTGTTCGGCGGCCTGACGATCTGGGAAGCGAGTAAACCGATCTGCGCCGCCCTGACCGCCGCCGGCGCCCTGTTCGAACTCAAGATGTTCGACCACAGCTACATGCACTGCTGGCGCCACAAGACCCCGATCGTGTATCGCGCGACGAGCCAGTGGTTCGCCGGCATGGACATCACGCCAAAGGATGGCGGCGCCACCCTGCGCGAAACCGCGCTGGCCGGCATCGCCAAGACCCGGTTCTTCCCGGACTGGGGCCAGGCGCGCCTGCACGGCATGATCGAAAACCGTCCGGACTGGACCCTGTCGCGCCAGCGCCAGTGGGGCGTGCCGATGGCCTTCTTCATCCACAAGGAAACCGGCGCGCTGCACCCGCGCACCCCTGAATTGCTGGAGCAAGTGGCCAAGCTGATCGAAGCGAACGGCATCGACGCCTGGCAGGCGCTCGACCCACGCGAACTGCTGGGCGACGACGCCGAGACCTACGAGAAGAACAAGGACACGCTCGACGTCTGGTTCGATTCCGGCGCCACCCACCAGACCGTGCTGCGCGGCTCGCACGCCCAGCAGTCGACCTTCCCGGCCGACCTCTACCTGGAAGGCTCGGACCAGCACCGCGGCTGGTTCCACTCGTCGCTGCTGACCTCGTCGATGCTGAACGGGACGCCGCCGTACAAGGCGCTGCTGACCCACGGCTTCACGGTCGACGAGCACGGCAAGAAGATGAGCAAGTCGCTGGGTAACACGATGGCGCCGCAGAAGATCTCGGATACCCTGGGCGCCGACATCCTGCGCCTGTGGGTGGCCTCGACCGATTACACGGGCGAGCTGTCGATCAGCGAAGAGATCCTGAAACGCGTCACGGAATCGTATCGCCGCATCCGCAACACGCTGCGCTTCCTGCTGGCGAACACCTCGGACTTCGACCCGGCCCAGCATGCCGTCCCGGTCGCGGAATTGCTCGAGATCGACCGCTATGCGATCGCCTCGATGGCTGCGCTGCAGAAGGACATCAGTGCGCACTTCGACCGCTACGAATTCCACCCGGTCGTTTCGCGCCTGCTGAACTACTGCTCGGAAGACCTGGGCGGCTTCTACCTCGACATCCTGAAGGACCGCCTGTACACGACCGGCGTGGATTCCGTGGCGCGCCGTTCGGCCCAGACCGCGCTCTGGCACATCGCGAACGCGCTGCTGCGTGTGATGGCGCCGGTGCTCTCGTTCACCGCGGAAGAAGCCTGGGCCGTCTTCGCGGGCCAGCAAACCTTTGCGGACAGCGACGAGACCATCTTCACGCAGACGCTGTGGACCTTCCCGGAACTGCCGGATGCCGAAGCGCTGCTGGCCAAGTACGCGGCCTTACGCGAAGTGCGCGCCGACGTCACCAAGCAGCTCGAAGAACTGCGCGCCTCGGGTGCGATCGGTTCGTCCCTGCAGGCCGAGCTGACCATCAAGGCCGCCGGCGCCAAGCACGATCTGCTGGCGAGCCTGGACGACGACCTGAAGTTCGTCTTCATCACCTCGCAGGCCAGCGTCGAGCAGGCGGCCAATGAGGCGGACGAAGCGGTGCAGGTGACGGCATCCGAAGCGCCGAAGTGCGAGCGCTGCTGGCACTACCGCCGCGACGTCGGCCACAACCACGAGCACACGGGCCTGTGCGGCCGTTGCGTGAGCAACCTGTTCGGCGCCGGCGAAGCACGCCGCTTCGCGTAACGGGTTTGACGCCAACCGCCATGCCGACGCGAGCCGGCATGGCGGTTTCCACATCTGACACCACATTCCAATGGCAACCAAGAAAAAACCAAGTATCTCGACCATTCACAAGTCAAACGCCGGCATCGGCGCCTGGCTCGGCATCGCCTTCCTCGTCGTGCTGGTCGACCAGCTGACCAAGATCACCGTCTCGAAACTGTTTACGTACGGCGAAACGCTGCCGGTCACGAGCTTCTTCAACCTGGTGCTGGTGTATAACCCGGGCGCCGCCTTTTCTTTCCTGGGCAACCAGGGCGGCTGGCAGCGCTGGTTCTTCACCGCGATTGCCTTGGGCGCCATCGGCTTCATTCTCTACCTGCTCAAGCGCAATGCCAGCCAGCGCCTGTTCTGCTGGGCCCTGGCCCTGATCCTGGGCGGCGCCGTCGGCAACGTGATCGACCGCGTGGCGTATGGCCACGTGATCGATTTCCTGGATTTCTACTGGCGCGGCCTGGGCCACTTCCCGGCCTTTAACGTCGCCGACATCGGCATCTCGGTCGGCGCCTTCCTGTTCATCGTCGACGAACTGCGGCGCGTGAATAAAAACTGAGGAGTCCGACATGGGCATGGACCTGCAAGGTAAAAAGATCGTCCTCGGCCTGTCCGGGGGCGTGGCCTGCTACAAGGCGGCGGAACTGTGCCGCGCGCTGATCAAGGAAGGCGCGCAGGTGCAAGTCGTGATGACCGATGCGGCGACCCATTTCATCGGGCCCGTGACGATGCAGGCGCTGTCCGGGAACACCGTCTGGCTCGACCAGTGGGATGCGCGCATGCCCAACAACATGGCGCACATCGACCTCACGCGCGGCGCCGACGCCGTGCTGGTCGCGCCCTGCTCGGCCGACTTCATGCGCAAGCTGGCGCACGGCGCCTGCGACGACCTGCTCTCGACCCTGTGCGTCGCCCGTCCGGCCGGCGTGCCGCTGCTGGTGGCGCCGGCCATGAATGTCGAGATGTGGCAGAACCCGGCAACCCAGCGCAACGTGGCGACCCTGCGCGCCGACGGCATTCGCATCTTCGGCCCTGGCGCCGGCGAGCAGGCCTGCGGCGAAACGGGCCTCGGGCGCATGCTCGAACCCGAACAGCTGCTGGAAGAACTCATCGCCTCGTTCCAGCACAAGATCCTGGCGGGCAAGCGGGTGCTGATCACGGCCGGGCCTACTTTCGAAGCGATCGATCCGGTGCGCGGCATCACCAATCTCTCGTCCGGCAAGATGGGCTATGCGATCGCGCGCGCCGCGCGCGAAGCCGGCGCCGAGGTGACGCTGGTATCGGGGCCTACCGCTTTACCTACGCCGCATGGCGTGCGCCGCATCGACGTGCTCTCGGCCCAGCAGATGCACGACGCCGTGATGGCCGGCGTCGAAGGCCAGCACGTCTTCATCGCCGTGGCGGCGGTGGCCGACTGGCGCGTCGCCAACGCGAGCGACCAGAAACTGAAAAAGCAGGAAGGCGGCGCGCCGCCCCAGCTCGAATTCGCCCAGAACGCCGACATCCTGGCCGCGGTCGCGGCAACCACCTCGCTCTCGGGTTGGCCCTACTGCGTCGGCTTTGCCGCCGAGTCGGAAAACCTGGTGGAATACGGCGCCGCCAAGCGCGAACGCAAAGGCATTCCCCTGTTGGTCGGTAATATCGGCCATCACACCTTCGGGCAGGATGACAACGCCATTGTCCTGTTCGACGAGCAGGGCCATACCGTGCTGCCGCGCGCCGACAAGCTGACGCTGGCGCGCCAGCTGGTTTCCGAAATCGGCAAGCGCCTAGAACAGCGCTCGCTGTTAACATGATTTACTGATTCAACAATGAAAACCATCGACGTCAAAATTCTCGACCCGCGCATGAAGGAACTGCTGCCGGCCTATGCAACGCAGGGCAGCGCGGGGCTCGACCTGCGCGCCTGCATCGACGCGCCGCTCGTGCTCGAGCCCGGCCAGACCGTGCTGATCCCGACGGGACTGGCCATCCACGTGGCCGATCCGGGCTATGCGGCGATGATCCTGCCACGCAGTGGACTCGGCCATAAGAACGGCATTGTCCTCGGCAATCTGGTAGGCTTGATCGACTCCGATTACCAGGGCCAGTTGATGGTGTCGACCTGGAACCGCGGCCACGCCGCATTTACCCTGCAGCCGCTGGACCGCCTGGCGCAGCTCGTGATCGTGCCCGTGCTGCAGGTGGGCTTCAATGTGGTCGACGAGTTTGCATCGAGCGAACGGGGCGCCGGAGGGTTCGGCAGCACCGGAAAACAATAAGACAAAGAGGAGGACCATGATTCGTATAGATCGTCTGCGCCCGGCCGTGCTGGGCATTGCCCTTGCCACGCTGCTGGCAGCCTGCGGCACCCAGGCGCCGATCCGCCAACCCGGCATCCCGAGCAGCCCGGTCACCGAAACGCCGGAAGGCACGCCGCTCACGCCGCAGATGGCGGCAGCCGCCGATACGCTGACTAAAATGGCGGCGCTGCAGGACCGCCTCTACCGCGTGGCCGCGCCCCTCCTGATCGACAATGCCGAGTTGTGCACGAAGCACGCGCGCAACCTGCTCGGCTTTACGGCGAAGAACCGCCACTCCTACCCGGGCGTCTACAACGAAGCCGCGCACGTCGCCTTCGGCATGGACGAGCGGCTGCAAGTGACCGCCGTTCTGGCCGGCAGCGGCGCGGCGAAAGCAGGCTTGCGCCTGGGCGACGACCTGGTCGCGGCCGGCGGCAAGCCGCTGCCGACCGGCCCCAACGCCCTGGCCGGCGCGGCGGCCGTGTTCGGCCCGATCGTCGCCTCGCAGGCGAAACTGCCGCTGTCGATCGAACGCGACGGACACCCGCGCGACCTCAGCATCCCCGTCACGCGCGCCTGCGGCTTCGGCATCGAACTGGGCAACGGCGACAACGTGAATGCCTACGCCGACGGCCCGCGCATCATGGTCACGCGCGGTATGCTGGCCGTGACCAGGAACGACGACGAGCTGGCCTATGTGCTGGCGCGCACGATGGCGCACAACATCCTCGACCATCCGAAAGCGCAGCGCAACCAGGCCACGCTCGACAGCGTGATCGACAACCTGACGCGCATGAGCCCGGACACCGGCATGCTGACCGGCAGCGCCGGCATCAAGGCGATGCCGTCCAACCTCGACGCCGCCGCCGACCGCCTCGCCATCTTCCTGCTGGCGCGCGCCGACTACAACATCGAGGGCGCGCCGGCATTCTGGAAGCGCTTCGCGGCGACCCATCCGGCCAGCGTGGCGAATGGCTTCACGGCGAACCATCCGTCGACCGCGGCGCGCTTGACGGCGATGGAATTGGCGATCGAGGACGTGAACGCGAAGAAGGCGGCCAAGAAGCCGATCGTGCCGTAAGGCGCCTGTCGCGCGCATCGCTGACATACCGTAGGGTGGACGGGTCTCCCGTCCACGCGTTCAAACAGTGCCTGGAAACCACGCTGTATGCTTGGGTTCGTCGAACGCGTGGACGGGAAACCCGTCCACCCTACAAAAGCCATCGACCACGCAGCACCACCATTCCTCCCCGCCGACGTCCCGCGCGCTTTTTTTGTATCATTGACATCCCTCACCAGCAGCGCCCGCGCCCACCATGGATAGCCTCGACCTCGACGTACTCAAGACCGCCGCCACCTGGGTCGATGCCGGACACCGCTGCCAACTGGTTACCGTCATCAAGACCTGGGGCTCGAGCCCGCGCCCGATCGGCGCCACGCTCGCCGTGCGCGACGATGGCCGCGTGATCGGTTCCGTGTCCGGCGGCTGCATCGAGGACGACCTGATCGAAAACGTGCGCGCCAGGGGCATCGCCGTCGACGCGCGGCCGCACGTGGTCAGCTACGGCATCAGCGCCGACGACGCCCACCGCTTCGGCCTGCCCTGCGGCGGCACCATCGAACTGGCGATCGAACCGCTCGGACCGCAGAGCAGCCTGCGCGAACTCCTGCAGCGCCTCGAAGGCGGCGAATTGCTGGAACGCCGGCTCGACCTGGGCAGCGGCGCCATCACCCTGGCGCGCGCCAATCCCGGCGCCGTGCTGCGCCTCGAGAACGAAGTCCTGCACACCGTGCACGGCCCGCGCTGGCGCCTGTTCATCATCGGCGCCGGCCCTCTGTCGCGCTTCCTGGCGCAAGTGGCAACGGCGATGGATTACCGCGTCATCGTCTGCGACCCGCGCGAAGAATACCGCGCCGACTGGAACGTGCCCGGCACCGAACTGGTGCACACGATGCCGGACGACCTCGTGATCGAGGCGAAGCTCGATGCGCGCAGCGCGGTCGTGGCGCTCACCCACGACCCCAAGCTCGACGACCTGGCGCTGATGGAGGCGCTCAAATCCGAGGCCTTCTATGTCGGGGCGATCGGCTCGCGCCTGAACAATGCGCGCCGGCGCGAACGCCTGAAACTGTTCGACCTCACCGATGCGGAACTCGACCGCCTGCACGGCCCGATCGGCCTCTACATCGGCAGCAAGACCCCAAGCGAAATCGGCATCGCGATCCTGGCTGAAATGACGGCGATTAAAAACGGCGTGCCGACCGCGATGCTGGTGCCGCACGCCGCAGCGCCCCAGCCGGCAACGGGCGAGGTCTGCGCACGCTGAGGCGCGCGCCATTTCTGAAGCAAGAAACGGCTTGCACGCCGCGGCGCCTTGCGCCACCATGCGCTTCCGCCATTCGAGTCGACCATGAACACCGCTAATTTCCTGCGCCTCTTGCTGCTGGCCGCCATCTGGGGCGGCTCCTTCCTCTTCATGCGCATCGGCGCCCCCGTGCTCGGGCCCGCGGTGCTGATCGAATACCGGGTGCTGTTCGCCGCCCTGTTCCTGGCCGCCGTCGGCCTGGTGCTGAAAAAGCGCCTCGACCTGCGCGCCAACTGGAAGCATTACCTGATGCTGGGCTTCTTCAATTCGGCCCTGCCCTTCCTGTTGTTTGCGTATGGCGCGCGCACCCTTACCGCTTCGGTGCTGTCGGTGCTGAATGCGACGGCGCCGATGTGGGGCGCGCTGATCGGCGCGCTATGGGCACGCCAGGCCATCACGCTGAGGAGTGCCCTGGGCCTGGTGCTGGGGACGGCGGGCGTGGCGCTGCTGGTCGGCTTCGACGATGTCGCGCGCCTGCCCGGCGCCGGCCTGGCGATTGCGGCGGCGCTGGGCGCGGCCCTCTGCTACAGCATCGCCAGCCTGTATGCGAAGTCAAGCAAATCGGTCGAACCCTTCGCCAACGCGCACGGCACGATGTGGGCGGCGACCCTGTTCGTGCTGCCTGCGCTGCCCTTCTTCCCCTCCCCCGCCACGCCGACGCCGGGCGTGTGGGCAGCCGTGCTGGCGCTTGGCGTGGTCTGCAGCGGCATCGCCTACCTGATCTATTTCCGCCTGATCGACGAAGTCGGCCCGACCTCGGCCCTGACTGTCACCTTTTTAAATCCCGTGTTCGGCATCCTGTGGGGCGCACTGTTCCTGGGCGAGGCGGTCGGCTGGCATACGCTGGCGGGCGCGGCGACCGTGCTGGTCGGGACCGCCCTGGTGACGGGCTTCGTGCCGCGCTTCGGGCGTCCTGCAGCGGCGGCCGCCGGCAAGCCATGACGACGCAGGCGCTGTCGATTCTTCTGCCCGCGTCCTACCGCAGCGCCGACGTGCTCGCCTTCCATGCCCGGGATGCGGAGGGTCTGGCCGAACAGGTGCGAGGCGAGCGACTGCGCAAGGCCGTGCTATTGAAAGGCGTACCGGTGCTGCTGGACGTGACGTTCACGCCCGAGAGCGCGCAATGCCACATCGAGGCCGATGGCGAACTCGATGCGGTTACCCTGGCGCTCGCCCACGAAGCGCTGCGCAGCATCCTGGCCCTGCGCATCGATCCCGCACCCTTCGCCGCCTTCGTGCGCGACGATCCGCTGTTCGCGCCGCTGCTGGCGCGCACACCCGGCCTGCGCATCGTCCAGTCGGCAACCGTGTTCGAAGCGCTGACCTGGGCCATCATCGGCCAGCAGATCAACCTGCCGTTCGCGATCAGCCTGCGCCGCACGTTCATTCAACAGGCGGGACGTGCGCACAGCGGCGGGCTCTGGTGCTATCCGGAAGCGGCGGATGTGGCGCGGCTCGACCTGGAAGCCCTTACCAGCCGCAAGTTCTCGCGCGCCAAGGCGGAAACGCTGCTGCGCGTCGCGCGCATGGTAGCGGAGGGTACATTGCAACTCGCGCAGGACGACGATCCGGCGCGTGCGGCGCCGCTGCTGCTGGCGATCAAGGGGATCGGGCCGTGGACGGTGAATTACACGCTGCTGCGCGGCTATGGCTATGCCGATTGTTCGCTGGAGGGAGATGTGGCGATTCGCAGCGCGCTGGGGAAGCTGTTGGGAGAAACGGTGAAGCCGGACCAGGCGCGGACGCAGGCGTGGCTGGCGCGGTACAGCCCGCATCGGACGATGGCGGCGGCCTACTTGTGGGCGAGCCTGGGTTAACTGCTATCAAAAACGTGCACAAAAGTGTGCAGCGTCCTATTCCTGCCCCGAACCGTCCTGGTGACCATGTTCGTACCTGACAGGCGTCACTTCCCCGCCTGCCGCCGGAACCATTCCGGCAACAGTGCCCGACGTTGCCGCCGGACTCGCCACGGGTAGCGCAGTGCGCGCCGCAAGGGCGCCGGTTGCGAGCCGCTGTAAATTGATGGCCGCGTTCACATCGCGCTCATGCCGTACGCCGCAACTGCAGGTCCACGTTGGTTCGGCGAGAGTCAGCGTAGCATTCTTCTGCCCGCATGCGGAGCACAGCTTGCTGGAAGGATACCAGCTGTTGGCCAACACGATCACCGTGCCGTAGCGTAGCGCCTTGTATTGCAGCTGGCGTCGTATCTCATAAAATCCGACATCGGCAATGCTGCGCGCCAAGTGCGCGTTAGCCAGCATCCCCTTGACGTACAGGTCCTCAATCGCCACCGCTTGGTTTTCGCGGCACAGGCGGGTTGTAAGCTTGTGGGTGAAATCTGCGCGCACCCGGGCAATGCGCGCATGTAGGCGTGCCAGGCGGCTCGCACCCTTGACCTGGTTCGCCGACCTCGACAGATGCGTGCCCTTCAGGATACTGCCGGAAATCCCGGCTGCGGCCTTGGCCGCCCGCACCTTCCTGGATTGGCGGCGCGACCGGATACGCAAGCGCCGCAACGCCGCACGTAGCGGGCGCGGTGCCGCGATCTTCTCGCCCGTGCTGAGCGTGGCCGCTGCCGAGACGCCAAGGTCGACGCCGACCACGCCGTCGCCGGTGCGCGGCCGACGAGCGATTTCATCGGGAATCTCGACCTGGATCGCCAGGAACCAGTGTTCGGCTTGGCGCGAAACACTGGCGCCCATGATTTTGCCCGGGAAACGCAGCGCTTCCGCCAGCGCCACCGGCCCAATCTTTGGCAGGACGGCGTTCTTTCCCTCGACGCGGAACTTGTCGTTGGCAACATAAAAACTGTCGGGGCAACGACCCTTTTTCTTAAAGCGAGGCGGATAGCCCGGCTGGCCTGCCTTGCGCGCGACGAAGTATCGAGACCACGCTTTCTTCAAGTTTGCGAACGGTTGCGCGTGGGCGTCGCGGTGAATTGTGCGCAGCCAGGGCCGGCCGTCGGTGTCAAGCCAGTCGGGGTGGGCGTACTTAATGGCATTGAACTGCTTTTTCAGCGCCATCACGTTGGGTCGCAAGCCCCCGGCGACTTGGCGCTGCCACTCGGCCAGGGCCCAGTTCCAGACGCGGCGCGCGGTCCCAGCCGCGCGTGCGAAGTAATCGCACTGTGCGGGGGTAGCGTCGAGGCGGATACGATGGGACAGGAGCATGTCAGAGGAGTGTCAGTTGTAGACTGATGTTCGACTATCACTGGCGCAAACTGTTCGACGGAAGCTCGAAAAGTTTGTGCGACTTTAAAACACCTTCGAGCACCTGTAAGCACTTCCTTAACGACCAGAGTCTAGCTCCAGCGCGGCAAGCCCTCCAGGTGCTGGGCGCTTTCGCCTGAAAACCGGATCAGTTCGGACAGGGGGACGGTCGCCAGGTTCTCGCTGCCGTAATGGCCGCCGAGCGCGCTGGGAATCTTGAGGCAGTAGGTGCGATCGTCGGTGAGGGGGCCGAGCGTGGATTCGGCCAGGTCGACCAGTTCGGGCATGTACCAGTCGTTGAGGAAATCCTGGTTGTAGGAAAGCGCATCGAGCGCGGCGCGGTCTTCGGCGACGTGCTCGCAGCACAGGTCCTGCGGGCGCACGCGCCAGTAGCTGCCGTCGGCATCGCGCAGGATCAGGTTGCCGAAAGCGTTGGCGCCCAGTATCTCGACAGCCCGCAAGCCCATCCAGCTCCAGGCATCGTTGATGTCTTCAACAGTAATCATGATCGACCCCGTGAATGCGATTGACTGGTTGGACATTGCAGAGTTCGGCAAGTGCGATGAACTTGCTTGCCCCTTGATCCAGCTCGTGTGCGCCAAGGCCGGCCAGAACGAAAAAAGCCGGTACTCCTTGTAGGAAGTACCGGCTTTTTTCTTGAATCTGGTTGCGGGGACAGGATTTGAACCTGTGACCTTCGGGTTATGAGCCCGACGAGCTGCCAGACTGCTCCACCCCGCGTCTGTGAAACGAATTATATACGGGTTCGACCATTTAGGCAAATCCAATGCCAAACGCATTGGTGATTGGCGTCTTGCATGGCACGGCTGCTGAGCCGGCGTGGCGGCACAGTCGGGGTAATCAGGTGTAAAGTGTGCGCATATTCATTCTCTTCTTCCTCTATGAACTTCTGTTCCGAGTGCGGCCATGCGGTCGCGCTGTCCATACCCGAAGGCGACAACCGGCCGCGCCACGTGTGCACCCAGTGCGGCACGATCCACTACCAGAACCCGAAAATGGTGATCGGCTCCATTCCGGTCTGGGAACACGAGGGCACGCTGCAAGTGCTGCTGTGCCGGCGTGCGATCGAGCCGCGCCATGGCTACTGGACCTTGCCGGCCGGCTTCATGGAAAACGGCGAAACGACGGGCGAAGCGGCCGTGCGCGAGACCGAAGAGGAAGCCGGCGCGAATATCGAGCTGGGCCCTTTATTTACGCTGCTCAATGTCGCCCACGTACACCAGGTGCACATGTTCTACCTGGCGCGCCTGCTCGACCTCGACTTCGCACCGGGCGAAGAAAGCCTCGAGGTGCAACTGTTCGCCGAGCGCGACA
>Ga0213836_101433_pt1 | contig 14083 bp, 10 predicted proteins | sample SWPATP03_FD_160578 | JGI IMG/M metagenome (GOLD analysis project Ga0213836, IMG submission 160578) | Coastal seawater microbial communities from Marineland, Florida, United States - SWPA TP0 #3 | ecosystem: Environmental > Aquatic > Marine > Coastal | place: USA: Florida | collected 2016-08-05
AGGTAAACCGAGTGCTCGAATATTCTGATGAAATCAGCCCAAGCGTAGTAAGAATCGGTGCAAACAGATATCGCTTAACGGGTGTTACGAATGCGTTTGATATTGCTGTAACAAGATAGAATCAAATCCCCAAACTCACTCAAAATCCCCCTCAAAATAATTAATCGCGCGACGCGTCTCTTTATCGCCAGTGCGGCTTTTTTGGGCGATGCGGGTTTTAACTCGTTCTTGGAAGGCACGGGCTGCATCGTAGCCGTAATGATTGAGCAGGTGATTCATCGCAATGACTTCCGCGATTACGGTGATATTCTTACCCGGTGTAATGGGCAATCGAATTATCGGGATGTTTACATCCAAAATTTTGATGGTTTCTTTTTCGAGTCCGGTACGATCAACGTGCGAGATTTCATCCCATAAATACAAATCAACGACAACTTCAAGGCGTTTTTGATAGCGAATGGCACGGATGCCGAACATACTCATAATATCAATGATGCCAAGTCCGCGGACTTCCATAAAGTGCTTGTTCATTTCAGTAGCTGCCGAAATGAGCACATTGTTTTTCTTGGTTAAAGTAACCACATCATCGGCGACCAATCTATGGCCTCGCTCGATAAGGTCTAAAGCGATTTCACTCTTCCCGATACCGGCTTTTCCGGAGATGAGGAGCCCAATGCCATACACATCAACCATAGCGCCATGCACAATAGTTTGAAGGGCGAATTGATCCTCAAGAAAATCCTGCAAAAGCGACATGAACTTGATAGTCTCAACCTCAGTGGTAAAGACCGGTACGCCGCGTTGTTCCGCCATTTCAAGCAGAAAATCGGGTAAGTTATTTCCGTGGGTTACAAAAATGACGGGTATATCAAACTGAATAACATTGTAAAACGCTTTTTTTTGGTTATCTACGCTGAGGTGACTCATGTACTCACATTCGGTATTCCCTAAAATTTGAACTCTGTGCCAGGTAAAGAGATTTGTGTAGCCTGCAAGTGCTAAACCGGGGCGGTGTAAGTCAGCCTCAGTAATTGTTCGCTGTAAACAAGCTGCACCTGCTGCACACGCCTGAACTTCTAGTTTAATGCTATCCTGAAGCTGATCAATCAGGAATTGAACAGATATTTTGTTCTTTTTTTTGACCGGTGTTTGAGCATCAAAAGGCATAACAGCTTGATATGGTTAAAGATGGGTTTGAAAAAATATGATATGCAAAAGCCTGACAGAATCTATCAGGCTTTTTGAATGTTTTATTATGCGTTATTTAGCGAATCTTTTTTCTTTATACTTTTTCAATTGTCTTACCATGTTATCAATGGCTTTTCCTAACGCTTGTTCGTAGGTCGCAGCTTGTTCTGATGCTTGTAGCAAATCTTTTGCTACTTTAACGGTAAGTTCCGCAGATTGAGGTTCATCATGGTCTTGAGTAGGTTGCATGATAATATCACAGTCTAAAATGCCGTCATAAAATTTGGTTAGTTTTTGAACTGCTTCAATGGAATAGTCATGAAGTCTTTTGCTTGCTTCGAAATGTCTTGCTGTGAATGTGGTATTCATAATTACCTCTTGTTTTCGTTGCGTTTATAATTTTCCTCGCGGATGCGAGTTTTCGTAAATATTTTTCAACCGTTCAACACTTGTAGAAGTGTACACTTGGGTTGCGGTAAGATTCGCATGTCCCATGAGTTCTTTAATGATACGAATATCAGCGCCTTTATTCAGCAAATGAGTTGCAAAACTATGACGCAATACGTGCGGACTTGTTTTGCTTGCTTCACTTACACGTTCAATGCACTCTTTTACTATTCTTTGAACGGCTACAGGATAGATTCTCTTGCCTTTTTTTGTTAGAAAAACTGCTCCTGAGTCTGTTTTTGTTGTTTTTTGAAAAATTACTTCTGACCTGACATCAAGCCAAGCCTTTAGAGCATCCCCGGCTTTATTTCCAAAAGGGATGATGCGCTCTTTTGCACCCTTTCCCATCACCCTGATTTGAGATTGATGGAAGTCAACGTCCTTCAAATTTAATCCTATAAGCTCCGAAAGTCGTATCCCCGTGGCATAAAAAAGCTCGAGGATGGCTCGGTTTTGTATATCCCAAATCGTTTCATTTCCCAGTGCTTCAAACATAGCTTCTACGTCATCTGCGATGAGCGATTTTGGGAGAATTTTTTCCTTTTTGGGAAGCTGTACAAGTGCCGCAGGATTATCTTTTATATATCCACGACTAAATGCAAATTTGAAGAATGATCTTAAAGTCGAAACTTTCCGCGCGATACTTGACTTGGTTAAGCCTTTCTCTGAAAGAGCACCCATCCATGCTCTGATGGTAAAACGGGTGACACGGTTGGCATCCTTTACAGATTCGGCATCATATTCTGATAGAAACTCAAAAAAATCTTCTAAATCACGTTCATAAGAAGTAATGGTATGCGGTGAAGCATTCCGTTCGATTTTCAGCCAGGTCAGGTATTTTTTGTGTATGTCTATCATCTGACCGGAATATGTGATTTTCCGCAATAAAAGGGAACCCCTAAAATGATTTGTTTTTAGAAATCGATTGCCGGATTTGTTTTTGATGCTATGGGTTTTAATAGATTTTTTTGTTCATCGAAATATACGGACAATTTATCAAAAAAGCGCTTTTCTATACAGATAAAACATTTTATATTTTCACGTAACTAAAAACGAAAACTAAATCAAGATATCATGATATCACTCAAACCATTCAACTGGGCACATGTAGAGACGCATTACCAATGGAATAACGATAAAGATTTGAATTTTTATGATTCTGATTATCCTCATAAATATGAGAGTTACGAGTCATTTGTATCTCGTCTAAAAGAAATGATTCGTACAAATGATGGAACATCACAGCTATTTGAGATTATTTGCAACGACTCCGGAAAGTTGATAGGCGTTGTTGATATCATTGGCATAGATCGAATAAACAATAAATGCATTTTAGAGTGCACAATTGCCGACAAAAGCTTCCGAAATAAAGGCTATGGCAAAAAAGCACTGGAAGAAGCCTTAGATTATTGTTTTACCGATTTACGGATGCATAAAGTAACCACTGTTTCTTTTGATTTTAATGAAAGGTGGATTGGGATTCTTGAAAATTCCGGATTTCAGCAGGAGGGATGTCTGCGTAAACACATTATTAAGAACGGAGCCTATTGCGATAAAATGATCTTCAGTATGCTCGATTCAGAATACTTTGAAATGCATCCTGAGTTAATGGAAGTTGCAGAAGTGGTTTAAAAAAGCTTCGCAAACGTTTTTTATGGTCCTTCAATAAACAAAAAAGCCCGAATTGATATCGGGCTTTTTCGTTTTCAAAAATTAGCGGGCATCATCTAATTGCCCGGATTTAAAGGGAGAATAAACCCCATAATCTTCCGGATTATACTCTGCCATGGAAAAGAAATGATCCCAAGCCATTTTGCTTTCGCCACGTTCGTTCACCCAATTAATATGGCTTTGTTTAATCAGTCCAACAATACGCTTTGCATATTCTACACGATCTTGTTCATCTTCAATACGAGGTAAAGCCTCAATCATAAGTTCGAGGTTAAGACCGCAGTCAACATCTTTCGGTTTTCTTTTTTCTAAAAACATGATAAACTACACTTTGAATGGTTTAAAATCGAGCTAACCTGAATCCATCCCCTTGTAATTGAGAATAATCTTGAATATCTACGCCTTTATAATAGAAGCGGAGGATGTCATGATAATGCCATCCGGATTCGGCAAGCCCAAGAGCTCCCCACTGACAAAGTCCTACGCCGTGACCAAGCCCTTTACCTGTAAAGATATAGTTATCTCCTGACTTTTCCATTGTGAAATATGAGCTTCTCAAAGAAAGTGGACCGGAATGCCGGTTTATCAAAAGTCGAAGGTTATTTACTGTAATTTCGTGAGATGCATTTCTACTATTCAACGCGAGTAAGGTCACACGATCAAAACTATCTCTATGTTTAATTTCAAGTCCTGTAACAGTATCAAAACGTTCAGGTCTTAGCAGATTATAAAGTGTGTTTCTGTTGATGGTATATTCCCAATTTCTATGCGGGGATGCGCTACATGCCCCATTATCTTCAACCCCAATTAAATAGGGAAGGGCATTTCCAATCCAAACATTTTCATTTGAAGTGGTTCTGCCTCCACAAGTGCTGTGATATACTGCCATAATCAATTTATTACTCCACATGATTACTTCTCCTCGTGTGGCTTCAGCCGCTTTTCGATATTGAGGCTTAAAGACTAATTCACCCATATATACTTGATTTAAAATATGGTCATTTAGCTCATATTCTTCCTCTTCGTGGAAAAGTGAAATATTCCATAGGGCATAAGTTCTTGCAATAACAGCCTGAACTTTAAGGGCTTCATCATTATCAAAATTCATTTCACTGCCTACCACGGAGGCCACGTAATCTTCAAGCCCAACTCGGTTTATTACTCTTATTTTGCGGTTGTTCTCTACTGTTAATCGAAGTTCCCCTTTGTAATATCTCCAACCGGCTTGTTCATGAAGTAAACGGATAAAAGAAGTATCCTGAGCACTAATAAGCCATTCTTTAGATGCATGTCTTAAGCCATTTCGCTCATATACAATCATTCCATTTTGCAATGAAATGCGTGCACCGGTTTCACCTTGAGCGATAGAACTTTGGAAGTTCTGCGATTGAAGCGATATACTTCCATTATAACCAAAAAAAAGCAGGGTATTGGTAGGATGTTGATCGAATAAAAGGACACGAATATTTTCCATACCTGTCGCCAACCGCTTATCTGATGCGGTTGCAATCTCAACCATCCCGAAAAGCTTCAGGATTAGTATGAGCAGACATACTTTTGGTACAGAATATTTCACAATAGATTTTTAAAAACCTTGCTTTAAACGGCTGACATCACAAAGATGTTATTTTTGATTGAATAATTCGGCATAATTTCGATGGATGACCCAATCAAAGGCACGAACGCAGCTTTTTGGTTTTTTACAGATAAATACAATGTTGACGCAGTATGAAACGGATAGCAGAGTTAGATTGCTCTTCCCATTGTACCATTTCTTTCATATTTCCAAAAAAGTTCAATTAGGTTTGAACAATCTTTTCTTTATTTTGACAAATATAATTGCTTTTTTAAAATAAAAAAACATTAATCACAGTACTTAAAATTTAAACATTCTTCATATATGTGGTTGAATTCTATATTGGAAACGATTGGGAACACCCCGCTCATTAAACTGAACAAATTGGCTAATCAAACAAAAGCGACTGTTTTGGCGAAAGTTGAATATTTTAACCCGGGTCAAAGTGTGAAAGATCGGATTGCGGTTAAAATGATTGAAGATGCTGAACGCGAAGGCAAGATTAAGCCCGGTGGGACAATTATTGAGGGTACATCAGGAAATACCGGAATGGGTTTGGCGCTTGCGGCGGTAGTAAAGGGATATAAATGTATTTTCACGACTACAGATAAGCAAAGTATGGAAAAGGTGTATCTATTGAGAGCACTTGGAGCAGAAGTGAAAATTTGTCCGACGAATGTTGAGCCTGAAGATCCGCGCAGTTACTATTCGGTGGCCAAAAGATTGAGTCAGGAAATTCCAAACTCATATTATCCGAATCAGTATGACAATTTAAGTAACACTCAAGCGCATTATGAGTCAACCGGTCCAGAAATTTGGGAACAAACCGAAGGTAAAATCACTCACTTTGTAGCCGGAATGGGAACTGGCGGAACTATAACCGGAACGGCAAAATATCTCAAAGAGAAGAACCCAAACATCAAAGTGGTTGGAATTGATTCGGTAGGATCGGTATATCTCAGCTATTCTAAAACGGGTGTTTTTGATAAAACACAAATTGCACCTTACTTAACGGAGGGAATTGGCGAGGACATCATTCCGGGTAATATAGATTTCAAGTACATTGATGCAGTAATTCAATGTAATGATGCAGATGCATTTCACACTACCCGTGCCTTAGCCAAAAAAGAAGGGTTATTCATAGGTGGCTCCTGTGGAGCGGCTGTTTGGGGAGCGTTAGAGTATGCCCGATTAAATCAGTTAACCGAAAATGACGTTGTGGTTGTGTTACTTCCGGATAGTGGAACTCGATATGTTTCAAAAATCTATAATGATGAATGGATGATGCAAAACGGATTTTTGGATAAAAGCTCGCAGCCATCGGCTAGAGACGTGGTTGACTTCAAATCGGGTACCGGTGCGTTACTTGTTGCTGATCAAAATGATTCTATTGATGAGGTCATCACGATGATGACGCGCAGTAATATTTCGCAAATGCCCGTGAAGGGTAACGATGGTTTTATAGGTAGCATTAACGAAAGCAAAATACTTGCTCATTTGATTAAAGAGCCAACATTACGAGATATTTCAGTGAGCAAAATTATGGAAAAACCATTTCCAGAAGTCACCTGTGATGCTTCTTTAGATGATATCACGAAGTTACTAAATCGTGGAAATAATGCCGTTATCGTCCATTTAAGTGAAGGTGGCTATCAAATTATTACAAGGAGTGATCTAATTCACACCCTTTCAAAACAAAACTAACTCAGATTAAATTTTAGATTTTATACTATGGATAAGAACAATGCCAATAACAAAAAACAACTGGAAATTGAACTCACCAAAGAGGAATCTACAGGTACGTATTCAAATCTTGTAATGATAACTCATTCACCTTCTGAATTTATCTTAGATTTCATTGCTGTAATGCCGGGATTACCTAAAGCGAAAGTTGTTAAACGATTGGTGTTAACCCCTGACCATGCCAAGCGACTTTCTTCGGCGTTAATGGATAATATCAACAGATATGAAGCGCAGCATGGTACCATTAAAACTGCCGGTCAGGTTGATATGCCATTTAATTATCGTGGTCCGTTACCGGAGGCGTGAAATGCGCCTCACTTTGGAGCTCGAATAAGCAAAATCATACTTACAAGGAAAAAAATAATATGTGGCAGGAGGGCTGCGTGTAATGGCTCAATACTGCCTGATGCCCCAAATGGCTCTATTATTTTCATTAATGCGATATAGAGAAAGCTGATGGCCAGCCCTAAACCGAAAATGGCGCCTTTTCCACCTTTTCTTCGTTCAGAGGCAACGGCGATACCAATAATGGTAATTATGATAATCCCCAGAGGATAGGCGGCTTTTCCGTAAAATTGAACCATTGGCACCTCAATTCCTGCAGCTCCACTACGCCTGAGTGAACGGATGTAATCGACTATTTCAGGGTAGGTGAGAAGGTAGATATCTGCGGTTGTACGGTGAAGATCACGGGGGAGGATATTCAGAGTGGTGTCCATTCTTGCAATTTCTGTACGATGAATTCCACCGGCATGAAATGCACTTACATTTGATCTGGTTAAGGTCCAAACAGAGGTGGTATCAATCCATTCCATTCTAACGGCTTCCTTTTGCCGAACAATTTCGTTACCCTCGAAATTGAACATGGTTACACCATACGCAATATTTCTGCTACTATCGAAGTAATTGATAACAATTAAACTTTGCGGGGAATCTTGCCGGTAAATTTTGTGACGTTCAACGCGCTGTGATCCCCTTGAAATAAACTCACGCTCAAAATCAATCCGATCCGCATTAGATTTTGGAATGATATATCCATCCAAATAACTAACGCCAACGGTTACGATTGTCGCAAATAACACAAATGGCACCATGAAACGGTAAAGACTTACTCCGGAAGATTTTATGGCAACTAACTCAGACCGCTCTGTCATGTGACCCACAATAATCAAAACAGATACAAAAACGGCCAATGGTGAAACCAATCGTATGATTTCGGGGATGTAATTTAGATAATAGCGATTCCAGATGTCGCTTAAAGTAGCTCCTCTATCGGTGAAATTGTCACTGTTCTCGGAAAAATCAATGACGATAAAGACAAAAATCAGAACCAAAATTACCATAAATGTTAGTATGGTAAGTCTGGCGAAAATAGATCGGTCTAATTTGGTCAAGACGATTTCCTCCACAAATCAGAAAATTTGAAATCGTACATGACCTTTAGAGTAAGATACAATCCTAAGGCAAGAAGCGTTAGATTTGAGAACCACATCCCCCAAAAAGGACTAATAATGAGTCGGTCGGCGAGTTTTTCACCTTGAATAATTCCAATCCAGTAATACGTGAATATGATAGTGGCCATGATTGCAGCAAAGCCAAGATTTCCGTTCCGAGTTAGAATACCAAGCGGAGCTCCAATGAGTACAAAAATTAAACATGCCGCAGGAATGGATACTTTTTTATGAACCTCAACCTGAAATTGAGCAATCCGTTCAACCCTCCAGCCAAAAGCATTTTGAACGGTAATCATTTGAGAGATTGAATTACGCATGGAAGTAGTTGTGCGTCGGGCTGCGTCTTTTTGAGCAATGCCGGTATTCATTTGATTCAGTATAAAAAATCTCGTTTCTCTCGGTGGATCTTTATCCTCAACCTTAGAGGTATCATGTACTGCTTCAGAAATAGTATCTTTGTTTAAAGACACTTCATTTCCACGAGGGATGGTGAATGATGCTAAACGAACATTGAGCCTCTCATGATTATTAGAATCTAGATAAGCTTCAACATCCGGTTCGTCTGATGGAATTCGGTTGCTAAGCTCTCGCAGCAATGACAAGCTTCTGTTGGCTCCTTTTTGACTGTTATATTGCCGGATATCTTGTTCCATAGCACGAGAAAGGGAATCAATCACAGCTAACATAGCCTGAGAACTCATGGTTCTGTCATCACGTCGGCGGCTGGTATGATCAGATCTGGAAAAACTGAGGTCTGATAAATCAAAATTGATACGATAGGTTTCGAAGCGGGTTAGTTCTAATCTGGGTTTACCGTCAGAAGTTTCATTCATCGGTCTGATAATTTTCCCATCAAACAAAAAAAGACTCAGAATGTCAGTTCCTTCAACGGATGTAAGATATCCGCGATCAGCTTTGATAGTCGCCGCTTTTCGCTCGCGGGATTCTTCCTGAAATAAAGTAACATCAAAGAGACTGTCCGTTCCGGCAGGAATGCGTCTTACCAAAAAATTATATCCACTAATACCATCATAAAACACGTTTGGTTTAAGATCGAAGCCCGGTCGTTGCATTCGTATATCAATAAAAAGAGAACGTGCTTTAAAATTGGCTTCAGGCAGTACATCATTAGAGAACCAAATCAAAAAGACCATTAACCCTGTTGCAGCTAAAAGAACCGGTTTCATGATGGAAACGGGACTAATTCCGGCCGCTTTTATAGCACCCATTTCATGTAATTCCGATGATTTCCCGAAAGCTATTAAAGTGGAAACTAAAACGGACATCGGAACAGCCAATACCACCATATACGCCAGATTTGTAAGAATCAGCTCAAGGATAATCATGAAAGGGAGTCCTTTTCCTACCAAATTATCAATATGCAGTAAGAGGAACTGCATGAGCAGTAAGAACATCAGAATTAAAAAACAAAACAAGAATGGCCCGATGTGTTTTTTCAGGATATCCGTTTGTAAGCTTTTTAAAAAAGGAATTCTCATGCCGTGTTTAGGTGATCTAAGATTAATTACACTTAAATATAGGGTTATTTTCTTTCAAGGAGAGGGAACCACGAATTCAATTTATTAGTATAACAAAATACGATTGTTTATTAGCCAAAAAAATCCTTAACATTACAGCTTACGCAACACGCATAGTGTGTAATAAATAACAATTCCAGACTTAATTTATTTTAGCTGCCTATACGACGATTGCTACAGTTCATTTATCCCGTTTGATCGGGTTCTATCTTCAATTAATTTAAGACCCAGAGAATTTACATTTAGTGCATAGAACTGAGCACATGTTAAACACGTTGCTTTTCGGTTTTACTCTCGTTTTTTGTCTATTACAAACCGAACTAGCTCAAGCTGTATCCTACGAGACACGGATAGATACCGTTTCTTATACTCCTGTTGTTGCTGATTCTATTCAAATCAATCCTTCCGTATTATCTGATACGCTTCAAATTGAGCTTCCTATTCCTGATCATGAAGTTATTGCTGATTCTCTTAACCTACCGATTTCTAATATAGATGAAAGTATTGTTTCTGATTCCTTAACAGTTTCAGAACCTGATTTGGAACCTTTTCGACAACGGGCGAGGCGTGATTCGGTAAGTGTTTTACCCTTGCCAAGAACGATGACCGCCGCAAGGCCTTTTTTTAGACCTCATCCACCCATTTTACAAATAAGAATTGCCGATGATAAAGTTGAAGTAAAACGAGATTCCACAGGTGATTACAGAGTACAGCGATTAATTGGAAACAGACAAGTAGGATTTGCTACAACATACACTTTTGAACAGTACGCCAGAGAGCATCGGAAATTTACCAAAAGAGAGAATTTTGTACGATTTATTCGTGAAGAAGAACGCCGCAGGGACACACGCAGAGGGGTATTGGATTTCAGGATTACGATTCCCGGTGGACAGCGCTCTGCTTTTACCACAATTTTTGGACGTCCGGAAGTAAATTTACGCGTTACCGGTTCAGCAAACATGAATGTTGGGGTTTCTATAACAGAAACACAAGACCCATCCTTACCGGCAGATCAGAGAAAACGTGTTGATCCTAAATTTGATCAGAATTTAAAATTGAATATTCAGGGTACTATTGGGGATAAGCTCACCATCTCAACGGACTGGGATACTGAACGCGATTTCGATTTCGAGAACAGATTGAATATCCTTTATACCGGCTATGAAGATGAAATTATCCAATCGATTGAACTCGGAAACGTTTCTATGGAAACGGGAAACTCACTCATTCGGGGTGGGGGTGCGTTATTTGGGATTAAAGCAAGAGCAAAGCTTGGGGCACTAGAAGTCACCACAGTTCTGTCACAGCAGGAAGGGAATTCCGAAGTACAGACTATTTCAGGGGGTTCGCAGGAGCAACGGATTGATATTGCGCCTAATGCTTATGAAGATGACCGACACTTTTTCCTAGATTTCTTCACTCTTCAGGAATTTGAAGGATTGATGTCTGACCCGTTTTATTCCGGAAGAATTCTGGAGCTTATCAATATTGATGTCTATTTACTAAATATTTCATCTGCACCGATTGAAGGACAACGTCGTGCTATTGCACTACTTGATTATGGTACGGTTGAATTTAATGGCCAGTTTTTACCTCCTAATGATGAACAAGATGGATTTGATATCAACTTTTTGGAGCAGTTCAGAGATCCAACGGTTGGGGTTTCAGCATCTGATTTAGGTGTGGCATCTGATGAATTTGAAGAAGGAGAGTTTTTCCAGTTAGAGCGAGGCAGACATTACACCGTAAATGAATCTTTAGGTTTTATTTCATTAGATGCCCGGATTGATCAGCGTCAGGCTGTAGCGGTTGCATTTTCTTACAGAAATCAATCCGGTGAAGTGGTTTATGTCGGTGAGCCTAACCAAGGGGATAACCAACGGTTATTTTTAAAGTTACTAAGGCCATCTACCCAAAGTACAAATAGTCGTTCATGGCCATTAACAATGCGAAATGTGTATTCGCTGAATACGAGAAATCTAACTCGTGATGCCCTAGAGCTTGACATTTTCTATACCGGAGGAAACACGGATCAGATTAACATCCCCGGTCTAAACAACATTCTTCTACAATCTCTTGGTCTCGACCGTGTTGACCAACAAGGAAATGCTCAACCCGATAACCAAATTGACTTTAACACCCCAACGCTTGATCCGGTTGCGGGACGTGTAATCTTCCCATATCTCCAGCCATTTGGTCAGCGTATTATTGATATCATTAACCAAAGTAACCTTCCCGAAGCTGAGCGTCAGGAAGCCATTAATCGCTATGCGTTCCCTGAACTATATACCACAAGACAATCGAATGCGGGTCAAAATTCAAAGAATGCGATTTACAGAATACGAGGAACGGCGAGAGGTGGGGTTTCTGATACCTATTTTCTTGGTTCAATCGGATTAGTTCCGGGGTCAGTTCGTGTTACTGCCAATGGCGTTGAGTTATCAGAGGGGGTAGATTATGAAATTGATTATGTTATCGGAAATATTGTAATCACTAACAGAAGATACCTTGCATCGGGTCAGGAAATCCGCATCGAGTACGAAAGTAATCAGTTTTTGCAGATTCAGCAAACTACCTTTACAGGGGTTCGGGCGCAGTATAACGTTTCTGATAATATTCGATTTGGGGGAACATTTTTCAATCTGAAAGAACGTCCTATTCAGGATAAAATCCCGATTGGGGATGAACCCATAAATAACACCATCATTGGGTTTGATGCCCGTGCTCGATTTGATGCACCCTGGTTAACACGAGCCTTGGATGCCCTTCCCATTTTACAAACACGAGCCGCCTCTACGATTGATATTTCCGGCGAATGGGCTCAGTTAAGACCGGGAATTTCTCAAACGAATGCAGTGCAACGAGCTATTGATCGGGGGGATTTATTCCCGGATGAAGAAAACGGACTTGCTTTTATTGATGATTTTGAAGGGTCAAAATCTACGATTAGCTTTTTAAATCCCGGTAGATGGAACTTAGCAGCGGCGCCTTATGCCTTGCCTGATTTTGACACTGATTTGTCAAATGCTTCACAAAGTACTTCTATTCGCGCAACTCGCTCAGATCGTCGTGCACAGTTCTCATGGTATATGATTCCTATTAATGAAGATAGAAGCGGGCAACAATTTCCTGAATCTGCAATCATTCCAATAACACAGGTGTTTCCGAATCGACAAATTCGTGCCTCAGATCAGAATATTTTACAGACCCTAGATGTGTTTTTCAATCCAAGAGAACGGGGTCCGTATAATTATAACATGAACTTACGTGAGTTCTTGGAAGATCGTCCAGAAGATATGTGGGGAGGGATGACCGCAGTTCTTCCGGGTGGTTTGGGCGACTTCACACAACAGAATATCGAGTTCCTTGAGTTTTGGGTACAACCAATTCTTCCCGATGGAAGATCACCCTCCTCAGTTGATGTTGAACGCTATAATGGTACCATCTTTTTTGATATCGGTACGGTTTCAGAAGATGTTATCCCAAATAACACGCTTAACACTGAAGATGGATTATATGAACGTGACAATAACCTCAGAATTGATTCAGAAGGACGTTCTTATGTATTGAATACCCCGGTTGAGTTTGATGGACAATTTTCCATCACGAATATTGAGCGAGAAGATGTTGGTCTTGATGGTATTCCAAGTTCAGGGAATAATGGTTTGAATGAGCAAACCCTTTTTGCAGACTTTATCGCCGCTATGGAAATTGCGTATGCTGATGATCCTGATATACTTCAGCAAATCAGAAATGATCCATCAAATGATGAATATATTTTCTACAGAAACAATCTGGTTCGCGCATTACCTTTGCATCAGCGCTTTTACAGGATGTATGGTTACCTCGAAGGAAATGCAATTTCGTCAGGTAGTCAACAGGCAGTTAGTTCACGACCGGATTCTGAAGGATTAATTAATGCTGCAACGGTAAATACAATCAATGCCTTTTATCAATATGAGTTACGATTAAATCCAGCGGATACCACGGGGTTGCGGATTGGCTCAAATTATATTGTGGACATTCAGCGTGAAAATCCGGTTCATCCATGGTATCAAATCAGAATTCCGATTCGTGATTTTGTACGTCAGGTTGGCAATATTGAAGATTTACAGCGAGTAACACATATCAGAATGTGGATGCACGGTTATGAAGAACCGTTTACACTTCGTTTTGCAACACTTGAATTTGTTGGAAACTTATGGCGTAAATCTGAAAATGTAGGCAATACGGACGATGAGACTACTACATTTGATATTTCTACCATAAATATAGAAGAAAATGCTTCACGACAGCCGGTGCCGTATAGGGTGCCACCGGGAGCCATTCGTTCAAGAATTAGAGGACAGCAAGATACCGTAGCTGATAATGAGCAATCGATTGTGCTATCAGTTCAAAATCTTAAGCCGGGTGATATTCGCATGATTAGCAGAATTTATCCCGGTAACCTCAGTTTGGTGAATTAT
>Ga0213836_101434_pt1 | contig 14069 bp, 16 predicted proteins | sample SWPATP03_FD_160578 | JGI IMG/M metagenome (GOLD analysis project Ga0213836, IMG submission 160578) | Coastal seawater microbial communities from Marineland, Florida, United States - SWPA TP0 #3 | ecosystem: Environmental > Aquatic > Marine > Coastal | place: USA: Florida | collected 2016-08-05
CCCGTGCGTCGATCTCCAGAACGGCCTCCGCACGCTTGCGCGCCTCGGCGACGAGGCCCTCGGCCTGGCCCAGCTCCCGCGGGGTCAGGCGGGCAAGCATGCGGCCGAACTCGGCCGGGTCAAAGCGGGGCATGGCGGGTCTCCTGGGGCCTCGGAAGGCGCAGCATACCTCATTGACGTTACGGAACAAAGAACGAACCAACACGATTTGCTGACACCGCCTGGCTCTTGCTGATCCCGGACATGCCCATTGCCTTGACCAGATCGTCGACCGAACGGGTGGAGATGACTTGGACATAGGCCTCCTGTATGACCGCGGTCAGCGCCTTCTCGGCCATCCGTCGGGGCTCGAGGAAGCCCGGAAAGTAGCTGCCTTTCCTGAGCTTCGGGATGCGCAGCTCGACGGTCCCGGCGCGCGTCTCCCAATCCCGGTCGCGGTAACCGTTGCGCTGCGCCCGCCGCGCGGGATCCTTCGCGCCATAGGCCGCGCCCGTCACGGCGCCCACCTCCAGCTCCATCAGCCGTTCGGCGGCAAAGCCGATCATCGCGCGCAGCAGGTCCGCATCGGGGGCCTTCTCCACGAGGTCGCGGAAGTTCATCATGTCGGTGGTCCTCTCGGTCCTGGGTTGGTGTCAGCAACCAGACCCTACCGGAACATCGCCGGTGACCACCTCAGCAAGAACCTACACCACCCGATGGGGCACTACCCAGGCCGGAGGGCGGGGAGAAGATCGACAGGCATGGGACTACCTCCTGTCCACCGGGCCCGCCCTTCTTCGGTCATGCCGACATTTCGAGGATACCATATGTGAGGCTTTGTCGTCGCGCCGGGCGGAGAGCCGACTTTGGTGCTGCGGCATGGCAGTCGCGGCCATCCAACAAGGTGGTCGCCCGGCAGGCATGCGGCGAACCAGGTCCTAGGCCCGTGTCCCATAGCCAGAAGATGACCGTTGCGGCCAAGGTTGTGGCCCGCATGTCGTGTGAATTCCCAAGCGGTGGTCTCCGTTCTGGGTGAGCTGGCCTCGTGAAGGCGAGCACGCGCTCGGACGGCGCCTGGCCAGACGGGGAGGTCGCCGGCCGCGCCGAGAGCCGTGCGTGCAGCGCGGCGAGGATGGCCTTTTGGAGGGTGGGCACAAGGGCATTTTGCGGCCAGAATCTTGGACGCCGGGGCGGCGCACCGGCCGCCAGGTCACGCTGCGGGCAGGAGGCGGTGGCGGTTGCGCAGCCAGACAGAAGTGTTCAGGGCCAGCGCATAGGTGCCCCAGACCAGGTAGGGCACCATCATCAGCGCCGCGAGCGCGTCCTGTGTCCAGAACACGACCGTCGTCGCGAGCACGGCCAGCCACAGCAACGCGATGATCGCCGCGCCCGCCAGCATCCGGTGCAGGCCGAAGAACACGCCGGACCAGAGGGTGTTGAGGGCGATCTGCAGCGCCCAGAGCGCAATCGCGAGTTCGTTGCCGGGAATGCTCGCGACGCGCGTCACGGCCCAGGCCATCAGCACATAGAGAACGGCCCAGACCACCGGGAACAGCCAGTTCGGCGGCGTCCAGGCCGGCTTGTCGAGATCCCTGTACCACTGCCCGGGCTTGAAGAAGACACCGGCGGCACCTGCCACGGCGCAGGTCATGAGGAAGATCGGGAACAATGTCATGCGAGGTCCTTGCGCAGCGGCGATGACGCGAAGGCTATGGGGCGCGCCTCACGCTCACAATGCGCTGGATCAAGCCGGCGGAAGTTTCGGCGCCGATGCCGGGTGAGGGCTGCTTCTCCTTGCTTCCGCCCCCTGCGCCAGGATTGCCCCGGATGGGTGGTTCCGGGGGCACCCGCGAGCGCTGTCCGCTGGATCAGTAGAACCCGACCTCGCGCACCTCGATTTCGGCGTCGTGGTCGCGGCCATAGGCGACGACGGCGAGCGAGGTCAGGCTGCCCGGCCGCGGCACCGTTCGCAGAAGCGCGCCCGAGGCGCGGAAGGCCTCGAACGGCAAGCGCACTTCGCTCCAGGTCCGTGTCACGTCGAAGCCTGCCTGGTAGTGCTGCCAGGGCAGCATCGTGCCCGTCGTGCGCAAATGCACGAAATAGCGCTGGTCGTTGCCACGCACGACGAGCCGCACCCCGGTGGTGCCCTCGGGCGGCGGGCTGGCGAGGTCCAGCCGCATCTGGATGAAGCCACCACGGTTCGCGGTGCTGACGCGGCCGGTCATGCGTGCATGGCTCCGGCCGCCCTCCTGCACAAAGGCGACCTGCCCGGTCGAGACGCCGCCCATCACCCCATCGGTGAAGAACCGCCAGCGGGTCTCCGGCTGCATCGCGAAATCCTCGATCCCCATGGCCTCCCCAGTGGCTTCAGCCACCGCCGGCGGCGTCGCCGACAGGCTCAGGACAGCGGCGAGGGCGAGCACCGCCGCACCGAGCGGTGTCACTGCCGTGCCTCCCGTTCCGTCAGCGCGCGAGCATGCCACGCCGATCCCCCGCCGGGCCAGTTGGCCATGGGCGTCCATGCGTCAGCCATCCTCGGGCGCGCCGCTGCCATCGCGAAGCCGCACGAAGAAGCCGGTGATCTCCGCCGCGCCGGCGCGGTCCACGGCACCGTCGGCAACCTCGCGCTGCGACCAGACCCAGGTGGCCGCGGGATCGTGGCGCATCGCCCAGTCCCCGAACACCCGCCCGGAGACGGGTTCGGCGACATGAACCTTCACCTCCAGATGGCGATCGTCGCGCGCGATCCGCTCCATCGCCGCCCGGACCTGCGCCTCGGGGCCCTCGAGCCACTGCAGATAGATGTCGGCGCGGCAGATCAGGGCACCCGTGATGCCGTCGCGGCTGTTCGCGCGTCGTGCGTCCATCAGGATACCGCTCAGGATGGCCTCGTCGAAGCCGAAGGGCCGCGAGGTGTAGATGGCCCGGAACTGGTCCATGGGGCAGTTTCTCCTGTCTGGGGAGGTGCTGGTCGACGCCGCTGCATGGCGGGCCGCTCAGGGGTTTCGCGCACGGTCGACGGCGTGCCCGCCCCGCGCCCCTTGAGGGATAGCACGATCCGGCGCCGGGAAGTAGCCGCAACGCGTGTCCCCGGCGCTGGCGCCCACATCCGGACGGTCTGCCCCCCTCAGAACCGGCTCTGCACCCAGGTCGCGACGATCATCCGCCGAGGCCAGCAGCGCGATGCAGGCCGAGACGGTGGGGGTTAGGCTTGGCAAGGAGTGTTGATGCTGGCGGTGGCCGGCCCGATGAGCCCGAAAGCGCCTGCGCCGGGCAGCGCGCGGACCTTTCCCAGGCACAGGCCGCTCTTCGTGGTGTTGCTGAAGCTGAACCGCGCCCTCATCGGCAAAGAACAGGCCGAGAGGTCGGTCGTGGTCACGCCGTGCGCCATTGAATAGCCGACCAGTCCGCTTGGAGAATGCCTGCGGAGCAAACCTGGATCAGTTCTGCCATCGCTGCCGAAGTATAGACTATCCCAGACGGCAACATATTTCGCCGTCGGCTGCTTGTTCAGAGTGACGGCGAGGCTTCCCTGCGCCGCAACCGGGCCATCATCCGGTCCGCCAGGGAGGCTTCGTCGATTCAAGGCGCGCAAGGAGGAAACGCCGACGGCAACATCATCCTCCACGCCTGGCACGTTCGGCCCGATGCCGCAGGCCAGGGCGGTATACCATGAGGCATCGGCCCTGTCCGGGAACGGCATCGCGCTGGATCATCACCGGGGCGCACTGTCCCTCATAGCTTCCAGCGGCGCCAGGCCTTGACCAACTCTCGCGCTGCCCCCGCCCTGGAGCGAGCGGTCGCCGGTTCGTCTACGCCGGTTGAGCCTCGGGCGTCGATACAGGACCCTTCATCGCAGGAGCGGCCCGTCCTGATCCAGATAGGCGGTGTCGAAGCCCGCGATCACCTGGAGCCTGGAGAAGTCGTCGAAGGTGACGCGGCCCCTCTGGAAGGTGACGAGGCCCTCCTCGCGCAGGTGGCGCAGGACGCGGTTCACATGCACGGCGCTCAGCCCCAGCGCATCGGCCAGGTGATACTGCGTGAGCGGGCAATCGAAGCCTGCTCTGTCGCCCGCCCCGGCGAGCGCCAGGCGCGCGCCGAGCTCCAGCAGGAAATGCGCCACGCGCCCCTCGGCCGAGCGGCGACCGATGTTGACGAGGTGCTCCACCACCATCGCCTCGTCCCGCGACGCCGCCCAGAGGATGGCGGTGGCGAGGCGCGGTGCCCGGGCGAAAGCGTCGAGAAGGTCCGAGGCAAGGACCTCGGTCGCCTCGATGCGGGTCACCGCCTCGATGGAGTGGTCGGCGGTTCGGAAGAGGATGCTGCGCAAACCGAGAAAATCGCCCGGGATCTGGAAATCGACGATCTGCCGCGCACCGTTGGGCAGGAGCTTGAAGGAGCAGGCCCAGCCCCGGGACAGCACGAAGGCCGAGGCATTCGTCTGGCCCTCGTGGATCATCTCATGCCCGGGCTCGAAGCTCCGCCGGCGCCGGTCGAACTGCGCCAGCGTCTTCAGATCGTCCGCCGAAAGGGCGACGTAGGCCATGAGCTTGCGTGTCAGCGGGCTGTGCGGGGTCGGCATGTACGGGCACCGGGCAGGATCGGCAGCGGCCTGTTCGCCAACGCGCATAGCCGCGGAAGTTGCGCACAGGACTGCTCTGGATCAGTTCCGGATAGCAGATCATCCCTATGATCTCGAGGTGGAACACCCCGCCGGGAGTCGCGGCTCCCGCAGCCGAAGTCCCGCCCCCGAGCTCCCGCCCGCAGAGTGAAGGCGTCGCCGATCATGACTGTCCCCAACGACATCGCGGGAACCGCCGCGCTCGCCATCTGCGAGGCGCTGCTGCTCGCCTTGAACGACCGCAACGTCCTGCCGGAAAGCGAGATAATCGGCCTTATCAAGGATGCTGAGGCGGCCTGCGAACACGCGTCGCCGGGCGATCGGGATGCGCTGAACGCGGAGTTGGCTGCGCTGACCAACGGCATCCTGGCGGGTGGAAACTCGGGGCGCCGGCGCTGAGCCCGCTGCACCTGTCGGGTGCGCAGGGCTGTGGCAGCAGTGCCGGCCATGACCGTTTTTTGCAGGGGCGGCGTCCCGCAGTTCGCGACCGCCGCGATGGCCTCATCCCGCGCCGCCGGAATTCCGGTCCGCTCCGAATTCTGACGGTTGCGGGCGGGGCTAACGCAGATCAGTCCGGGGCCGGCACCACTGCCGTAGGTTTGTTGCGATCCGGCCAGCCACGCATCGAACGCGCAGGCCGCGCGGAACATCGAAAGGGAAACCCATGAACACCCTCGAACGGTTGGACCCCGGACTGGTCGATGCCGTGGCGGGCGGTGTCGGCGTCGCTCTTGTTGGCTTTGCCGGGGCGAGATGGACTGCCGCGGCCAGCGCCGAACGGACAGGGCAGCAAATGGCAGGCCGGCAGGTTGCGGTGACCTCCGTCGCTGTGTGCGTCGAGCGGGCGGACGCCGATGCCGAGCGGGCTGCCCGGCTGGCGAGCGCGCCGCAGGCAACGACGGCAACCCGCCAGCGCGACGCCATGATGGCGACCGGCTACGTGGCCGTCGAGAGGAACGCGGCCGCCAGCGGGGCGCTGCCAACAGCCTGCCTGGCGGTCCTCGAACCGCGCCGCAGCGTGCTCGCGCTGCCTGTCCATCGCACGGGGCGCTGACATGGCCTGGCCCTTTCCCCATCCCCGGGCGTCGCAGACGGATTTCAAGGACCGTCGGCTGCGCGAGCTCGACCGCAGGCTCGCGGTGCTGGCCACAGGCGGATCTGCAAGCGATCCGCGCAGTTGGGATCATTTGCTGCCGAGCTTCCTCCGGCCCGTCGATCACGCCGGACCCGATGCCACAGCCCCGGCACCACAGGCCGGAGCCGGGAAGGCCCCCCGCACCGCGATCACGGAGCGCAACGGTATCTGGGTTCTCACCGTCGACGGTCTCTGGCGCGGCGACTATCGCAAGCGCGCCGAGGCCGAGGCGGCGGCGGCGCTGGCGCAGTCGGAGCGCGGGTAAGCCCCCGGCCAAGAGGAAACAGTGCATTCCGGGCCGTGCCGGGCGGCCCGCCGCCGCTGTCGCAGGCGTGCGGACGGCAGCCTGCGCAACGCCCCAGATGTTCGGATGTGCAAGACCACGAAAGGAACCCCATGCGCGGTCCCATCAGCAAGACGACGGCAACCTTCGAACGCCCCTTCACGCTTCCCGGCTTTCCCGAGGCGCTGCCTGCCGGCGACTACGATCTCGAGACCGAAATCTCCGCCCCACCGGACCACAGGGATCCGGAACAGTGGAAGGCTTCGGTTCTGGTGACGGTCCGGCTGCATCCGCGCATGTCCCACCCTGGCCTCGCGCGCAGCCTGACGGTGCCGCTGTCGGCGCTGGAACATGCCGTGGCCCGCGACAAGCTGACCGGCAGCGGTCTCGTGGATTTCTTCGTGGAGGAGATGCTTGCCGACCCGATGGTCCAGCTCGTCATGCGGGCCGACCGGGTCTCCGAGGCAGAAATCCGCAGCATCTACGCCAGGAGCCGCCCTTCGGAACCCTCCGGACCGGAGCCGGAGCGGCAAAAGCCCGACGGTCAGGCGCGCTGAGGGGCCGTCGCCCGGTCGACGGGGGCCCAAGTACGGCGAACGCGGCGCGGCCACACGGGATGCGAGACCGCCCTACCGCGGCCCGCCGTGCTGCGGCAGAGCACGGCGCGGCAGGTCGCCTGTCGCCCGCGGCATACATGTGACCGAAAGGAACGAGCGGATGTCCGACATCTCGATCCAACCCCGGCTGCGCGGTCTTCACCGGACAGCGCGGCCATGGCTGGTGGCCCTACTGGTGACTTTGCTCGCGGCACCGGCCCCGGCGCAGGACGGCACGGGACCCGCCCCCGAGAACGCGCAGGACCGCCGGTATGGCAGCGGCTGGGACTGTGATCCCGGATACCGCATCTCGGACGGAGTGTGCGTCGCAATCACCATGCCGGAGCATGCCTATCCTACGGGACGCTCCCACGGCACCGGCTGGGCCTGCCGGCACGGTTATCGCGAAGTGCGCGGCGCCGCCTGCGAAGCCGTCGCCATCCCCGCCAACGCATTTCTGGATGCCTCGGGTCTGGGCTGGGACTGCGAGCGTGGCTTCAGAAAGCGGCGCGACGGATGCACGCCGATCGAAGTTCCCGAAAACGCGCACCTCACGGACCGCGCACTCGGGGAAGGCTGGGAGTGCAACCGCGGCCATGTCGCAGCGGGCGGAGCCTGCATTCCCATCGTGATCCCCGATAACGCCTATCCCACCAATGCGCCCCATGGCGCCGCGTGGCGCTGCGAGCGGGGCTTCGTCGCGGCCGGGAGCCGCTGCGACCCGGTCGCCGTGCCCGAGAATGCCTTTCTCGACGACCGTGGCTACGGCCCGGGCTGGCGGTGCGCGCGCGGGTTCGAGGCCCGGCAGACGACCTGCATCGCGATCGAGTTGCCCGAGAACGCCCACCTCGACCGCTCCGGCAATCGCTGGCAATGTAACCGGGGATTTCAGCTGTCGGAGGGAGGCCGATGTATCCTGAGACGCTGAGGGCGCTGCCGCCGGACCAGTGCGGGGTGGGCCGATGCTGATCCGGGTGGGGTGCCGGCTGCAGCTCGACCTGCCACAGCCGACGCCGCTGATCGCAATGCTCAGCGTTCATCACAGCCGATACGGCGATCTTGTGCGGGCAGACGACCTGAGGACATCCCCCGGCGTGCCCTTTGCCGGCTACCGCGACGGGTTCGGCAACTGGTGTACGCGGCTCGTCGCCCCGGCGGGGGCCTTCGTGCTGTCCACCGATGGCGTGTTCCGCGACACCGGGCAGCCCGATCCGGTGGCGCCGGCCGCGCCGCAGCATGCGGTGCAGGACCTGCCCGACGGGACGCTCGTCTATCTCCTGGGCAGCCGCTATTGCGACACCGACCTTCTGTCCGACGAAGCCTGGCGCCGCTTCGGCCAGACCGCGCCGGGATGGGCGCGCGTCCAGGCCGTTTGCGATTTCGTCCACGGCCATCTGAGCTTCGGCTATCATCACGCACGGGCCACGCGGACCGCGGCGCAGGCCCTGGCCGAGGGTGTCGGCGTCTGCCGCGACTTTGCGCATCTTGCCATCGCCTTGTGCCGCTGCCTCAACATCCCCGCGCGCTACTGCACCGGATACATCAGCGACATCGGCGAGCCCCCGCCCTATGAGCCGATGGATTTCGCCGCCTGGATGGAGGTGTATCTGGACGGCCGGTGGTGGGTGTTCGACCCGCGCAACAACACGCCGCGCATCGGCCGGATCCTCGTCGCGCGCGGCCGGGACGCCGCCGATGTGCCGCTGACCCAGACCTTCGGACTGCATGAGATGACGGGCTTCGAGGTGTGGACGGACCAGGCAGACGCGGACGCGCCGGCGCCCGAGCATGGCAATTGAGCGCCGGCACCCCATCTGTGTAGCAGTCCGGGTGCCCCTTCGACCCTCCCGATCCCCTCGTCGGCGCCCCGGAGACACCGATCCCCCGCCCGAGCGCCATCGCGCGGCCGATCCGACGCGAGGAGCGCCCAGGATGACCGACCCCGATCCGGAGTTTCGCCCGCTGGCACCCGCCCGCGGCGATGTCCCGGCCGAACGGCAGTGCCTGCGCTGCCGCGCGATCTTCTGGAGCGAGGGGTTCGGCGAGCGCATCTGCAAGCGCTGCAAGGCGCAGGCCTCGTGGAAATCGGCCCTTCCGCCGGCAGCGGGCGGTGGCCGCCGCTCCTCCCGATAGGGAAGTGCGGCCATGCCGGTGCTGACCATCACCCACCGCACGGAATACCGCTATGCGACGCTTGTGGCGCCGGGGCCGCACCGCCTGATGCTGCGCCCGCGCGAGACGCCCGAGTTGCGCCTGCTGTCGTTCGACCTGCTGGTTCAGCCCGAAGCGGCCGTGACATGGGCCCATGACGTGTCCGGCAATTCCGTCGCGACGGCCGGCTTCTCGGGTCTGGCCGATGTCCTGACGATCGAGAGCCGGCTGACCGTCGATCTGGTCGCCCCGGCCTGGCCGGTGTTCGACATTGCGGCCTCGGCGCAGCACTATCCGTTCCGCTACTCCGACGAGGACTGGATCGACCTCGGCGCGCTGGCGCGGCCGCAATATGTCGATGTGGCGGGGCGGCTGTCGGGCTGGGTCGAAGGCTTCGTGATGATGCGCCCCACTGACACGCTGTCGCTGCTCAGGGACGTCGCGAACGGCGTCTCCGGCCGGATCAACTACCAGAGCCGCGAGGTCGAGGGCACGCAGGGGCCCTTGGAGACGCTGGACCGTGGCTGGGGGTCGTGCCGCGACATCGCCGTGCTGTTCGCCGAAGCCGTCCGGACGCTGGGTTTCGGTGCCCGGATCGTCTCGGGCTACCTCTACGTCGCCGCGAGCGACATCGTCGGCTGGACCGACGCGGGCTCGACCCATGCCTGGGTCGAGGTCTTCGTGCCGGGCGCCGGCTGGATTGCCTTCGATCCCACGAACCGCTCCGTCGGGTCAGCCAATCTGATCCCCGTCGCCGTCGCCCGCCACATCACCCAGGTTGCACCGGTGACGGGCAGCTTCCACGGGCGGTCCGGCGACCTGCTGGGAATGCGCGTCGAGGTCGCCGTCGCGCCGGCCTGACCCGGGCGCGACACGGGATGTTGTGGGGCCCTGCGGGTTTGTTTCGCCCCGCCCCTTGCAAAGCCGCCAGCCGATGGGCATCTGCTGTCGGGCAAGGCATCCTCATTCGACCTTCTGTCTCCTGACGGCTTCAGTTGCGATTCTGACGAGACTGAGCCGGGCCATCGCGATCCTGCGGATGGCAGACAAGACAAGGAGACATCACGATGGCCAATGGCACCGTGAAATGGTTCAACGCCACCAAAGGTTTCGGCTTCATCGCGCCCGCGCACGGGTCCAAGGACGTGTTCGTCCATGTGACCGCGCTGGAGCGCGCCGGCATCCGCCAGCTCGATGACGGCCAGGCCGTGACCTTCGATCTCGAGCGGGATCGCAATGGCCGCGAGTCCGCGACGAACCTCGTCCTCGCCTGAACCACGGTTCGGCAGACGTGAGATCAGGGACGGGGGGCGACGCAAGTCGTCCCCCGTTCTGCTGTTCAGGGGTGCTTTCGCGCCCCTCCCTGCACCGGACCGCACCGCGCCGCGCAAGAAGCCGCCGCGCACGCCCCCCGGATATGTCCGCGCACCTGCGGCGCGGGAGTGTCGGGGTTCCCGGGCATCGTCGACCCGTCAGCAGCCCGGCCGGTATGTCCCTTGGTGTCCAGAACGGGCTGGCCGAGGCGCCTGACCCCACAAGCCGGGCCGGCCTCACTGCTTCGTTCCTTGATCGCGCCTCGGTTGGCCCGTGCTCTTGATGGGCGTGTACCGTCGTTCCCCGTTCACGGGAAGATAAGCACGGGGACCTGGCAGCTGCGCATGAGGACAAGGGTGGTAGAGCGGATGAAGAGCTGGCGCAGGCGGGAATGGCCGGATTTGCCAAGGACCAGAAGGCCGGTGTCGTGGTCGCGGACGGCCTGGGCGATGGCGCCTTCGGGGGTGCCCTCGGCGCTGTGAGTCTGGACGGTGAAGTCGGGTCGCCGGATGCTCAGTCCTGCGCCATCAGGAACTCCGCGACCGCGTGGAAGGCCGGCAGCGAGGTGGGGTCGATCAGGGCGTTCTGCGGCTGCGGGAAGGAGGCGAAGCGGACCAGCACCATCTCGGCGGTGGGGTCGACGTAGATGGTCTGGCCATGGACGCCGCGGGCGGCGAAGGCGCCGTGGTCGTTGTGGAACACCCACCACTGGCTGGTGTAGCTGCCGTTCGGGATGGTGGGGTAGCCCGAGAACTTCGCGGGGTCGCCGCCTGCGCGGATGCGCCGGGCGACCTCGGCCGGGAACAGCCGGTCGCCGTTGATCTCGCCCCCGTCCAGCATCAAGAGGCCCAGCCGTGCGAGGTCGCGCAGCCCGAGGCTCAGCCCGCCGCCGGCGAAGGGCACGCCCCGGCCGTCCACGGCCATGGAGCCGTCCTGCTCGGCGCCCATGCGCCGCCACAGCCGCTCCGAGGCCAGTTCCGCCACCGAGCGCTGCGCGGTGCGCGCGACGATCCAGCCCAGCATGTCGGAGTTGATCGTGCGGTAATGGAAGGCCTCGCCATGCGCGCCCTCGGGGCGGACCTGCATCAGGTATTCCCAGTAGCCATCGGGGCCGGTCGCGCCCTCGGGCTTGGGAAACGGGCTCGCGGCGGCCGAATAGCGCCAGATGTCGGCGTCGGGGTCGGCGTAATCCTCGGAAAACGCCACGCCCGTGGTCATGTCCATCACCTGCCGGACGGTGGCGTCTGCAAAGGCGCTGCCGGCGATCTCGGGGATGATGTCGGCCACGAGGGCTGCGTCGTCCAGCGCGCCCTCGACCACCAGGATCTCGGCCAGAAGCCCGGTGACCGACTTGGTCATGGACATGGCCGCGTGCTGGCCGTCCTCAGAGAGGCAGCCGGAATAGCGTTCATAGACCACCCGGCCGCGGTGCAGGATCAGGATGCCGTCGGTGTAGTTGGCGTGGAGCGACGCCTCCCAGCTCATGTCCTCGGCGGCGCCGAGGGGCCGGAAGGTCAGCGCATCGATGGCCGCGCGCATCTCGGCGAAGGCAACCGGGGGCAGGTATTCCAGCGGCACGGGCGCGCCAAGGCCGCGGCTGACCTGCACCGTGGGCAAAAACTGCCGCAGGTGGCAGACCGACCAGCGCAGGCGCGGAAAGCTGAAGTAGACCGCGTCGGGCTGGGTGATGAGCCGGTCGGGTGGCGGCGGAAACCCCTGCATCCAGCCCATCACGCGCGGATCGGACGCCTGCGCCGACAGCGGCCCCTCCTGCGCGGCAGCGGACGAGAGCGCGCCCATGAGGATCAGGGCAGCCATGGCCCGGACCACCGAAAACGACATGGCTGCGCCCTCCAATGCATTCCGGCCCGCCCCTGGGGTTGCAGACAATGTGACGGGGCACCCCAAGGGCAGGCGGTTCCCCGGCCTGTTGGCGCACCCCCGCCTCGGGTACGCTACGCACCGTACGCCGCATCGGCAAGATGCTGATTCCGGCCGCTCCGGCTGACACGATGGCTCCGCTTCCCCGCCAGCCCTGCGGGCGTTGGACCGTGCGGCCCGGCGCGTGCGCCCCGCCACCTCCCCTACTGGGGACCGTGCGGCGACGACATGGAGAGCAGCGCTGCAGTTCTCTTCCTGGCGACGACGGCAGGCATCCCGGGTGGGCCATCGCCCGACGGGCCCCATGGCGGGGAGACCCACTCATGAGAAAACGGACCTGACCGGGCTTCCCCCCATCCCAGAAACCACCTCGGCAGCCACGCCGGCACATGATCGCTGCGGAGAGACTGAACGACCGCTCCAGGCAGGCTGCGCTGCAGCGTGCGGAAGGGTCCGACCGGCGGCTAAGGTGAAGGTTTTCTGATGCGGGCCGCGGCCTGCGGCTTCGGCTTGGCGCGACCTCGGCCCGCGTTGGAAAACCTCCCAAGGAGGAAGCCGCGGGGGGCTGGGAGGTGTCTATGGGGAAAGGGCGCTGAAGGAGGTGGCCGGGGTCGGTCCCGGCCTGGGATCGTGTCCGTGGTGCGCGTCGGGACGGGCCGTTTCTGGGCACGGACGGTCAGGAAACGGGCGCCGCGGGCGCCGTCTTTGCCGGCGAGGTGGGGCGTGGTGGGCGGGCAGGACATGCGGGATCGGCCGGTCCTGCCTTGGCGGGGGCCGGCATGATGGTGGTCTGTGGAATGGGCGCGTCATCAGGCTGCCTGGTCCTTCGGTGGGGCGCGCGACCGGGGTTTCTGGCCGCGCCGGAGGATCTCGATCACGCGCACGGGGCCACCGCGAGCCAAGGGCAGGGCTCGCGCAGGGTCAGCGGGACGGGTTGGACCTTCGCCCTGGGGGCACGGTGGGGCTTGCCGTGCCGAGCATGGTGCGGACCTTTGCGATGTTGGCCGTGCGGCCGGCGCTGGCCAGCAGGCCGTAATGGCGGATGCGGTGGAAGCCGTCGGGCAGGACATGGAGCAGGAAGCGGCGGATGAACGCGCCGGTGGCCAGCCGCATGACCCGCTGCCGGTCGCCCTGCCTGATGCGATAGTCTTTCCAGCGGAAGGCGACGGTTCCCGCGTCGGCGCCGACCAGGCGGCTGTTCGAGATCGCCACCCGGTGGGTGCGGCTGAGACAGGCCAGCACCGCCTCGGGGCCGCCGAAGGGCGGTTTGGCGTCGTGTCGTAGACGCGCCTGCGGCACGATGACCACCCATTCGAACTTTCGGAACGGGGCCAGCCAGGCGGCGAAGGCCCCGGCGTCTGCCAGTCTGGCCATGTCGCCGAAGAAGCTCAGCGCGCCTGATCGATGCAGCGCGCGCAATCCGTCGATGAACAGGCGCCGGAACAGGCGCGAGAGCACGCGCACGTGCAGGAGCAAGGGGGACCGTGGCCCCAGTGGGGCCGCGCAAGCCCCCGAACGCCCGGTCGGCAGGGCACCCATCGGGTGGCGTCGGGTGACAGGCCGCCGCCCGGGACGATCATGTGGATGTGGGGATGGTGCGTCGTCACGCCAGAGGCGTGCCTTCGGCACGACGCCGAGCCCCGGCCATGCGGCACGCTGGTCATGCCGACCCGCGCGCCGAGGCGCCTGGGGTCGGCCGCGATGGTCATGACCGTTTCGGCCGAGGCGCGGAACAGTAGGTCGTAGACAGCCTTCTTGTTCCAATAGGCGATCTGCGCGATCTCGGCCGGCAGGGTGAAGACGACGTGGAAGTATTCCACCGGCAGCAGGTCCTCGGCCCGCGCAGCCATCCAGTCGCGCGCGGCCGGTCCCTGGCACTTCGGGCAGTGCCGGTTCTTGCAGGAGTTGCAGGCGATGTGGCGGTGGCCACAGCTGGCGCAGCCCGCCACATGCCCGCCGAGCGCCTCGGTCCGGCAAGCCTCGATCGCCGACATCACCTTGAGCTGGCTCAGGCTGACATGCCCGGCATTGGCCTGCCGCCACGCAGGTCCGTCGTGCTGAAAGCACGCCTCCGGCGTGACGGCACGGAAGATGTCAGCCAGCTCCAGC
>Ga0213836_101437_pt1 | contig 14055 bp, 14 predicted proteins | sample SWPATP03_FD_160578 | JGI IMG/M metagenome (GOLD analysis project Ga0213836, IMG submission 160578) | Coastal seawater microbial communities from Marineland, Florida, United States - SWPA TP0 #3 | ecosystem: Environmental > Aquatic > Marine > Coastal | place: USA: Florida | collected 2016-08-05
GCCGCCAAAGAGGACGAGGTCGAAATCGGAAAGAGCCATAGTGTGTTCGGAGTCGCAGAAAGTGATGGAAGCGTATTTATGTAAATTTACTACATGAATATGCTCTTAGCAAGAAATTCTACTACGTGAGCGGCGACGCTATGCGTCAACGTTTGTATTCAGGCTGCACCACGCCCGCTACATCCACCTTCATGCACAGCACCTTGCCCGTCAGCGGATACTGCGCCAGCTCGTCGGCCGAGCGGCCATGGCTGGCGCTGGTGACATACAGCGTGCGCAGGTCGGCGCCGCCGAAGGCGACCGCCGTCGGGCAGCGCAGCGGCAGCTGGACTTCGCGCAGCAGTTCGCCGCTTGGGGAGAGCTTGAGCAGGCGGCCGCCTTCGAACATCGCGACCCAGTAATTGCCCTCGGCGTCGACCGTCGCGCCGTCCGGACGCCCGCCATAATCCGCCGCGTTTTTGTCGGTCGAGAAGGTGACGAGGTTGCGGCCGTTCGCGACGCTGCCGTTGGCGGCATCGAAGTCGTGACGGTCGATGCGGTGGCTGGTGGTATCGGCATGGAACATGGTGCGGCCATCCGGCGTCCAGGCCAGGCCGTTCGAGTTGGTCATGCCGCCCGACCAGGCCAGGCGCAGCTTGTCGCGTTCGAGCACGTACATCTCGGCGGCCGGCTTGTCGCGCGGCTCGTACATGGTGCCGACCCAGAAGCGGCCGGCCGGATCGACGCGGCCGTCGTTGAAGCGATTGACCGCCGTGTCGTAGGGGGCGGGGCAGATGTCGGTGATCGCGCCGCTGGTCGTGTTAAGGCGCACGAAGCCCTGGCGCGTGGCGACCACCAGGTTGTTGTCGCCGTCGGCGGCGATCGCCGAGGGTTCGGAGGCCATCTTCCAGCTCGAGAATTTGCCGCTGGCCGGGTGCACGCGGTTGACGGTCATGCCGTTGATGTCGACCCAGTACAGGGCCGATTCCACGTCGTGCCAGAGCGGGCATTCGCCCACCTGCATCGGCTCGTCGTGGAGAACGTCGATCTTCAGCGGCTTCATGGTGTTGTCGGTCATACGGCGGCCTTTGCGCGGGCGATGAGGCCATTGGTGGAACTGTCGTGCTGCGCCGGCTGCGGTTCGCCGGCCAGCTCGGCCTCGATCTTCTTGGCCAGCACCTTGCCCAGCTCGACGCCCCACTGGTCGAAACTGTTCAGGTCCCACAGCACGCCCTGCACGAAGGTCTTGTGTTCGTACAGCGCGATCAGCGCGCCGAGGCTGGCCGGGTTCAGGTATTCCATCAGGATCGTATTGCTCGGACGGTTGCCCGGGAAGGTTTTATGCGGCGCCAGGCGCTCGATCTCGGCCGGCGCCAGGCCTTGCTGCTGGAGGTCGGCGCGCACTTCGTCGATCGTCTTGCCCTTCATGAAGGCTTCCGATTGCGCGAAGCAGTTCGCCAGCAGGGCGGTGTGATGGTGCTGCAGCTCGTGCGCGGGACGCAGGGCGGCGATGAAGTCGATCGGCGTCACGTCGCTGCCCTGGTGCAGCAGCTGGAAGTAGGCGTGCTGGCCGTTGGTGCCCGGCTCGCCCCAGATCGCCGGGCAGGTCGGCGTGTCGACGGGTGCGCCGTCCTTGGTCACGCGCTTGCCGTTGCTTTCCATGTCGAGCTGCTGCAGGTAGGCCGGGAAGCGGTTCAGGTCCTGGTGGTAGGGCGCGATCGAGACCGAGCTGCAGCCGAGGAACTGGCGGTTCCAGAAGCCGACCAGCCCCAGGAGCATCGGCATGTTCGCTTCCACGGGCGCCGTGCGGAAGTGCTGGTCCATGGCGTGGGCGCCGGCCAGGAAGTCGGCGAAGTAGCCGTAGCCGACCGCCAGCGCGACCGGCAGGCCGATGGCCGACCAGACCGAATAGCGGCCGCCGACCCAGTCCCAGAAGGGGAACATGTTGGCCGGGTCGATGCCGAAGGTTTTAATCGCTTCCACATTCGTCGAGACCGCGACGAAGTGCTTGGCCAGGGCCGATTCCTGCGCATGCGCCAGGAACCAGCGGCGCGCGGTCTGGGCGTTCATCATGGTCTCGGCCGTGGTGAAGGTTTTCGAGGCGACGATGAAGAGCGTGGTTTCCGGGTCGAGTTTTTCGAGCGCCGCGTCCATGTCGTGGCCGTCGACGTTCGAGACGAAATGCAGGGTCAGGCTTGGATGGCTGTAGGGGCGCAGCGCGAGGCAGACCATCTTCGGGCCGAGATCCGAGCCGCCGATGCCGATGTTGACGATGTCGCTGATCGGTTTGCCCGTATGGCCGCGCCAGTCGCCGCTGCGCACGGCATCGGTGAAGGTTTTGACGCGGGCCAGTACGGCGTGCACGTCGGCGGGGACGTCCTGGCCGTCGACGGTCAATGCCGCGTCGCGCGGGGCGCGCAGGGCGGTGTGCAGGACGGCGCGGTTTTCGGTGTTGTTGATCTTTGCGCCGGCGAACATGGCGTCGCGTTGCGCCTCGACACCGCGCTCGCGCGCCAGGCTTGCGAGCAGTTCAAGCGTGCGCCCGTCAAGGCGGTTTTTTGAATAGTCTAAGAACAGGCCGGCGGCCTCGATCGACAGGCGCTCGAAGCGCTGCGGATCAGCTGCGAACAGCTGCCGCATCTCCCAGTCTTGCGCCACGGCGGCGTGGGTTTCGAGGGCCTGGAAACTGGTCGTGCTGGTGAGTGGCGTGGTCATTTGGCGCGTCGCGATGATGTTTTAAACAGATTATCGAATGATACAGGAATGGGAAGTAAATTCACTACACATGAGGTGTTTTTCGGGTGGGCGGCACGGGTGACGTTTCGATAGATCGACCGCTGCACCGCGTGGACTCGGCAGTCCACCCTACGGTGATCTTGTGACGAGCCTGGCGACAATTGTGCGATCAGCGAAGAGCCGTAGGGTGGACGCCTGAGTCCACGCGTTACATCCCTTTCAATGCCGAAAATTACGAGCTCGCCACCCCATTCCCACTTTGTAGTAAAATTTCACAAAACAATTTCGAAGGAACGATTATGGCGCTGCACCCCGTAGTTGAACAGGTAACGAACCGGATCATCGAGCGCAGCCGCGTGTCGCGCGCGGCCTACCTCGCGCACCTTGAAGCGGCGCGCATCGGCGGCGTGCAGCGTGGCGCGCTGGCCTGCACCAACCTGGCCCACGGGTTCGCCGCCTTCCCCGAAAACGACAAGCTCCGCCTGCGCGAGCAAAAGAAGCCATCGGTGGCCATCGTCTCGTCGTACAACGACATGCTGTCGGCGCACCATCCGTTCGAATATTTCCCGAAAATTATCAAGGACGCCGTGCGCGACATCGGCGCCGTGGCCCAGTTCGCGGGCGGCGTGCCGGCCATGTGCGACGGCGTCACGCAAGGCCAGCCGGGCATGGAGCTCTCCTTGTTCTCGCGCGACACCATCGCCATGTCGACCGCGGTCGCGCTCTCGCACAACATGTTCGACGCTGCCCTGTATCTCGGCATCTGCGACAAGATCGTGCCGGGCCTCTTGATCGGCGCGCTCCACTTCGGCCATATCCCGGCCGTGTTCGTGCCGGGCGGTCCGATGACGACCGGCCTGTCGAACAAAGAGAAGGCGCGCGTGCGCCAGCTCTACGCGCAAGGCAAGGCCACGCGCGAAGAACTGCTCGAGTGCGAATCGCAGTCCTACCATAGCGCCGGCACCTGCACCTTCTACGGCACCGCCAACAGCAACCAGATGCTGATGGAGATGATGGGCCTGCACCTGCCGGGCGCCGCTTTCGTCACGCCGGGCACCCCGCTGCGCGATGCGCTGACCCGCGCCTCCTCGCACCAGGCCGTCGCCATTTCCCAGCAGGGCGGCAACTACATGCCGGTCGGGCATGTCGTCGACGAGAAAAGCATCGTCAACGCCATCGCCGCGCTGCACGCGACCGGCGGCTCGACGAATCACACGCTGCACCTGGTCGCGATCGCACGCGCGGCCGGCATCGTCATCGACTGGAACGACTTCGACGAACTGTCGAAGGTCGTGCCGCTCCTGACCCGCATCTACCCGAACGGCGAAGCCGACATCAACCACTTCCAGGCCGCCGGCGGCCCGGGCTTCGTGATCCGCGAACTGCTCGACGCGGGCCTCGCCCACGACGACGTCAACACCATCCTCGGCCACGGCCTGCGCAAGCACTGCAAGGAGGCTTTCCTGGACGAGAACGGCAACGCGGTCTTCCGCGACGTGCCGGCGCAGAGCGGCGACGACGCCGTGCTGCGCCCGGCCGCCAACCCGTTCAGCAGCAACGGCGGCATGGTGCTGGTCAAGGGCAACCTGGGGCGCGCCGTGATGAAGGTCTCGGCCGTCAAGATGGAACACCAGACTGTGGAAGCGCCGGCGCTGACGTTCAACTCGCAGGAAGACTTCATGCACGCCTACAAAGCCGGTCACCTGAACCGCGACTTCGTGGCCGTGATCCGCTTCCAGGGCCCGCGCGCCAACGGCATGCCGGAGCTGCATGCCTTGACCCCGGCGCTGGCGAACCTGCAGGACGCCGGCTTCAAGGTGGCGATGGTGACCGACGGCCGCATGTCGGGCGCCTCCGGCAAGGTGCCGGCGGCGATCCACGTATCGCCCGAGATCCTGGCCGGCGGTCCGCTGGGGCGCGTGCGCGACGGCGACATCCTGCGCGTCTGCGCCGCCACCGGCACCCTCGAGGCCCTCGTCCCAAGCGAGGTATGGGACGCGCGCAAGCAGGTCACGGCCGATATCTCGTCCAGCCACATCGGCATGGGCCGCGAGCTGTTCGCCATGTTCCGCAATGCGAGCAGCGCGGCGGAAGAGGGCGCGGCCACCTTCCCGCTGCCCTCGCCGAAGCAAACCACCGTGCCCTTGCATGAAGGCGCCGACAGCGGCGAAATCATGCCCGGCTCCGACGAAGATTTCTTGTTCAAGACTCCGAAGTGACTACTACCATGACCATGACCGTACTTGACATCATGCGCTCTGCGAGCGTGATTCCCGTGATCGCCATCGACGACCCGGCCCACGCCGTGCCGCTGGCGAAAGCGCTGGTTGCCGGCGGCATCCGCGTGCTCGAAGTGACACTGCGTACTCCTCACGGACTGGGGGCGATTCGCGACATGGCCCAGGTCGAAGGCGCCATCGTCGGCGTCGGCACCCTGACCCAGGGCGAGGAATTCGCCGCCGCGCGCGACGCCGGCGCCGTGTTCGGCGTCTCGCCGGGCCTGACCAACGCCCTGATCGAAGCGGCAAAGAAAAGCGGCCTGCCGCTGCTGCCGGGCGTGATGACCCCATCCGAAGTGATGGCCGCGCGCGAAGCCGGCTTCCGTCAACTGAAACTGTTCCCGGCGGTGCCGGCGGGCGGCGTCGGCATGCTCAACGCGATCGGCGGCCCGCTGCCGGACGTGACCTTCTGCCCGACCGGCGGCATCTCGATCGAGACCGCGCCGGCCTTCCTGGCCTGCAAAAACGTGGCCTGCGTCGGCGGCTCGTGGCTGACGCCGAAGGATGCGATCATGGCCGGCGACTGGAACCGCATCACCGAGCTGGCGCGCGCCGCGTCGGCACTGCGCAAGTAAAGCGCGATGCGGCGCCGTTGGCTGCCGCAGATGGCGGCCGGGATTGCGAGCGCGGTGCTGCTGGCCGCCTGCGGGCAGCTGGCGCCGCCGGCGCCTGGCCCGGCAGCCGAGCCAGGCGCCTACCGCGCAGGAGCGGCGCCCAGCGTCGCCACCTATGCGGTCGATCCGCAAGCCTCGCTGATCGCGGTCACGGTACGCCGCGCGGGCCCGCTGGCACGGCTCGGGCACGACCACGTGGTGGCCAGCCATACCCTGGCGGGCCAGGTCGCAGCTGGTTCGGGCAGCGCCGACCTCTCGTTCCGTCTCGACCAGATGAGCGTCGACGAGCCGCAGCTGCTGCGCGACGCGGGCATCGAGAAACAACCCTCGGTGCAAGCGGTCGAGGGCACGCGCACGAACATGCTGGGGGCGGTGCTGGACGCGCAGCGCTATCCGCTGGTGACGCTGCATGCCGAGCGGCAGGCCGACGGCACGCTCAACGTCGCCATCACGCTGCACGGCGTCACGCGCTCGCTGGCGCTGCCGGCCACGGTCCGCATCGACGCGGCACAGGTGAGCGCGAGCGGAACGGCGCGCCTGAAGCAAACCGATTTCGGCATCACGCCGTTTTCGGTCGGGGGCGGACTGCTCTCGGTACAGGACGAACTGGAAGTGCGCTACCACATCGTCGCACGGCGCCCCTTGCCATGACGGCCGCAATCGTGTGACGCAGGCCCAGCGACATGTTACCCTCGGCGGATGCCATATCGCATCGCCAACATGCTCTTGCTCGGGTGCGCGCTGTCGGCCTGGGGCGCTGCCCCGGCGGCAGCGCAGCCCGGCGCGCCCAGGTTCGAGCTGAACGTCGAACGCGCCGCCGGCGCCGACGACGACAAGGCCTACCGGATCACCTCGAGCGGCACGGTGGCGGCCACGCCGGCCGCGGTCTGGCGCATTCTCACCGATTACGAGCATCTGGCCGATTACCTGCCCAACCTGAAAAGCGCCCGCATCGTCTCCCGCAATGGCGACACCGTCATCGTCGAACAACTGGGCACCGCCCGGTTCCTGTTTTTCAGCCAGTCGATCCGCCTGCTGGTGCAGGTGCAGGAACGGGCGCCGGATCAAATCGACATCAGCCTGCTCGACGGCGACATGAAGGTCTACCGCGCTACCTGGCAACTGAGTCCTGTGCCCGGCGCCACCGGCACCAGGGTGGTCTATCGCGCGAATATCGTGCCGAAGTTCGATGTGCCGGGAATCGTCGGAACCAGGGTGGTGCACAAGGATATCGCCAGGATGATGGCGGCGGTGTTGTCGCGGCTGGATCGGCCGGAGTAGCACACCGGGTTTTACCGTCCCATAGTCGGCCAGCGCCCGGGCCGAGTGTTATCCTGTGCCCCACAATTCGGACGTAACCCAATCAACCTGTGCGAACCGCTCCTGCGCCGCCGACATATCGAGCCTTACCAATGATCGACTCCCCCGACCAGTCGCACTTCCGCGATGGTGGCGCCATGGGCGCACTGATCCGTTGCCACGACTGGTCGACGACGCCGCTCGGACCACTGGAATCATGGCCGCTGTCCCTGAAGACGGCGGTAAGCCTGATCCTGCGTGCGCGGCAGCCTATGTTCATCGCCTGGGGGCCCCGCTCCATCTCGCTCTACAACGATGGCTACATCGCGATCCTCGGCGACAAACATCCCGCTGCGCTCGGCCATTCGATGGCCGACGTCTGGAGCGAGATCTGGGACGAACTGCAGTTGTTGAACGAGGCCGTCATGCGCGGCGAGTCGCTGTCGTTCGAGAACAAGCCGTTCCAGCTGGCCGGCCGTGAGACGCCCGGGCCGCACTATTTCAGCTTCACCTACACGCCCTTGCTGGATGACGACGGGCGGGTCGCCGGGATCTTCTGCGCAGCGATCGAAACCACCGCGACGGTGATGCTCGCAGATAACGCGCGGGCCGCGAGCGCAGCCCAGCAGGCCCTTGCCGAGAGCGAAGAACGCCTGCGTCTGGCCACGGACGCTTCCGAGATCGCGTTCTGGGATGTGAACGTGCCCGAGGGCAGCCTGGTCTGGCAACCGGGGCTGCGCAGCATGTTCGGCATCACCACCGACGAAGCGCTGTCGCTGGAGGACTTCTTCGCGGGCCTGCATCCGGACGACCGGGAGACGGTGGCCCGCGCGTTCGCGCAAGCATGCGATCCGCAGCGACGCGCGCTGTACAACGTCGAGTACCGCACGGTGGGACGCGACGACGGCCGCGTTCGGTGGATTGCGGCCAAGGGACGTGGACTATTCGACGCCGCCGGCCGCTGTGTACGCGCCAACGGCACGGCGATGGACATCACGAGCCGCAAGACCACCGAACTGGCGATGGAGATGGCCCTGGAAGCCAGCCGCACCGGCACCTTCCACTGGGACATCCAGGACAACCGGCTCACGTGGGATGACGCGCTCGACCGCCTGTTCGGCCTGCGCCCCGGGGAGGCGGTGCGCAGCCTCGACCAGTTCGTCGCGCTGGTGCATCCGGACGACCGCGCCGAGGTGATCCGCCGGTGCGAGCGCTGCCGCGATGGCGGCGACGATTTCGAGATGGAGTTCCGGGTGGTCTACCCGGACGGATCGGTGCACTGGCTGTACGATCGCGGCCGCACCTTCCTCGACCCTTCCGGCCGCGCGCGGACAATGACCGGCGCTTGTGTCGACATCACCAACTACGTCCGCACGCGCGAGGCGCTCAAGCTTGCCGATCGCCAGAAGGACGAATTCCTGGCCACGCTCGCGCATGAGTTGCGCAACCCGCTCGCACCTTTGCGCACCGGGCTGCACTTGCTGCAGAACCTCAAGGGCGGCCTGCCGGGCCAGGCCGATCAGGTGCTGGGCATCATGCAACGCCAGTTCGACCACATGGTGCACCTGGTCGACGACCTGCTCGACATCGCGCGTATCCGGCAGGGCAAGATCCTGCTGCAGGAGGAACCGCTTTCACTGCACTGCGTGCTCGAACAAGCGCTGGAGGGCGTGCAGGCTTTGCTCGACGCGCAGGGCCACAAGGTCACCTGGCAAGGCGTGGATCCGGCGCTATGGGTCACGGGCGACCCGACCCGGCTGGTGCAGGTGGTGGGCAACCTGCTGAACAACGCGGCGAAGTACACGCCGCGCGGAGGCTGCGTGGCGCTGCGCGCTGGCGAGGCGAGCGAGCCGGGCATGCTGCTCATCGAGGTGGCCGACACGGGCATCGGCATCCCGCCCGATATGATCGAGCACGTGTTCGACCGCTTCGCCCAGGTGCAGCAGCACCTGGACCATGCGCAGGGTGGGCTGGGCATCGGCCTGAGCGTCGTCAAGGGCCTGGTCGAGATGCACGGCGGCCGCGTCGTCGCCGAGAGCGCCGGCCCGGGCGCAGGCAGTCTGTTCCGCATCTGGCTGCCGCGTGCGGACGCGCCGGCGCCGGTCGAGGCCGAGCCGCCTTCGCGCCTGGACGCCGTCGAGCGGCACAGGGTGCTGGTCGTCGACGACAACCGCGACGCGGCCGAGACCATGGCCATGGTGCTGGAAATGAGCGGCCACGCGGTACTCCTGGCACACGACGGGCAAACAGCGGTAGAGATGGTGAAGCTGCATGACCCTGCCGTGGTGTTCCTCGACATCGGCATGCCGGGCATGAACGGCTACGAGACCGCATCGCTGTTGCGGGCCTTGCCGGGCGCCCAGGCCCGCGTGCTGGTGGCGCTCACCGGCTGGGGCAGCGAGGCCGACCAGGCGCGCAGCCTGGAGGCCGGTTTCGACCTCCACCTGACCAAGCCGGTCGACATCGACAAGGTCCAGCGCGTGCTGGCGGCGCGGTTCCAGGAAGCTGTTTGAAAACGGCTGCGAGCAATCTGCATTAAGATTGCCATGCTTCTCAACCTCACAAAAGCAAGCGATGCAGGCCCTGCCTCTTCGACGCCCGCGTTCGCAGCGCTGGCGCCCCCTCACCGCGGGCGAAATCGCCATGGCCTCGCTCCTGTTTCGCGACGCCGTCGATTACGCGCGCGTGCGAATTCACAGGCGCCGCTACATGCCCTTCCAGCCGAAGAATTGCGCGATGACGCCGAACGGCAGCATGTACTTCCACCATTCCTGCTTCCTCGACGACTATTCGCAGGCGAACCTCACCGGCCAGCACTGGTTCCTTCATGAAATGGTCAACTGCTGACATTGTGCACACCATCTAGCATTACTCGCTCTGGCGGCGTCGGCTCCGTAGCTTCCACACTAACGCTGTGATGATCCCGGCCGTGCATTTCATCCGAAAGGCTTCTAAGTCCCCTTTCGGCCTGCCGCTTTCAACACCAGATGTTCCGAAAGCCAGAGAGTGAGAAAGGTGACAATGGTTGTAGCGAGCGACGCATAAAAGATGATGGCAAATGCGCGTTCTACGTACAGGTCGGGCGCATTCAGGATGACCGAGAGCCAGACAGCCCAGCAGACCAGGAAACCGGCTCCGAGTGAAAGCAGGATTCTCCGAGTCATGCGAAAGGCTCCACGGAAGGACAGTTGAAGTACATGCCTGCCTTGCTGCCGCCTGCCTGTACAACTTCCTCTACAAAGGACGCGCAGTTATGCGGCAAGATAGCCCATAGCCACGGCTTCTCTAGCAGTTCATGCAACTTCTGATGAGCGCCTCGAGGGTTGGGCAGCTTGACAATCCAGCGTCGAATCTCGCGTTTGCCGTTCTCCCTCAAGTACCGCTGGTAGCCGTCCGCATGCATGAACTTCGGTACGCTGTAACCCCCGGCGACATGAACATACCATCTATCGCCAACGTGGAGCAGCGTGTGGCCGCAGAAGTTCGGGCCGTCACCCGACACGACAACGGCACAAGTGTGCTTGAAGTCTGTTATGTCGAGCGGGCAGAGAATCATTTGATCGCCTTCATAATGGGCAGGCATGATCGGCACCTGTTAGCAGACCTTGTTGGCGCTGCAATCCCAGCCGCCAGACGTATTGCCCTGTGCGCCGCCCCGGATGCTCTGGCGCGTGTAGTTCCACTTGATCTTTGCGTACGCCAGATGGACGCGTTCACGGATGATTCCACCATCGCCGCTGTCAGGCGTGATGTTCGCAATCATCAGGTTTTCCAGTTCGATCTTGAAGTAAGAGATCGGCTTGCCGTCGCTGTCGGCCCGCATGAATTCAAAGACTGCTTTCGGGATCGTCTTGCCTGCTGCACAGGTCTGGAGCAGCACCGGGGAAGCGATGTCCGCCAGTTTCTGGAACGTGATGGGATGAAGGTCGGCCCTACCGCTAGTCAAGCCGCCAGCCGTCGATACCGTTTCGGCCCTTGGCTGGTGGATCGCGTACATGACGTTGCTAACCTCGATCCATTGCTTGTGTTTTTCGTCTTCCGATTCCCCGTTGATTCCCTCGATTCTCAGATAGGCGTCAATCATTGGTTCCTCCGTTGTGGGATGAGCAAGCGGACGATTGTTGTCTAGCTTTGCCAGGGTGGCATTGGGAGTCGTCAACAGTAGTCGTCTATAATTTCAGCAATGTCGTTAGATCGAAAGTCGCCTCAAAGATGCGCACCAGAACACGCCCGCTAACCGAGGGCGAAATTGCGCTGGCGTCCCTGCTGTTCCGCGACGCCATCGACTACCAGCGCGTGCGCATCCACGGCCGGCGCTACATGCCCTGCCAGCCGAAGAATTGCTGCATGACGCCGAACGGCAGCATGTACTTCCACCATTCCTGCTTCCTCGACGACTATTCGCAAGCGAACCTCACCGGCCAGCACTGGTTCCTTCATGAAATGGTCAACTTGTGGCAGGGTACACACCTATATCGCCACCCGGCCAGAGCGTTTGCTTTCGCTGCTGTACGATGCAAGGATGGACGAGGAAATCAAAGCGCAGAGGGATGAAACCAGCGACAGCTGGAAGCATGGATCGCGGCGTTCTCGTGTCCTGACGCCGGGCGAAATAACAATGGCAGCGTTGCTGTTCGGTGACTCAATCGACTACAGCCGCGTGCGCATCCACGCCCGCCGCTACATGCCCTTCCAGCCGAAGAACTGCTGCATGACGCCGAACGGTAGCATGTACTTTCATCGCTCTTGTTTTCTTCCCGATTACAGCCTTGGCAGTCCGTCAGCGGTGCACTGGTTCCAGCATGAAATGGCTCATGTATGGCAACATCAGCTGGGGTACGCGGTGCGCTTTCGGGGTGCGGTGCGCATCGGGCTGTCATACGACTACGATCTGGCACCGGGTAAAACGCTGGCGGATTTTAATATGGAAGCACAAGGCGATCTACTGGCCGATTACTTCATACTCAAACACCTGCGTTCGCCGGTATCCATGCGCCACCAACGCTATGCGGGCAGTCTTCCACTGTACGAAAAGGTGTTGGCAGGCTTTATTGCCGATCCTTCCGATGTGGAGAGTCTGCCCCGCGATTATGGCCGATACATTGCATTACTCAAAGACTGGAAAGGAAGTCGATAAGATCGTGTTCATCTGCATTTGCCCAGTTGTGCCCCTCGCATAGTCCAATTAGCTTATCTTCACGATCATAAGTATTAATATTGTCGAATACTCCGCCTTTGATGCCGTCTCTTATATTACTGACAATATGCGTGTCTTCATCGCGGAAGCCAAATCCGACAATTGCTAAATTATTTTCCTCGTATTTCTTTCGGTCAGCGCCTTTAGGGTCGCATATTGCCTTAAACCGATTGTTATAGAACGATAACGCGGTGTTGGAGGCAATAATCCCTCGCTTAACCTGCTGATCCCCAACGACAATGACGGGCCAACGGTACTCTTCATCGACTTGTCTACTCTTCTTGTTAATTTTATTTGGCTTGTATCGTAGGTCGCCATGAAGATGGAAAATATTTATTCTCGCATCTACGTTCTTTTTGAGTCCGTTATTGCCCCAGTAGTCAGTGCACATTCCCATTCTGCGGTACTTTGGGCCTAAGAGCATGTGATCGAAAACGCTATCGAAGTTCAGCGTGCAATAATTTATCGAGTCGTACTGGTCTGCAAGGCTCTGAATCGCAGGTTCGAACTTCTTTAGAGCGCCTAGCAGTTCATCCAACGGAATCGTCAAGCTTTGCTCAATTTGCTGAAGTGCCTTGGCGATGGAATCCTGAATATCGCTATGCCTAAATAAATCGGCAAACGCTTCCTCGTTCATGTTAAACCGCTTTAAATCGCTCTTTATCTTTGCCATCGCTAGGTTGACAGTAAGTAGGCCACCTAATATGAAATCGAACGAGTCGGGCTTGAACATTCGCTGAATGTCTTCACGAATTTTTAAATAAACGCTTTGACTAATCTTTTGGTACGTGAAGCCAAGCAAATCCTTTGCATCTGGGCAAGATTTAGAAATGCCCAGATTGATGCCTGCTCCGCTGATGATCGTTAGCTGTCGCTGCCCCATTGTCGCCCCTTGTGGTTAGCATGAACTCGTGTAACCACAATTCTGCCATAGAAGTTACCGACTACTCAGCCGGGCAGGGGAGTGCGTGTGCTTATGAACTCGTTTTAATGAGCTTTACCCTGATTGCATCAGTTAGCATCACTTACCAAAGTGACTTTTTCTGGCAAATTTTTCAAAAAATTTGGGGGTAACTACAGTCTGTGCAGGGGTTTGATACAGGAATCCAGAATTTATATCTGGTGGCCGTGGGCCGGAGGCGGGAAATGATGCGAGGTCGAACGGGCCACTTAACCCAAAAATGGGCGGGGGTGTTCTGGGCGTGGCGGATTTTAAAGTATTCCTGGCGCTGTACGAGCGGGTTCTGGCGGGGTTCCTCGCCGATCCGGCCGATCGCGAGAATCTGCACCGGGGGCCGGCACGTCAATTTGCCCGCCTGCGGCTGAGCCGCTGGGCGGGATGATCAATCGAAGGGAGCCAGGCTGGAACGCAACGCACCATTTCACCACACCCACCCCGTCAAGTTTGATCTTCCTCAATGCTGCTGAGCAGCAACATAATAGGCTTATTCCCCAGCCCCTCCTCCTGTTTTCCGAGACTTTCATGAAGCTGATTCTGACGCTGTGCCTTGCCAGCCTGCTTACCCTTCACGCACAGGCAGCGCGGCGCCTTGGCGAAGCTCAGGTGCGCAGCGGTAAGAACGACCTGCCTTGCTTCACGATCGCCACACAGGAAGAGCGGCGCGGCGGCAGTCCGGATTTCCAGGCGGTGACGGTGAGCGCCGGGGAGCACGTTCTGTGGCGCATGGCGATGCCGCGCGAACGTACTTTCCCGCTCGCCTCGAGCATGTGCATCCCCTACGGCGGCAGGGTGCAGGCGCTGCCGCAAACACCGGCGGCGCCACTCGAACGCGGCATCGTCTACAGCGTCGAACTCGAGTCCCGTCCCGGCAAGAACGCGACGGCGCCTGCCTACAAGGCGCGCTTCTGCCTGACGCGCCGACCCGATGACAGCATGGCCGTGCACCAGATTGATGTGGATGCGCGCAAGGGATCGAACCTGTACGGCTGC
>Ga0213836_101440_pt1 | contig 14041 bp, 10 predicted proteins | sample SWPATP03_FD_160578 | JGI IMG/M metagenome (GOLD analysis project Ga0213836, IMG submission 160578) | Coastal seawater microbial communities from Marineland, Florida, United States - SWPA TP0 #3 | ecosystem: Environmental > Aquatic > Marine > Coastal | place: USA: Florida | collected 2016-08-05
GGGACATATAATCAGTTATGAGGATGCTCAGGAGAGGTCTCCTTATATCCAGATTCGGAGCTGGAATCCTCACCGGGCAGTTATTTCGGGCATTTCAGCCCTATTTCATACCCGAACGTCTCGCACCCGCATCTAGTACATAATACTCACCCTTGTTGATACTTAGGTGAATTTTTGCTATTGCGTCCTGGGTTGACCTTCCCGGTCTGAACCCGTAGCTTGTGCATTCAAATCTCGATTCCCATTCAGGTTCGAGTGCCGATTTAACCAAGGCTTGCCTTGCTCTATCTTGGATTGTGGGTATTCCCATTCCCGCTTTTCTCATCCCTACCGGGTTTTGGAATCCACACCCATCGTAGCGGTTTTGTTTTGAGTTTTCCCTTAATGTTCTTAACAAGCTCAAACCTTTGTCTTGGGGAGATTGCTCTCATTCCATCAACTCCGGCAGTTTTCTTGCCTTGACCCGCCTGGGGGGCGGGTTTATTAAGCTGACTGTTGGGAAGCATGGCTGACCGTGGAACCCGCCCCTACAGCCGCACTGCTAAGAGTCGGGCATAATATGATTTCACCAATAGACGTTGCCACCTTCTAACCTTTGCATCCTGTCCCGATTTAGCTGCTTGGAATATACTCTTTTGGAGCTTGAAAACTTTCCGCTGAACCTTAGTCCATGGGATTGCCTTCCATGCGTTGTTCGTAGTCTTGGTTGGTTTGGGCTTGCCAAATCCTCTCTTTAAACTCGCTATCGCCATTTGTACACCTACTAGACTCTATTTCTTACAATCAAACCGTGACCTGTTAGCATATCCCTACCATTACAGCAGGGCGTTGGCTTCTGGTCACATCTCACATCCTCTAGGACTTGCGGTTACACTTATCCCTACTGAGGTATCGACCATACTCTCAGAGTCCAGGAGGACTTAAAACGTTCTGTTTATATGGGCATTCCATCTTTAGATTTTTCCTCTCCACCGGGGTACTTTTAAAAGTCTGTGTAGGTGTTGTAGAGAAAACCCCACTTTTCCCCTTGTTCTTTTGAACGCAGCGTGTCAACCTCTTTCGCTACCTAATATTGACGGTGGTTCATGCCGGACATTCGGTTTCCCTAATCATGGATGGTTGGCAGTGGTCTCGTTTCTGGTGTTGGGTTACACCTCGGAGCATTCCGTTCCCCGCTTCAGTCCTGGGGTTGTGATTCCCAAAACTGGGGGTGGCTATCGCCGTTACCCTCAACTCTGTTTCGTAGTTTCCCGTTATGTTAAGGATGGTTACGAATTGTTACAGAGTATATTGACCTTGGGTTCCCTGCCTTGATTTGGTATCTTAGTGATACAAATCGTCGGGACATATAAGCAGTTATGGGGATGGTCAGAGGCGAGCCTCTTGTATTCAGCCAAGGAGCTGAAATCCCCATCAGGCAGTTATTTCGGGTATTGCAACCCTATTTCATGCCTGAACGTCTCGCACCTCTACAAAATAGTCTAACATGAAAAGCCGTCCTAGAAGGCTTGTCCTGAGCAAAGCCGAAGGGACGGGGCTAGTGACCCAAAATCTTTGGTAATGGATTATCCTCAAAAAACCCTGAGCCAATTTGAACAGCCACCAGGGTAGATCGAGAAACATGAGACAATAGAGCAAACTCGTTCAACCCTGGAGATGCTGTACTGTTGCAACCCAAGTTGCCCTAACCCATTTAATAATGAGGGTTATCGATTTTGTCAAAGCTGTGGGGCGCCGATTTTGCTGCCATTGTTCCGAAACCGCTATCGCGTAATTCGACAATTGGGATACGGGGGGTTCAGTCGCACCTATGAAGCCCAAGATGTGGATCGGATGAATGATCCCTGTGTGATTAAGCAATTTATGCCCCAAGTTCAGGGAACAGCAGCGCGACAAAAAGCCACAGAATTATTTAAACAAGAAGCCCAGCGGTTATATGAGTTAGGGGAACATCCCCAAATTCCGGGGTTGATTGCCTATTTTGAACAGGATAGGCGACTTTATTTGGTGCAAGAATATATTGATGGACAGAATCTGTTGCAGGAGTTACAGCAAAAGGGACATTTTAATCCTGATCAGATTTATCAAATTTTGTCTGAATTGCTTGAGATCCTCCAGATTATCCACAATCGCAATATAATTCACCGTGACATCAAACCAGAAAATATCATGCGCCGTAGCCGCGATAATCAGTTAATCCTGATTGATTTTGGTGTCTCTAAACAGGTGAAGGGAACTACCACGGTGGGACAGGGAACTACTGTCGGTACACCTGGATATGTACCTATGGAACAGTTACGAGGTCAGGTCTACCCCGCTAGTGATTTGTATAGTTTAGGGGTGACTTGTTTGCGTTTGCTGACTGGGTGTTTACCCTCAGAAGGTGGTAGAGATGACCTCTATGATGCTATGGAAGGGCGTTGGGTATGGCGAGAACGTTTACCAGCTAATGTTTCTGTCCCGCGACAATTAGCAGAGGTTTTGGACCGCTTAACCCGGGATTTTGTTCGCGATCGCTATCAGTCAGCTCAAGAAGTGCTACAAGTTCTTAAACAGCCCTATCCCTATCACTATCAACCTATACCTACCCAGAACTATCAGCGCATTGTTCCACCGATCACCCAAAAATATACCCACTCAACCGAAAAATATACCCACGCTGCTACTCCCCCACCTCCCCCCAAAGTTACCCCTAAACTGAATTCTTATCAAAAGTTACAGGATCTCATGAAAGCCGGAAAATGGCGGGAGGCGGACGCTGAAACTTCTCGGTTAATGCTGGAAATTGTCGGTAGTCAGGCTGGGTGTTTTAGTACCGCACAAATAGCTACTTTTCCCTGTCGAGAGTTAAGAGAAATTAATCAAGTTTGGGAACAGGCTAGTGGCGGTCGGTTTGGCTTTGGGGTTCAAAGGCGGATCTGGGAACAGGTTAACCAAAACACTACAGAATTTGCTCAACGGGTGGGATGGTGCGATCGCCAGCCATCAGATCAGATATATGTCAAAGACTATGATCAGTTATCATTTTCTCTCAAAGCCCCCCAAGGTCATCTACCCGCCTTGAGTGTCATGGCTGGTCGAGAGTGGGATAGAACTCTATGGCTGCTCGAACATTTATTTTTAAGTGTCGAGGCTTGCGGATTGTAACAGACAACGGCTGAAATATTATAGCAACTGCTCTGATCTGTCCCTGGGGAAATCTCACCCAGAAATCCCCATGACTGATAGAATTGATCTATCAAAGCATTTCTGGAGGTTTTTATGTCTCAAGATCCCCCTCAACCTAATGCTGACCAAACCTTTAGCAAAAAAATTCAACTTGCTGTTAAGCAACTATATCAGCAGGCGAATACTTGTATTGCTGAAAATAAACTTGAAGAGGCGATCGCCTGTTATCGTCAAGTTACTGTCTTGGTCCCCAGTTGGGCTGATGCTTACCCAAAATGGGGTAATCTTATGGTGAAAGCTGGTAGATTAGAAGAGGCGATCGGTGCTTATCAACAAGCTATTAAACTTAATCCCGAAGATTCCTGGTCTTATAATAGTTTGGGTGGGATTTTTATTAAACTTGAACGCTGGGAAGATGCTGTTCCAGTCTGTCAGCACGCTATTCAACTAGACCCTAACTTTTTCTGGGCTTATAATAACCTAGGACAAGCTCTCAGTCAACAAGAACAATGGGAAGATGCTGCTTCTGTTTATCAAAAAGCATCTCAGATTAACTCGACTTTTTTCTGGACTTATAATAATTGGGGTGAGGCTTTAATTCAACTTGAAAGATGGTCGGAGGCGGTTACCGTTTATCAAAAGGCTATAGAAATTGACCCTAACTTTTGTTGGGCTTATAATCATTTGGGAGATGCACTCAGACACCTTAAACGCTGGTCGGAGGCGGTTCCCGTTTATCAAAAAGCTGCTGAAATTAACCCTAATTTTTTCTGGACTCATAGTAATTTAGCTGATACCTTAGTCTATCTCAAGCGATTTGACCAGGCGATTCCGGTTTACCAAAGCGCCATCAAACTTAACGCCAATTCCCCTCAAACTTACTATAAATTGGCTAAGTGTTTACAGAAAGTTAAAAGGATTGATGAGGCGATCGCTTCTTTTCAAAAGGTCTTGGAACTAAAGCCAGATTTTACAGCCGCACAGAATAGGTTACAAGAACTTCACAACAAATTAGATCATCTCCAATCACAAGAGCCTCAAATTTCCCATAATCTTGAACCTATTGATTGGTTAAAATATTACCCAAAATCAGGGGATTCCGCATCCTATATGATGCCTAAACCTACCCCCGCACGACAGGACTCTAAAACCAAAACCTGGCAGTTTCCTGTCCCTCCACGTCCCCTGATGCTAGTATTTGCAGACAGGGGGGAGGACTACTATCTTGAATCTGGTAAAATTCAAATTCGCCTATTGTTAGAATCCCTACAAAAAGCTAAGTTTTCTTTAAAGCCAGGAAGTCGCGTCTTAGACTTTGGTTGTGCGTCTGGAAGAATGATGAGATTTTTAAGCGATCAAGCTAATACCTGCGAAATTTGGGGGGCTGATATTAGTGCTGACTGCATTCACTGGTGTAAGCAATATATGAGGCCTCCTTTTCACTTTTTGACCTGCACAACTAATCCCCATTTACCCTTTGAGGATCGATATTTTGATTTGATTTATGCTGGTTCAGTTTTTACCCATATTGATGATTTGGCTGAGGCTTGGTTATTAGAACTCCGTCGGATTCTTAGTCCTGGTGGTATGGCTTATATTACTATCCAAGAACAGCATCTCATGAATCTAATTAAAGACTTTAAGGAAAAGTGGTTATCTAATAATAATGTTTGGCCGCCAGACCAAAGGGCTGAATGTTTACAAAAATATGATGAATATAGTACGTCGGATTTTGCTATGTTTACCTTGGGTCGAGATACGCGATCGCTCGTTTTTTATGACCTCGATTATTTCTGTAAGATGGTACAACCGTTTTTTCAAGTCATTGAAATTCGCCAAGAGGCTTATTATTGGCAAACCGCCGTTTTACTACAACGTCAATAAATCTCTCTAGATCTGATCATTAATTAACAATAAGGAATCTCTAACAAGGATGACTGAGGAGGCTAGGCTGTTACTGTTCCGCCATGCGGTCTAGACGTTCACGAATGGAGAGGTTGAGAAGCGATCGCAAAAATATTACCACCCCCACCCCAGCCATGACCAGGAAAAAAACAGCCCAGCCATTTTTACCAGCAATTATTAATAATATTCCCGAAATCAGAGTAAATCCTGACCAACAGCCATGAATCAAAGTTTTCAGGGCAAAATTCACCCGTTTCAAAGCGCGATCGCTTTCAATAGAACGAACCCTAAACTTAATTTCCCCTTCCTCAATGCGTTGTTCTAGGCGACTAATAAATACCTCAGCACGGCTAGGTTGATTGAATTTAAAATTGATAAAATCTCGCGCCTGTTTAGTCAACTCTCCCACCAAACTACCCCGTTCCTGCTTAGAAACAGTAACACTTTTAATAAAAGGTTGGGCGCAGTCTACCAAATTATATTCAGGGTCTAGGGCGCGGGCTACTCCGTCTAAAGTAGTTAAAGATTTGAGTAAAAATGTCATCTCAGCAGGTAGGCGAAAAGGCTGCTGTTCAAACATTATATAAAGTTCATCTTTAATTACATTAAATGCTTGAAAATCAATAGGTTTCTCCGTAAATTCATCTAACAAAAACCTGATCAAGCGCCGCACCGGAGTCATATCAGACATCGGTTCAACTAAACCAATATCAATCAGAGTGTCAATAACCACATCTACATCTTTTCGCATCACCGCAAAAAAGCTGCGGATCATCTGATCCTTAGCCAAAGCCTTGATTTCAGCCATCATCCCGAAATCGTAGAAAATTAGACTACCATTAGGACTAACAGCAATATTTCCGGGGTGGGGGTCTGCTTGAAAAAAGCCATCCTGTAAAATCTGTTTAAGATAGCAACAAATCCCTAATTGGTTAACTCGTTTAATGTCAACACCGCAGGTTTGTAGAGTTTTCCGGTCATCAACCTTAATCCCCGGTAAATATTCCAGAGTCAAAACTTTATGGGTGGTATATTCCCAGTAAACTTTAGGAACAATAATACCTGAATAATTCTCAAAATTATCTCGAAATCTGTCAGCGTTTTTACCTTCCTTAATATAATCAATTTCCTGATATAAAATCATGAAAAATTCATTATATATAGCATCGAGATCATAGAGCCTTGCCCAAGCAAAGGAACGTTGACAGAAGCGCATTACACGACGTACCGCCTGCATATCCAAATCAAAAAGTTCTTTAAGTCCTGGGCGTTGAACTTTAACTATCACCTGTTCCCCTGTATGCAATTTAGCCCGGTGAACCTGTCCGAGACTGGCGGCGGCTAGGGGACGCTCATTAAACTCACGATAAAGGCTAAATAAAGAGTTGCCCAATTCTGACTCAATAATAGCTACAGCGCGATCGGCACTAAAAGGAGGCACTTGATCCTGGAGTTTTTCTAACTCCGCCACATATTCTAAGGGCAGAATATCAGCACGGGTAGAAAGGGCTTGTCCAATTTTAATAAATGTGGGCCCCAGGTCAAGCATCGTTTTAATTAACCATTTTGCCCGCTTTTGTTTAGTGGCCGAGGCATTATTTCCCCAAAGCCGATCCCACCACAAATAGAACAGAAACGTCCCAGCGGCAGAAAAAACATCAATCTGTCGCGTGAGGGGTGAGTATTTGCTGCGCTGCCAACGGAGGGGTTTAGGAGTTTTCTGAGTTAGCATTCGAGGATTTCGGGCAATTTGTCTATTTTAGTCGCTTATGGTGTCGATTTTCTACTGAGCGTGGAAACAGCAGACATATTAGAGTCTCCTGGGCTTTTTTCCCTGGGATGACCAATCTCAATCTAGGGTTCAACAATGACGGGGGTTCCCAGTTGCACTTTGTTAAATAGCGCTAACACATCCCGGTTGAACATACGAACGCAACCGTGGGAAACCGCTTGTCCGACAGTTTCTTCATTGGGTGTGCCATGAAAACCTATATAGTTGGTGCCATCAGTCCAAAATCCAATCCAGTGACTACCAAGGGGGTTATCTCCACCTGGGGGGATAATATCTCCATTTAGAGGATGTTCCCAGATTGGGTCTTCGATCATTTGAATAACCTGATAGTGACCGATGGGGGTTTCCCATCCGTTTCTACCAATGGCTATGGGATAGCTAGTTACAAGCTGTGTGTTGTTATAGACATAAACCCGACGTTCTCCTAAGCGAATCACTAATTCCAGTTGACTAGGAGAATATTGTAGCCAATCGCTGACATGATAGGCTGTGGCAAATTTTGGGGAAATTCCAGTTTTTGCCACATCTACACCTGGGCTGGTAGCGGCAGCCATACTATGATCAGGGAGCAGTATTGATAATAATGATAGTAATATCATTGGAGTGAAGGCCGGTGAAAGAAATGATCTGAACATAACTCTCAATAACTTACCTAGGGGTTTAAACAAGAAAATGGCGATCGCCCAGCGTGCTATGATTGGGATATGGATGTCCTAATAAATATCAAATCCCGTCAATTCTTGTGCCGGACAGTAAAAATCGTGACACAGTAAATCCACACACTATAATCATTGATAATTGTCGGTTTCAGTTAAATTTTCAGGCAACCAAAAATATTTACTATTGTCAAGTTGGCTCATGTTAACAAATTCGGAAACAGGCGAAATGGAATATTTAGATGCTGGACAGATTTTTCCATTGGTTGACAGTATTTTGCCCTTTGAAGTCTGTCTTCATCATCGGATTCTGCCCATATCTCTCAAGGATAATACCCTTTACTTAGGTATGGTCGATCCTAATGATGAATTAGCCGTAAATTATGCCCACCAGATATTAGCATATCTAAATTGCTCTGTTGTGAGTCAGCAGATTTCGGCTGAGAGCCATCGCTCCATTCTGACTGCCTATTTGTACCATAGCGAAAAACCCAACACCGAAAAAACCCCTTTAGATGACTCTGTTACCCCTCCCGCTGAACCATTAGCCTCCGGGGAAAAATCGCCGCCAGATTCCCCAAAACAGCCAAGGGCTAAACAACCTCCAGGGGGACAGAACATTAATCAAATGTTACCTAAGCTCGATCTTCGTCCCGAATACCTGAGTAGTCCCATAGAGCAACTGGCGAAGTTACCACCACCAAAGTTGTTAGAAGAGTTACTAGCTAGGGTATTGTTGGAGGGTATTGGCCGACTGTATTTTGAGAGGCAAGAATCCAAAGGGCGGATTTTGTGGAGCCAAAATGGTATTCTCAAGTCTGTTATTGATAATTTAGAACCATCACAATTTCAATGGGTGATTAATGAGTTAAAGCGCTTGGTGAAACTGCCTATGCTGCCGATTTCCCAACCCAAACAGATAGAAATTGAGCGGGTTTATTGTAATACTCATCTGCTGTTGAGGCTGCGATTGGTCAGGGGTAATTATGGCGAGGAAGCTAATTTACAGGTATTACGAGGAGCGGCTTTAAAGTTTTATCAACAGCAACAACTATCAAAATTGAGTTTGGATGCTTTGCGTCTGGCTCAACAATTGCAAAGGAAACTTAATGACTTGCAAGGACATTGTAATTCCGCTAATCTTTCATCGGAAAATTTGCCTCTGCTGTACCAGCTACTTAAAAATGTCACCCATCAGGTGGATATGCTGATTAAAAATAGTGATTCCTCCCACACAGATTAATAAATAATGCACGAGCCTTAACCCGTGCATTTGAGACTTAGATGGTGGTTAAACCTGGATGAGACTAGGCGGGGACTGCAACTGGCTGATCCGACCAGCGGTTCACCGATTTACCAATAACGGCTAGGTCTTGCATTAGTTGATCAAAATCTGCCGGAGTCAGGGATTGAGGACCATCTGACATGGCTTTGGCTGGGTTGGGGTGAACTTCGATCATGAGCGAGTCTGTCCCAGCCGCGATCGCCGCTTTAGCCATAGATGGAACGTGCTCCGCAAATCCCGTGCCGTGGCTTGGGTCAATCATAATTGGTAAGTGAGTGAGCGATCGCAATACCGGAATCACCGACAAATCAAGGGTATTGCGGGTATATTGGCGATCGAAAGTGCGGATTCCCCGTTCACACAGAATCACATTCGGGTTTCCCGCCGCTAAGATATATTCCGCCGCCATTAGCCATTCCTCAATAGTGGCAGACATACCCCGCTTCAGCAATACTGGTTTATCCTGAGCCCCTACTTTTTTCAGCAGGGAGAAATTTTGCATATTGCGAGCGCCAATTTGGATCACATCCGCCACCTCAGACAACTTTTCTAAGTCGTCCGCGTCCATTAACTCCGTAATCACTCCCAGTCCTGACGCTTCACGAGCAGCAGCTAAAAGGTTCAGAGCGCTTTCTCCATGACCTTGGAAAGCGTATGGAGACGTGCGAGGTTTATATGCGCCACCGCGTAAGAACTTCGCCCCAGCAGCTTTCACCCGCAGCGCCGTCTCCACGATCATTTGTTCATTTTCTACCGAACAGGGACCCGCCACCACCACCAGGGGAAGATTTTGGCCAAAGTTAACTATTCCGCTGGGAGTGGTAACAGCTACATTACTCGACTCTCCGTGACGAAATTCCCGACTAGCACGTTTGTAGGGTTTTTCAACTCGTAACACCTGTTCAATAAATGGGCTAATTTCCTGGAGTTGTAGGGGATCAAGACCTGCTGTTTCTCCTACCAGCCCGATCACAACTTTATGTTTTCCGACGATTTTTTCTGGTGTTAAACCCCAACCGCTGCGGAGTTCATCATTAAGACGTTCGATTTCGGCTTCTGGAGAGCCAACTTTCATTACAATAATCATGTAAACCTCACAAAATTTTGCCAGCCACAATTTTTAGTGGCTCATAAACGGTACAGACCCAATCTAATCTGCTGTCCCTGATTGGGGGAGGAAGAAAGAGGTGCTGTATCTTCCTATAGTTTGGCCTGTATGCAGCACTTTCCAGCACGAAATTTTTATAGCGATCATTACCAACCATAGCGTTAGATCTAAAATCGACAGATTTTATCATCTCTATCCAACTCTCCCAACAAGGCTAATCGATGCTAATCGATGATGACGCACCCTACACCCGCCCGTAGGCTTATCGGTGAAATCCCGCTGGCTGTCGGCAATGACCGCATCAATTCTGACTACCTTCAGCCGGGCTTTCTCTCGGTTGTTTGAACCCTTCTGCTTCCGGCTATCACATCTATTGTAAGAATTCAGTCTTTGGGAATTTGTCAATTTTTCCGACACTGAGCTTGTCGAAGTATCTCTGACCCGAAAGGACGGGGTTTTAGAGCTGCCCCCGAACCCCCACATCCGATAATTTTAGATTTGTTCGTTTTCGAGGCATCGACCCTCTCCATTCACCCGACCTTCATCCCCTACCTTTTGGGGTAAGGGAATTCCCCTAGGCTTTTTTAATTTTTGGGTGAACTTTGCTGGCGACCTTCTTTCCAAGCCTCTATCGCCCGCCCTAGGTTGATCTTAAATTCCTGCCAACCTAGGAAACTCCCACTTAGGTCTTCATCCCAAGAAGCCGAGAGAACCCCGTAACTAAGACCCACCACACTCAAGCCAAAGCATCCCAGACTCACCAGCAATACTGCTGTGTTGGGTAGGGGAAATATCTCATTGGTGACAATAAAATAACTGCCCACAAAGGTAGATATAGCCATTAACAGAGGAATACCCGATAGAAACACCATCCGCGACACCATCCGCTGACTGACTACTTCCGGAATAGTCATATCTTCCCGTCTAGGTTGACGGCGCGGGGCTGAGGTGTCCGATGTCCGGCTGTTTTTTGGGGTTTTAGCCACCTTGGGTGAAACCGATTTCTCCGGTTTTCCCTGTTCTGAGGGGGCTGATTTCCCACTGTCAGCCTGCTTTTTGCGGGTTTTTTTCGGTTCAAAGGGAAGTGGTTGACGGGAGCGATCGGAGGACATGGTAGATTGTGAGTGCTGTGGGTGGTTTGACAGGAATTTGGTACGATTGGGTAAATCTGCTATGATTTAGCCCCGGATTCCCAAACGGGTGATCAGTTCGCGATAGCGTTGCTGATCCTGTTTATTAATATAGGCTAATAATCTTTTTCTGCGTCCGATAATCTGGAGAAGACCACGACGGGAAGCGTGATCATGCTTGTTGGCTTTGAGGTGTTGGCTGAGTCGGTTAATTCTTTCGGTGAGCATGGCTACCTGTAGATCCGAAGATCCGGTGTCTGTTTCGTGAGCTTGATGCTCGGCCATGATTTTTTGCTTATCTTGTTGTGTCAGAGCCATAGTTGAGAATTTTAGCGTTGGTTAAATTTACACAATTCTTTATCTTAGCATATTGTAGCTGGGACTGGTTGTGCTGAGAAGAATTTATGCCTGGAGATGGATGCAGCTAGGTACGATCGCCCTTTATAATTGCATTGGGTACAAAGTTGAGTCTGGTTCCGGTAACCGATTGTGGGTTAACGGGTTAATGGGTGATGGCGATGTCTGATACACACATTCACCACCAATGGATGCCTTGATATCTTCTCAACGAGTCCTGGTTATGGTTGAGAGTTTAATGGTTTATGGTTGAAACAACATCAGATGCGATCGTTTGGGGGTTTAATCCCCTGCTGAAATTGGCATTACTACTGTTGGGGCTAATCTCGGCTTTGATCGGTTTATGGCTACTACCGAAACTATGGCGAATGGCGATCGCTAAGTTAATTCCTGAAGAACGGATATCTAGTTACTCCGAAATTTTATCATCTTATAAAATCCCTGCCGCTGTCGCTGTATTGTTGGTCATAATTGAAATTTTCTGGGTTAATTCAGATTTCATAATTTATCTAGGTTTCCTAGAAGTTATCATCAGTTTCGCCCTAACTATTCTGGTCAGTTGGTTGGCTTCTGACATCTTTAAAAGATTTTTTGATTTATATATTATTGATGTAGCCTCCAAACAAGGTCGCAATATTAACAGTGAGTTTTTATTGGTGGCTAAAATTCTAGCCAACTGCGTAATTATTCTAGTCGCAATTGTTGTATTTGCTCAGACTCACCAAATTAACATTGTCGGATTAATTGCTAGTTTAGGGGTAGGTGGTTTAGCCGTCGCTTTTGCAGCTCAAAATACCCTCAGCCAAATTCTAGGGGGAATTGTGCTGTATTTGGATCGGCCGTTTGTCGTTGATGATTACATCGGTTTACCTGATGGGACTTTCGGACGGGTAGAATCTTTGGGATTGCGATCGACCAAAATTCGCACATCAGGAAAAGGAACCATAGTTATTGTCCCTAATAGTTCCTTAACTCAACTCAGTATAGAAAACTATACTGGAGCCAGAAAAATTATATCAATCCTAGGATTAACCTTTCATTCTGCCATTGATTCTGAGGAACAAGCTCTCATCCGTCAAGTAATTTTAGAAAGCACTAAAAACACCTTTGGAATTGACCCTAGAGGCACTGATGTTAGCTTTAAAAATTTACAGCAAATCACCGGAGAAAACAAAACTCAAGCCCAAGTAACCTTTTTTATATTAGGTGCAAATCGTAACAACTTGGAACTGCGTCGTCAGATGCTAGATCTAGCAAATCAAGACATTAGTATGAATTTACAGCAATACGGAATTGCCTTTGATATTGAAGATCAAAATATTTACGTTGATGCACCCATCACAGTTTAATTACAGTTAATCAAGCCAAATACTATGTGGAACCCCATTGATCCTGATGCAGCCATTTTTGATATTATTCAGGAATATTCGATTCCTAAGCCTCTGATTTTTATAATCTTTGTATTGATATCTTGCTTAATAGGAAAATACACCCCTAGCCTTATACAATATATTATTAGGCGGGCTATCCCCATAAATGGCAAGGAAATTTCCGAGAACTTTGTGCGACCTATCCAACAACCTTTTCGGATGGTTGGCATTTTTACTCTGATTTCTATGTCAATGATTTGGCTAGAAGAAAATCGGGCTTTATATCGTTTTATTCGCCCCTTTGTTAGTCTAGCCCTAATTGCGAGTATAGCCTGGTTAGCCTCTCGGTTATTTAGGCAATTGGTGCGAATTTATGGTATTCCGATTATCCGAAAATATGGCATGGAAGTTGACGAGACTTTTTTGGTCTTTGAAACTATTGCCAATGTTGTAATTGGATTTACAGCAGCCGTAGCATTTGCTCAGAGTCAACAACTCCCCCTAGGTGCATTAGTAGCAGGGGCTTCCGTCAGTGGTTTAGCGGTAGCATTTGCCGCCCAAAGTACCTTAGAACAGATTTTAGGCACAATAGTTTTACGTTTAGATCGTCCCTTTGTCCGTGGAGAATATATCCGACTGCCAAAACGTGGTGATGATCTTGAGGGTATTTATGGGAGAGTAGAATCTATTGGGTTACGGTCTACTAAAATTCGGATTGCAGCTAAGGGAACCTTGGCAATTATTCCCAACTCTAATTTAATGAGGTTGGCGATCGAAAATATAAGTCGTGGTAAAAAAGTCATGGTGTTACTATACCTTGATTTTATCACTGAACTTGACGATCGCGAACAGGCTTTAGTAGAACAGGCTATTAAGGAATGTACCGATTCAGTATTTGGTATAGACCCCGGAAGCACCCAGATTTCCCTATTTAATTATGGAGAAACCGGTAATGTTCGCGCCCGGGTGACATTCTTTATTTTAGGTTCTAGTGAAAATGCCATTTCTCTGCGTAAGAGTTTACTAGCATCAACTAATCAAAGTTTGACGGAAAAACTCAAGCGATATGGCATTAAGTACAATATGCAAGAACCGAATATTTATGTTGAGTCTCCTGTGACGATTTAATGTTATTAAGTCAGCATACCAGATTATCAAAAAACAAAGCCTCAATCGAAAGAAAGAGGCAGAGTAATAAGATTAAATTGTAGTGTATAAGCAAAACCCTAAAGGCTGCATAGAGAAAAAGCGAGTGTAAAAGAGGTCAAGC
>Ga0213836_101442_pt1 | contig 14014 bp, 10 predicted proteins | sample SWPATP03_FD_160578 | JGI IMG/M metagenome (GOLD analysis project Ga0213836, IMG submission 160578) | Coastal seawater microbial communities from Marineland, Florida, United States - SWPA TP0 #3 | ecosystem: Environmental > Aquatic > Marine > Coastal | place: USA: Florida | collected 2016-08-05
GCAGCGTCTGCTGAAACGTGCCCGAAAGCTCGCGCAGCCCCACGCGCACGTCGCGCAGGCTGACAATGCCGCGATCGCCCAGATCCACCGAAGCCGACGGCGCCAAAAGCTCGCCGCGCACCGCGAACACCCCGTACACCAGCGCCCCGCCCACATCGTGCGCCATCCCATACGCCACACCCGGCAGCCCCTGCTTGTGCCCCGGCACCGCAACGGTGAGCTGTTCGAGGCGAACGCTCGCGTGCACCGGCTCAACAAGCCGTCCGTTTTCGCCCAGCAGCGTTGAGCCGTACTCGACGGGCAGCACATACGGCAGCGTCACCGGCTCGATCAGCGTCACCCGCGGCGGGAGCGACTCGGTCGCCGCCTCGAAGCGCAGGCGCACGCGCTCTTGCGCGTGCAGGTTCATGCTGTAGACGCGCACGCCGATCTCGCTCGGCGACGCGCCGGCTTCGCCCGCGAGCAGGCGCGCCAGTTCCGACGGGTCGCCGTCGTAGGCGAACTCGCCGAACAGCGCCGGGCCCATCGGCCCCGTGATCGCGCCCGCTTCCGCGAAGCGGTGCTCCACCCACCCCAGGTCCAGTTCCTCGAACGTGCCCCAGAGACTGACCGCCCCCGCGGGTTCGCCCGTGCGCACCGGTGCCGACGCGTGGACCGTCGTGCGCACAAGCCGCCCCGGCGCGTCGCCCGCGCCGGCGTACCGCACGTCGCCCTCCACACGCACCAGCACGTCCACCGTCTCGCCGGGGCTCGCGTCTTCCGCAGGCGCCAGGACCGCCGCGAGCGGCACGCGCACCGTGAACCTTGCCGGGCGCACCGCGATCGGCCCGAGCGACGTCGCCGCCGCCCCTTCCTCCGCAGCCGGGAGTACCACGTCGCGCAGCGCTGCGGTCAGCTCCCCGCTCGCGTCGAGCACAGCCGCCTCCAGCGCCCCCGGCGCGGGCTCGAGCCCCTCCGAGAGCGGGATGCGCAACGCGTGCAGCGTGACGCGGGCCGACATGGGTTCCTGCAGCGTCGGGATCGTCCCCCGCTCCACACCCAGCGCCGCCGCGACCGCCTGCACCGTGCGATCGTCCATCGCCGTGCGCGCCTCGAGCCCGGCGAGTTCGAACGCATCGGCGCGCACCGAGCCGCCGATCGTCACCTGGTGCGCGCCGCTCCACGCGCGCCCGGTGAAGACCAGCGGCGCGTGCTCGTTCGGCCCGAACTCGAACGTCACGTGCGACCGCTCCCCCGCCGCCGCGAGCCAAGCCGCGGGCAGATCCGGGCCCGGCGTCCCGTCCTCGTTCATGGCCTGCGCCGGCAGCAACGCCGCGACCAACGCCTTGGGCACGTTCGACACCTGCACCTTGCCCCGCGCGCCGAGCGCAAGCGGATCGAGCTCGTGCGCCTCGCTCAACATCGATTGCAAAGCCGTGAGCGCCCCGGGCGCGCTCAGCTCCACCACACTCTCGATCGTCTCGCCGGCTCGCGTGGTCGAGAGGCGCAGACGCGTCTCCACGCCCTCGCCCCCCTTGGCGGCAAAGCTCACGCGCGCGAGCGATACGCCCACCTCGCCGAGTGCCTCCAGCGCCCCGCCCTCGACGCCCGCGATCGTGCCCTCGCGCAGGATCACGTCCGCGCTCAGCGTCAGCGAGCCGAGGTCCGCGCCGTGCTCGGCCGAGATCGGCAGGCGCAGCCCCGTCACCCGCACGTCCAGCACGCCGGCGCGCTGAAATTCGATCGGCAGATCCAACTCAGCAAGCAGCGGGCGCAGCGCGTCGAGCCCCTCGGCGTACACCGTCGTCGGCTGCGCGCCCGAGCGCAGCACGCCGCGCTCGAAGACCAGCGGCACCGCGATCCGCAATCGCTCGCCCGTCACGTCCAGACGAGCCGCTAGGTTCGGCTCTTCCTCCGAGCCGCCCGCCGTCGCCGTCAGACGCAGCGCCGCGCCCGGGCCCAGCAGCGCCGCCGCGTCCACGCCCATCCCGCTCAGCACCAGCGCCGCCGCCGGCGTTGCGCGCGGCGCCTCAGCCAGCAGCTCCAGCACCGGCGACGACGACATCAACCCCCGAGCCGTCGCGTTCACGCGAACGTCACCCAGCGCGTGCCCGTCCACCGCGCCGCCCGCGCGCGCCACCAGGCGCACGTCTCCCCCAACGCCCTGATCCCCGCCCGCGTCGATCGAGACCGACGCGCCCGAGAGCTCAAGGCGCGTCCAGCGCGCGCCCCCCTCGCTTGTCTCGTCTTCGCTCGCCAGGCGCAGCGACAGATCGCCCAGCGCGGCGTTCGCGCGCACGCGCACCGAGGGCCCAAGATCGCTCGGCGCCACGGCTTCCGACGCGCCGCTCAGCGCCGCCGCCGCGTGCGCCGCGACGTCACCCACCCGGTCCAGGCGCACCTCGAGCGCATCGACGCGCACGTCGACCCCCGCGAGCCGATCAACCTCCAGCCCACTCGCACGCAGCGCCGGCACCAGCACCGGCGCCGACTCGGGCGCGCTCACCACCAGCGCACGCTCGGCACGCAGCAACCCGTTGCGCAGCGCGAACGCACCGTCCAGCGAAACATCCGGTGTTTCCAGCGTCATCGAGAGTTGCACGACCAGGCGAGCGGGATCGGTCACCACCAGCCCGTCGGCTTCGGACCAGCCCTCCGCCTCGCCCTCGATGCGCCATCGTCCTTCCCACGCCGAGCCGGAGCCGCGCCCGTTGATCGCGCCGTCGAAGAACAGGCTCGCCTTCTCACCCACGCCCATCGCGACGCGTCCGCGCCGGATCTCGACGCTCAGTCCCTCCAATTCGCCCCCGGTGACCTCGTGCAGCGCCGGGTCGTCGTAGCGCACGCGCAGCCCGTCGAGCACAAGAGCCGCACGAAGCCCCGCGGGCAGACGCACCTCGACGGGCTCACCCTTCGGCGGCGTTCCCGTGGGCGCGGGCGTCGTGCCCGGCGTGGTCGTGGGGGGGGTGGGCGTGGTGGTCGGCGCACGCGGCGTGGGCGCGGGTGCGCTCGCCGTTGTGCCGATCGCGCGGTCGAAGCTGTTCCGCCCCTCCGCGTCCACGCGCACCGTGACCTCGCCGCTGAGGCGCAGCTCGCCCAGGTCCATCCCGCTCAGCACGAGCCCGGCCAGCCCCTTGCTGGTTTCCATCGAGAGGTTCGCGACGACCGACCCGTCCGGCTCGGTCAGGCGCACGCCACGCACGCGCAGCGGCCCGAACCACCGCAGCTCCACCCGGTCCACACCCACATCGCCCGCGATCGCCCCCGAACCACCGCTCGCGATCGCCGAGCGCACAAACCCGCCCGCGATCGTCGGCAGCAGCGCCACCCCCAGCCCGAGCAGCAGCACCACCGCCAACAGCCCCACCAGCACCACGCGACGCACCCGCCGCCCACGCGTCTTCCCCGCCATGGCACACCCTCCAGCCCCGCAATACGCCCCGCAACACAGAAGGATACCGCCCGCGCAAGCCCCCACCCGGCACCCGCGCATCCCAAGGCTTCAACCGGGCCCGCCGAGCCTCGGTCGCACCGGGCGCGTCACACCCCGGTCACGCATCCTGCCCACCAGCCCGGATTCGCCCGGGAAACACCCTTCCAAACGCAACGCCGCCCGGGCATCATCCCGGGCGGCGTCAGAAATCCGTGTTTGGTGGTTGGGGCGGACGCGAGCCGGCTCAGACCTCGTCGGCCTTGGCGATCTGCCATTCTTCCAGGTTGATCGGCGCCTGACGACCGAAGATCGTGACGAGGACGGTGACCTCGCCCTTCTCCGGGTGCAGCTCGTCGATCGTGCCCTCGTAGTTCTCGAACGGGCCTTCCTTGATGATGACGTGCTCGCCCTTCTCGAAGACCATCCGGACGATCGGCTCCTCCTCGGGGCGCTTCGAGTCGCGGAGCATCTTCTCGATCTCGTGCTCCTGCATCGGCGTCGGGCGACCGGCCGTCCCGACGAAGTCGCCCACGCCCGTGGTTTCCTTGATCAGGAAGAACACGTCCTGCGGGATGCGCCCGTCGTCCTCCAGGCGCATCTCGACGAAGACGTACCCCGGGTAGAGCTTGGTCTCGGTGATCTTCTGCTTGCCGCCCTTGATCGTCTTGGTCTTCTCGGTCGGCACGAGAATCCGGCTCACCAGGTGCGTCATGTTCTCGATCTGCACCTTGCGAAGCAGCGTCTCGCGGACCGAGTTCTCCTTGTTGCTCGCGACGCGAAGGACGAACCAGTTCATCCCCTCGTGACGGATCGGCTCGTCGGCCGCGATCAGGTCGGACTTCTCATCCGGCTTGCCGTCGAGAGCTCCGGGCGCGTTCTTGCTGTCCTGTGTGTCCTGCATCGCGATCACGCACCTTTCCCAACCCCGAACCACGCCATCGAAAGAGACCGCCCCGATTCCCGCCCCCGCTCAGCCCGAATCAGCGCTCCAGCACGCCCATCGTCGAGAAGACCGTGCTGAACCCGTAGTCGATCACGAACAGCACCGCCGCGATCAGGAACGTCGCGACGACCACCACGATCGTCGAGCCCGTCACCTCGCGCCGCGTCGACCAGTTGACCTTCTTCATCTCGCCGTCGGTCGCGATCAGGAAGTCCACCGTCTTCGGCTTCACGCCCACCAGCCAGTACACAAGACCAGCGCCCACCAGCAGCACCAGCCCCGCGCCCGCGGCTTGCAGGTAGGTCGGCTCAAAAATCGGCACGCCCCGGGCGCTGCGAAGACGAGCCGACCACACACCGGCGCCATCCCCCGCGCGCACCGTGTCGGCCGCCGACACCTCTGCCCCCGCCTCGATGATCGAGACAGAGCCCAGCACCAGCGTTCCCGCCCCGCGCGTCCCCGGCGTCCAGCCCTGCACCACCGCCGAACCGAGTTCGATTACCTCGGCCCCGCCGGTGTCCAGCAGGCGCACCGTCTCCCCAGCCGCCGGCACGCGGTCCGCGCTCACGCCCGCAACGTCCACGTTCCACGTCGGCGTCGGGAGGCGCACCAGCTCAAGCTGCTGCCACGCCCAGCCCGCGCCCGCCAGAACGAGCACGCCCACGAACACCGCCGTCATCGTCCGAACCCAGTACCCCTGGCTCGGCTTGTAGATCAGGCTCATCGCACCGCCTCTTCCGCCAGACCCCGACGATCAGTCTCGCCGAACACCCGGCTCAAACTCGATCAACACGCCAAGAGGGACTCGAACCCCCAACCTGCTGATTTGGAATCAGCTGCTCTACCAATTGAGCTATTGGCGTAGGGGAGGCAATAGGGGTTAGGCATTGAGCACGAGGCAATAGGTTCTGAGGACGCTTCAGGTTGCTCGGAAGCGGGCGAACCCGCTGGCCGCTGCCGCCGAGAGCGGAGAGGAACATCCGATCCCCTCGCCCTCTCCCCATCCCTCTGCCCTCGTGCCTAGTCCCCATTGCCTGGTGCCTTCTCACTTCCGCTTAATCTTGTGCAACGTGTGCTTCCGCAGCCTCGGGCTGAACTTGTTGAAGCCTTCTTTGAGCTTCTCGTCGATACCGCCCTTGACGTTGATGGAGGTCCGGTAGTTCAGGTCACCGCACTCGGTGCACTGGAGCCAGACGAACTCCCGGGCCGCTGCTTTCTTCTTTGCCATTGGGTCGCTCCGATTCCACGCCTACAGGGGCGTCCGTTCCGAAAGCCGGCCCGCGGGGCGTTCCCCCGCGGGCCGGACGTGTGTTTTTCTGCCGCCCAAGCCCGGACAAACCCGTCCGAAGCCCCGGCGTCTTCACCGAGCGGGGCGGTCCCTTACTCGATGATCTCCGTCACCGTGCCCGAGCCGATCGTCCGACCGCCCTCGCGGACGGCGAACCGCAGACCCGGCTCGATCGCGACCGGCTTGTCGACCAGGTCGACCTCGATCTCGACGTTGTCGCCCGGCATGCACATCTCGGCCCCGCCCAGGAGCTTCACGCTCCCGGTCACGTCCGTCGTCCGCATGTAGAACTGCGGGCGGTACCCGGCGAAGAACGGCGTGTGACGACCGCCCTCGTCCTTGCTCAGCACGTAGATCTGAGCCTTGAACTTGGTGTGCGGCTTGATGCTGCCCGGCTTGCACAGCACCTGACCACGCTCGATCTCTTCCTTCTCCACGCCGCGGAGCAGGCACCCGACGTTGTCGCCGGCGATGCCCTGGTCGAGGGTCTTCTGGAACATCTCGACGCCCGTCATGGTCGTCTTCTTGTTCGCCTTCGCCAGACCCACGATCTCCACTTCGTCGCCGACCTTGCACACGCCGCGCTCGATACGCCCCGTCGCGACCGTGCCGCGACCCTTGATCGAGAACACGTCCTCGATCGCCATCAGGAACGGCTTGTCCTGCTCACGCGCCGGCTCGGGGATGTAGCTGTCCAGCGCGTTGAACAGCTCGTCGATCGGCGCGCAGATCGCGTCGTCGCTCGGGTTCTCCAACGCGGCCTTGGACTGGCCCTTGATCACCGGCGTGTCGTCGCCCGGGAACTCGTACTTGTCGAGCAGCTCACGCACTTCCATCTCGACCAGCTCGAGCAGCTCCGGGTCGTCGACCAGGTCAACCTTGTTCATGAAGACGACGATGTAGGGCACGCCCACCTGACGGGCGAGCAGGACGTGCTCGCGGGTCTGCGGCATGGGGCCCGAGTCGGCGGCGACCACGAGGATCGCGCCGTCCATCTGAGCCGCGCCCGTGATCATGTTCTTCACGAAGTCGGCGTGCCCGGGGCAGTCGACGTGGGCGTAGTGGCGCCCTTCGGTTTCGTACTCGACGTGCGAGGCGTGGATCGTCACGGTCTTGTTCGAGTCGCGGACCGTGCCGCCCTTGGTGATGTCGGCGTAGCTCTTGGCTTCGCCGAGACCCTTGGCGGCCGCTCGCGCCACGAGGGCGGCGGTCAGCGTGCTCTTCCCGTGGTCGATGTGACCGATCGTCCCGACGTTCACGTGCGGTTTGGTCCGCTCAAAGGTGGCCTTCGCCATTGTGGGGATTCCTTCACCGTCTTCTTCAGATACTCCCGGCCAGCGGAGGCCCGACGACCGGGTGCTGCGCCGTGCGATGGGGCCGACGAAAAGCCCCACACGCCGTCCATCCAATTCTTCCCCGCCTCCGCGCCCGGGGCGCACACCCCGGGAACACGCGAAAGAGCAAGGTCCACCGGCGCCCGCCCCGAACGAAGCGATCGAAATCGCCCCAACGACGCAAAACGCCGACAACACAAGCCGCTGGAGGGACTTGAACCCTCGACCTCACCCTTACCAAGGGTGCGCTCTACCACTGAGCTACAGCGGCCACACGCTTCCCCCGGCACGCGCAGACAAGCCGCGCACCGCGGACCGCGAGCCCCCATCCTAGCCCGCCCCGATCCCCCGTCAACGCAACCCCAGAACCCATCAACACATCCACCCCGAACCCACACCCCGCCCACGCAACCACACACACCACCCCCGCGTACCGATACCCGGCGTCCACCCAACGGGGTCACCTTCTCAAGGGTCGCTCGGCCCACCCCCCGGAACGCGAACGCCAGATCCGGAGTTGGTGCACCAGGGTACCCATAAAACCCAAACACGCATCCCGATCCCCGCGGGCCGATCACGTCCGGAATCCGTGTGTTCTCCCCGGCTTTCTGCTCAAGACGGTTTAAATCGACCCGAAACCCTGATTTTTAACCACTTTCGGGGGATATCCGGTTGTGTGCGAGGGCGGTTCGCGGCATGGTACACGGTCGCGGTCCGGCACCCGGGTGCTGAGGGATCGAATTCCGGGGGGAATCGCAGGGGGCGGCTCGGCCGTCCCGGGTCGGGCGCGGGACAACCCGCAAGACCAAGAAACGCAGAAACGAGGCGAGGTCACGATGCAGCGGAGCAGCACCACACGCGTCACCAAAGCGGCGGCACTCATCGCCGCCGCCGGTCTTCTTCTCACCATCCCGTCCGTCGCCCTCGCCGGCGGCGTCGTCGCCCCTCAAGGGCAGTTGGTCTGGACCGGCGATCAGCCCGAGCACTTCTTCATCGACGACCCGCTCGGCGAGACCAGCCCCGCCTGGCGTGTCAACAACGACCTGGTCGAAAAAGACGGCAGCATCCCCGACCCCACGCCCGGCTACGTCCTCCACAACACCGTCATCCTCCGCGTCGAGAACCCCGGCGCGCTCGCCGGGCTCGATGCCCAGGCGCTGGATTTCGTCCCCGGCTTCTACGTCGTCCGCACCGCCAACGTCCGCGACGCGGTGGACCTCGCGACCGCGCTCCGCGGTGCCGAGGGCATCCACGAGTCGTACATCGATTACGAACGCCCCCGCGTCCTCCGCTCGCTCCCGACCGATCCGAGCTTCGGGCAGCAGTGGCACCTGCGCAACCTGCAGGCTCCCGGCGTGGACGCCAACCTCCAAGCCGCCTGGGCTCTCGGCTACACCGGGCAGGGCGTGACCGTCGGCATTCTCGAAGGCGGGTGGCAGTACAACCACCCCGACCTCGCCGCCAACTACGTTGCCGCCGCCACCCAGCCGGGCTCGGCGACCAGCCACGCGACCGCGTGCGCCGGCATCGCGGCCGCCGTCGGCAACAACGGGCTCGGCGGCGCGGGAGCCGCGTTCAACGCCGGCGTCAGCGGGCAGCTCTACGGCAGCTCCACCCAGACCGCCAACGCCATGACCTTCCGCAACGACCTCAACGCGATCAAGAGCAACTCCTGGGGTCCTTCCGACAACGGGCGCCTCCACACCATCTCCTCCGTCGAGTACAACTCCCTCATCCAGTCCGTGACGACCGGGCGCGGCGGGCTCGGCACCATCATCGCGTGGGCTGCGGGCAACGGCGGCACCGGCGACCGCGTCGAGTACGACCCTTGGGCCGCCTCGCGCTTCACCCTCGCCATCGGTGCCGTCGGCGATCAGGACGTCCGCGCATGGTACAACGAGCGCGGGTCCAGCATGCTCGTCGTCACCCACTCCTCCGGGAACAACCGGGGCACCTGGACCACCACCACCGGCAGCAGCTACACCTCCAGCTTCGGCGGCACCAGCAGCGCCAGCCCGCTCGGCGCCGGCATCGTCGCCCTCATGCTCGAAGCCAACCCGGACCTGACCTGGCGCGACGTCCAGCACGTCCTGATCGAGTCGGCACGCAAAGTCCACCCGGGCGACTCGATGTGGACCACCAACGCCGTGGGCTACGACATCAACTACAACTACGGCTTCGGCGCCATCGACGCCGGCGCCGCTGTTCAGACCGCGGCCGACTGGGTCAACGTCGGCGAAGAAGTCCAGATCGACACCGGCGTCATCGCCTACAACGTCACCATCCCCGACAACAACCAGGTCGGCGTCACGCGCACCATCGACATCGACGAGAACATCCGCATCGAGTCCGTCGAGCTCATCATGAACATCCAGATGAGCTACATCGGCGACATCGCGATCGACCTCACCAGCCCCATGGGCACCAACTCCATCCTCACCGTCGCGCCCCGCAACGATCCCCAGTCCAACATGGTCAACTACCGGCTCACCACCCTTCGAAACTTCGGCGAAGAAAGCGCCGGCACGTGGACCGTCCGCGTCCGCGACCTCGCCGCCGGAGACATCGCCAACTGGCAGAGCGCCCAGCTCCGAATCTTCGGCACCAGCATCGACACCGGCTGCATCGCCGACCTCACCGGCCCCGGCCTCGACGGCATCCCCGATGGCACCGTCGATGCCTTCGACCTCAACTACTACGTCGGGCTCTGGATCGCCGCAGATCCCGCCGCCGACCTCACCGGCCCCGGTCTCGACGGCATCCCCGACGGCAGCGTCAACACCTTCGACCTCAACTACTTCATCGGCGCCTGGCTCGACTGCCAGTAACGCACCCCCCCATCTCGCACACCACACCGACCACCGCCCCGCCCAACCCGGCGGGGCGGTGGCGTTTTCGTCCCACGCCTACCCTCCGCTTCGCGCGATGCACAGCCCCCAACCCAACACGCAAACTCAAACCAGCGCCACGCCCCAACTCCACGCGGGCGACGCCGCACCACGCGCGCCCATCCACGCCGCCTTGTCTGACATCAAGCTCGCCCACAGCGTCTTCGCCCTTCCCTTCGCGCTCCTCGCCGCGTTCCTGGCGCGCGATCCCGCCGTGCCCTGGTCGCGCTTCGCGATCCAGCTCGGGCTCGTGGTGGTCTGCATGGTCTTCGCGCGCACGTGGGCGATGCTCATCAACCGCTGGGCCGACCGCCGATTCGACGCCGACAACCCGCGAACCGCCGCCCGCGCCATCCCCAGCGGGCGACTCCGCGCGCAGGACGCGCTCCGCTACGCGCTCCTGTCGGCACTCGCCTTCACCCTCGCCTGCGCCGCGTTCCTCTTCCTAAACAACCCCTGGCCGCTGATCCTCAGCCTCCCCACGCTCGCCTGGATCGCGTTCTACGCCTTCACCAAGCGGTTCACCGCGCTCTGCCATCTCTTCCTTGGCGGGGCCCTCGCCGCCAGCCCCATCGCCGCCGCGATCGCCGTCCGGCCCGACGCCCTCGCCGACACGCCCGCCCTCTGGTGGATCGCCGGGATGGTCCTGGTCTGGGTCGCCGGGTTCGACGTCATCTACGCCCTGCAGGACATGGACTTCGATCGCCGACGTGGGCTCCGCTCCATCCCGGCGGCCCTCGGCTGGCGCGGCGCAAACCACGTCAGCCGAGCCCTCCACGCCGCCGCCCTCGCCGCCCTCGTCCTCGCCGGGCTCAGCGACGACCGCCTCGCTCTGCTTTACACCGTCGGCGTCGCCGCCGTCGCCGCCCTGCTCATCGCCGAGCACGCCGTCCTCCTCCGCCAGGGACAACGCGGCATCCCGGTCGCCTTCTTCACCATGAACGGGCTGGTCAGCCTCGCCCTCGGGCTCTGCGCCATCGCGGACATCCTGATCCGCACAAAATCCGTATAAAACACCACAGGCAGCCCGTCCGGGCGGTTGGCTTCTTTTCTTTCAGGAATTTTTGAAAATTGAGTGGACGTCCGCCCCCATCCGCCGCCATACTTCTGGCATGTCATCCCAGGCGTCCAACCCGTCGCCCGCGGGGGTTCCCCGTCAGCCGCTGGATGAGGCCCGCGAGCGGTTTGTCGCCGTCTGGGGGCAGATGGGCGGCGCGTGGGGGATCAGCCGGACGATGGCCGAGGTCCACGCCCTGCTCTACGTCACGGGCGAGCCCATGTGCGCCGACGACATCATGGACCGGCTTCAGATCAGCCGCGGCAACGCGAGCATGAGCCTCCGCGCCCTGCTCGACTGGGGCGTCGTCTCGCGCACCCACAAACGCGGCGACCGCAAGGAGTACTTCCTCGCCGAGCAGGACGTCTGGACCATGTTCCGCGCCATCGTCCGCGAGCGCGTCAAGCGGGAGATCGACCCCCTGCTCGCGACGCTCTACGAGATCCGCGACCTGACGAGCCCCGCCGCCCTGCGCAAGCCCGCCGTCGTGCGCCCCGAGGCCGACGAACTCCGCGAACACAACGACCGTTTGGACACCCTGCTCGAGTTCTTCCAGACCGTCGAGCGCCTCAGCCAGCGGTTCGTCAGCCCCAGCGGGCGCGGGCTCCAGATCGCCGCCACGCTGCTCGCCAAAGCGCCCGGCGGCAGCGGCTCGGGCGGGGGGGCATCATGACCACCATGGGGCGACAAACTGCGGGGCTCGAAGCCACGCGCCGGTTCATGCGCGAGCCGGACGTGTCTCCCGCGCGCGCCTGGCTCGAACAATGGCGGCTCCACCCCGCCCCCATCGACGCCCTCTGGCATATCCCCGCGCGAGCCATCCCAAACGCCCACGATCCCCATGACCCGCAAGCCGCCGCCCTCGTCGGCTGGCGCCTCCGCCCCGTCATCACCCGCGACGGTCCCATCGCCCTCGTCTCGGCCGAGCCCGTGCTCCCCCCCGCGCTGCGCACCGCAGCCGCCCCGGGCCCCGCCCGTCTGCGCGTCACCGAAGACGCCGACTTGCTCCACTTCGACCCGCTGCCCGACGCCGCCCCCCCGCGGCTCACCCTCGTCCTGAAGGTCGAGCCCGCCCCGGCGTCATGGGTGTATATTCGAACCGATCTCTTCGAGCGACTGGGCATCCCGGGCGGGCGCTACGAGCGCCGACCGATGACACCGATCGCGTGACGCGACGCCGGGGGATGGGCCGTGTCCAGCATCAAAAAGCCGCTTCTGGTCGGCTTCCTCGGGGCGTTGGTCGGCTTCGTCGCGGCGATCGGCATGATCATCCTCGGGCTTGTTTTGGTCGCCGCGAGCGTCGCCAGCGGCGATCATCTCCAGCCCAACGAGGCGTGGACCGCGCCGCGCAGCGCGCCACACGCCGTCTGGGCGAGAGAAATCGTTGGCCGCCCCGAGCCCGTTCGCCTCGTGTCCGACGGTGAGCAAATCCAGCTCGAGCCCACAATCGTCACCGGCAAGGTCATGCTCGGCTCAACAACCTACGTACTCGTCGGCCAGTTCCAAGCCGAACGCGGCGTGGCGTACACCGTTGAAGGCTCCTCCACCGGCGCAATGATCCGAAAGTATGACGGGCTCTGGGGCGTGCTCGCCACCTTGCTGATCATCGTGTGCAGCGGGCTGCTGTTTGTCACTATCGGCGTCACCGCCGTCGTGCTGCTGGTCTACAAGCTCGCCAAGGGCAAGCCCGCGCCACTCCTGACCCCAGCCCCGCCCCAGCCCCCACTCGCGCCCTGATCTCCGTCCCCGTGCGCACGCGTCGCCGCCGCGGGCGGCGTGATGTCGCGCCAACGCAGAAATCGTCAAACCCCTGCGCCTCGCCGCCGTGCGCGTTCGCCCGCGATCGCCGTCGGCACTCGCTGTGCGCACGCGCCCGTCCTTTCGCCCACATCAGCGTGGGCCGCCTGTGGAGGTTCGCCCACGCCGGGTGAGCCCACACGGGAGGACGCGATGGTGCAGGATCGAACCGAACCGCGGACGAGCGCCGAGACCGCCGGGAGCGAAGCCGGCGCGATCTGGGACGCGCTCCACGCCGCGATCGACGCCCACGACAAGCACGCCCGCCCGCGCCTCGAACGCTACTGGCGCTATTACCGTAACGACGAGCTCCAGACGCGCCCGTCTGCGCACGCCGCTTGGCGCACCCCGCGACTCGCGCAGGAAGCCGGCCTGCCCGACCGCATCACCGGCGGCAGCGCCCTCGGCGACGCGTCATCCTCCCGCCGGCGCGAAGTCGTCATCGAGAACGACATCGCCTGGCGCGTCCACGCCCAGGTCGATTTCATGTTCGGCAAGCCCGTCGCGCTCCGCGCCACCGCGCCCTCGCTCGACGACCGGCGACGCGCCGCGATCGAACGCCTCGCCGACCGGATCTGGGAAGCCTCCGGCGGCGTCGCGCTGCTGCAAGATATCGCCCTGCTCGGACACGTCTACGGCTACGTCGATCTGGTCGTCCGCGCCGACGACGCCGCACTCCGCGCCATCGGCACGCGCCTCGACGGGCAGGAACCCGACGAGGCGACGCTGCTCGAAGCCGCCGAACTGGTGCGGATCGAGCCTGTCGAGCCTACACGCGGCGTGCCGCTGCTCGACCCCGGCGACTACCGCCGGTTGCTCGCCTTCGCGCTCACCTACGAACGCGACGCCGGCCCGGGTGAGCCCGACACCGACGCCCATCGCCCGCGCGGGCTCTTCGCACGACGGCGCGAGACGCGCGAGGGCGCGCCCATGCCACGCCGCGGGCGCACGCGCTACACGGAACTGTTCGGCCCGATCGAGCGCGTGGTCATGCAGGACGGTCGCGTCGTGGCGCGGGGCGCGCACGCATGGGCTGGCGGCGCGCCGCCGATCGTCCACATCCAGAACGTCAGCCAGCCCTTCCGCTACGAGGGCCTGGGCGAGGTCGAGCCGCTGATCCCGCTGCAGGACGAGCTGAACACGCGCCTCAGCGACCGCGCCAGCCGCGTGACGATGCAGAGCTTCAAGATGTACCTCGCCCGCGGGATCGAGGGCTTCGACCGCGTGCCCGTCGCGCCCGGCACTGTCTGGACGACCGACAACCCCGACGCGAGCATCGAAACCTTCGGCGGCGA
>Ga0213836_101443_pt1 | contig 14007 bp, 10 predicted proteins | sample SWPATP03_FD_160578 | JGI IMG/M metagenome (GOLD analysis project Ga0213836, IMG submission 160578) | Coastal seawater microbial communities from Marineland, Florida, United States - SWPA TP0 #3 | ecosystem: Environmental > Aquatic > Marine > Coastal | place: USA: Florida | collected 2016-08-05
GCCGCCGTCTGCGTCTACCTGATCGCCTACCGTTTTTACAGCCTCTACATCGCCACCAGGGTGATGGGGCTCGACCCCGCGCGCCAGACCCCCGCCTATAAATACAACGACGGCCTCGACTACGTGCCGACGAATAAATACGTGCTGTTCGGGCACCACTTCGCCGCCATCGCCGGCGCCGGCCCCCTGGTCGGCCCCGTGCTGGCCGCGCAGATGGGCTATTTGCCGGGCATGATGTGGATCCTGGCCGGCGTCGTCTTCGCCGGCGCGGTGCAGGACTTCATCGTCCTGTTCATGTCGATGCGCCGCGACGGCCGTTCGCTGGGCGACCTGATCAAGTCCGAAATGGGCGAGATCCCGGGCATCATCGCCCTCTTCGGCACCTTCATGATCATGGTCATCATCCTGGCGGTGCTGGCGCTGATCGTCGTGAAAGCCCTCACCGGCTCGCCATGGGGCAGCTTCACCGTGATGGCGACGATCCCGATCGCGCTCTTCATGGGCATCTATTCGCGCTATATCCGCGTCGGCCGCATCGGCGAAATTTCCTTCATCGGCTTCATCCTGCTGATGCTGGCGATCGTCGGCGGCCAGTGGGTCCACGATTCGGCCGTCTTCGGCCCGATGTTCACCTTCACCGGCACCGAACTGACCTGGATGCTGATCGGCTACGGCTTCGTCGCTTCCGTGATTCCCGTGTGGCTGCTGCTCGCGCCCCGCGACTACCTGTCGACTTTCCTCAAGATCGGCACCATCGTCGCGCTCGCCATCGGCATCCTGCTGGTCGCGCCGCACATGCAGATGCCTGCGGTCACCCGCTTCGTCGACGGCTCCGGCCCGGTCTGGTCGGGCAACCTGTTCCCCTTCCTGTTCATCACGATCGCCTGCGGCGCCGTGTCGGGCTTCCACGCACTGATCTCCTCGGGCACCACGCCGAAGATGATCGAGAACGAATCGCATGCCCGCTTCATCGGCTACGGCGCGATGCTGATGGAATCGTTTGTCGCGATCATGGCGCTGGTGGCCGCATCGACCATCGACCCCGGCATCTATTTTGCGATGAATGCGCCGGCCGCCCTGCTCGGCACCACCGCGGAATCGGCGGCCGCCGCCGTATCGAACTGGGGCTTCGTCGTCACGCCCGAGCTCCTGACGCAAACCGCCAGGGACGTCGGCGAGCACACCATCATCTCGCGCGCCGGCGGCGCCCCGACGCTGGCCGTCGGCATGGCCAACATCCTCGCCAATGTCGTCGGCGGCAAGACGATGATGGCCTTCTGGTACCACTTCGCGATCCTGTTCGAAGCGCTGTTCATCCTGACCGCGGTCGACGCCGGCACCCGCGCGGGCCGCTTCATGCTGCAGGACTTGCTGGGCGCTTTCGTGCCGCAACTGAAACGCACCGAGTCGCTGCCGGCCAACCTGCTCGCCACCGGCCTGTGCGTGGCGGCCTGGGGCTATTTCCTGTACCAGGGCGTGGTCGATCCGCTGGGCGGCATCAACACCCTGTGGCCGCTGTTCGGCATCGCCAACCAGATGCTGGCCGGTATCGCCCTGATGCTCGGCACCGTCGTGCTGTTCAAGATGAAGCGCGGCAAGTACGCGTGGGTGACGGTCGTGCCGACCATCTGGCTGCTGATCTGCACCCTGGCCGCGGGCTGGCAAAAGATCTTCCACGAAAACGTGAAGGTCGGCTTCGTTGCACACGCCAGGAAGTTCCAGGACGCGCTCGACCAGGGCCAGGTGCTGGCGCCGGCCAAGTCGCTCGACCAGATGGGGCGCATCGTCTTCAACGATTATGTCGACGCCACGCTGGCCGGCTTCTTCATGGTCGTCGTCGTCGCGGTGCTGTACTACGGCATCCGCACGGTGATCAATGCACGCAGCAACAGCAGCCCGACGGTGCAGGAATCGCCCTTCGTCGCCGCGCCAACGCCGCAGGTGCAGTGATGTTTTCCACCCTCGTCCAGGCCGGCCGCTACCTCGGGCAAAGCATGCGCCTGATGGTCGGCCTGCCTGAATACGACACCTACCTTGCCCACATGGAGCGCGAGCATCCGGACAAGGTCGCAATGACTTACGAGGAGTTTTTCCGCGAGCGCCAGGAAGCGCGCTATGGCTCCGGGCGTAGCGGCGGGTGTTGTTAATGGTGCAGGCACACCGTGCTAATCGGCCGTGCGCCGAATCACACCGTTGTTGAACGCGTGGGCGGGACACCCGCCCACCCTACCCACCCCTCCTGCTTTGCGCGAACGCAAAGCCACCCCCTCCCCTCCCACGTAATATTTTTTCTTGCAGGAAGTTGCATTTCTGCAAGGAGGGCCATGCGCGGTCTGAATGGCGCCGGCCCGCGTCGCCATGCTGCTCCTGCACATTGCTTCCATGCCGAACTTCGCGCGTTCCAGCCTGTACCTGAAACTGACGACGATGTCGCTGCTCTCGACCGGCACGGCCTTGCTGTGCGTGTTCGTCGCGTTCGCGGTCACGTCGGTGTTGAACGGACGCGAGAACGAAAGCAGGCAGCTGTCCTCGCTGGCCGGCGTAGTCGCCACCAGCAGCGCCGACGCGCTGATCTTCAATGACCGCACGCTCGCGCTCACCCTGCTCGTCTCGCTCGAAGCCAAGCCTGAGATCTCGCGCGCCGCGCTCTACGACCGCAAGGGCAAGCTGTTTGCCAACTATGCCGCGCCCACGCATGCCAGCGAGCCGCCGCCAGCACGGCTCGACGCCATCGACGAGGACACGCTCGCCGAAGCCAACCTCGAAGGCGCCAGGTTCGCCTCGCCGCGCCTGCGCCTGTACCAGCCGGTGATGGGCGGCACAGCCCAGGTCGGCGTGCTGGTGATCGAACTCGACCTGCTGCCGATGTGGCGCGACATCCTGCGCAGCGTGGGCGTGCTCGGGGGCGCAATGTGCGCTTCGCTGCTGGTGGCGATGGTGCTGGCGCGGCGCTTCACGCGCGCGATTGCCGACCCGGTGACGAAACTGATCCAGACCGCCCAGAAGGTGTCGAGCAGCCAGAACTACACGCTGCGCGTGGCGCATGCGCGGCGCGACGAACTCGGCACCCTGATCGACAGCTTCAACGACATGCTGTCCCAGATCGAGGGCCGCGGCGCCGCGCTCACGATGCACCGCGACGAACTCGAACGCCAGGTCGGCGTGCGCACCGAGCAGCTGGAACGGGCCAAGAACGCCGCCGAGGCGGCCAGCCGGGCGAAGAGCGCCTTCCTCGCCACCATGAGCCACGAGATCCGCACCCCGATGAACGGCGTGCTCGGCATGACCGAAATGCTGCTCGGGACCAGCCTGACCGAGGCCCAGCGCAACTACACGCGCCTGGTCAAGCGCTCGGGCGAACACCTGCTGGTGATCATCAACGACATCCTCGATTTCTCGAAGATCGAGGCCGGCAAGCTCACCATCGAATACATCAACTTCAACCTGTGGGACCTGCTGGAAGACATCCACACGGTCTACACGCCGCAGGCGCAGAACAAGGGCATCGGCCTGGACTTCGACATCGCCAACGACATTCCGGTGGCGATCTGCGGCGACCCGAACCGGCTGCGCCAGATCATGGCGAATTTGCTCGGGAACGCGATCAAGTTCACCGAGCAGGGCCGCATCGTTGCCAAGGTGCGCGTGGCGAGCGAAACCAGCCAGGACGTGATGCTGCGCTTCGAAGTGATCGATACCGGCATCGGCATTTCGCGCGAGGCGCGCGGGCGCCTGTTCGAGGCGTTTTCGCAGGCCGACGATTCGACCACGCGCAAGTTCGGCGGCACCGGCCTGGGGCTGGCGATCTCCAGGCAGCTGGTCGAACTGATGGGCGGCGCGATCGGCGTCGACAACGGTGCAAAACAGGGTTCGGTCTTCTGGTTCACGGTCAGCTTCGACAAGCGCCGCGTCGATCCCGACGCCCCCGGCGGCCAGCAGCATGGCCTGGACGGCATGCGCGTGCTGGTGGTCGACGAAGACGAGACCACCCGCATCGCGCTCGAGCGCCACCTGGCCGCCTGGGACCTCGCCTGCGAAGGTGCGGCCAGCGCCCGCGCCGCGCTCGACCGCCTGGGAACCAGGGCGCGCGCCGGCCAGCCTTTCGATGCCGCGATCGTCAACATGGAGCTGACCCAATCGAGCGGCCTGCTGCTGGCCTCGACCATCAAGGCCGACCCGCTCACACGCCCGACCCGCATCATCCTGCTCAGTCCCGAGCGCCTGGCGGCCGATCCGGTCCAGCGGCGCGAAGCGGGCGTGGCCTACCAGCTGATCGAACCGGCGCGCGCGGCCGACCTGTTCGCCTGCCTCGGCACGCGTCCGCGCGGCGTCACCGCGCCGGCGGCGCATTTCCTGCCGCCGCCGCGCCCAAGCGGCGGCGAAGCGACGGCGCGCGTGCGGCGCGTGCTGCTGGCCGAGGACAACCCTGTCAACGTCGAAGTTGCCAAGGCCATGCTCGAGAGCCTGGGTCTGCAGGCGGAAGTGGCGCACAACGGGCTCGAAGCACTGGAGGCCGTGCGCAGCAAGAGGTTCGAGGCGGTGCTGATGGATTGCCAGATGCCGGTGATGGACGGTTTCGCCGCCACCTCCGAGATCCGGCGCGAGGAGCAGGACGCGGGCCGCCCGCGCACCCTGCCGATCATCGCCATCACCGCCAACGCGCTGCAGGGCGACCGCGAGGCCTGCCTGGCCGCCGGCATGGACGATTACCTCTCGAAGCCCTTCACCCAGGCCCAGCTGGCCGGGGTGATCGGGCGCTGGATCGCGCTGCCGCTGTCCGCCAGCGTGCACCACGGCGAGGCCGTGCCGACCCTGCCGCCGGAAGCGCGCGAGGTGATCCAGCGCGACGTCATCAACGCCAGGGCGCTGGAGAATATCCGCGCGCTCAGCCAGCAGGGAGGCGACGCCCTGGTGCGCAAGGTGATCGCAGCCTATGTCGGCGACGTCCCCCAGCACCTGCGCACCCTGCGCCAGGCGGTCGGCGGCGAGGACGCCGATACCCTGCGCCGGGTCGCGCACAGCCTGAAGTCGGCCAGCGCCAACGTCGGGGCCGAGACCCTGGCGCGCCTGTGCAAGGACCTCGAACAAATGGGCCGCAACGCCAGCGTGAATGGCGCGGCCACCCTGCTGACCGACATGGAAGAAGAGTTCCAGGCGGTGCGGCAGTCACTGAACGCCATGCTCGCCTAGCGAAGGAAACACGATGTCAGCCTCTTCTTCCCCACGTGGTGTCGTACTGGTCGCCGACGACGATCCGGTGATGCGCCTCCTGATGCTCGAGATGCTGCAGCAGGTCGGGCTCGACGGCATCGAAGCCGAGGACGGACGCCAGGCGGTGGCGCTGGCGCGCGAGCACCGGCCCGACCTGATCCTGATGGACGTCGAGATGCCGCACCTGGACGGTTTCGCCGCCTGCCGCGCGATCCGCCGCAGTGAAGCCGGAGGTCCCGGCGCCTTGGTGCCGATCGTGATGGTCACCGGCGGCGACGATATCGAAGCCGTAACCAGCGCCTACGAAGCCGGCGCCACCGATTTCGTCTCGAAGCCGATCAACTGGCCGATCCTCGGCCACCGCGTACTGTACGTGCTGCGCGCCAGCGACGCCATCGCGCGCCTGCGCATCGCCGACGCCCAGAACCGCGCCGTGCTGGCCGCCATTCCGGACACCTTCTTCCGCATGAACCGCGACGGTTTCTACCTCGATTACGAGCCGGGCCGCAACTTCCCCAGCCGCGAGCGCGACGGCGCCGTGCCGTTCACCAGCGAGCGCTGCGTCGGACGCCACATCACCGAAGTGCTGCCCAGGGAAATCGCCGCGCGCATGATGGAGCAGCTGGGCGAGGTGCTGCGCAGCCAGCAGATCCGCTCGATCGAATACGAATTGCTGCGCTTCGGCGCGACCCAGCATTTCGAGGCGCGCCTGGTCGCGACCGGGCCGTCCGAGGTGCTGGGACTGGTGCGCGACATCAGCGAGCGCAAACGCAGCGAGGAACAGATCCGGCGCCTGGCCTATTGCGACAGCCTGACCGGCATCCCGAACCGCCAGGCCTTCCTCGAGACGCTGGAGCGCGAACTGCAGCGCTCGAAAGTGGGCAACAAGAAGTTCGCCGTGCTGTTCATGGACCTCGACGCCTTCAAGCGCATCAACGATACGCTCGGGCACAACGTCGGCGACCACTTGTTGAAAATCGTTTCCGAGCGCCTGCGCGAGACGATCCGGCCGAGCGACCTGGTGTCGCGCAGCGAAGCGCTTCCCGGAGAAACGCTGCCGGCAGAGACGGCGCCCGAGGACGCGCATGTCCACACCTCGGCCACCAACCTGGCGCGCCTCGGCGGCGACGAGTTCACCATCCTGATTCCCGACCTGGAACGGGTCGAGCATGCGCTGAACGTGGCGCACCGCGTGAAGGAAGCAATGCGCCGGCCCTTCCTCATCGACGGCAACGAGATTTTCGTCACGGCCAGCATCGGCATCTCGCTGTTCCCGGAAGACGGCGACGACTGCAATTCGCTGCTCAAGTTCGCCGACACGGCCATGTACCACGCCAAGAACTGCGGCAAGAACAACGCCAAGCTGTACAGCTCTTCGCTGACGATGCAGATCATGAGCCACGTGAAGCTCGAAGTCGGCCTTCGGCGCGCCCTGCAGAACGACGAACTCTACCTGCTCTACCAGCCGCAGCTCGACGTGCGCTCGCTGGAGATCGTCGGCGTCGAGGCGCTGGTGCGCTGGCGCCACCCCGAACGCGGCATCATCTCGCCCAACGAATTCATCCCGCTGGCCGAGGAGACGGGCCTGATCGTGCCGATCGGCGAATGGGTGCTGCGCACCGCCTGCAACCAGGCGCGCGCCTGGCAGCGCGCCCTGCACCGCTCGGTACGCATGGCGGTGAACCTGTCGGCCAAGCAGTTCAAGGACGAGAACCTGTCGCAGATCGTGCTCTCCGCGCTCGACGAGACGGGACTCGACCCCAAGCTGCTCGAACTCGAACTGACCGAAGGCACCCTGATGGACGACGCCCGCGCGACCATGGTCACGCTCGACCAGCTGCGCGGCATCGGCGTCTACCTGTCGATCGACGACTTCGGCACCGGCTACTCCTCGATGAACTATTTAAAACGCTTCGACGTGCGCGCGCTGAAGATCGACCGCAGCTTCATCTGCGGCCTGCCGCAGGACTCGGAAAACGCGGCGATCACGCGCGCCATCATCGCCATGGCCCACGGCCTCAAGATGGCGGTCGTGGCCGAAGGGGTCGAGACCGACGAACAGCTGGTCATGCTCGAGCAGTACGGCTGCGACCTGGTGCAGGGCTACTTCCTCGGCCACCCGTCGAGCGCCGACGCCATCAGCGAGATGCTCGGGCCCGTGCCGCTGCTGCCGCTGGTGCTGCCGGCGCCCTGACGTTTCAAGGCGCGGGAGCCAGCGTCAGCGTATGGCGCGCCGCTCCGGGCAGCAGCGGCAGCGGGCGGCCGCGCACCCAGTCGGCATGCCCGTGCAGGAAGTAAGGCGAAAGCGGATGGCCGCTCTGCCCGCCCGGCATGTTGTAGAGTCCCTCCTCCTCGCGTCCTGGCGAGACCGTCATCCGCTCCGACTGCCCGAACTTCGGACCGGCCACGCGCGGCATGTGGGCGTCGCCCGCCAGCCGGTCGGGCGGCACGGCCAGCCAGGGACGCAACAACGGCGCCGCGAGCGAGATCGGATGGGCGAACGCCGCCGTGTTGCGCGCACCCCAGGTGGCCTTCTCGAGCGCCACGCCTTCGCGCTCGAACTCGTCGAGTACGCGGTCGACGGCCGCCAGCTGCACCTCGCGCCAGCTGCGCCGGCCGGGCGGCAGCCAACCCGCGGGCTGTTCGTCGAGCAGGCGCGCGAGCAGCGCCGGCCAGCGCGGATTGGCCAGCGCCATCGTCGCTTTCGGGTCGAGCGCCGCCAGTTGCGCGTCGACGCCGGCGAACAGCAGGTCGTGCAGCGCCCACATAAAGTCGCGCGCAAGCCGGTAGCCGACCGAATCGACATCGGCGCGGCCGCTCCAGCTGGTTTCGAGCAGGCGCCGGAAAGCGGCGCGGCGCGGCTGGTCCCGCAGGCTGGCCTCGTCCAGTACCGCCAGTGCACGTTGGCGCCACCCAGTGATGAACAGGGCGCGGTCGTCCAGCGCCACGGCGAAAGCGGCCGCCGCGTCGGTGCGCGGCCCGAGCATGCGCAGGCGGTCGCGCAACTGGCTGCTGCGCGCGCCGAGATCGAAGCCGCCGTCGCCCAGCAGCTCGCTGCCGGGTCCCAGCAGCGTGCGGCTGTTCGCGGTCGATAGCTGGCCATCGGGCGGATTGACGATGCGCGGATAATCGCCAGGCGCCAGCAGGCCGTTCCAGCTCGGCGCCGCGCCGGCCGCCAGGATCGGGTAGCTGGCAGTGCTGGCGCCAATCTCCGCGCCGGCCACGCGCCGCGGCAGGCGTCCGGCGACCGTCCAGCCGATATTCCCGGCGGCGTCGCCGGCGACAAAATTCTGGGCCGGGATCCCGTCGAGTGCGGCAATCGACAGCGCGGCGTCGAGCGTCGCCGCTTCCTCCAGCCGCAGGTGATGCAGGTTGAGTGCGCCGGGTTCGTGCGCGACCCAGTGGATCGCATAGGTCTTGCCGCCGGCCTCGCGCAGGGGTCCGAGGCTGCTTTCGCGCACGACCATGCGTTCGGCGGGCAGGCCTTTCACGGCAATCGTCTCCACATGCTGCGCCAGCGGCTCCCAGCCCTGCGGCGTGCGCACCTGTCCCGGCCGCGCGCGTTCGAATCCGACTTCGACCAGGTCCAGGTAGTCGCCGTAGCTGTTCGTAAAACCCCAGGCGACTTTCCCGTTGCTGCCGGCGATGACCAGCGGCGGCGCCCCGGGGAGCGTGACGCCCACCAGCCGGCGCTGGCCGCCCTGCCCGTCCGGATAGGTCAAGGCCAGCCGGTACCAGATGTTCGGCAGCTGCAGGCCCAGGTGCATGTCGTCGGAGACGATCGCCGCGCCCGAGGCGCTGCGGCTGCCGGCGATGGCGTAGTTGTTACTGCCGACCATGTCGCCGCGCTCGCGCATGGCCAGCGACGCCTTGGGTGCGGGAGCGCCGCCCCACCATGCGGGCGCGGAGGCCGGGACCGGCGCGTCCTTGAATACGGCGCCGCCGTCGAGCGGCGCATCCCAGCTCGACGCCTGCGGCAGCAGGAAGGCCAGCTGCGCGTCGTCGCTGTGCGCGCGCAGCCAGCCGCGCGCCAGCTCGCGCGGCTCCTGGTTGCCCTGCAGGTCGATGAACATCGCCCACACCGCCAGCAGCGAATCCTCGGCACGCCAGGGACGCGGCGCCGCGCCGGTCAGCAGGTATTCGAAGGGACGCGCGCCGAGGGCGCCCAGCCCCTGGTTGACGCCGGCGACATAGCGGTCGATGAAGGCGCGGTCGGCAGGCGGCAGGCTTGCCAGCGCTTGTGCGGCGCGCGCGCGGAAGCGATGCAGGCGGCGCGCCCGGTCGAGCGGCAGCGCGCGCGGACCGAACAACTCGGCCAGCTCGCCGCCGGCGGTGCGGCGCAACAGGTCCATCTGGAAGAAACGCTCCTGGGCGTGCACGAAACCGGTGGCGTAGGCGAGGTCCAGCCGGCTGCTCCCGCGCATCAGGGGCACGCCGGCGTCGTCGCGCGCAATGGTGACGGGGGCGGCCAGGAGCGTGGCGGCCTGGCGCCCATCGACTTGCGCCAGGCTGGCGCGCAGCACCAGCCAGACGCCGAGGGCGGCAAGCAGGATCAGACCGAACAGGCCCAGCGCAAGGCGCCGGGTCCAGCTTGTCAAGCGGCGTGCGGCCATCGCTCCCCCATTTATTGTTTGCATGATCTTGCCAGAAAAACCATGGCTGCGCGAGACGGAGTGGTGTGTCCGATTGCAGCGGATCGAGCAGTGTTCTGTAACTTGCGCTAAGCTCGAAAGCAGCGAAACTCACCGCGAAGGAGCTCAACATGCGTACAAGCATCGCACTGGCGGCGGCACTGCTGCTGAGCGCCTGCGCCACTCCGCAAGAACGGGCGGCACGCAAGCAGGCGGAAATGGCGGAAATGATCGTCGTCTACGGCCCGGCCTGCGAACGCCTCGGCTACGCCCAGCAAACCGACCAATGGCGCAGCTGCATCATTAGCCTGAGCACGAAAGATGACGTGCAGCGCTACGGCACCAATATGGGGTATGGGCCGTGGGGCGGACCCTACTGGGGCGGCAGCTACTGGGGACGCGGCTGGTAGAGCCGCCGTATGCTTCCCGGTTGAAAGTGATTACGCCGGCGGCAGCGCCAGCAAGCGCCGCGCGCACTCGGCTTTCGTCACCGCCTCGCGCGTGGCCAGCATGCCTGCGACCAGGGCCTGGGCATGCTTGACAAGGCGCGGATGGCGCACGTCCGGCGGATGCAGGCTCAGCCGCATCAACGGGCCGTTCGCCATGCAGCGCGCGGCCAGGCTGGCCGCGACCGGCGACAGAAGGCGCCCGGTGGGGTTCCTCGCCGTGTAGACGAGCGAGGGCGCGAACACCGAGCGGCCCTGGCGCAGCAGGTGAAAGCGCGTGAAGGTCGTGGTGTAGGAAAACGCGAATTCGGGCAGCACGCGCCAGGACGCCTCGCCCAGCAGCCAGGCCGGCGGCACGAAGCCCGCTACCGGCCAGTCGCGCTGGCGGAACCATTCGAGGCCCAGCGCAATGCGTTCGCGCGCCTCGTCGGCGGACAGCGCCGCGAACTCGCCTTCGCGCTGGGTGTAGACGCCGCGCAGGAAGCGCTCGCGCAAGCCGGTGGAGCGCTGCGCCGTATCGAGATGGGTATAGCCGTGCAAGGCCAGCTCGTCGCCCCGCGCCAGTGCGGCGTCGAGGCCGGCGCGCATGGCGCGCTCGCCAACTCCGTTGCGCGCCTCGCAGGGGCGATCGTGGAAGCGGGGCACTACCAGCCAGGTCAGGCGGATGTCGGCGACCGCGCGCATGGCCTGCGCCAGGCGCGCGCATTCCTCCCAGGTGCCGGGTGCAACGTCGTGGATCGAGACGCACAGCAGCGGCGGCTCGCCCATGGCCGGATGGGGTTCAATCGGTGACACAGACACTCCTCGCTCCCGGCTCGTCCTGCCCGCGCGCGCCCAGCACGGCCTGGTAGCGCCGCATCACCTGCGGCAGGATCTCGTTCCAGTCGTAATACTCGGCCGCCTTGCGCCGCGCGTTGGCTCCCATCGCGCCCAGGTCGCGCAGGTAGATCGCCTCGATCGCGGCAGCCAGGCTGTCGACGCAGTTCGGGCGCGCGAGGATGCCCGTGTACTCGTCGACCAGCTCGGCCACCCCGCCGCCCGTGGTGGCCACCACCGGCAGGCCGCAGGCCATCGCTTCTAGCACGATCAGGCCGAAGGTTTCGCAGTCGCCGGGATGCACCAGCACGTCGCAGCTGGCCAGCAGGCGCGCCAGGTGGCGCTGGTTGCGCTTGAACGGCAGGTGCGTCATTTGCGGATAGCGCGGCAGCTCGATGCCGCCGCCAACCAGCACCAGGTGGTAGGGCCGGCCCAGCTTGCGCACGGCTGCGATCAGCAGCGGCAGTTTCTTCTCCAGCGTGAAGCGCCCCGCATATACCAGCAGGCGTGCATCCGGGGGAAGCCGCAGGTGGGCGCGCAGGGTCTCGACCCGGCGCCCGGGGTGAAACACGCTGCTGTCGATGCCGAGCGGCTGGTGCCGTACGTCGGGTACGCCCATCTCGCCGAGCTGCTCGACCATGGCGCGGCTGGGTGCAAGCACGAGGTCGAACTGGCGGTACAGGTGGGACAGGTATTTGCAGGTGACGCCTTCGGCGGTCTGGCCGAAGCGCGGACGCACCAGGCGCGGCAGGTCGGAATGATAAAAGGCGATCGCCGGCACGCCGAGACGGCGGCGCAGGCGCAAGGCGGCCCAGGCGCTGTGCCCGGCGTCGCCGGCCTCGATGAGGTCGGGCCTGGCCTGGCGCAGCAGGCGCGCCGGTGCGCGCACCGAGGTCGGCATGCGAAAGCCGTTAATGCCCGGCAGCGCGAAGGCCGGCATCCGCACCAGGGCCGGTGCTTCGCCGCCGCTGTCGACATTCGGACTGAGGATGGTGTGCTGGACACGGCTATGCCGCGCCAGCCAGCGCGCCTTGGCGTTCAGGTAGGTGCTCACGCCATTGCCTTCGGCGGCGTAGAACATCGTGATGTCGACTAGGTGCATGCTCGCAGGTCCGCTTGGTATCGAACCCACGATAGCAGCGGACTTTTGATGCCGATTGCGCGCACGCAAACGGCTACCTGCAGCGAGCGAGCTCGATGCTACGGGGCTCTTGCCAGAAGATTATGCACTGCGCCTATCGAGCATGGCGCGCGCAATGGTGCCGGCGTCGACATACTCGAGCTCGCCACCCACCGGCACCCCGCGCGCCAGGCGGCTGACCTTCAGCCCGCGCGCTTTGAGCATCTCGCTGATGTAGTGCGCGGTGGCCTCGCCCTCGTTGGTGAAATTGGTGGCCAGCACCACTTCGCCCACGACGCCATCGGCGGCGCGGCCGACCAGCTTATCGAGGTGCAGGTCTTTCGGACCGATGCCGTCCAGCGGCGACAGCCGTCCCATCAGGACAAAATACAGGCCTTTATACGTCAGGGTCTGCTCGATCATGATCTGGTCGGCCGGGGTTTCGACGATGCACAGCAGGCTGCGGTCGCGCGCCTCGTCCGAGCACATCTCGCACACTTCGGTGTCGGCGAAGGTATTGCACATCGCGCAGTGGTGCACCGAGTCGACCGCCTGGTAGAGCGCGCGCGACAGCATGGCCGCCCCTTCGCGGTCGTGCTGCAGCAGGTGGAAGGCCATGCGCTGGGCGGACTTGGGACCGATGCCCGGCAGCCGGCGCAAGGCCTCGGTCAGGAAGTCGAGGGACTTCGACATCCTAGACCCCGCGCCAGGCGTCGAATGCCTCGGCCGTCATGGTCGGAGTAAATTCGGTGATCTCGTAGCGCACCAGGTCGGCCAGCGCGAACGGGTCCTCGCCCAGGATACGCTCCAGGGCCCCGCGGCTGGGCGCGCGCGCGAGGATGATGCCGCCGTCGCGCGGCACCCTGGCGCCGGACATCAGGAAGATGCCGGCCGCATACTGCGCCGCCAGGTAGTCGCGGTGCGCGGCCAGGCGCGCATCGATTTTCGCGAGCGGCGCGGTATAGGTGAGCGAGACAATAAACATTTAATTCGTGAACATCGAAACTGCGGTCAGAACGGCATCTTGAAGCCGGGCGGCAGGCCAGGCATGCCGGCGGTCAGGCCGCTCATCTTTTCCGCGGAGGTCGCTTCGGCCTTGCGCACGGCGTCGTTGAAGGCGGCGGCGACCAGGTCTTCCAGCATGTCCTTGTCGTCGGCCAGCAGCGACGGATCGATCTGCACGCGCTTGACGTCGTTCTTGCAGGTCATCGTGACCTTCACCAGGCCGGCGCCAGACTGGCCTTCGACTTCGATCAGGGCCAGCGCGTCCTGCGCCTTCTTCATGTTGTCCTGCATGGCTTGCGCCTGTTTCATCAAGCCTGCGAGCTGGTTCTTCATCATGGTGTGGTTCTCCAATAAATCGATTGAAAGTGTTAGGTCAGACCGGCGGACGCACCGAGCCGGGCACGACGAAGGCCCCGAGCGTGCGTTCCATGTCCTGGACAAAAGGATCGCCGGCGACGATGGCCTCGGCCAGGCGCTGGCGCTCTTCCTTCGCGGCTTTTGCTTCGGCGCTGGCGGTGTACCAGACCGGACCGATCTCGGTCTCGACGGTGATGCGTTTGCCGGCAAAAATATCCTGCAATGCGGCCTGCAGTTTTTCGCTGTTGCCGCTGGCGCGCAGGGTATCGACCGGCACGCGCAGGCGGAAGATCGCTGCGCCGCCATCGGCATGGCAGTCGATCAGTTCGGTCTGCAAGGCCAGCTGCTGCGACACGCCGCGCAGTGGCAAGGTCGCGGCCAGCGCCGGCCAGTTGCCGTCCCAGTCGAGGCCCGGGACCGG
>Ga0213836_101448_pt1 | contig 13961 bp, 11 predicted proteins | sample SWPATP03_FD_160578 | JGI IMG/M metagenome (GOLD analysis project Ga0213836, IMG submission 160578) | Coastal seawater microbial communities from Marineland, Florida, United States - SWPA TP0 #3 | ecosystem: Environmental > Aquatic > Marine > Coastal | place: USA: Florida | collected 2016-08-05
CTGTTGATTCTGCTCCTTTGACAAAACAGGGTATCCACACCAGGAGCCGTATGAAGGGAAACTTTCACGTATGGTTCTGAATGGGAGGGGATGGTGGTGACTCCATTCTCGACCCCTAACACATAGCAAAATGCTCTTACCGTGAACCATGATTACCTACTGTCCAAAATTCATTGTCCAAGCAGCCTGAAGAAAGACCTGAAACAATGGCTCAAAGCAGGTGTACTAGACAACGGCATATTTGAGAATACAGAAGCAGGGACACCTCAATGAGGGGTAATAAGTCCAATACTCGCCAACATCGCACTGTTGGGAATGGCTAGGTTAATTGAAACAATGTATCCTAAGAAATCAAAAAGAGTATAAGCTACTATCATAAGATATGCCGATGATTTTGTGGTGATATCTCCATCACTTGAAATCATTGAACAGTGCAAAATTGCTATTTCCGAATGGTTAAAACTTGTTGGACTAGAAATAAAACCTGAAAAGACTCGAATCTGTCACACGCTCAAACGTATTGAGTATGATGGCAAAACAGAAGAACCAGGGTTCGACTTTCTAGGATTCAACATAAGGCAGTACCCAGCAGGAAAATATAAATCTGGGAAAACCGGGGGAACAATAAACCGATTAATCGGTCACAAAACCCACATTAAACCCAGCCAGAAAGCAGTTAAAGCTCACATGGAAGAGATTAAGGGTGCAATTAAAGAACTCAAAACAGCACCCCAATCAGCCTTGATTAGCAAACTAAACCCAATCATAAAGAGATGGTCAAACTATTACTCAGCGGTAGTCTCAACAGAGACCTTCACAAGGCTAGACCACACAATCTGGTTAATGCTAAGAGCATGGACAGGTTCAAGATGCGGAAAGGCAAGCCACGAAAAGCTAAGAAACTATTTCAGACGCGGAACGGTCAAACTTAGTAATGGGAAGGAAAGGCAAGAACCTTGGTTATTTCAGACCAAAGATGGATATACACTATGGAAACATAGCTACACTCCGATTGTCAGACACACCCTAATACGCCCTGACGCAACACCATACGACGGAAACTGGACTTACTGGGCAACCAGGAAAGGACAAGCAATTGGAACGCCAAATAGGGTAGCAAAACTACTCAAAAAGCAAAAAGGCAGGTGTACCTGGTGTGGACAGTATTTCGCACCATCAGATTTAGTTGAAGTAGACCACATTGTACCTCGAAACCTCGGTGGAAAGGATGAATACAAAAATCTTAAACTATTACATCGCCATTGTCACGATGATCAAACGGCGCTTGACAACGCTAAAGCTGTATCCCTAACAATGGAGCAATCAGACTAGGAGCCGTGTGAGATGAAAGTCTCACGCACGGTTTTGAATGGGAGGGGATGGAGGCGACTCCATTCTCGACCCCTAATTGAAAAGTTGTTTAGGGGTATCGGGTTGGAGCCGGTAGATGATAGCCCATAGTTTCCCCTCACCGGAGATTATGAATCAGACCCATAGATAACCGGATAGGCGATCGCTCATAGGTTTACCTATAGGTATAGTCCACGGAAAGGCGGTCTGATATCTTTGTACATTGATTACTTAGAAGGTTCCCCTCTACGGCTACCTACGGCTATCGTGTTGACTTTGAATCATACCCTCCCCCCATAACCGGAACAAGTACTATTGGGGAAGTGACCGATGTGATAGCAGTCAATGGTGACGAACGAACCGATAGGCTTGCCATTGACTGCTATCACAAGGGAACTACCCTATCGGTGTTTGGTTGAGGGGAGGTATGGATATTTGACATATTGATTAAGTTGTGCTTATTGATTAACCCGCCAATAATTAAGATTTGTTGCTAAGGGATATGCACCAATTGTCCCGTGTGCTAAGACTGAATGGAGTGCATTTTGAGTGTGACGGTACGACTATCGGGTTAAGTAAATTCCCGCTATCGCCGTCAGGATAAGGCAATAGAAAAAACGAGCATGGAGGGATTTGAACCCCCGACCCTCAGAACCGGAATCTGATGCTCTATCCACTGAGCTACATGCCCTAAGACCAAATTCACTATAACATATATTCCGCAAATATTGATCAACCCAACGACAATTTCATCTCTTAGCAATCAATCCCCTGTAGCCGGGAGGGAGTCTGATCGCCAAATACCAGGAACCTCAACGCTAAAATTTCCTGGGTCATGGGCCTATATTTCTACCATAGGTGGCGCTTTGGGTGAAAATTAAGATCACAATCACAAAAAGGTTAGCTAAAAATATGGACTCAATTGAAATTAAAGGTATCCGCAGTTATGGTTATACGGGATATCTCCAGGAGGAAAGGGTATTAGGTCAGTGGTTTGAAGTTAATGTGCGCTTGTGGTTTGACTTGTGCGTTGCCGGACATAGTGATACGATCGCAGATACGGTAGACTATCGGGGAACTATTGCTACAGTTGAGCATATTGTCAAAACGGCTAAATTTGCTCTGGTCGAGAGACTAGCAGAGGCGATCGCTCAAGCCATTCTGGAACAGTCCCAGGTTGAGCGGGTTCAGATCCAGTTAATTAAACTCGCTCCCCCCATTCCTGACTTTAGCGGACAAATTAAAATTGACATTACTAGACCTTGAGCGTCAATTAGCACTCTGTTGGCAATATTTTCAGCTTAAATATTTTCCTACTGGTCTGATCACAGCAGGTTGTGATTTGTGACACATACATTCAAGACAATGGTCACAAATATAAAAAGCTACCTTTACAAAAGCCATACATTAATAAATCTTTGGTAAAAAAGGTGTTTTACATTAGACACACCAGGGAAATGATGCTACAACATGAATAGTACGAAAGTACGAAGTCCAGAAAATTTATCCAAGTTAGTCAAATTATCACACCAGAGGTAAAAATTATGAACACCAAACTAAGTCTATCAGTATTTTTAGGTTTACTAGCCGGTGGTCTAGGATTCGCAGGTTCCGCTCAAGCCTTTTCCTTCCAAACCAACTTATTAAACGAGGATTATAATCCGAGAGGGGATGTCTGGCTGAATTCTGTTGAGGTTAACGGCAATATTTTCAGTAATTTTGCCTTTGTCGATCGCGCTGACATCGTTTATAACGACCCCTATACTGGTGGTAACACAGGTGCTGCTAGTTCTGATATGGGGCCTCTAGCAACCGTAGGAACATCCCGGGAAGACCCCACCAATGAAGACATTGTGACATCTTTGGGAAATAATAACCTTAACAGCATTATCGATGGAGAAGACCGCGGCAGTTTCGCGATCAATGTTTGGTTTGATCGTCGGGTTGATAACCTGTTTTTGTGGGAACGTGGCATGAACAGTGCTGTAACAGTTCAAGCGATCGACGGAGAAGGCAACAGTTTGGGTAATACCTTTACTGTTGGACGGAACGACTGGGATGATGCCGGGTTCGCAATTACTACACTAGAAATTGCCAATACCAGAAATCCTGTTCAACAAGTCGGTTCTCGGGGAGTGTCCTTGGCTGACTTAGGATTTGACCCCTCAGTAAGGTCTATTGGTGGTATTCGTGTAAGTGCTGCATGGTCTGAGTCGGGTGGTCCTGGCGATGATGCCCTGCGAGCATTTTATAATGGACCAGACTGGAAAGTGGTTGGTGCTGCTGTACCAGAACCAGGTATGATTTTCGGTCTAGGCGCTATTGGTGCTGGCTTTGTCGCTTCCAACCTTCGCAAAAAAGCGAATAAAGCATAGAATTGCAGCGATAGTTAGGTTCAGATTTGATGCTGCATAAACTCTAAACCAAGGCGGGTTGATCAACTTGATTAACCCGCCCTATATTTTGTGATCTATTAATCAGCAAACAGGTTGTTTGGTGACTAACCGACTAATTCCTTAACCTTGGCCATAATACCGTTGGGGTCAATACCCTGATGAGGGAACTGTTCCCACAGACCGCCACAACCTTCCTTGTGAGTAGCAAGATAGGCATATTTGGGAGTATAGCCACGTTCTAGTAACCAGGAACCGAAACGGCTACCGAGTCCAGTGCGACGGTTAAAGGCTTCGACGACCATGACAAAGGGAGCCTTTCCGATTTTGGCTAACATATCTTCATCAACGACATTTAGGGTAGATTTATTAATTAACCCTACATCAATACCTTCTTGTTTGAGGCGTTCGACAGCATCTAAGGAACGGTACAAACTATCGCCAAAGCTGACAATATAGCCAGCAGTACCCTCGCGAATTACCTCATCTTTACCAGGGATGAATTTATAGCTGTCGCCAAAGAAATTATTTCCGTCACTGTTGAGAATATAGGGAACTTTGGAACGGGTAGAGAAGATAAACCGCAGTCCGGGGTCAAAAAATACGGCTTCGACACAGGCTTTCATCTGGTTAGCGTCAGCGGGGAAATACAAACGAGTTTCGTAGCCGTCATCTAAACCGTTGTCGGCGAACATATTATTAATTCCGAAATGGCAGGTATTATCAGCCATGTCGTCAATACCGCTATGGGAGAAGTGACAGAGGACGTTGGAGTAATTCAGGCGCGCCATGGTAATTTCAGAAATGCACATTTCTAGGAAAGCGCTAAAGGTGCCGAAAATCCCCTGTTTGCCTTTTTCCATACCAAAGCCGGCGGCGGCGGAGAAGTTACCGCGCTCCATAATACCGCCTTTGATAAAGATTTCTGGGTAGGCGGTGCGGATTTTTTGTAGACCACAGGACCCTTCTAGGTCGCTATCGACACAAACGACTTTTTCTTGACGATCGCTATCTGTCATGGTAGCGAGAACGGAAACGACGGCATCCCCAAAGACGTTACGGTTGGAACCGAGATCGTCACTAGAACCGATGAAGGTGTAGTTTTGTTTAGGTGCTTGGATACCTTGGAGATATTTAACGGCTTCGGTGCGACCTTTGGCTTCCAAATAAGCGATCGCCGCCTTTACGGAAATCACATCATGACCGTGGGGGGAACCTTCGAGTCCTTCAATTCCCACACACATTTTCCGATGGTTAATCAGCGCCACCGGACCATCTGTATTAATAGCTTGGCAGATCAGACCATAGAGGCTATCAATATCTTCTCCATCTCCCTCTAGGACTTTCAGACCATGACCGATGAGAGTTTGGGCGACGGTATAGCCAGGGATATAATCAGAAGGGTGTCCGGCGATGGTGACATCGTTATCATCAATAATCAGTTTAACGTTAAGCTGTTGGGAGACAGCCAAACGAGCAGCTTCGGCATCATTTCCTTCCTGTTGAGAACCATCGGAACCCAGACAGAAAACGGTTTTGTTGGGGTTAGCCATAGCCACGCCGTTGACGTAAGGCCACATATGACCGAGACGACCAGAGCTAAATTTTACGCCGGGGGTCAGTCCTAATTCTGGGTGTCCGGGTAGTTGGGAATGAGCGGCGCGATAGCTAAGGAGTTGTTCGGCGGGCATAGATCCTTCGAGTACGGACATTAAATATTGGGTAGCCACCCGGTGTCCGGCTTCGTCAAAGAAGATAGGCACGAATTTGTCGGGAGAACCGCGAAATAAGGCATCAAGGATCATTACTTCTGGGGCGGTGTCGTAAGGTCCCCCTGTGTGTCCGCCAACTCCGCGCGCTGCGCCGGTGGCGGTGAAGAAGACGATCGCATCTCTGACCAGTTCAATATTAGCTTTCAGGGCCTTTCGTTGTTCGTCGGTTAGGGTGCTATGGGCTGGGTCAAGTTTCAGGTATTGGTAGGCTCCCAAGTCAATGGGGAAGACGGCTTGAGCAACAGTCATGAGTATTCCAGTTTAGATATGTCAACTTCATGGGCGATCGTGGTTGCTAAGGACTGCGATCGCCTTGATTTGATTGTTTCACATTTCGGCCCCACTTCAGCACTTACTCTCGACATTTGCCAAAAAAGTCCCCAATTATCCCTAACCGAGAAGATGGTCTATCAAAAACTATTCCTCAGACACCTGGCTGCCTAAATATCTCTTGTTCAGTGGAGTTGGTAAATTTTCCAGCACCAATTATCTCTAATTGCCACAGTTGAGGGGCAAAAACACATGACTGATTAATTAATTGTTAATTAAACGGAGACCGATTTTGAAGGCGGAGTCCAATCATGTCTTCCTCAAGACATAAACAGTAGCTTTGTCCTAATTAGGGGGAGATGGGGTGAGGTGGAAAAGGCTATATTTTCTCGAATATGGCGGTAGTTAATTTGAACTGAATAACTATATTGAAGCCCATAATGTGATAATTACTGATATGGTAACAGAATCAAATCAACCTATAAACTGATACCTATGCTCCATATTGACATTCCCACTCAGGCGGATATTGAGGCTTTGCTGCACAGTCGCGGTTCCGCCAGAGTTAGCATTTATCTACCTACCACACCGATCACCATTGAGAACCAAGGCGATCGCATTGCCCTAAAAAACCTAGTGACCGAAGCCACAAACCAACTAGCCGAACACAATAAGGGGGAAGTAGCAGCGATCGAGGAGATGTTATTAGACCTCATTGATGATGATGAATTCTGGAAATATCAGGCTAATAGCTTGGCTATCTTTGCCACACCCGAATATCTGCGTACCTTCCGTCTACCTAACCGTTTAGAACCCATTGTCGAAGTAAGCGATCGCTTTTATCTCAAGCGCCTGTTGCGGGCTGTCACCGTCCCACAATCAGCCTTTGTCCTCGCCCTAGCTCAAAATAGCGTTCGGGTAGTTGAAGTTTCCGCAGATATGCCCGCCTTTGAGGTGAAAGTGGACAGTTTACCAGAGTCCGCCGCCAGCGCCGCCGGGAAAACTTCCATCAAAGACCGTTCCCCCAGTGGTCGCATTCAAGGTTCCGAAGGCATGAAAGTCCGTCTGACCCAGTATGCCAGGAAAATAGATCAAGCACTGCGTGACCTGCTAGGAGGTCGCGAAACTCCCCTAATTATCGCCGCTACCGAACCGTTATTGTCAATATATCGCCAGGTGCAATCCTATCCTCACCTAGCAAACAGCGCCATTACTACCAATCCTGAAGCCATGAGTGATGCCGAATTAGCAACGGCGGCGCGGGAAATTCTCGATGAGTTGTTCCGTCAAGAACTTGCCGATATACAGGCCTTATTCAACCAGCGCACTAATGAAAATCGTACTACTACCGATATCTCCCAGGCGGCGCGCGCTGCTACCTATGGCGCAGTACACAAGTTATTGGTTGATATAGATGACGCTAAACCAGGTACTATTGACGATGACGGCGTTATTAGTTTTGCTGAAGGTCCCTGTGCCATGAGCTACAACATTATTGATGAAATTGCCGGGCGTGCGCTGCTGACAGGGGCGCGAGTTTTGGGTGTGCGCCGGGATGATATACCAGGTGGCGGTAGTTTGGCGGCGATTATGCGCTATCCGTTTTAAACACCTTTAAACATACCGAAAATTAGGGCTATTATCACTAATTTGGGGTGAGGAGGATATCACAGTATTAGCTATAATATTTCCCCTCTTACCTTCAAATATAACCCACCGGACTCTAGTTTTTTGGCAATCTACTGATAATCTATTAGCAGTTGCTCATAGACATCACTGGCGATAATTTGATGGGTGGTGGTGGTGGGGTGTAGGATATCCCAGAATAAATACTGCTCTGGATTATCGACAATGGTTCCTGATACAAATGATATACTACTGTCGGTGACGTTAGTTAATCCAAATTGTTCAGGATTGGCGATCGCATCCTCAAATAAACCACCCACATCAAATAAAGTCACATTAGCACCAAGTAGGTTCTGATTTAATTGGTCTACAGCTTCCCGTAAACCTTGATTATGTTCCCTACTTAGGCGGTTCAATTCCTCAGCATTAAAAGAGTTGAATGGATCAACGGGGTCTAGGGGGTTAAATCTCGCTACTGGTAATTCTCCCAATTGCGGTAAGTTTAACATCAGAAAATCCCGCGCCCCAAACTGATACAGAGAAGTCACAGCTTCAGTTAAATTATTCACCGGAATAGTCACATCAGTTTGTCGTCCGGCTAAGTAATCATTAGCACCCGCCCACAGGGTATATAAGGCATTAGGATTGGCTGTTTGACCCGATGCTAACAAAGGAGCTATGAAAGCCTGTAATTGAGTTTGTAATCCGGGGAATAATCCCGGTGCGGTGGTATTTAAATCGCTAGTATTGGCTCCAAAAAACGCCCAGTTCATCCCATCCTCTGACGGTGATTCTTCGATAAATTTGGCAGGGTTTAAACTGAGTTTTTCTCCTAAATAATCTACCCATAATAAACCATTAGAGGCGCGACCTTCAAAGTAGGGCAATCCCGCCAAAACTTGTCCTTCCGAAGCGATAAAAGCGTTCCCGGTATCGGATAGGCTATCCCCAAAAATATAGATTTCCTCGAAGTTGAGAGCCTCGATAAAGTCATCAATTGTCAAAGAATTAGCGGAGACATTATTGAGGGTGGCTAAGGTTTCACCATTAAACTCAATTACGGTGGATAAATCTGATTGTTGAATATCTAAATCAGAAAAGGTGGCTCCCCTAAACAAGCGCAATTTATCAATACCTGGTTTAAAGTCGGTAATTAGATCCTGATCCTCACTTGACTGGGATAGGATAAATTCATTAATTCCATCTCCACCTGTGAGGGTATCTAAACCGCGATCGCCTGATAAAATGTTATTTCCAGAACCACCAATAATCAAATCATTACCCTCACCACCATAGATAGTGTCATTACCAGAATGACCAATGAGAGTATCATTCCCCTGGTTTCCTAACAAAATTCGTCCCTGGGGGTCATCATTAATTATATAATCATCACCCTCCAAAAGAGCGATCGCCTCCGTCAGAGGAGAAGAGCTAAAACGAGTAAGTTGTTCTGGTGGTAGTTCCGAGATAATGATCACATCGTTACCAGAAGTCCCCAGACCCAGATCTAAGCGATTTTGCGTAATAATATCAGAAAGCATATTCCCTTCCTCTGATGTCAAATCTTACACAGTATAGCAGCATATTTTACCCTAGGGTGAATTTACGGGGTTTCTTAAATACTCTTGATTGGCTAAATAAGTTTCGATATTTATGATAATTTCTCGTAGATAAATTATCACTCTATTTTTGATTTCAAAAAGTTCTATATCTGTGGTATCTTTACCAATATCATTAAAGGACTTTAAACCATGTGCCAAATCATTTCTATGATTTTTTATTAATAATAAATTCTCACCATTTTGGGTTTTTTGAGGAGATGTTTTACTAGAAAAACCATAAGTTTTGGCTACATTTTTGATTTTTTTTAGCGTCTATATTTCCTGAAAAAATATCATCATTATCCCAAGTTTCAATGATAATATCCAGAGATATTTTATCAATTTTATCTATAATTTTTTCAGGCGATCGCTTTTTGATATTCTTTAATACCACTATTTTCAGTTCTCGTCTCAAAACATCAAAATCAACTTGATGACTATCCAGGTAATCAAATATATATTCAATCGCCCTCCTCATAGTCCCCTCCACCAAATTATATAGCAATAAAAAACCATTAGCTTTCAGAGTTTTTTCGATATCAGTATTGAAATAAATCTGGTCATTTTTATCAATTCTTTGATCCGCATTTATATCACCAACATAAAGTTGATAATTATCTATTATCATTGTTTTTTGTTCCAGTCGTTTAAGAAACATAAAGTATTGACTAACTTCTACAGACTGTTTATTAAAATATTCCCATAATGTACTATCCATAGATTAACCCAACACCTGGTTACGAACATAATCAATTCGACCGATAACCTTATTACCAGAACTACTAGCATCACTGCTAGTCAATTTCTTAAAATCTGGTGATTCTAAAAAGTCTGTAGACCTGGGCACTAAATCTTTTTGCTCACGCAAAGCCAAAGCCACGCCTACACATATAGACTCAAATTTGATGCGAGTTATAGGTCTAATTTTATGTTTACCTGTTCGCAAACCATCAGGAAAGTATGTTTCTATTACCGATAGCATTGACATAAATTCATGGCGCAGATGCTCTAATTCTGATTGTGGGTTGTTATGTTTCTTTAATTGTTCATTTTTATCTTTTAAGTAGTTATCTAAAAAATCATGAATATTTCCCGAAAAAGATTGATATTTTTCTAAAAAAGCAAAGAACCTCAAAACATACTCTTGAGGATCACGTTGTTTGATAGCTGTTTCTGAAAAAGCACATAAGCTGATAAATTTTGGTTCCTTTGATAACTGTTCTATCAAATCTAAAAATAATCCTGGCTGACTTCCTCTTCGTTTCTCCATTTGGTTAAGCTCAATGCTTCCTGAGTTAATCCGTTCAAACAAATCTCGGCGGACTTCTTCATCAGCATCTTCAGTTAATTTAATTAATCGAATAGTATTTCTAAGAAATCGTCGCTGACGAGATTTCGACAAATCTTGAAAATGAAACCCGTTTAATTCCGTTAACTTTTTGAGTTCACACAATTGGAGTTGATTATTTATAAATCTAGCTAAGGTTCGTATTCTCTGGGTTCCATCTATAATTTCTAACCGTGAGTCATTTTGATCATCTTCTTCTTGGGAAACATCAGCAATGAAAATATAGGGAATTGGAAGACCGAGAAAAACCGATTCAATAAATTTTGACTGATGCGCCTCATCCCAAGCCATTTCTCTTTGGTAGTCAGGTATAAATATTTCGTTGGTGTTTTCATCAATTCCAGTTAAATATTTATCCACTAAAACCTCAATCGGATATTCAAGGGTATTGTAGTCAATCCTCTTTTGATTTTCCCTAATCTGATTTTCTACAGACTCAACTTTGGCGGTGGTAATAACTTTTGGATTCGACATATTTACAACTAAGATAGGTGTATAATTATCATGATCGTAGAGATAATCAATGATTAGCAACTGAGCAACCAATGCCATGTTTTGGCATTACCTGGTTAAACTGCCACTATGTTTATCAGTAATTTAGGACTGCTTGTTAAACTAGCACATTATGGGTGAATTGTCAATTTATGTAGACTATAGATCCCGCCCAGCTATTTATGAAAATACCTAGATATATCAGATATTATTGAACTGATAAATATCCCAATGGCTTGAGTGTTTTTTATAAGTAATGTAGGATATCGATAAGTAAACCAACAGGTCAGAATCAAATATGTCGTTACACTCATATACAGTCAAACCAGAAAACCCGGAAAATCCCGAAGGTTTAATCATATTCCTGCATGGTTGGGGTGCGAATTGTGAGGATCTGACCTTTTTGGCTCCCATGTTGAAATTACCCGATTATTGGTTTGAGTTCCCAGAAGCTCCCTTTCCTCACCCACAAGTTCCGGGGGGTCGCGCTTGGTACGCTTTAGAAACTCAGGAATATGATGGAATTGAGGAAAGCCGGGAAAAACTAATTGATTGGTTACACTCGATCGCCAAAACCACTGGAATACCGCCACAACGCACGATTTTAGGGGGTTTTTCCCAGGGGGGAGCCATGACTTTTGATGTCGGACGGACAATGGGTTTTGCAGGTCTGATTGTACTCAGTGGCTACTTACACTTTAAACCAGAACCCCAACAGACCCCTCTACCGCCGATTTTAATGGCTCATGGTAAACAAGATATGGTCGTCCCCCTCGGAGCTGCTCACCAGGCGCGGGACAGTTTCCAGAAATTAGGGGCAACGGTGGAATATCATGAGTACAACATGGGTCACGAGATTTGTCCCGATATTTTGGGGTTAATACAAAGTTTTGTGATCAAAACCCTGCCTAATAACCATTAACCCTTTAAGATAAAAGAGGGGGGACATACTTAACCCCAAGGCTCACGGGAAATGCAACTGAACTGGAGGTATTGCAAGATGGAAATGTTGACTCAATCTTCACCCAAGATTTCCGCATTGACAGCAGATGATGTGGCTCAGTTAGCTTCCCGCTTGGAAGTGGATAATTATAGCAACGCATTTGAGGGATTGCAGGATTGGCATTTACTCAGAGCGATCGCTTTCCAGCGTCCAGAATTGGTTGAACCTTATATTCACTTATTGGATTTAGAAGCCTATGACGAAGCCTAAAAAATTCTAGCATAGGCCAAAACCACAATGCGCGCCAGGGTGGCAGTATTATAGCCGGGTTTCTAACTAACCGATTTTCCCAGAAACCCGGTTTCTGCGCGTACTAAATATCACTAACACAGCCATTAGCTTTTATGTCCGACCGGCGACGTATTTTAATTGGGGTAACTGGTGGAATAGCCGCCTACAAAATTTGTGAGGTGGTTTCCACTTTGGCAAAATCGGGGGCTGAAGTCCGTACTATCGTCACCGACTCGGCTCAACAATTTATTACCCCCCTAACTTTAGCTACCTTATCGCGCGATCGCAGTTATACCGATCGCGACTTTTGGCAGCCTACCCACGGTCGCCCCCTTCATATTCAGTTAGCACAATGGGCTGATATTTTCGTCATTGCACCCCTAACCGCCAATACCCTCAGTAAACTAGCCACCGGAATGGCGGATAACTTGCTCACTAATACGGTTTTGGCTTCCACCTGTCCGATCTTATTGCTTCCAGCTATGAACCGGGAAATGTGGAAACAGCCAGCGGTGGCGCGAAATTGGCAACTACTTTTAACAGATAGTCGCTTTCACAGCATTACTCCCATTCCTGGTATTCTCGCCTGCGATATCCCCAATAATACCGACAGCCAATCAGTTGAGGTTTTAGCAGCCGGACGTATGGCAGAACCTCAACAAATATTAGCTCATATTTATTCCCTACTGCATACCCAAGGCGATCGAGATCTCGCTAATAAACAGGTGCTAATTTCCGCCGGGGGAACTCGCGAACATTTCGACCCGGTGCGGTTTATTGGTAATCCTGCTACTGGTAAAATGGGAATAGCGATCGCTCAAGCCGCAGTCCACCGAGGCGCACGGGTGACAATGGTACATGGTCCCATGAATGTGGAGATGGTGGAGACTCTATCAGAGGTGACGTTAGTTAGTGTTACTACCGCCCAGCAAATGTCTGACGCAATGTTATCATTATTTCCCGCCGCCAACCTGACCATTATGGCGGCGGCGGTGGCTGATGTCCGACCTACCGCTTATCACCCGGAAAAGTTACCTAAGCGATCGCTTCCTCAACAACTAGACTTGGAAACAGTACCCGATATTGTCGCTCAATTGGCACAAAAAAAACGCCCCGACCAGCATTTAGTTGGCTTTGCGGCGCAAACAGGAGATATTTTAGCCCCGGCTTGGGAAAAATTGCAGCGCAAAAACTTAGATGCGATCGTTGCTAACCCCATTGACCAACCTGGAGCCGGTTTTGGTAGCGACACCAACCAAGCCATCTTACTCGATCGCCACGGCAAAAAACAGAATATCAGCGGATGCACTAAATTACAATTAGCTCATCACCTGTTAGATTTCATTGATTTTTCACCAATAACCTTGTAGGGGCGGGTTCTGCGATCGCCTTTATATAACTCCAGAATCCTTATAACCCGCCCTAGGGGCCGGTTCTGCGATCGCCTTTGATATAAGTCCAGAATCTTTATAACCCGCCCTTACAACACCATAGGCGGTCAGATATGTAATATGTAGGGGCGGGTTCTGCGATCGCCTTTGATATAAGTCCAGAATCTTTATAACCCGCCCTAGGGGGCCGGTTCTGCGATCGCCTTTGATATAAGTCCAGAATCTTTATAACCCGCCCTAGGGGCCGGATTCTGCGATCGCCTTTGATATAAGTCCAGAATCTTTATAACCCGCCCTAGGGGCCGGATTCTGCGATCGCCTTTGATATAAGTCCAGAATCTTTATAACCCGCCCTAGGGGGCCGGTTCTGCGATCGCCTTTGATATAAGTCCAGAATCTTTATAACCCGCCCTAGGGGCCGGATTCTGCGATCGCCTTTGATATAAGTCCAAAATCTTTATAACCCGCCCTTACTTACAACACC
>Ga0213836_101450_pt1 | contig 13926 bp, 7 predicted proteins | sample SWPATP03_FD_160578 | JGI IMG/M metagenome (GOLD analysis project Ga0213836, IMG submission 160578) | Coastal seawater microbial communities from Marineland, Florida, United States - SWPA TP0 #3 | ecosystem: Environmental > Aquatic > Marine > Coastal | place: USA: Florida | collected 2016-08-05
GACCGACGTCCTCGCCTTCGAGGCGGGCGCCTTGAAAGATGCAGGCGTCGACTTCGCGCCGGTGCCGCCGCGCTACCGCACCACGTATTTCTCGCACTCGATGAACGGCGGCTATTCGGCCGGCTACTACGCGTATCTGTGGAGCGAGAAGCTCGATGCCGATACGGTGGAGTGGTTCAAGGAAAACGGCGGCTTGTCGCGCAAGAACGGCGACCACTTCCGCAAGACCCTGCTCTCGCGCGGCGGGACGACCGACGCGATGAACCTGTTCAAGGACTTCCGCGGGCGTGACCCGATCATCCAGCCGCTGCTGGAACGCCGGGGTTTGACCGGTAACTGATCGACGTTGTAACCGCGCGGACCTGGCTTGCCAGGTCCGCGTTTTTATTGCACTACACTGTAAAGAGACTCAATGAACCGTCCCCACATCCTGCTCGTCGCCGCCGCCAGCGTCGTCGCCAACTTCGCCTACGCCGCCCCGGCCTCGCTGCTGGAAGCCTCGAACCCCTTCGCCAAGCCCAGCACGCTGCCTTTCGAATACCCGGCCTTCGACAAGATCAAGAACGAGCACTTCGCACCGGCCTACGCCGAGGGCATGCGCCAGCAGGCCGCCGAGATCGACGCCATCGCCAACAACAAGGCGGCGCCGACCTTTGAAAACACCATCGTCGCGATGGAACGCTCGGGCCAGCTGCTCTCGCGCGTCGGCATCGCGTTCGGCACGCTCACCGGTTCGTACACCAACGACACCCTGAAGGCCCTGGACAAGGATCTCTCGCCCAAGCTGGCCGCGCACAGCGACGCGATCCGCCTGAACCCGAAGCTGTACGCGCGCATCAAGTCGCTCTACGACAAGCGCACTAAACTGCACCTGGACGCGGAGTCGGTGTACCTGCTCGAGCGCTACCACACCGACTTCGTGCGCGCCGGCGCCAAGCTGTCGAATGCGGACAAGGAAAAGCTGAAGGCCTACAACAGCCAGCTGGCGACCTTGCAGACCCAGTTCGCCCAGAACGTGCTGAACGAAGCGAATGCCTCGGCCCTGATCGTCGGCACCCGCGCCGAGCTGGCTGGCATGTCGGACAAGCAGATCGACGCCGCCGCCGCTGAAGCCAAGAAGCGTGGCATGGACGGCAAGTTCGCGATCCCCGTCGTGAACACCACCGGCCAGGCCGGCCTGTCGGTACTGACGAATCGCGCCACCCGCGAAAAGCTGCTGGCGGCCTCGCTGGCGCGCGGTTCGCACGGCGGCGAATTCGACAACCGCGACGAAGTGCTGCAGATCGCGAAGCTGCGCGCCGAACGCGCGGCCTTGCTGGGTTACCCGAACCACGCGGCCTACATGCTGGAAGACCAGACCGCGAAGAACACCGGCGCCGTCAACAGCCTGCTGGCCGAATTCGCCAAGCCGGCCGTGAACAACGCGCGCAAGGAAGCGCTTGAAATCCAGAAAGTGATCGATGCCGAGAAGGGTGGCTTCCAGGTCGCCGCCCACGACTGGGACTTCTACAGCGACAAGGTACGCCAGCAGCGCTACGCCCTCGACGCTTCGCAGCTGCGTCCTTATTTTGAACTGAACAGCGTGCTGCAGAACGGCGTCTTCTACGCCGCCAACAAGGAATTCGGCATCACCTTCAAGGAACGCACCGACTTGCCGACCTATGTCGAGGACGTGCGCACCTTCGACGTGTTCGACGCCGACGGCTCGCAGCTGGCCATCTTCACGTTCGATCCGTATGCGCGCGCGAACAAGCGCGGCGGCGCCTGGGCCAATGCCCTGGTCGGCCAGAGCACGCTGTTGAAGACGAAGCCGGTCATCTCGAACAACCTGAACATCGCCAAGCCGGCCGCCGGCGAGCCGACCCTGCTCACTTACGACGAAGTGCGCACCACCTTCCACGAATTCGGCCACGCGCTGCACGGCATGTTCTCGAACGTGAAATACCCGCGCTTCTCGGGCTCGCGCGTGCCGCGCGATTACGTCGAGTTCCCGTCGCAGGTGAACGAGATGTGGATGGCGTATCCGGAAGTACTGGCCAACTATGCCAAGCACTACCAGACCGGCGCGCCGATGCCGAAAGAGCTGCTCGATAAAGTGCAGGCCTCGCAGCAGTTCAACGAGGGCTACCGCACCACCGAGTACCTGGCCGCGTCCCTGCTCGACCAGAGCTGGCACCAGCTGAGCGCTTCGCAGATCCCGACCGACGTCGTGGCCTTCGAAGCGGACGCCCTGAAAAAGGCGGGCGTCGATTTCGCGCCGGTGCCGCCGCGTTACCGCACCACCTATTTCTCGCACGTGTTCTCGGGCGGCTACTCGTCGGGCTACTACGGCTACCTGTGGGCCGAGAAACTGGACGCCGATACCGTCAACTGGTTCAAGGAACACGGCGGGCTGACGCGCAAGAACGGCGACCACTTCCGCAAGACCCTGCTCTCGCGCGGCGGCACGCTCGACGCGATGCAGATGTACCGCAATTTCAGCGGGCGCGATGCGCAAGTGCAGCCGCTGCTGGAGCGTCGCGGGTTGACGGGGCAGTAATTTTTAATAAGCAAACGTAGTACCGCGTGGAGTCGGGATCCCACCCAAGGTAGGGTGGAGGGGGGCGCCGAGCCTCTCGACTCCACGCGTTTTTCGTGTCCATGCAATCCGGTGTATAAATCACCTTGTCTCTTCTTCACATAAACGTCCAAACGATGAGTGTTCAATCCCTTGAAGGTATTACTTTAGAATCCCTGTTAACCCGCCTGGTCGAGCACTATGGCTGGGAGGGACTCGGCCGCCGGATCGACATCAATTGTTTTCAAAAAGATCCGAGCATCAAGTCGAGCCTGAAGTTTTTGCGCCGCACGCCGTGGGCGCGCGAGCAGGTCGAGGCGCTGTTCCTCGAGACCCGCTTCACCAACCAGTGAGAATGACATGCTGAACGAGAACGATTCGAACCTGAAGGCCCACCTGAAAACGCTGCACCGCAGCCTGGCCGATACGGACGAGGTCGACGAAGAGCTGCAAATGCTGCTGCGCCAGCTCGACGGTGACATCAAACAGGTGCTCGAACGCCGCGCCGACGCCGACCTCGACGCCAACACCTATGGCCTCGGCTCGCGCACCCAGGAACTGAGCGCCCGTTTCACGGCGCGCCATCCGAACGTCGCGACGACTTTGCGCGAACTGGGCAACATACTCTCCAGTATGGGTATCTAAAGTCGCTGCTCAACCACAAGTCATTGAAATGTAAGCAATTTTTAGGAGGGGGAGCAGCGGCCAAAACCGAATTCCGGTAGAATATCGGCCAATGACCCCAGCCAACCTCTTCGCGAGCGTTCCTAAACGCTCCAGCCGCGCCGCCGCCGCGCCTTTCCTCCCGATGACCCGCGCCGAAATGGAGGCGCTGGGCTGGGATTCGTGCGACGTGATCCTCGTCACGGGCGACGCCTACATCGACCATCCGAGCTTCGGCATGGCGCTGGTCGGGCGCTTGCTGGAAGCGCAGGGCTACCGGGTCGGCATCATCAGCCAGCCGGACTGGCATTCGGCCGAACCCTTCCGCGCGCTGGGCAAACCGAACCTGTACTGGGGCATCACTGCCGGCAACATGGACTCGATGGTCAACCGCTACACGGCCGACCGCAAAATCCGCTCCGACGACGCCTACACCCCGAACGCCGAGCCAAATAAACGCCCCGACCGCGCGGTGACCGTCTACGCCCAGCGCGTGCGCGAAGCCTATCCCGGCGTGCCGGTCGTGATCGGCTCGATCGAGGCCTCGCTGCGCCGCATCGCCCACTACGATTACTGGTCGGACAAGGTGCGCCGTTCGGTGCTGTTCGAATCGAAGGCCGATTTGCTCATCTTCGGGAATGCCGAGCGCGCGCTGGTCGACGTCACGCGCCGCATCGCCGCCGGCGAGAGCATCAAAGAGATCCGCGACATCCGCGGCACCGCCTTCCTGGTGCAGCCGGGCTGGCTGCCGGACGCCGAATGGTCGGAGCACAATTCCACGCGTGTGGACGTGCCGGGCCGCATCGACACCCACACGAATCCGTACGCGATGGCGCAGGAAGACGTCAAGGCCTGCGCCACCGAGAACGCGCAGCCCGAGCCGGTAGCCAAACCTGTCTTCATCATGACGCGCGAAGAGCGCCAAGCGGCCGCCCGCGAAAAAGCGATGAAGACGGTGGTGCGCCTGCCGAGTTTCGAGACCGTCAGCAGCGACCCGGTGATGTATGCGCACGCCTCGCGCGTGTTCCACCTGGAGTCGAACCCGGGCAATGCGCGCGCGCTGGTGCAAAACCACGGCGACCGCGACGTCTGGCTGAACGCGCCGCCGCTGCCGCTGGCGATGGACGAGATGGACAACGTCTACGACCTGCCGTATGCGCGTAATCCCCACCCGAGCTATGGCAAGGCCCATATCCCGGCCTGGGAAATGATCCGCTATTCGGTCAACATCATGCGCGGCTGCTTCGGCGGCTGCACCTTCTGCTCGATCACCGAGCACGAAGGACGCATCATCCAGAGCCGCTCGGAGCCGTCGATCCTGCGCGAGATCGAGCTGATTCGCGACACGACCAAGAACTTCGCCGGCACCATTACCGACCTCGGCGGCCCGACGGCGAACATGTACCGCCTGGCCTGCAAGGACAAGACGATCGAGGAATCCTGCCGCCGCCTGTCGTGCGTGTATCCGACGATCTGCAGCAACCTGGGCACCGACCACAGCAAGCTGATCCAGCTGTACCGCAAGGCGCGCGCGATTCCCGGCGTGAAGAAAATCCTGATCGGTTCCGGCTTGCGCTACGACCTGGCCGTGCGTTCGCCCGAGTATGTGAAAGAACTGGTCACCCACCACGTCGGCGGCTTGCTGAAAATCGCGCCGGAACACACCGAGGCCGGCACGCTCTCAAAAATGATGAAGCCGGGCATCGGCGCCTATGACGAGTTCAAGCGCCTGTTCGACAAGTATTCGCTGGAAGCGGGCAAGAAGCAGTATCTGATCCCGTATTTCATCGCGGCCCACCCGGGTTCGACCGACGAGGACATGCTGAACCTGGCGCTCTGGCTGAAGAAAAATAACTTCAAGCTCGATCAGGTGCAGACCTTCACGCCGACGCCGATGGCCATGGCGACGACCATGTACCACACGCGCAAGAACCCGTTGAAGAAGGTGACGCAAGAGTCGGAAGTCGTGGAAACGGCGCGCAGCGGCAAGATGAGGAAGGCCCATAAAGCCTTCCTGCGTTACCACCACCCGGAGAACTGGCCGATCCTGCGCGAGACCCTGCAGAAAATGGGCCGCGGCGACCTGATCGGCAATGGCGAACGCCACCTGGTGCCGGCCTGGCATCCGTCCGAGGACGGCGGCACGCCGCAAGTGGGCGACCGCAAGCGCCAGGGCGGCATGCCTGCGCTTCCCGTACAGCCGCACCAGATCGCGGCCGTCAAGCGCAAGCCGGAGCCGGTACGCGCGCAAGCGGCTGGTGGACGCGCCGCCGCCGCCGCACCGGAACGTGCGCGGCCGTCGATCCTGTCGACCATCAAGACCAAACGCAAGTAATCATCGTTAAGTAAACATCACGATCATCAAGATCGACAAAAAAGCCGGCCCTGCCTTCCAGCAGCGGCCGGCTTTTCTTTTAGCCGCATCCTTGTTGTACATTGGCGACGTAACATTGTCGGCCTTGCACGGCTGTGTTGTTTCGGGTACTGAGGACTGCCACTAATTCCAGAATGTGTGCGAACCTATTTGACGAAACAAGGTAAAATAATTCCTTTGGGAAACATGTGTTAGCTGCTAAATAATATTTCAGTCGAATTGATCGATTGAAGAACAAGTTGGCGCAATGCGCGTTCGCAGCCCCGCCCACAAGGAATTCGCAGTGATCACTCTTCATAATTACATGCTCGCCATGAGCATCGGCAACATTGCGTTTGCCTTGCTGATCATGGTGTACATGCGCAGCAGTAGCGCCAGCCCCGGCCTGCGTACCTGGATGCTGGCGCGCATGGTGTTCGGCCTCACTCAGACGCTGGCCTGGAGCCGTCCGCAGACCGGCCTGCCGCTTCTTGTCATTGTCGAATCGGCCGGCTGGGTAGTCGGCCTGGCGCTGGAGGCGGCGGCGTACATCAGCTTTTTCGGCTATCCCCGTTTGCATCGCATCCTGGTTCCGGTGACCGGCCTGGGCTTGCTGCTCGCCTGCGCGTCGCCGCTGGCGGGCCTGGCCTACGAGGCGCTGGTCGCGTATGTGTCGCTGTTGCTGGGAGGCGGCGCATTCCTGACCGGTCTGCTCCTGATCAACCCGCGCCTGACCACCGTCACCGCCTTGCAGCGCCTGATCGGCGTGACCGATATTGTGTGCGGCGCAGCGCTGATCCATTTCGCCACGCTGGGGATCTTCGGCCTGCCCGTATCGGCATGGATCATGCGGGCCGGCTATGTCGCCGGTTACCTGCTGCTGATCGTGAACGGCTTCGGCTTTATTTTGATGAGCAAGCAGCACGACGACGCGCGCATGGAGCGTCTGGCCACCACCGACGACCTGACGGGCCTGTTGAACCGGCGCGCCTTTTTTGCGCGCGCCGAAGCGGCGCGCACGCTGTCGCTGCGCCTGCGCCAGCCGATCACCCTGCTGATGCTCGACATCGACCATTTCAAGCAGCTCAACGACCGCTTCGGCCACGCCACCGGCGACGAAGCGCTGGTGAAATTCGCCGCCACCTGCCGCGAGGCCTTGCGCGGGCACGATATCCTGGGCCGCCTGGGCGGCGAAGAGTTCGCGCTGGCGCTGCCCGGCACCGACCTCGATGGCGCCATCCGCGCCGCCGAACGCCTGCGCCAAGGCGTGTTCGACACCCGCCTGCTCACCTGCGGCAACAGCTACACGATGACGGTGAGTATCGGCGTGGTGCTGATCGATGCGGACGAAGATTTACCCACCGGCCTCGCGCGCGCCGACAACGCCTTGTACGAAGCCAAGCGCAACGGGCGCAATCGGGTGGAAGTGGGCGCCGCCGGCCGTCGGCGCGCGTGATGGCGGAAGGGGAGGCGCCGTCAAGCGCGCGCCAGCCCCGCCAGCAAATCCTGCACCGCCTTCAATTGGGCCGGTTTCGTCAGATGATGATCGAAGCCCGCATCGCTCGAGCGCATCCGGTCGCTCTCGGTTCCCCAGCCGGTCAGGGCCACCAGCGCCGTGTGTTCGAGCCCTTCGGTGCGGCGCATGGCGCTGGCGGTTTCATAGCCGTTCAGGCCCGGCATGCCGATATCGAGGAAGGCGACCTGCGGCAGGAATTCGCGCGCCGCGGCGAGGGCCGCGATGCCGTCGTGGGCGACCCGCGTCGTGTGCCCGCTGGCCTCGAGGATCATCGACAGGGTGAGCGCCGCATCGACGTTGTCGTCCACCACCAGCACCCGTAAGCCCGCCAGCGGGGAAGCCTCGTTCAGCGCGCGCTGGGTGGCGCGCCGTTCGAGCGCGCCGTCGCCCAGGGCCAGCGGCAGCCTGACTTCGAAGGTGCTGCCGTGTCCCGCGCCGGCGCTGGCGGCGCTCACCGTACCGCCATGCATCTCGACCAGGCGCCGCACCAGCGACAGCCCGATCCCGAGCCCGCCCTGGGCCCGTTCCATATGGCGGTCGACCTGCTTGAACATGTCGAACACGCTCACCAGCGAGTCGGCCGGGATGCCGACGCCGCTGTCGCTCACCGTGATCAGCGCCATGCCCGCGTCCTCGCGCAGCGACAGCGCGATGCGCCCGCCGGCAGGGGTGTATTTCGCGGCGTTGTTCAGGAGGTTCGATATGACCTGGGCGATGCGGGTGACGTCGGCGTCGATGCCCAGGCAAGCATCGGGCAGGGTGACCTGCAAGCGGTGGCGCGCCGCCTCGATCAGGGGCATGCTGGTTTCGACCGCGCTCGAGAGCACCCGTTTCAGGTCGGTGCGCTCGCGTTTGAGTTCGAGCTTGCCGCCGCTGATGCGGGCGATGTCGAGCAGGTCGTCGATCAGGTGCACCATGTGGCCCACTTGCCGCTCCATCATTTCGCGCACCTTCAGCAAGGCGGCGGGATTGTCGCCGGCCAGGCGCATGACGCCCAGGCCGCTGCGGATCGGCGCCAGCGGATTGCGCAGTTCGTGCGCCAGCGTCGCCAGGAACTCGGTCTTGCGGCGGTCCGCATCCGACAGGTCGGCCGCCAGCCGGCGCAGCTGCTCCTCGGCGAGGCGGCGCGCGCTGATGTCGGAGAACAGCAAGGCCACCTTGCGGCTCCCGGCGCCGCCGATGCGCGTGGCGTAGACATCGAACCAGCGTTCCATCGCAATGGCTTCGTTCTCGAAGCGCACCGCTTCGCCGGTCAGCGCGACCTTGCCATAGGTATCGAACCAGAAGCGGTCGAGGTTGGGCACCAGCGCGCGCACCGTCTTGCCGGTGGCGTTCACGAGGCCCGTATGGCGTTCGAACATCGCATTCATTTCGAGGAAGGCGTAATCGACCGCCACGCCGGCCTCGTCGTAGATCATCTCGATAATGGCGAAGCCCTGGTCCATCGATTCGAACAGGGTGCGGTAGCGTTCTTCGCTGGCGTGCAGTTTTTCCGCCGCCTGCCGGGTTTCGGCCGTGTCGAGCACCATCGCCACCAGGCCCTGGTAGTCGCCCGCCGGGCTGCGCAGCGCGTTGACGCTCGTCGTCGCCGGCGTGCGCGTGCCATCCTTGCGCAGGTAATGCTTGTCGATGACGAAGCCGCGTCCACCCGCCGCCAGGCCGCCGACTGCGCGCAGGCTCGCCGCGCGTTCCTCGGGGGCCGTGACGTCGGCCACCGTCATGCCGATCAACTCGGCCTCGCTGTAGCCGAGCATGTCGCAATACTTCTGGTTGACCAGCGTGATGCGGCCCTGCGTATCCACCTCGACCACGCCGGTCGCGGCCTGGCTGACGATTTTCGCGAAGCGTTCGCGGCTGTCGAACAGCTTGACCTCGGCCTGCTTGCGTTCGGTCTGGTCGACGCCGTGGGCGAGCAGGCCGGTGATCTTGCCGTCGGCGTCGCGCAAGGCCATGTAGACCAGGTCGACGAAGCGCTGTTCCAGCGGCGCGCCAGGGTGACGTTGCAGCATGACCGGCATGTCGGTGCCGCTGAACGCCTCGCCGCTGCGGTAGACGCCGTCGAGCAGTTCGAAGAAGCCCTGGCCGCCGATTTCCGGCAAGGCCTGGCGCACCGGCTGGCCGACCAGGTCGCGGTTGCCGACCAGTTGCAGGTAACGCTCGTTGACCATCTCGAAGACGTGTTCCGGGCCGTTCAGCACGCACATGAAGGCCGGCGCCTGGCGGAAGATGTCGGCCATGCGTGCATTCGCCGCCTGCAATTCCTTCAGCAGGCGCTCGCGCTGCATATCGGCCTCGTGCTGCGCGGTGACGTCGCGCGACACCGCCAGCAGGTTCTGCAGGCTGCCATCGTCGGCGCGCACCGGCGTGACCACCACATCCCACCAGCGCGGCGTGCCCTTGGCAGTGGGGCAGAAGGCTTTCACATGGCCGGTGCCGCCGGCACGCGCCAGCGCGATCGCCGCATCGACCTTGTCCTGGCTTTCCTGCGGCCAGAAGCTGCGCCATACCGCCCCGGAAAACGGACTGAAATCGTCGATCTCCATCGCGCACATGCCGTTCTTGTTGATCGCCAGTACCTTGCCTTCATTGCTGAGCAATTTCAGGCAATCGGGGCTGCTTTCGAACAGCTGCAGGCCGAGGGCATTGGTGTCGATGATGGGAACGCTATCGTGGTCTTGCGGCATGGGAGGGACTTCCAGGTGGCGTGTGCTGCGGAGGTCTACCAATACCATGCGGCCAAATAGCTGACTGTTCGTTCGGTAACGTGGGAGGGAATTAGGAAAAGTAAACGGAAAAAGAAAAAAGGCCCGACAAGTCGGACCTTTTTTCTTTGATGCTGGCGGAGCGGACGGGGCTCGCCCACATCCTGCGGGCCGCGGATTCCCTTGCAAGGGAATCCCTTCGAGCCCGAAACCGTACTCCCCGCAGGGGGAGTACTCTGGCGCGAAAAAGAAAAAAGGCCCGACAAGTCGGACCTTTTTTCTTTGATGCTGGCGGAGCGGACGGGGCTCGAACCCGCGACCCCCGGCGTGACAGGCCGGTATTCTAACCAACTGAACTACCGCTCCGTTTTTACTGATCGTTTCCTCGCTTCGAACTGAATCTGGTGGGCGCTGAGAGGCTCGAACTCCCGACCTAATCCTTGTAAGGGATCCGCTCTACCAACTGAGCTAAGCGCCCGGCTCACCGTATTCTGTTCGTCTGACGCTTGTCACTGCGTCTGAAGAGGCCCGAATCATAGCGTATGGGTTCCCGGATATGCAAGGGTTTTTCTGAAAATGTGCAAAACCGGCGCTGCGGCCCGCGGCGCCCCGGTGTTGTTAATCGGTGCATGCATATCCTCATGCGCTTGCCTTATGAGGTGGGCATCGCCAACAATATCGCCTTGTAACAGCGGCAACCTTTAGACATCGTCAAGATGCGGGGCCGCAGGCGGGCAAACCGCCGCGCATGGAGGAACTAGCGGACGTGGGCCTTTTTTTGTCACTTCAAGGAATAACATGATCAAGATGTCCAAGATGCACAAGCGCGTCGTGCACGCACATGCCCTGCTGGTCCTCGGCACGGCGCTCCCGGCCTTCGCCCAGGAACAGGTGCAGACCGCCGCCACCGGCGAACTGCAGACCGTGACCGTCACTGCCCAGCGCCGCAGCGAAAACATCCGTGACGTGCCGGTCTCGGTGACGTCCCTGCGCGGCGAAAAGCTCGACGTGCTGGTGTCGGGCGGCGAGGACATCCGCCTGCTGGCCGGCAAGCTGCCGAGCCTGAACGTGGAGTCGTCGAACGGCCGTACCTTCCCGCGCTTCTACATCCGCGGCTACGGCAATACCGATTTCAACACCTTCGCCTCGCAGCCCGTGTCGCTGATCTATGACGACGTGGTGCAGGAAAACCCGATCCTGAAGGGCTTCCCGATCTTCGACCTGCAGAACGTGGAAGTCCTGCGCGGTCCGCAAGGCACCCTGTTCGGCCGCAACACCCCGGCCGGCGTCGTGAAATTCGAGTCCGAGAAGCCGAACACGAACAAGATCGAGGGTTACTACAACGCCTCGGCCGCCACCCATAACGCCATCAATGTCGACGGCGCCATCAACGTGCCGCTGTCGAAGGAATGGGCGATGCGCTTCTCGACGCTGCGCCAGCACCGCGACGATTACGTCGAAAACTTCGGCGACGTCGCCCAGACCCAGCGCCGCGGCGACCTCGACGGCTACAACGAACACGCCGAGCGCTTGCAGTTCCTGTACAAGCCGGCCGGTTCCTTCAGCGCCCTGTTCAACCTGCACCAGCGCACCACGACCGGCAGCGCGCGCCTGTTCCGCGCCAACCTGATCAAGAAGGGCACGAACGAGATCGCCGACGGCCTGAACCTCGACCGCATCGTCACCAACGCCCAGAACTACCAGGGCTTGACCACGCGCGGCGGCAACGTGCGCCTGAACTGGGACCTGGGCGACTACAAGCTGTATTCGGTCACCGGTGTCGAGACCATCGGCAAGTACATCAGCCGCGGCGACATCGACGGCGGCACCCCAAGCGGCCCCGGCTTCATCCCCTTCCAGGTCGAGACCGCCGGCTATATCGACAGCCTGAAGCAGTTAAGCCAGGAAGTGCGGGTCGAATCCGAATACGCGGGCCCGCTGAACTGGCAGGCCGGCGTGTACTGGTTCGACGAATCGGCGACGGGCGGCAGCGACAATTTCAACAGCACCACCGGTGCGCGCACCTCGCGCCTGATGAGCCACCAGGACAACACCGCCTGGGCCGTCTTCGGTTCGGCCACCTACAAGGTGTCGAGCGTGTTCGATCTGCGCGGCGGCCTGCGCTACACCAAGGACAAGAAGGATTTCGCGACGGTTGTGAACGAAAACGTCGTGCAGCTCGGTAATCCGGCGGTCAGCACCAGCAAGGCCAAGGTCAGCTGGGACCTGTCCGGCACCTATAAGCTGAGCCCGACGGTGAACCTGTATGGCCGCGTCGCCACCGGCTTCCGCGCGCCGAGTATCGCCGCCGCGTCGGCCTCGGTGCCGATCACGGTGGCCGATGCCGAGACCATCACCTCGGTCGAAGCCGGCATCAAAGCCGACCTGTTCGAGCGCCGCGGCCGCGTCGCCTTCTCGGTCTACGACTACACGGTCAAGGACCAGCAGTTGACGGTCGTGGGCGGCAATTCGAACGTGAACCGCCTGATCAACGCCGACAAGACCAAGGGCCGCGGCCTCGAACTCGACGTCGAGGCGGCCATCAGCCCGGCGCTGCGCGTGACCGGCAGCACCAGCTACAACTTCACCCAGATTCGCGACGGCAGCCTGTCGGTGAACCGCTGCGGTTCCTGCACGATCACGGACCCGATCAATGCCGCGAACCGCGTCGTCATCGACGGCAACATGCTGCCGCAGGCGCCGCGCTGGATCGTCAACGCCACCGCACGCTGGAGCATGCCGGTCGCCGACGGCGAAGTGTTCGTGTTCACCGACTGGTCGTACCGCAGCAAGATCAACTTCTTCCTGTACGAAGCAGCCGAGTTCACCGGCAAACCGCTCACCGAAGGCGGCCTGCGCCTGGGCTACACCTGGGCCAACGGCAAGTATGAAGCGGCCGTGTTCGGCCGTAACATCCTCGACCAGCGCCGCATCACGGGCGCCATCGACTTCAACAACCTGACCGGTTTCACCAACGAACCGCGTACCTGGGGCGTGCAATTCAAGGGTAATTTTTAATTACGTGATGCTGACAAAGCACAGGTCAATGTGAATTAGCATTTCTGGAAAGAAAAGGCCGCGTCAATACGCGGCCTTTTTTATGCATAACCCATCATTACAAGTATTGCAATCTACCTAAAGTAATGATTGTTGTGACGTTGATAATGAATTCAAGCCGTATATTATTTTGCGTATTGACGATTATCTAAAATAAACGATGTTTCTGTGAAATATTTAGTTCAAAACGTTGCTAAAAAGCCTCACTCGATTCGAAATTCCCTGCATGCATGTTTACTCCGCAGTACATTTTCTGAGCCGCCAATTCGAGGGCAGCCGGGAATTCCCGGAACCATAAACCAAGGCAACATTGCCTTGACGGAAAACTACACACGAAGGGCTTAACATGAAGTCGACGCATTCGATTTACCCGAGTTTGTTGAAAGTTGCTGTCGCAGTCTCCATCGTCACCGGTTCCCTTGCCTCGGCTTCCGCCGCCGGCAACATGCCTACCGAACCAAGCCAGTACATCCTCCACACCGACCGTCTGATCGTCAAATACAAGGACGCCGACGTCGGCAGCGCCAAAGCCCGCGTCGCCACCGCGATGACCGCCGGCCGCCAGGCGATCGCCGACCGCGCCGGCCAGCAGCTCGGCCTGCGCCTGCAGGCGCTGCGCTCGACCGCTACCGGCGCCCACGTGTTCAAGATCGACCGCAAGGTCTCGGTGTCGGAAGCCGATGCGCTGGCCAAGGAAATGATGGCACGCGACAACTCGATCGAATACGCCGAGCCCGACCGTATCATGCGCAAGATGTCCACGCCGACCGATCCGATGTACACCCAGCAGTGGCACTACTACGAAACCACCGGCGGCCTGCGCCTGCCGGCGGCCTGGGATCTCTCGACCGGCACCGGCGTCAAGGTTGCCGTGATCGACACCGGTATCCGTCCGCACGCCGACCTGGTCGGCCAGTACGTGGGCGGCTATGACTTCATTTCCGACGCCACCATCGGCAACGACGGCAACGGCCGCGATGCCGACCCGACCGATCCGGGCGACTGGACCGCCGCCAACGAGTGCGCCGCCGGCGAACCGGCATCGAACTCGAGCTGGCACGGCACCCACGTGTCGGGC
>Ga0213836_101459_pt1 | contig 13854 bp, 9 predicted proteins | sample SWPATP03_FD_160578 | JGI IMG/M metagenome (GOLD analysis project Ga0213836, IMG submission 160578) | Coastal seawater microbial communities from Marineland, Florida, United States - SWPA TP0 #3 | ecosystem: Environmental > Aquatic > Marine > Coastal | place: USA: Florida | collected 2016-08-05
TGCACCGATCAATATTTGCGGATCAATGAAGATTTTATGGTTAAACTCACCGCTTTCCAAAGAAGGATAGCGCATTTGTTAATGCCTGGATCGCTGGCATGGTTCCTGCATTAGTTCCTGCCAAGTATGTCGCAACCGAGCTGATGGTCAGCGTTGACCTCGCTCACCAACGACACCCCATTTTTTTGTTAGGAGAAACGCATGGCAAAGACGGCCGCAGATGTTCTGCAGATGGTGAAGGACAACGAAGTCAAGTTCGTGGATTTCCGCTTCGCGGATACCCGTGGTAAAGAGCAGCACGTCACCGTTCCTGTGTCGCACTTCGACCTCGACAAATTCGAATCGGGCCACGCCTTCGACGGCTCGTCGATCGCCGGCTGGAAGGGCATCGAAGCATCGGACATGCTCCTGATGCCGGACCCATCGACCGCCAACATCGACCCGTTCATGGAAGAAACCACCCTGTTCATGCAGTGCGACGTGATCGAACCGTCGGACGGCAAGGGCTATGACCGTGATCCACGCTCGATCGCCAAGCGCGCCGAAGCCTACCTGAAGTCCTCTGGCCTGGGCGACACCGCCTACTTCGGTCCGGAGCCGGAATTCTTCATCTTCGATTCGATCCGCTGGAAAATCGACATGTCGGGTTGCTTCGTGAAGATCGACTCCGAAGAAGCCTCGTGGACCACCGGCGAGAAGCTCGAAGGCGGCAACACCGGCCACCGTCCGACCGTCAAGGGCGGCTACTTCCCTGTGCCTCCGGTCGACAGCTTCCAGGACATGCGCTCGGAAATGTGCCTGATCCTCGAATCGCTCGGCATCCCGGTCGAAGTGCACCACCACGAAGTGGCGGGCGCCGGCCAGAACGAAATCGGCACCAAGTTCTCGACCCTGGTCGAGCGCGCCGACTGGACCCAGAACCTGAAATACGTGGTCTGGAACGTGGCCCACAGCTACGGCAAGACCGCGACCTTCATGCCCAAGCCAATCAACGGCGACAACGGTTCGGGCATGCACGTGCACCAGTCGATCTGGAAAGACGGCAAGAACCTGTTCGCGGGCGACGGCTATGCCGGCCTGTCGGACACGGCGCTGTTCTACATCGGCGGCATCATCAAGCACGCCAAGGCGCTGAACGCGATCACCAACCCGGGCACCAACTCGTACAAGCGCCTGGTGCCTGGCTATGAAGCGCCGGTGAAGCTGGCCTACTCGGCCAAGAACCGTTCGGCCTCGATCCGCATCCCGCACGTGGCGAACCCGAAAGGCCGCCGCATCGAGACCCGTTTCCCGGATCCACTGGCCAACGTCTACCTGTGCTTCGCCGCGCTGCTGATGGCGGGCCTGGACGGCATCCAGAACAAGATCCATCCGGGCGAAGCAGCCACGAAGGACCTGTACCACCTGCCGCCGGAAGAAGACAAGCTGATCCCGACCGTCTGCGCTTCGCTCGAAGAAGCCCTCGAAGCCCTGAACGCGGACCGCGAGTTCCTGACCCGCGGCGGCGTCTTCAGCGACAGCATGATCGATGCCTACATCGAACTGAAGATGGGCGAAGTGCAGCGCATGCGCATGACGCCGCACCCGCTCGAATTCGACATGTACTACTCGTCGTAATCGGTGTTGTTGCGTTACGGCATCATAAGCTGTAAGGCAATGTAAGAAACGCGGGGAGGGCCTTGGCTTTCCCCGCGTTTTTTTATGGATGCGGTATATTCGGGCTCAACTCCCACTCGCACGCTTGCCGTGCTGCCTCTACTGATGCGAATGACAACCAGTATCGCCACGCTGGCGCTCGCGGCCGGCGTGATCTTCAGCGGCGCCGCCAATGCCCAGACCACGGTCTACAAATGCGTCGATGCGCAAGGCCGCGTCGAGTTCACCGATACCGGAAAACGCGGCTGCAAGGCGCTCGACCTGCCCGGCTATATCCCGGCGCCGCCCGAACGCCGCGGCCCGGCGCCCGCCGCCGCACGTGCGAACAACGCAGCCCAGGGCGCAGCACCGGCGGCCGCAGCGGCGCCCAGCCCCTCGAACTTCCCGCGCGTCGACACCTCGCAGCAGCGCGCCCGCGACGACGACCGGCGCGGCATCCTGACCGACGAACTGCGCGCCGAGGAAGCGAAGCTGGCCGCCCTGCGCGCGGTCTTCAACAACGGCGAACCCGAGCGCCAGGGCAACGAGCGCAATTACGCCAAATACCAGGAGCGCGTGGCGCAGATGCGCGACGACATCAGCCGCACCGAACGCAATATCGAAGCGCTGCGGCGCGAGATCTCCAACATACGATGAGTCCATTGAACGCATCCGAACACCCACCGCAGCCGGCCCGCTTCGCCGGTCTCGAACTGCTGGCATCGAGCGTGCTGCTGGTCGATAAGCTGGACCGCGTGCGCTACGCCAATCCGGCGGCCGAGAACATGCTCGACGCCTCGCTCAAATCCCTGTCGCGGCTGGCCCTGGGGACGCTGTTCTCGAATGGCGAGGAGCTGGCCGCCCTGTGCGAGCAGACCCGCACCCACCAGTATGCCGACCTGCGCCAGGACCTGGCGCTGGAGCGTCCGGGCCGCGAAACCCTGCACGTGCACTCGATCGCCAGCAGCCTGGACGACGGCGAGGTGCTGATCGAGCTGCGCGAAAACGTCCAGCAACTGAAACTCGATCGCGAGGAGCGTTTCCTCGACCAGAGCCAGGCGAACAAAGAACTGATCCGCAACCTGGCGCACGAGATCAAGAACCCGCTGGGCGGCATCCGCGGTGCGGCGCAACTGCTGGAACTCGAACTGCCGCCTTTGCATCTCGGCGAACTCAAGGAATACACGCAAGTCATCATCAAGGAAGCCGACCGCCTGCAAACCCTGGTCGACCGCCTGCTGGCGCCGCACAGGAAGCCCCATATCGTCGGCGACGTCAATATCCACGAAGTCTGCGAGCGCGTGCGCTCCCTGATCCTGGCCGAATTCCCGAACGGGCTGTCGATCCGGCGCGATTACGATGCCTCGATTCCCGAGTTCAGGGGCGACAAGGAACAGCTGATCCAGGCGGTCCTGAACATCGTCCATAACGCCGCGCAGGCACTGGCCGGCCGGATCGCGGCGGGCGACGCGGAGATCGTTTTACGCACCAGGGTGGCGCGCCAGGTCACCCTGGCCAAGGTCCGCTACGGGCTGGCATTAGACTTGCATATCATCGACAATGGACCGGGCATCGCACCGGAGATCCGCGACCGGATTTTCTACCCGCTGGTGTCGGGCAGGGATGGCGGGAGCGGCCTGGGGCTCACGCTGGCGCAAACCTTCGTGCAGCAGCACCTGGGCATGATCGAGTGCGAAAGCCGGCCTGGACTGACGGATTTCCGGATCCTGCTGCCGCTCCCATAAGGCGCGGCCGTGTTTCCGCCGGGTCCAAGACGAATTTACTGCGGAAAGCACGACCTACATGAAACCAATCTGGATTGTCGACGACGACGCATCGATCCGCTGGGTGCTCGAAAAAGCCCTGGCGCGCGAGAATCTCGAGACGCGCAGCTTCGCCAACGCGCGCGATGCGATGGCCGCTTTCGAAACCGACACGCCGCAGGTACTGGTATCGGACATCCGCATGCCAGGCGAATCGGGCATCGACCTGCTGCAGGCCGTCAAGGCACGCCATCCGGGCCTGCCGGTCATCATCATCACCGCCTTCTCCGACCTCGATTCGGCGGTCGCCTCGTTCCAGGGCGGCGCTTTCGACTACCTCGCCAAGCCCTTCGACATCGACAAGGCCGTCTCGCTGATCCGGCGCGCCCTCGAGGAAAGCCTGCGCGAAGCCAGCGTGGAAGCGGCGCCCGCCGAAACCCCGGAGATCCTGGGGCTGGCGCCGGCGATGCAGGAAGTCTTCCGCGCCATCGGCCGCCTGTCGCAATCGAACGTGACGGTCCTGATCACGGGCGAATCGGGCACCGGCAAGGAGTTGGTCGCCAGGGCCCTCCACAAGCACAGCCCGCGCGCCCAGCAGCCTTTCATCGCCCTGAATACCGCGGCGATCCCGAAGGACCTGCTCGAATCGGAACTCTTCGGCCACGAGCGCGGCGCCTTCACCGGCGCCCAGGCGATGCGGCGCGGCCGTTTCGAGCAGGCCGAGGACGGCACGCTCTTCCTCGACGAGATCGGCGACATGCCGTTTGACTTGCAAACGCGCCTGTTGCGCGTGCTCTCCGACGGCCATTTCTATCGCGTCGGCGGCCACCAGCCGGTGAAGGCCAACGTGCGCGTCATCGCGGCGACCCACCAGAACCTGGAACAGCGCGTGCGCGACGGCCTGTTCCGCGAAGATTTGTATCACCGCCTGAACGTGATCCGCCTGCGCCTGCCGAGCCTGCGCGAGCGCGTCGAGGACATCCCGCTGCTGGCGCGCCACTTTTTGGTGCAGAGTGCACACCAATTGGGCGTCGAACCGAAGCGCATGAGCGAAAGCGCGATGCGTTTCCTGAGCGGCCTGGAACTGCCCGGCAACGTGCGCCAGCTGGAAAACCTGTGCAACTGGATCACCGTGATGGCCCCCGGCCAGACGGTCGAAATCAAGGACCTGCCGCGCGACCTGACCCAGGCGCCGCCCGCCGGCAGCAGCTATGCCGCGCCGGTGCTGGCCGAAGGCAGCGGAGCAGCGATGCCCGCCAGCCCGCCGCTGCCGCCCTCGCCGGACGGCTGGATCGGTTTGCTGGAACTGCAGGCGGCGAGCATGCTCAGCGCCGGCCAGTTCGAGGTGATGGACACGCTCGGCAAGCAGTTCGAATCGGCCCTGATCAAGACGGCCCTGAAGCACACGCACGGGCGCAAGAACGACGCGGCCATGCGCCTGGGGATCGGGCGCAATACGATCACGCGCAAGATCGTCGAGCTGGGCATCGACGGCGCGCGCGAGGAATAAGCGGCGCCGTGGTCGGGGACGGGTGAATCGGGGACAGGTGGTGTAAGCTTTGGCTTCGCTGCCCATCCATTCGAATTCATGCTGATCAACTGCGTCGCCTACCAGGAAGGCAAAAAACTGTCCGATATCCCTGTCGAGGATATCAGCGAGTACCTCAAATTACCGCACTGCTTCGTCTGGGTCGCGCTGCGCGATCCCATGCCCGACGAACTGCTCAAGATGCAGGAGGAATTCGGCCTGCATGAACTGGCGGTGGAGGATGCGCTGCGTGGCCACCAGCGTCCGAAACTCGAGGAGTACGGCGACTCGCTGTTCGCCGTCGTCCATACCGTCAACCTGAATGGCGACGAACTCGCCTCGGGGGAAGTCGCGATCTTCGCCGGCCCGAATTACGTGCTGTCGGTGCGCCGCGATTCGGCCCAGGGATTTTTAGGCGTGCGCGCCCGGGCCGAACGTGAGCCGCATCTGCTGAAGATGGGTTCCGGCTTCGTGCTGTACGCGCTGATGGACGCCGTCGTCGACCGCTATTTCCCCGTGGTCGACAAGCTCGAGTCCGACCTCGAAGCGATCGAAGACCGCATCTTCGGTGGCGAGGGCGCCCAGCGCGACAACATCGAGCGCCTGTACGACCTGAAACGCAAGAACCTGGTGCTGCGCCACGCGGTCATTCCCTTGATGGATGCGGTCGGTCGCCTCGACGGCGGACGGGTGCCGACGCTGGCCTGCGATACCCAGAATTACTTCCGCGACGTCCACGACCACCTGCTGCGCATCTCGGGGCGCCTCGACGCCATTCGCGACACCATCGCCACCGCGATCCAGGTGTCGCTGTCGATGGTCGCGATCGAAGAAAACGACGTCAACAAGAAGCTGGCCGCGTATGCCGCCATCTTCGCCGTATTCACCGCCTTTGCAGGGGTATGGGGCATGAATTTCGAATTCATGCCGGAGCTGAAATGGCACTACGGCTATCCGATGGCCATTGCCATCATGGTCAGCGTCTGCGGTTATATGTATTACCGCTTCAGGAAAACCGGCTGGCTGTAGCCTTGCCTAGCCGCGGTTGGCGGTCGCTGCGCTGCCGGCGGTCGCCACCACGATCATCCCGATCGCCAGCCACTGCGTCGTGGTGAGCACTTCGCCCAGCACCAGGAAGCCCGCCAGCGCGCCCACGGCGGGGCCGGCGCTGACCAGGATGCCGAACACGCGGCGCGGCAGGCGCGAGAGCGCCATCATTTCCAGCGAATACGGCAGGATTGAAGATAACAGGGCCACCACCAGGCCGCCGAGCAGCACCTGGGGCGCGAACAGCGCGCTGCCGGCCTGCGCGATCCCGACCGGCACCGTGCACAGGGCTGCCGCCAGCATGCCCCAGGCGACCACATGCCCGCCCTTGAGCGTCGAGACGCGCTTGCCGAAGACGATGTACATGGCCCAGCAAAAGCCGGCGCCGAGTGCGGCGGCCACGCCGACCGGATCGAGGGCGCTGGCGCCGGGGCTGGTCGGCGCCAGCAGCCACAAGCCGCAGGCGGCGCAGGCCACCCAGGCGAAATCGCGCAGGTGGCGCGAGGACAGCACCACCACCGCCAGCGGCCCGGTCACCTCGATCGCGATCGCCACCCCGATCGGGATGCGCGCAAAGGCGGCGTAGATCAGCAGATTCATCATGCCCAGCATGACGCCGTAGATCGCGACGTTGATGGCGTCAAGACGCGCCAGCGGCGCGCGCCACGGCCGCCAGAAGGCCAGCAGCAGGATGCTGGCCAGGCCCACGCGGGTGGCCGTGATGCCCGCAGGGCCGACCAGCGGGAACAGGCCCTTGGCATAGGCCGCGCCGACGTTCACCGAGATCAGCGAGCCGACGATGGCGAGCAGCGGGGCGAGCCTGCCCGTGGGCGGCTGCATCAGGCTTGCGCTGCGGGCACCGGCACGCCCATCGCCAGCGCCACCGCTTCGGCCACGCGGATGCCGTCGATGGCCGCCGACATGATGCCGCCGGCATAGCCCGCGCCTTCGCCGGCCGGGAACAGGCCGCGCGTGTTCAGGCTTTGCAGGTCGTCGTCGCGGCGCTTGATGCGGATCGGCGAGGAGGTGCGCGTCTCGACCCCGGTCAGCACCGCGTCTTCCTTGTAATAGCCCTTGATCTGCTTGTCGAACGCGACGAAGGCTTCGCGCATGGCGACGATCGCATACTCCGGCAGGGAAGGGGCGAGGTCGGTCAGGTGCACCGCCGGCTTGAACGAGGGGATCACGGAGCCGAATTCGGTCGAGGCCACGCCGCGCACGAAATCGCCCATCAGCTGGCCCGGCGCGTCATAGGTGCTGCCGCCCAGGACAAAGGCGCGCGATTCGAGTTCGCGCTGGAAGGCGATGCCGGCCAGCGGGTGCCCCGGGTAATCCTCGGGCGTGATGCCGACCACGATGGCGCTGTTGGCGTTGCGTTCGTTGCGCGAGTACTGGCTCATGCCGTTGGTGACGACGCGGCCTTCTTCCGACGATGCCGCGACCACGGTGCCGCCCGGGCACATGCAGAAGCTGTAGACCGAACGGCCGTTCGAGGCGTGGTGCACGATTTTATAGTCGGCCGCACCGAGGATCTTGTTGCCGGCGTTGGGGCCGAAGCGGCAGACGTCGATCAGCGACTGCGGGTGCTCGACGCGGAAGCCGATCGAAAACGGCTTGGCTTCGACGTACACGCCGCGGTTATACAGCATCTCGAAGGTGTCGCGCGCGCTGTGGCCGACCGCCATCACCAGGTGATTGGTCGGAATGTGCTCGCCGTTGTTGAGATGGACGCCGCGGACCTGGCGCACACCGTTCGTTTCGCTGACGACGATGTCGTCGACCCGGGTCTCGAAACGGAACTCGCCACCCAGCGAGATGATCTCGGCGCGCATCTGCTCCACCATTTTGACCAGGCGGAAGGTGCCGATGTGCGGCTTGCTGACATACATGATCTCTTCCGGCGCGCCGGATTTCACGAACTCGGTGAGCACCTTGCGTCCGTAATGCTTCGGATCCTTGACCTGGCTGTACAGCTTGCCGTCCGAGAAGGTGCCGGCGCCGCCTTCGCCGAACTGCACGTTCGACTCGGTGTTGAGCTTGCGCTTGCGCCAGAAGCCGAAGGTGTCGACGGTGCGCTCGCGCACGACCTTGCCGCGCTCGAGCACCAGCGGATCGAGGCCCATCTGCGCCAGCACCAGCGCCACGAACAGGCCGCAGGGGCCGGTGCCGACGACGACCGGGCGCGGCGTGCCGGCCGGCGGGCGGGCGGCGTCGACGAATTTGTAGCCGGTGTCGGGCGAGCGCAGGATGTGCTGGTCCTTCTGCAGGCGCGCCAGCACGGCCGCCTCGTCTCTCACCTCGACGTCGATCGAATAGATCAGGACGATGGCGGCCTTCTTGCGGGCGTCGTAGCTGCGCTTGAAGACGTTGAAGTCGAGCAGGTCGGTGACCTCGATGCCGAGGCGGGCGAGCACCGCGTCGCGCAGGGCGTGGTCAGGGTGGTCGAGGGGGAGTTTGAGTTCGTTGATGCGCAGCATGGGAAGTTCAGGGGAGCGGGCGGCAAACGCGTATTTTAACCCGGCAATGGTCTGGCGCCCTATACCGCGCGGCGAGCAGGTAAATACACCGTGTCTGGTTCACGCGCATTTTTGCTGCTATGCAAAATAAATCGCCCGCTTTCCGGATCCGCTCACGGCATTATCGCGTTAAATCGCAGAAGTTAGATCATGCACTTTTCTGGTGCGAGGCATGCATATATTAGTGCGATTTACGCTGCACTGCATCAGTACGGGGAGAAAGTTTCGTTGCTTTCAGATTAATTTCGTAACAGTGTTGTTTATATGCACGGTTTAAATAGTTGATCGTTGACACTAGTACTTTTGCTATGGTTTTATGTCCTGATCAGATAACGTTTGAACGCATTCAATCGAAGTTTGAGGCTAATCAATCTCTTAGCCAAAGAAGATTAGGAAGTAGTGAGATAGCGCAGTTGGTAGTGATTCAAAAAAAACTGTAAACAAGCCGATCAATAGAGACGCTATAAAATTTAGGAAATCACACACATGTTGAAGAAAACTGTTTTGGTCCGTGCACTGCAAGTTGCGCTTGGCGCAACCGCAGTCTCGCTGGCAGTGACCAACCCGGTCATGGCCCAGTCGAATGCTGCAGGTACCATTTTCGGTACCGTCGATGCAGCTACGGGTTCCACCGTCAACCTGATCAACACCGAAACCGGCGTGCGTCGTACGATGACGCCGGATGCGAGTGGCCGCTACACGGCGACGTCGATGCCGCCAGGTCACTATCGTGTTGAACAGGTGCGTAACGGCGCTGTTGTCAACACCACTGAAGTCGACGTCATCGTCGGCCAGGGTGTCGATGCATCATTCGCCACGGCAGTCGCCTCGAGCGCTGGCGTACAGTCTGTCCGCGTGACGGGTCGCCGCAACCGCATCGACGTGTCGAACACCAACAACGGTGCAATTTTCACCGCCAAAGAACTGGCCAAGCTGCCGACGACCCAGAACGTCGAAGCGATCATCCAGCTGGCGCCAAACACTACCCGCGCCGACTCGCGCTACTCGGCTGGCGCCTCCTTCGGCGGCGGCGGTGCTTCCGAAAACTCGTACTACATCAACGGCTTCCCTGTCACTAACCCGGTGACCCAGCTCGGCGCATCGGAACTGCCATTCGGCGCGATCGCCCAGGCCCAGGTCCTGACCGGCGGCTTCGGCGCGGAATTCGGCCGTTCGGTCGGCGGCGTGGTCAACATCACCACCAAGAGCGGCACCAACACCTGGGAAGCAGGCGTCAGCGCCACCATCACCCCGAATGGCCTGCGCTCGAAACCGAAGGATATCTACTATCCGAACACTGGCGCAGCCGTCAACGCTGCTACCGACGGTACCCTGTACCTCCAGCGTAACAACCTCGAACGCGACGAAAAGCTGTACGGCGCCTACGTCGGCGGCCCGCTGATCAAGGACAAGCTGTTCATGTTCGCCGCCGTCGAGCGCCGCACCGACGACCTGGACCGCACGTTCGGCATTCGCACCTCGAGCGCCCTGGCATCGACCGGCTTCGAGAGCACCCAGGACAAGACCGACCGTTATCTGGTCAAGTTCGACGCGAACATCACGGACAACCATCGCCTGGAAGCCACCTTCATCGGTGACGAAGGCAAGGAAGACCGCCAGCTGTACGGCTATACCTACCCGACCTCCGGCACCAGCGGCGGCACGATCGGCGCCCAGACCGCGTCGCAGCACTACAAGAACAGCGAAGACTTCGGTCCTGGCGTCGGCGGCAAGATCCAGATCCTGCGCTATACGGGTAACCTGACCGACAACCTGACCGTGACCGCCCTGGTTGGCCAGATGAAGACGCCTGCTTCGGCCAAGTACGATCCAGTTGGCAGCATTCCAGCTGACATCTTCCAGATCAGCGCACCGAGCAATGCCCGCGCGCCTGGCCTGAACTACTTCAGCCCGCAAGTGCTGTCGGGCGCCGTCTCGAGCGGCAATTCGGAAAGCAAGGTCAAGTCGCGCCGCTTCGACGTCGAATACAAGCTCGGCGATCACTTCCTGCGCGCCGGTGTCGACAGCAACAAGCTCGATTCCGAAGCCATCGGCCAGGTGTACGGCGGCGGCGGTATCTGGGTCTATGCCAAGACTGCAAACCCAAATACGCCACTCGCATTCGGCCCGACCCGCGCGTCGACCGCAAGCGGTGGCGGCCTCGGTACCCAGGGCTACTACGTTTCGCGTCGTATCTTCGACTCGCTGACCAGCGCCGGCTCCGAGCAGCAAGCCCAGTACATCGAAGACCGCTGGCAAGTCAACAAGGATGTCCTCGTGACCCTTGGCCTGCGTAACGAAAGCTTCAAGAACATCAACGGCGACGGCCAGACCTTCCTCGAAGCCAAGGACCTGATCTCGCCACGCGTGGCAGCAAGCTGGGACGTCTTCGGTGACTCGTCGCTGAAGGTCTACGGTTCGGCGGGCCGCTATGCGCTGCAGATCCCGACTCACCTGGCAGTGCGCGGCGCCAGCCGTTCGACCTTCACCCGCCAGGCCTTCACCTATACCGGCACCGATCAGTACGGCCAGCCGACGGGCCTGAATGCGATCTCGGGCGTCTACTCGACCAACAACGAGCTGGGCCAGGCGAAGGACTACCGTACCGTCAGCGCCCAGGATATCAAGGCGACCTACCAGGACGAGCTGACCCTCGGCATGGAACGCGCCCTGACGCCTGACCTGAACGTGGGTGCACGCCTGACCCACCGCGTCCTGAAAGCCACCATCGATGACTTGTGCGATCCACGTCCATTCGATGCGTATGCCGAGCGTAACAAGATCAACACCGACCACTTCGGCGGTTTCGGTTGCGCTTCGTTCAATCCGGGCGAAGACGGCACCTTCCTGGTCGACTACGCCGGCACCGGCACCAACCTGACCACGGTCAAGCTGAGCAAGGCCGACCTGGGCTTCGACGAGCCAAAGCGTACCTACACCGCCGTCGACCTGTTCGCCGAGCACCCGTACCGCAACGGCTGGTATGGCCGCGTGAACTACACCTGGTCGCGCAGCCGTGGCAACACCGAAGGCCAGACCAAGTCGGACAACGCACAGACCGACGTCGCAGCAACCTCGACCTGGGACAATCCTGAGTTGATGGTGAACTCGTACGGCTTGCTGCCGAACCACCGTGAGCATCAGGTCAAAGCCTTCGGCTACTACGACCTGACCCCGGAAATCACCCTGGGCGGTAACTTCCTGGCTGCTTCCGGTCGTCCACGCAGCTGCTTCGGTTGGGATCCAGACGTCCCTCCTGAGGCTGACTACGGTTCGGTTTTCTTCTACTGCAACGGCGTGGCGCCGCGCGGCAGCAGCGGCAAACTGCCTTGGGATATCCGCCTGGACCTGAGCCTTGCCTACCGTCCGGCCATGCTGAAAGGCCTGGCTGTGAAGGTCGACATGTTCAACGTCGCCAACAAGCAGACCGTGCAGACGGTTGACGAGACCTACAACGTGGGTAGCACGACCGACATCAGCCCGACCTATGGCCGCGTGATCAGCTACACGGCTCCACGCAGCGTCCGTCTGGGCGTCGAGTACAACCACCGCTTCTGATGAGGTGAGCGGCCGCCGCAAGGCGGCTGTTCCACTCCCGGATGCACGAACCGCAGGCTTCGGCCTGCGGTTTTTTTTACGCCTGCGCAGCGTCCCAGATACCGTTCAATGCCGCAGTGACAGCCAGGCCCGCGGTCTCGGTGCGCAATACGCGGGCGCCCACCGACAGCGCAATGGCGCCTGCGGCGATCGCGGCTGCCTCTTCATCCGCACTGAAGCCTCCCTCCGGCCCGACCATCAGGCGCAAGGCCTGCGGACCCGCTGCGCGCGCCCATGCCGAGAGCGACTGGCCGGCGCGCGGCGACAGCAGAATCGTCGGCTGCGGCGGCGCGGCAGGCAGGGCCAGCCATGCGTCCACGCCGGTCAGCGGGAACAGCTGCGCAAGGCGGTTACGGCCGCATTGTTCGGACGCTGCGACGATCACACCTTCCCAGTGCGCATGGCGTTTTTCCGCGCGCTCGGCCGACAGGCGCACGACGCTGCGCCGGGCCGCCAGCGGCTGTACCGCCGCCACACCGAGTTCGACCGCCTTTTCGATGATCCAGTCCATCTTCGACCCCTCGGGCAGAGCCTGCGCCAGGGTGATGGCATAGGGCAGCTCGACGTCGACCGCCTGGTGTTCCTCCACGCGTGCGCTTGCGCGCTTCTTGCCGCTGTCGTGCAGGCTGGCGCGGTACTGCCCGCCGCGGCCGTCGAACAGCGTCAGTGCGTCACCTGGCTGCATGCGCACCACGAACAGGTGGTGCGCAACCGCTTCCGGCAGGTCGACAATGGCGCCGGCGGCGAGCGGCTGGGGACAGTAAAAGCGGGGCATCGGATTCCTGCGCATGAATTAGGGGGGAGGGCACATTGTAAAGCGTCGGCACAGGCAGTCCAAATCGCAGCTTTGTCCTGCAATGTTTCCCTTCGAGAGAATAGACCTTTTGCAATTGTTGTATTTACGAAACAACGCGATCCATGTATTGACACTGGTCAACGCAAAATGGTCATATCTACCTAGCAAATTCATGCGGTGCATGGCGTAAAAAGCGCCGGAATCCAGGGGACGATTTTGCGTTGGGAATGGCGCGCCGGACCTACCCGGACCGGGCGCGTTGACGTTGTTTAATCCGAGGAAGATATAATAATGACTAGAGAAAAGGTATTGTCGCGGTCTGTACGCCTGATGTTTTCCGGCGCCGTGTTGGCCGGGATGAGCGCCGGGGCCTGGGCCCAGGCACAGGGGCCGGAACAAAAACCTGCCGTCGTCGAGGTGACGGGTACGCGCCTGCAGGCGCCTGGCTTCAATTCGAACAGCCCGATTTCGTCGGTGACAGCGGAAGAGATTCGTTCCACCCAGCCCGTGGCGGTCGAGGAATTCTTCAAGTCCCTGCCGGCAGCCGTACCTGCGGTCGGTCCGGCAACGAACAACGGCACCGGCGGCGCCGCGACGATTGACCTGCGCGGCCTCGGCACCAACCGCACCCTGGTGCTGGTGAATGGCCGTCGCCTCGTGCCGTACAGCCTCGGCGGCACCGTCGACACCAACTCGATCCCGATGGCGCTGCTCAGCCGCGTCGACATCCTGACCGGTGGCGCGTCCGTCGTGTACGGCGCCGACGCCGTCGCCGGCGTGGCCAACTTCAACCTGCGCCGTAACTTCACCGGCGTCGACGTCACCACTTCCTACGGCATGACCGCCGACCAGCACGACGCCAAGCGCAAGCGCACCGACGTGACCATGGGCGCGAACCTCGATGGCGGCCGCGGCAACGTCGTGCTGAGCATCGGCAAGACCAGCGCCGATCCGCTGACCCAGGGCGAGCGT
>Ga0213836_101462_pt1 | contig 13835 bp, 13 predicted proteins | sample SWPATP03_FD_160578 | JGI IMG/M metagenome (GOLD analysis project Ga0213836, IMG submission 160578) | Coastal seawater microbial communities from Marineland, Florida, United States - SWPA TP0 #3 | ecosystem: Environmental > Aquatic > Marine > Coastal | place: USA: Florida | collected 2016-08-05
GAATTTTCCGGCGACGAAAAGACCGTGGCCGCGCGTCTCGCGCAGGAGCTCGAGCGCATCGCGCCGGCCGAGATCCTGCGCGCCGACGACGGCGACATGTTCGAGGAAAATCCTTTCGCCCATACCCAGCGCGTGCCGGACTGGCATTTTGATGTGGTCAAGGGCCACAAGGCGCTGATCGACCAGCTGGGCGTGGCCACCCTCACCGGCTTCGGCGCCGATGGCCTGGGCGCGGCGTTCGGCGCGGCCGGCGCGCTGCTGCGCTATGCCCAGTCGACCCAGGGCCGCGGCCTGCAGCACGTGAACAGCCTGGCGGTCGAGAGCGAGAACGAATTCATTGGCCTGGACGCCGCCACGCGCCGCAACCTGGAGCTCACGGAAACCATCCGCGGCCAGGAGTCGCCGACGCTGTTTTCGCTGCTCGACGGCTGCCGCACCGCGATGGGTTCGCGCCTGCTGCGCCACTGGCTACACCACGCCAGGCGCGACCAGCGCGTGGCGCGTTCGCGCCATGAAGCGATCGAGGCGCTGGCCCAGGGCGACGCCACGAACGGTTTGTCCGCCACCCTGAACGAGGTGCCCGACATCGAACGCATCACGACGCGCATCGCGCTGCTGTCGGTGCGTCCGCGCGACCTGGCCAGCCTGCGCGACGGCTTGAAGCAGTTGCCGGCGCTGCGCCAGCAAGTGGCGCGCTGCTTCATCCCGGGCGACTCCGGCCTGCTGCGCGAACTGCACGAAGCGATCGATACCCCGATTCCCTGCCTCGACCTGCTCACGCGCGCGGTGGCGGCGGAACCTGCCGCGATGGTGCGCGACGGCGGCGTGTTCGCGCCCGGCTTCGACGCCGAACTGGACGAGTTGCGCGCGCTGTCCGAGAACGCCGGCCAGTTCCTGGTCGACCTCGAGACGCGCGAGCGCGCCCGCACGGGCATCGCCAACCTGCGCGTCGAGTACAACAAGGTGCACGGCTTTTATATCGAAGTCACCAACGGCCAGGCCGACAAGGTGCCGGACGACTACCGCCGCCGCCAGACCCTGAAAAACTGCGAGCGCTACATCACGCCGGAACTGAAAGCCTTCGAGGACAAGGCGCTGTCCGCCCAGGACAAGGCGCTGGTGCGCGAAAAGGCGCTCTACGAAGAACTGCTCGCCTGCCTCGCGCCACACATCGGCGACCTGCAGCGGGTGGCGCAGGGACTGGCGCAGATCGATACGCTCGTCGCCCTGGCCAGCCACGCGCTGCGCCACAACTGGTGCGCGCCGCAACTGGTGGATGCGCCCTGCCTGACCATCGTCGAAGGCCGCCATCCGGTGGTGGAAAAGCAGATCGAGCGCTTCATCGCCAACGACTGCAAGCTCTCCAACGACAGGCGCCTGCTCCTGATCACCGGCCCGAACATGGGCGGTAAGTCGACCTTCATGCGCCAGACCGCGCTGATCGTGCTGCTCGCCTACGTCGGCAGCTATGTGCCGGCGACGAGCGCGACGATCGGCCCGATCGACCGCATCTTCACCCGCATCGGCGCCAACGACGACCTGGCCGGCGGGCGCTCGACCTTCATGGTCGAGATGACCGAATCGGCCGCGATCCTGAACGGCGCCACCGAGCACTCGCTGGTGCTGATGGACGAAGTCGGACGCGGCACTTCCACGTTCGACGGCCTGGCGCTGGCCTGGGCGATCGCGCGCCACCTGATCGACAACAGCCGCAGCTTCACGCTGTTCGCGACCCATTATTTCGAGCTGACCCAGCTGCCCGAGAGCCACCCGAGCGCGGCCAACGTGCACCTGTCGGCGGTCGAGCACAAGGACACGATCGTGTTCCTGCACGCGGTGCAGGACGGCCCGGCCTCGCAAAGCTACGGCCTGCAGGTGGCCCAGCTGGCGGGCGTGCCGCCGGCCGTGATCAAGGCCGCGCGCAAGCACCTGGCGCGCCTCGAATCGCAAGCCCTGGATGCGACGCCCCAGCGCGACCTGTTCGCGCAGCCGAGCGTGGAGATCGACGAGCCGGCGCCGCCCGCCGCGGCGCCTGCCGCATCGAACGCGCTGCTGGACGCCCTGGACGAACTCGACCCGGACGCGCTCACGCCGCGCGAAGCGCTCGAGCGCCTGTACGAATTGAAGCGCCTGGCCGCCTGATGCCGCGCCTGCGTCTCCTACTCCTCGCCGCGCTGCTGGCGGCGCCGCTGGCCGGCGCCCGCGACGGCGCACGCGGCGGCGGCGACGATCACCGCTTCGGCGTCATCGGCCACAGTTTTACGCGGACGGGCGACGCCGCGTTCAGGAAGGCGCTGGCCGAAACCAGCGAGAAGTCGCTGGCCTTCGTCGTCGTCACCGGCATCAAGGCCGCCAGCGAGCCTTGCGGCGACAAGCTGTACCAGGAACGGCGCGACCTGATCGACAAGGCCAGGCGCCCCGTCATCGTGCTGCCGGCCGGCAGCGACTGGACCGACTGCCGCAACACGGCGGGCCGCACGAACGCCGTCGAGCGCCTGAACCGGATGCGCGAACTGTTTCATGGCGAGCCGCAGTCGCTGGGCGCGAAAAAGCTGCCGCTCACGCGCCTGTCGGCCAGCCCGCGTTTCCGCAGCTATGCCGAGAACGCGCACTGGACGGTCGACTCGGTGCTGTACGCAACCGTCAACCTCCCCGCCAACAACAACCATTACCTGGCCGCGGCCGGGCGCAACAGCGAATACGAAGACCGGCTGGTGGCCACGCGCTTCTGGCTCAACCGCCTGTTCACGCTGGCGCGGCGCGACAAGGTCGATGCGATCGTGCTGTTTTCGGAAGGCGATTTGAAGCCGCTGGCCGAGCCGACCGGTTTGCGCAGCCTGCTGCGGCGCGCGCCGACCACGCGCGACGGCTTCGCGGCCACGCGCAACCAGGTGCAGCTGCTGGCGCAAAAATTCGATGGAAAAGTGCTGCTGATCGATAGCGCGGCATTGCCGGCCAAGGCCAGGCCGGCGATCGAGTGGCGCGGCAATGTCGGGCACGTGTCGGTCGGGGGCGAAGCGGTCGAAGTGAAGGTGACGCCGGGGGAGAAGGCGTTGTTCAGTTTGAAGGACGCAGGGGAATAGCAAAACCGGGGCGTTCGCCCCGGTCGATCCAACTGATTAATGCAGCGGCTGGCTACGGAAGTGGTCGCCCTCTTCGCCGTCGTCGCCTTCATCGCCATGTGCGTGGCCATGGGCGCCGTGCACGTGGCCGTGGGCGATTTCTTCTTCGGTCGCTTCGCGCACGTCGACCACCGACAGCTCGAAACGCAGGGCCATGCCGGCCAGCGGATGGTTACCGTCGAGGACGACCTTGTCGTCGGCGATTTCGGTGACCGTGAAGATCATCGGCTCGTCGTCGGCGCCGTCGGCCATGCCTTCGAACTGCATGCCCACTTCCAGCGGTTCCGGCAGCAGCTTGCGGTCTTCGACCTTGACCAGCTCGGCATCGTAATCGCCGAAGGCGTCGTCCGGTTCGACCTGCAGGGTCGACGAATAGCCAACTTCCTTGCCGTCGAGTTCTTCTTCGATCTTCGGCAGGGTGTTTTCGTAACCACCGTGCAGGTAGACCATCGGCTGGGAGCCTTCTTCGATCAGGTTGTTCTGTGCATCCGACAGTTTGTAGTTAACCGTCACGACCGTATTCTTGGCAATCTTCATCGCGTTTCCTTTCGTTGTAAGGGGCAAATTATAACGCTTCGCCCGCGGTTGCCTGCGCTGTTATCCAATGCGGCGCTGGTTATAATGTCGCATGAAAAAATTACAGCTACTTGGGAACATTACCCCCGCCCAATTTTTGCGCGATTACTGGCACAAGAAGCCGCTGCTGATCCGCAACGCCATCCCCGGCTTCAAGCCGCTGCTCCCCTTCGCCAAGCTGGCCGAAGCGGCCACCAGGAACCACGTCGAGTCGCGTCTGGTCAGCATGGTCGACGGCCAGTGGGACATGCAGCACGGCCCCTTGACCGAACTGCCGCCGCGCACCCAGCGCGAATGGACCTTGCTGGTGCAGGGCGTGAACCTGCTCGACGAACGCGCCGACGCCCTCCTGCGCGAATTCCGCTTCCTGCCGGATGCGCGCCTGGACGACCTGATGGTCAGCTACGCCACCGACGGCGGCGGCGTCGGCCCCCACTTCGATTCCTACGACGTGTTCCTGCTGCAGGCGCACGGCAAGCGGCGCTGGAAGATCAGCGCCCAGCAAGACCTGTCGCTGGTCGAGGGCATGCCGCTGAAGATCCTGTCGAATTTTGTCCCTGAGGAAGAATTCGTGCTGGAACCGGGCGACATGCTCTACCTGCCACCGCAGTACGCGCACGACGGCGTGGCCGAAGGCGAATGCATGACCTATTCGATCGGCTTCCGCTCGCCTTCCTACCAGGAGCTGGGCGAAGCCTTCCTCCAGTTCATGGCCGACTCGATCGACCTGCCCGGCCGCTACGCCGACCCGGACATCCAGCCGGCCAAGAACCCGGCCGAGATCCCGCGCGAGATGCTGGCGACCATTACCGAAGAGCTCAACAAGGTGCGCTTCGAGGAAGAAGACGTGACCATCTTCTTCGGCGAGTACATGTCCGAGCCGAAGCACAACGTGTTCTTCACGCCGCCCGCGAAGCCGCTGCCGGTCGGGCGCTTCATGGAAACGGCCGCCAGGCGCGGCCTGAAACTGTCGCCCAAGTCGCTGATGCTCTACCGCGGCAAGCACGTCTTCATCAATGGCGAATCGTTTGCCGTGAACCGTGCGGACAAATTCGTCCTCGACCTGCTCGCCAACGAACGCCGCCTCTCGGGCGACGCGCTGGCGCGGGCCTCGGACGACGTCCTGGAAGCGCTGTACACCTGGTACAGCGATGGCTGGATCGAGCTGGGATAACCATCATGGCCGAGCCGTCGACCGTCCGTTTCGACACGCGCAGCGCGCTGCAGGCGCAGTGGCGCGCGCTGCTGAACCGGGCCACTGGCCGGCTCGACCTCTTCGACCCGGATTTCGCCCACTTCCCGCTGGGCGCGCCGGACGTCGAGGTGACCCTGCGCGCTTTCCTGCACGGCGGCGGCCATGTCCGGCTGGCGCTGCATGACCCCAGTTATATTGAGCGCGCTTGTCCACGGTTTTTAGGTATCGTGCGTTACTACAGTGAGCGCGTCGAATGCCGTCGCAGTCCACGTTCTCTGCGGCATCTTTCTGACTCGTTCACGCTGGCTGACGGCGTGCATGTGGTTCGGCGGTTTCATTGCGATCACATGCGGGGCGAGGCGGCATTCGATGCTCCGGCTGAACTTGAAGTGCCGGCTTACCGTTTCGAGGCAATCTGGGAAGAGTCGAGCAAGATACTCTCACCGACTGTCACGGGACTGTAAATTGTCTGCAAGCCAATTTGTAATGACGTTTCTTGACCTCTGTAGCATCTTGTAACAAAATGAAGCTTATCAAGTCACAAAATACTTCCATTTTGGCATGTGTTTTCTATTGCGAAGCAGTAAATTTGGCTATAATATCGGGTTAGGAAGGTTCCGTTGTCTATCAGGCACTGTTACCAGTACGAAAGCCACGAGAATTCCAAAAGAGCGATAATTACCGGTAATTATTAATCGCAACACAAGTACTAACTTAATTAAGGAAAAACCATGAAAAAATCCCTGCTGATCGTCTCCCTGATGGCTGTTGCTCTGGCTGCTTGCTCGAAAAAAGAAGAGACCACCACCACCACCACCCCAGCTGCTGTTGAAGCACCTGCTGCAACGACCACCACGACCACCACCACCGACGCTGCTGCTCCAGCCGCCACCACCGACGCTGCTGCTACCCCAGCTGCTGACGCTGCTGCCGCTGCTGCAACCGCTTCGGCTGCTGCTGCTGACGCTGCTTCGGCCGCTTCGACCGCTGCTGACGTCGCTGCTGACGCTGCAAAGAAGTAATCAGCCACGCTGATTTCAGAACCGGCCTGCGGGCCGGTTTTTTTTCGCCTGGAGATTTGTTATCCGCTCCACCCGGCGAGCACAGGCGTAAAAAAACCGGCCGCGTGGACCGGTTTTTGTACGTCGCACCGAATTACTTCAGTTCGTCGTTCAGCAAGCTCAGGATCTTGGTGCCGGTGGCCGACGTATCGGCCTTGCCGGTATTGTCCTGCACGGTCACGCTGCTGACGCTGGCGTTCGGCTCGGCCTTGACGATCACGCGGTAGCGCTGGGCTTCCTTGGCCTTGTCGGAGTCGCCGAAGCTGAACAGGCGCTTGATGAAGCCGTCCTTGTTGGCGCCGTCCGGATCGACGTAGCGGACGAAATAGATGCCCTGCACGCGGTCGCGGTCTTCGACGGTGAAGCCGACGCGGTCGAGCGCCAGGCCGACACGGCGCCAGGCGCGGTCGAAGCCCTCGTCGACTTCGACGCGGTCGCCCAGCAGCTTGGCGTGCTGCGGCGCCACGACGGCGTTGGCGACGGTCGTTTCGGCGGTCTTGACGGCGGCCGGCTCGGTGGCGCCGGTCAGGCGTGCGACCAGGCGCGCCAGGAACTGGGCTTCGAGGGCCGGATCGTTCGGACGCACGGTCCAGGCGGTCGTTTCCTTGGCCGGGCCGGTCAGCACTTCTTCGGCGCCGCGGTGGCTGATGTAGATCTCGGTCGAGCCGTCAGGCAGGCGTTCGAGGCGGGTGCGGAACTTGTCGCGCTCGCCGGTCGAGTAGGCGCTGTCGAACACGCGGCCGATCGTGCGGCGCACGATGTCCTGCGGGATCTTGGCGCGGTTCTCGTTCCACTCGGTTTCCATGATGCCGGTGGCGGCCGATTCGGTGGCCATCACGAAGCCGGCGTCGGTCCAGAACTGGCGTACCTGCGGCCAGAGCTGTTCAGGCGATTGCTTGACCACCAGCCAGCGCTGGCTGCCGGCGCGTTCGACACGCACGGCTTCGGTCGCGACCGGGCCGATGGCGGCGCCGTTGGCGGCAGGCATGGCGATCGCGCCCGGCTGGACGGCGGCGCCGGCTTGCAGGCCGGATGCCGTGGCGATGCCTTTGCCTTCAGGCACGGCGTAACGATTGTCCTTGGAGAGCTGGGTCAGGTCCGGCGGCACGTCCAGGGCGGTGGCTTTCTTGGACGACTTGTAGTCCACCTTGTCGGATTCGAAGATGGTGGTGCATGCCGCCAGGGAGAGCGCCATGGCGCCCAGGGCGAGCGCGCGCACGGGCGCAGAAACGAGGGTCGTCTTGTTGCTTTTAGTCATATCGATACGGTGTCAGATCAGGACTGCGAGGATGGCGAAACGAGGCCGGCGGCGCGCAAGGCGGAGCGGACGATGTCGTGGAAAGGAGCGGACAGGGGCGCCAGCGGCAGGCGCAGGCCGGACGGCATCATGCCCATCTCGGCCAGTGCCCATTTGACCGGCACCGGGTTCGGCTCGACGAAGAGCTTGGCGTGCAGGTCGAGCACGCGGTTATTGATCTCGACGGCGCGCGCGATGTCGCCCGCCATGGCGGCCACGCACAGCTCGTGCATGGCGCGCGGCGCGACGTTGGCGGTGACCGAAATATTGCCGGCGCCGCCGCAGAACATCAGCGCCATCGCGGTCGGGTCGTCGCCCGAATAGACGGCGAACGACTTGTCGACCATCTTCAGCAGTTCGATGCCGCGTCCGATATTGCCGGTCGCATCTTTCACGCCGACGATATTGGCGATCGGCGCCAGGCGCGCGATGGTTTCGTTGCTCATGTCGGCAACCGTGCGGCCCGGCACGTTGTACAGGATGACCGGCAGGTCGACCGCTTCGGCGATGGTCTTGAAGTGGCGGTACATGCCTTCCTGGGTCGGACGGTTGTAGTACGGCACCACTTGCAGCGAGGCGTCGGCGCCGACTTCCTTCGCGGCGCGCGTCAGTGCGATGGCTTCGGCGGTCGAGTTGCCGCCGCTGCCGGCGATCACGGGAATGCGGCCGGCGACATGGTCCACGGTCAGCTTGATCAGTTCGACGTGCTCTTCCGGCGTGACGGTGGCCGACTCGCCGGTGGTGCCGACGATGACGATGCCATCGGTGCCTTGTTCCACGTGCCAGTCGATCAACTTGCGCAGGCCGTCCTTGTCGAGACTGCCGTCTTCAAACATCGGCGTGACGATTGCTACAATGCTGCCCTTAATCATAATCAGTGGTACGTGCCGAAAAAGAAAAATCTGATTGTAGCGGATCGACCGCCAATATGGTTCATTCCCGACCAACTAAATGGTCGAGCTTTACCTCGGTTTGCAGGAGCGCGCGCCCCGCTGCGCACAGGCGCTGCACCCGCGCCGGCTTCGGCTGGGCGACGACGCCGTCTTCAAAAGCCAGCACGTTCAGGCCGCCCTGCGCCGCCAATTCCAACAGTTCGCCCGGACGCAGCAGGAAGGCCGGATTCGACGGCTTGCCGAACGCCTCGTTACCGAGCGCAAAGGTTTCGTAGATCAGCACGCCATCCGGCGCCAGGCTCCCGACCAGGTCGGCCAGCAAGGGGCGGTGCAGGTAATTCGTGACGACGATGCCGGCGAACCGGCCGGGTGCGAACGGCCAGCGCGCGCCCTCCTCTTCCAGGTCGATCTCGCGCGTCGTGATGCCGGGACCGGCAGCCGCCGCCAGAACCTGCGGATCGCGGTCGACCGCCAGCACCGGGTGCCCCATCGCGGCGAACAGGCGCGCGTGGCGCCCGCTGCCGCAAGCCAGGTCGAGCACCTCGCCCGCCGGCACGGCGGCGGCGAAGCGGCTCACCCAGGCGGAAGCGTCGAGGTGCGCGTGCATCGTCAGGCCAGCAGGAAACTGAGCGGCGAGGCGATCAGGCTGATCGCGACTTTACCGAGCCACATCATGGGCAGCACCCAGTAGGCCAGCACCTTGAAATAGATCAGCGCGATCATGATGAAGAAGCCGTAGGGCTCGACCTGGGCGTATTTCATGGCCAGCTTGTGCGGTAGCAGGCTGATAAGGATGCGCCCGCCGTCCATCGGCGGCAGCGGGAACAGGTTGAACGCGAACAGCAGCAGGTTCACCAGCACGCCAGCCTCGGCCACCTTGTGCGGGAATTCCTCGCCGACATTGGCCGCCACCAGCAGCAAGCCAGTCACGAACCAGATCAGGGCCATCAGCAGGTTGGCCAACGGTCCGGCCAGGCAGACCCAGGCCATGTCGCGCTTCGGATTGCGCAGGCGCGAGAAGTCGAGGGGAACCGGCTTGGACCAGCCGAACACGAAGCCGGTCATGAGATAGGTCGCGAGCGGCACGATGATGGTGCCGACCAGGTCGATGTGCACCAGCGGATTGAGGGTCACGCGCCCGGCGGCGAAGGCGCTGGTGTCGCCGAAACGCTTGGCGGCCCACCCCTGGGCGGCCGCATGCATCGTGATTGCGAAAAGAACGGGCAGCGCGAAGACTGCGATATTGCGAATAATTTCATCCATAGGGGTGCGATTCTAGCAGAGCCGGGCAGGCGGCCCGGCTTACAGGCCGAAAGCGGAAGGATCGCCGCGGCCTTCGCGGATCAGCACCGGCTCGGGGCCGGTCAGGTCGACGATGGTCGTCGCTTCCAGCGTGCCCGCCCCGCCGTCGATCACGAGGTCGATCTGCTTTTCGAGCCGCTCGCGCACCTCGTCCGGATCGGACAGCATGTGCTCGTCGCCCGGCAGCTGCAGGGTGGTGCCGATCAGCGGCTCGCCCAGTTCCTCGAGCAGCGCCAGCGTAATCACGTTCTCCGGGACGCGCAGTCCGATCGTCTTGCGCGACGGATGCGAAAGGCGGCGCGGCACGTCGCGCGTGGCTTCCAGGATGACGGTGTAGGGACCCGGCATGGTCGCTTTCAGCACCCGGTACTGGGCATTGTCGACGCGCGCGTACTTCGAGATTTCGGACAGGTCGCGGCACAGCAGCGTCAGGTGGTGCTTGTCGTCGATGCCGCGCACGCGGCGCAGCTTCTCGACCGCGTTCTTGTCGTCCAGCTGGCAGACCAGCGCATAGGCCGAGTCGGTCGGCAGCGCAACCACGCCGCCGGAACGGATGATCTGGGCCGCCTGCGCGATCAGCCGCTTCTGGGGATTTTCGGGATGGATCAGGAAAAATTGACTCATTCAACGCCCTCCTTGGCGCAAGACCTGCAATGCTGCGATCCGCTCTTCCATCGGCGGGTGGGTCGAAAACAGCGCGCCCCAGCCGCTGCCGCCGCCGGAAATGCCCGAGGCGCTCATCGACGAAGGCAAGGCGCCCGGGGCCAGGCCGCCGAGGCGGGCCAGCGCGTTTTGCATCGGCACGGCGCTGCCGAGCAGGCTGGCCGAGCCCGCGTCGGCGCGGAATTCGCGTTGGCGCGAGAACCAGGCGACGATGATCGAGGCGACCAGGCCGAACAGGATTTCGCAAACGAACACGGTGGCCATGTAGCCGATGCCGGGCCCGCGGCCTTCGTTTCGCAGCAGCACCTTGTCGACAAAGAAGCCGACCACGCGCGCCAGGAAGACGACGAAGGTGTTCACCACGCCCTGGATCAGGGTCAGCGTGATCATGTCGCCGTTGGCGACGTGCGCGACCTCGTGGCCCAGCACCGCTTCGACTTCGTCGCGGTTCATGCCTTGCAGCAGGCCCGTGGAAACGGCGACCAGCGCCGAGTTTTTAAACGCGCCGGTGGCGAAGGCGTTCGGCTCGCCCTCGTAGACCGCCACTTCCGGCATGCCAATGCCGGCGCGTTCCGCCAACTGGCGCACGGTATTGACCAGCCAGAGCTCGGTCGCGTTGGCAGGCTGCTCGATGACGCGCGCGCTGGTCGACCACTTCGCCATCGGTTTGCTCATCAGCAGCGAGATGATCGAGCCGGTGAAACCGACCACCAGCGAAAACACGGCCAGCGCGCCGACATCGATCCCCTCCGCGCTCACCGCCCGCCCGACCCCGAGCAGGTTCAGGACGACCGTCAGCACCAGCACAACCGCGAGGTTGGTGGCGAGGAATAACACAATGCGCTTCATGGCATGCCTCCGGGGCAGGAATGTTGTTAACAGGCTGCCAAGATAAGGGTGCCAACAGGAAAATTCAAGTGCGCAGCCTTAGCTGGCGCTTAAAACCGCGGGCTTAAAACCAATCGTGCCAGACCGGCGTCACGCCGCTCGGCAGCGGCGGCAAGGCATCGAACTCCACCCGCGCCTCGCCCGGCGCATGGAAATCCGTCCCGCGCGAGGCCAGGAAACCGTAGCGCCGCGCCACCTCGGCATAGATGGCGTACTGGTCCGGCGTGTGGCTGCCGGTCACCACCTCGATCGCATTCCCGCCGAGCTGGCGGAACTCGTCGAACAGCGCGTCCTCGGCCGTCTGCGTGAATTTGTAGCGCCCCGGGTGCGCGATCACGGCAATTCCGCCGGCGCTGCGGATCCAGCCCATCGCCTCGGAGAGCGCAGCCCAGCGGTGCGGAACATAGCCGGGCTTGCCTTCGGTAAGAAAGCGCCGGAATACTTCGGAGGTGGTATTGCAGGCGCCGCACTGCACCAGGAAACGCGCGAAATGGGTGCGCGAGAGCAGGTCGGGGTTGCCGACGAATTCCAGCGCGCCCGCATAGGCGCCGGGGATGCCGGCCGCTTCCAGCTGGGCGGCGATTTCGCGTCCGCGCGCGTCGCGCCCGTGGCGGGTCTGGGCCAGGCCGGCCAGCAGTTGCGGGTTGTCTTCGTCGATCTGCAGGCCGACCACGTGCACGGTCTGGTTCGCCCAGGTGACGGAAATCTCGACGCCGGGAACGAAGCGCATGCCCTGCTCGCCTGCCGCCGCGCGCGCCAGCTTGATGCCGCCGACCTCGTCGTGGTCGGTGAGGGCCCAGGCATCGACCCCGCCCTTGCGCGCGTACGCAGCCACGGCGGCGGGTGCGAGCACGCCGTCGGAGACATTGGAATGGCAGTGAAGGTCGACTTTCAGCATGGTGCGTCTGCTTTTTTCTGGACGAGCAAACATTGTACGCCGCATTGCACCACCGGCGCAGGGGCTTCCGTTCTCCACATGGGCAATGCTAGAGTTGCCGTTTCATTCGCGGGATGAACGATGAAGACTTTCCACGGCAGTTGCCACTGCGGCGCGGTGCGCTACGAGGCCGATATCGACCTGGCCATCGGCACCATCAAATGCAATTGCTCGATCTGCAGGAAGATGCGCTTCTGGGCCGTGCAGGTGCCGAGTTCGGCATTCCGGCTGCTGGACGGGGCCAGTGCCTTGACCGAATACCGCTTCCACCTGAAGCGCGACGGCCATTGTTTTTGCCGTCACTGCGGGATCAATGTTTTCTCGACGGGCGCCTCGCCGCGCCTGGGGCCGTTTCATGCGGTGACCGTGGCCAGCCTCGACGATTTGCCGGTGGAGCAATTGCTGGCCGCGCCGGTGCGCTACGTCGATGGCGCCAATGACGAGTGGGACATACCGCCGCAAGAAACCCGGCATTTATAATCGAAGTGCACATATTATTTGCACCTCGAGTTCCGGATGCAAATATTGTTTACTTCGCCAAAAACGCTTCGATCAGGCGCGCCAGTACCGCCGGCTGGTCGTGGTGCACCATGTGCCCGGCGCCGGCCACGATGTGCGGCTCGACGCTCGCCATGTGCGCCAGGCGCCGGTCGACTTCCGCCCGCATCTCGCCCTGCGGCCCCATCCAGCGCCACATTTCCGTTTCCGCCCCCTCGATCCACAGCACCGGCGCACTGATGCGCTTCCACATTTCGATCATCTCGTCGAGGTGGTACAGCAGCGGTCCCGGCATCTTGTGCGCCGGGTCGCCCAGGATTTCGTACTCGCCCGCATCGTTGCGCGCCGACCAGTGTTCGGCCAGGAAAGCCGCACGCTCGCCCGGCAAGCGCGGGTTGGTCTTCTGCAAGCGCCCCGCCACTTCTTCCAGGCTGGCATACGCGCGCATGACGGGCGGCGTGCGCAGCTCGTCCAGCCATTTCGCCATGCGCTTGGGCGCCTGTTCCGGTTTCGCTCCCATCAGGCCGATGCCTTCCAGGTTGATGAGCCTGGCCACGCGCTCGGGCCGCACGCCCGCATACATGCTGACGACATTCCCGCCCATGCTGTGGCCCAGCAGGTTCACCGGCGCATCCGGCGAATAGTGGGCCAGCAAGGCGTCCAGGTCGGCCACGTAATCCGGGAACCAGTAGGTATCCGAATGCGCGCGCTCCGAGAGGCCGAAGCCGCGCCAGTCGTTGGCGATCACGTGCCAGTCGCCGGCAAGGTGGTCGACCACGAACTGGAACGAGGCCGACATGTCCATCCAGCCATGCGCCATGAACAGTTTCGGCGCGCCCTCGCGGCCCCAGTGGCGCACGTGGGTGCGCAGGCCGCGTATGGTCAGGAATTCGGAACGGGACGCTTGCATGGGCAACTACCAAGGAAAAGAACGATCGTTCGGATTATACGCATGCAGTTGAATTCCTGCCGGTCATCCCCATTTTCCCTCGAACGGGACGGCTGGCGGACGGGAGAAGCGTAAAATAGCCGCATTCAAACCTTCCGCGAGCACATCCATGGCGATTTACCAGCTGGGCGAGCATGCGCCCGAGATCGATGCGTCGGCCTTTGTCGCCGATTCTGCCAACCTGATCGGCAAAGTGACCCTGGAGGCGAATGCCTCCGTCTGGTTCGGCGTCACGATTCGCGGCGACAACGAGCGCATCACGATCGGGGAAAACAGCAATGTCCAGGAAGGTACGGTGATGCACACCGACCTGGGCTACCCGCTCGTCATCGGCAAGGGCGTCACCATCGGCCACCAGGCCATGCTGCATGGCTGCACGGTGGGCGACGGTTCGCTCATCGGCATCCAGGCCGTGATCCTGAACGGCGCCGTCATCGGCAAGGGCTGCCTGGTC
>Ga0213836_101463_pt1 | contig 13822 bp, 11 predicted proteins | sample SWPATP03_FD_160578 | JGI IMG/M metagenome (GOLD analysis project Ga0213836, IMG submission 160578) | Coastal seawater microbial communities from Marineland, Florida, United States - SWPA TP0 #3 | ecosystem: Environmental > Aquatic > Marine > Coastal | place: USA: Florida | collected 2016-08-05
GCGCCTGTCGGGCAAGACGGTGCACGTGGAGAGTGTGGCGCAAGACTTGTATGCCGCGATCGACCTGTTGATGGACAGGCTGGATCGCCAGGTGATGAAGTACAAGACGATCATGCAATCCCATAGCCGCGAGGCGCTCAAGCGCTTCCCTGAAGGCGGAGAGGCTGTTGCTGCCGCGCTCTGATCCAGCACCAAGCACCGTCTGAACGAGGGCGCCGGAAGGCGCTCTTTTCAATTTAAAATAGCTGTCTCTTCAATCACCTCATTCACCATGACCGACCATGTCCTGACCCGCGTTGCCAATGGCACCGGCATCATCACGCTCGACCGTCCGAAGGCCTTGAACTCGCTCTCGCTGGCGATGGTGCGGCGCCTGGCCGAGATCCTGCTGGCCTGGCGCGAGGATGCCGCCGTGGCGGCGGTCGTCCTCACCAGCAGCAGCGAAAAAGCCCTGTGCGCGGGCGGCGACATCCGCTTCTTCTTTGAGGCCGGCCACGCCACGCCGCTTGGCGGCAGCGCGCTGCTCGAGGATTTCTTCACCGAAGAATACGCGCTGAACCACCTGATCCACTTCTATCCGAAACCGTATATCGCGATCATGGACGGCGTGGTGATGGGCGGCGGCATGGGCATCGCCCAGGGCGGCCCCGAGACCGGCCTGCGCATCGTCACCGAGCGCACGAAAATGGCCATGCCCGAAGTGAACATCGGCCTGTTCCCGGATGTCGGCGGCAGCCATTTCCTGTCGCATGCGCCTGGGCAGCTGGGCAATTACCTGGGCCTGACCGGGCTGACGATCGGCGCCGCCGATGCGCTGTATGTGGGCCTGGCCGACGTGTTCGTGCCGAGCGCGCAGCTGGCCGACTTGAACACCTTGATCGAAACGACGCCGGGCGCGCAGCTGGCCGACGCCATCCGTTCCCGCTTCGTTGAAACTGCCGGCGACAGCGTGCTCGCAGCACAGCGAGATACCATCGACAGGCACTTCGGCGCCGGTTCGGTCGCCGCGATCATGGCCTCGCTCGCAGGCGACGATACGCCGTTCGCGCAAAAGGCCCTGGCGGCATTGCGCCAGCGTTCACCGCTGATGATGTGCGTGACCCACGAGATGCTGGTGCGCGGCGCATCGATGGGTGTGGCCGACTGCCTGCGCATGGAACGCTCGCTGGTGCGCCGCAATTTCGACCACGGCGAAGTGCTGGAAGGCGTGCGCGCGCTGGTGATCGACAAGGACAACACGCCGCAGTGGAATCCGCCGACGCTGGACGCGGTGACGCCGGAGATGGTGGAAGCTTTCTTCGCCCCCGTGTGGCCGGATCACGCGCATCCGTTGCGCCACCTGGACTAGGCGTTAGGACTGCTCGCGATGCCGCAGCACGACCCGCTCGCTGTCGCCGAAATACGCGGCGAGGCGCTCGGCCATGTACACCGAGCGATGCTGGCCGCCCGTGCAGCCGACGGCCACCGTCAGGTAGCTGCGGTTGTCGGTCTTGAACGAAGGCAGCCACTTTTCGACGAACTTGCAGATATCGTTCAGCATCTCGGTGGCGCTCGGCTGGGCGTCAAGGAAGGCGATGACCGGCGCGTCCCTGCCGGTCAGCGGGCGTAGCGACAGGTCGTAATACGGATTCGGGATGGCGCGCACGTCGAATACGAAATCGGCGTCGAGCGGCACGCCGACCTTGAAGGCGAAGGATTCGAAGAACAGCGTCAGCGGTGCGTGCTGGACCTCGGCCAGTTCCTTGATCCATGCGCGCAGTTTATTCGCGGAGGCCTCGGAGGTATCGATCACGTGACCGAGCTGCTCGATCGCGGCGAGGCGCTCGCGCTCTTCGGCGATGCACTCGATCAGGGTGCGGCGCGAGGCCGGGTTCTCGCCCGGCATCAGCGTGTGCGACAGCGGGTGGCTGCGCCGCGTTTCGGAAAAACGCGCGACCAGGGAATGGGTGCTGGACGTGAGGAACAGCACCTTGACCTGGTGGCCTTCATCCTTGAGGTTGCGTACGGTCACCGGCAATTCGACCAGCGACTCGGCGCTGCGGGCGTCGACCGCGACGGCCAGCTTGGCGGTCGTGCCCGATACGGAATCGACCAGCTGCGGCAGCAAGGCCGGCGGCAGGTTGTCGACGCAGTAGTAACCCGCGTCTTCCAGAACATTCAGGGCAACCGATTTGCCCGAGCCGGAGATACCGGTAATGAGAACGATGTGCATGGCGCGATGATACCGCAACAGCAGGCCCTTTGCGTCGTCACCCTGCCAAAATTGGCGGGTTGAGCGTCAATACGTCCTGATCCGGTGCGTTAGCGGGGAATGCAGGGACGCTCTAACGAAGCAACGTGGAACGCGCGATTTTTGCGTCAATCCCCGCTCATGGCCTGTCTCTGCCGCTCCATGAACTCCTGCAGCGTATCGATTCCGCGCAGTTGAAGAATCGTATTCCTGACCGCCGCCTCGAGCAGCACCGCGATGTTGCGGCCGGCCGCGACGGGGATGACGACCTTGCGGATCGGCAGTCCCAGCACCTCTTCGGTCGGGAAGTGGAAGGGCAGGCGTTCGACTTCTTCGTCGAGCACGCCGCGCTTGACCAGATGGACGATCAGTTTCAGCCGCATCTTGCGGCGCACGGCCGTCTCGCCGAAGATCGCCTTGATGTCGAGCAGGCCGAGTCCCCGCACTTCGAGCAGGTTCTGCAGCAGCGGCGGGCAGCGGCCCTCGATCATGTTGGGAGCGATGCGCGAGAATTCGACGGCGTCGTCCGCCACCAGGCCGTGCGAGCGCGAAATCAGTTCCAGGCCGAGCTCGCTCTTGCCGAGGCCGGAGTCGCCCGTGATCAACACGCCGACGCCGAGCACGTCCATGAACACGCCGTGCATGATGACGCGGTTGGCGAGCTTCTTGGACAGGTAGACGCGCAGGAAATCGATCACCTGGGCCGCCGGCAGCGGGGTCGAGAACAGCGGGATGTTCTGCTCGTCGCAGATGGCGAGGATGTCGGGCGGGGTTTCCAGGCCTTGCGCGATGATCAGGGCCGGCGGTCCGCCGCCGATCAGTTCGCCAATGACGTGGCTGCGCGAACTCGACTTCAAGCGGTGGTAGTAATTCAGTTCCTGATGCCCGAAGACCTGGATGCGGCCCGGGTGGATCAGGTTCAGGTGGCCGACCTGGTCGGCAGCCGAGGCGACGTCGCCGGAAATGAGCCGCTCGCCGCCGGGGAAGCCGGCGAACCAGCCCAGTTGCAGGCTGTCGCGGTTGTCGTCGTACAGCCGTTGGATGGTAAGCGGAGTCTGCAGCATGGCGTCAATGGGAGGAGGAGAGGACTCCTCCGAGTTTAACCCAAGGCCTGCAAGCTAGGTTGCCAGTTGATAATTCGTTCGTGGATGGCGCGCGGATCGGTATCCGTCGCCAGCGCCGTGCGGATGGCTTCGTCCGAGAACAGTTCGGCGATTTCGGACAGGATTTCCAGGTGCTGCTGGGTCACGTGGTCGGGAATCAGGAGGAAGAACAGCAGGCTGACCGGCTGGCCGTCGGGCGACTCGAACGGGATCGGCGCTGCAAGGCGCACGAAGGCGGCGATCGGCTGCTTCAGGCTCTTGCTGCCCTTGATGCGCCCGTGGGGCACGGCAACGCCATGTCCCAGGCCCGTCGACCCGAGGCGCTCGCGCGCGAACAGGTTGTCGGAGACGGTGGAACGTGCGATCCCGCAGTTGTTCTCGAAAATCAGTCCCGCCTGTTCAAAGGCGCGCTTCTTACTGGACACTTCGATGTCGAGCTGGACGTTTTCGAGCGAAAGAATTTTACTCAGGTTGGTCATTTCACGCTTTTCATATTGCGGCATACGGGCCGACTTGCGGAGCGGAATTATAGGCCTGTTTCAGGGCCCTGTAATTCGATTTCGCGTCGGTATCGTACGCCTGTCGCCGCCTTGTTTGCACCTTTCAGCCAGCAGGACCATAGGTGCTGTTTGCGCTGCCGCAAGGGTCCGCGCAATTTCCGTATTGAAAATCAATGCGCCATGGATGAAACGGGGGAGGGAGGGCGGCTTCGCCGTTGATTCCCCGTTTTTGCTCAAAATTTGAGCAGGATCAGGCCTGGATTTTGCTGTTGTTTTCTTGCCATATCTGTGGCGCAAAACGGACAGGGCGGCGAATGGAAGTTACTGGCGCGCTCCGCGCAGATTGGACGGACGTCCGGTGCTGAAGTTCGCGCGCCAGGGATTGATGTCGAGGCCGCCGCGTCGGGTATAGCGCGCATACACGGCCAGCTTGCTCGGCTTGCACTGGCGCAGGATGTCGATGAAGATCCGCTCGACACATTGCTCGTGGAATTCGTTGTGCTCGCGGAAGCCGATCAGGTAGCGCAGCAAGCCTTCCTGGTCGATCTGCGGCCCGACATAGGTGATTTGCACGCTGCCCCAGTCCGGCTGGCCGGTCACCAGGCAATTCGATTTCAGCAGGTTCGACACCAGGGTTTCCTCGACCGGCGCTTCATCGAAGCTGGCCGTGAGCAGGTGCGGCGCCGGCGAGTAATCGTCGACCTCGATGTCCATGCGGTCGAGCGACAAGCCCTCGAATTCGCCCATTTTCAGTTTGCCGAAATTCTCCGGCTCGGTGATGGTGACGTGCACCGGCGCGCCGAAGGCGTTCGACAGGTCTTCGCGCAGCAACGCCAGCAGGGCGTCGACGCCGGCGACGCGGGTCTGGTTGAAGGAATTAAGGTAGAGCTTGAACGACTTCGATTCGACGATGTTGGGCGAATCGGCCGGCGCGCTGATGGTCGCGATCGCCACCTGCGGCTTGCCGCGCATGTTCAGCCACGACAATTCGTAGGCGTTCCAGATGTCCAGGCCGAAGAAGGGCATGGTGCCGCTAATGGCCAGTTCATCGCGCTTTTGCTGGCGCGGAATCGGAAACAGCAGCTCCGGCGCGTACTGGGTCTGGTAGGCGGAGGATTTGCCAAGTGGCGACTGGTCGGGGGTATTGGTCATGAGCTCGTCTCGAAGCGCCGGCGCTGCAGGCTGGGCGGCGGCAAAGCGGCGTATCGTACACCTTTCGGGCGCGGCTTGCGCGCCGCGTCCGCTAGCCTGCTGCGCCCGATCGTGCCATTACAAGAACAATTTATAAACCGGATTGGCCGTCTCGTCCCAATACCGATACCCCAGCGACGCCAGAAATTCGCGGAACGCATCCATCTCGCCGCCCGGCACCTGCAAGCCGACGAGAATGCGCCCCACGTCCCCGCCCTGGTTCCGGTAATGGAACAGCGAGATATTCCAGTTCGGCGCCATGCTGTCGAGGAAGCGCATCAGGGCGCCGGGGCGCTCGGGGAATTCGAAGCGGTACAGCAGCTCGTCCTGCGCCAGCGCGCTCTTGCCGCCGACCAGGTGGCGGATATGGAGCTTGGCCAGTTCGTCGTGGGTCAGGTCGAGCGTCGGGAAATCGTGCTGCTCGAAGGTGTGGGCCAGCAAGCTTGATTCGCCGCGGCTGCCGACCTGGATGCCGACAAACACATGCGCCTGGCGCGCGTCGCTGATGCGGTAATTGAACTCGGTGACGTTGCGCGCGCCGACCAGCGAGCAGAAACGTTTAAAACTGCCGCGCTGCTCGGGAATCGTCACCGCGAACACGGCCTCGCGTGCCTCGCCCAGTTCGGCGCGCTCCGCCACGAAGCGCAGGCGGTCGAAGTTCATGTTGGCGCCGCAGGCCACCGCCACCAGGGTCTCGTTCTTCACGGGCTGGCGCGCCATCTGCGAGCGTTCCACATAGGCCTTGGCGCCGGCCACGGCGAGCGCCCCGGCCGGTTCCAGGATGCTGCGCGTGTCCTGGAACACGTCCTGGATCGCGGCGCAAATGGCGTCGGTGTCGACCAGGATGATCTCGTCGACGACCTCTTTCGCGATACGGAAGGTCTCTTCGCCCACCAGGCGCACGGCGGTGCCGTCCGAGAACAGGCCGACGTCCGGCAGCGTGACGCGCTCGCCCGCCTTCAGACTCTTCGCCATCGCGTCCGAGTCGACCGACTGCACGCCGATGATGCGGATGTCCGGCCGCACCGCCTTGACGTAGGAACCGATGCCCGCGATCAGGCCGCCGCCGCCGATGGCGATGAAGATCGCGTGGATCGGGCCGGCATGCTGGCGCAGGATCTCCATGCCGATCGTGCCCTGGCCGGCGATCACGTCCGGATCGTCGAAGGGGTGCACGAAGGTCAGTTTCTGTTCGCGCTCGAGGGTGATCGCGTGGTTGTAGGCGTCGGTGTAGGAGTCGCCGTGCAGCACGACCTCGACCGCATTCCCGCCGCGCGCCTTGACCGCATCGATCTTCAGTTGCGGCGTCGTGGTCGGCATCACGATCAGGGCGCGGCAGCCGAGGCGCGCGGCGGAGAGGGCGACGCCTTGCGCGTGGTTGCCGGCCGAGGCGCAGATCACGCCGCGGTTCAGCGCTTCCGTTGATAGGTGGGCCATCTTGTTGTAGGCGCCGCGCAGCTTGAAGCTGAACACGCTCTGCATGTCTTCGCGCTTGAAATAGATGCGGTTGCCGAAGCGGTGCGAGAGGGTCGGCGCGAGTTCGAGCGGCGTTTCCTGGGCGACGTCGTAGACGCGGGCGGTCAGGATTTTTTTCAGGTAGTCGGTGGTCATGGTCAAGAAAGGAGAATGTGTGGCCAGTGTCCTGGTTCCTGTGACGTGAGACTGTTAACCGTGGCGGGTGACCTGGGCTGCAGTGCGAGACGACGTGCTGGGTTGCAGCCTCATCGTATCGTGTCGGGGCGATGTGTTTTCCTCATTATAATGGACGCCTCCCACTCACCGAAATGACTCGATGATCGAAACCGCTGTCCTCTGGCTGCTCAAGGTCCTCGCCGCTCCCACAGTCGGGCTCACGTCGGTCTTCCTCATCGCGTTCGTCTCCGCCACCCTGGTGCCGCTCGGCTCCGAGCCGGCCGTGTTCGCCGTCGTCAAGGCCAACGAAGCCATGTTCTGGCCCGCGATCATCGTCGCCACCATCGGCAATACCCTCGGCGGCGCGGTCGATTACCTGATCGGCTACCGCGCGAAGATCGCCTTTGCGCGCGAACGCCAGAGCCGCTGGTTCAACTGGCTCGCCAAATACGGTTCGAAAACCATGCTGCTGTCCTGGGTGCCGGGCATCGGCGATCCGCTCTGCACGCTGGCCGGCTGGCTGCACCTGCCTTTCTGGTCAAGCGTGATGTACATGGCGATCGGTAAATTCGGGCGCTACCTGACGATGACGGCGGTGCTGCTCTACGTGCCGGACGACTTCTGGCACAAGCTGGGCGACACCATCACGCGGATCACCGGCTAAGCTTCATCCAATTCGGATGGGGTTGGCTTGAGGCGCATTTTCAGTGCCTCAGTAGGCCTTTTTGCAAACGTAATTTGCATGGGAGGCCTTCCATGCAAATTTTGTTGCTTGATGCGCCTTGCGGAAATTCGCCAGCCCCAGCGTTGTGCGGCGCAATAAGCTAGAATGGTTGTCCTTCGGGCCAGTCCAAACGTCGATCATCCATGAACGCCCCAGTCCATCTCCAGACCCTGCTCGCCGATAACGCTCCGGCGCGGCTGCGCGAAATTCCTTATAACTATACCTCGTTCTCGGACCGCGAAATCGTGATCCGCCTGCTCGGCGAATCCTCCTGGGAGCTGCTCGACCAGTTGCGCGGCGCGCGCCAGACCGGGCGCTCCGCGCGCATGCTGTACGAGGTGCTGGGCGATATCTGGGTGGTGCGGAGAAATCCCTACCTGCAGGACGACATGCTGGACAACCCGAAGCGGCGCCAGAAGCTGATCGACGCCCTGCATCACCGCCTGGCCGAAGTCGACAAGCGCCGCCTGACAATCGACACCAGCGACGGCGGCGACGCGGCGACGGTCGCCGCGCGCAGCAGCGCCGTCGAACAGCTGCTCGCCGCCGCCACCCAGGCGGTCGACGATTTCGGCCGCGAGTTCCGCGAGATGTACGACCTGCGTAAAAAAGCGCGCGCCGTGCTGGGCGCCTATACGGACAAGCGCAATATCCGCTTCGACGGCATGCACCGCATCTCGCACGTGACCGACGCCACCGACTGGCGCGTCGAATATCCCTTCCTGGTGCTGGTGCCCGACAGCGAAGAAGAGATGGCGGGCCTGGTGAAGGGCTGCATCGAACTCGGCCTGACCATCATCCCGCGCGGCGGCGGCACCGGCTACACGGGCGGCGCGATTCCGCTCACCGCCATGTCGGCCGTGATCAACACGGAAAAATTAATCGGACTGGGCGAAGTCGAGATGACGCGCCTGCCGGGCCTGGACCGCGACTACGCGACTATCCACACCGGCGCCGGCGTCGTCACCCAGCGCGTCTCGCAGGCCGCCGAGAAGGCAGGCTTCGTGTTCGCGGTCGACCCGACCTCGGCCCACGCCTCCTGCATCGGCGGCAACATTGCCATGAACGCGGGCGGCAAGAAGGCCGTCCTGTGGGGCACGGCGCTCGACAACCTCGCTTCCTGGCGCATGGTCGACCCGAACGGCGACTGGCTCGAAGTCACGCGCATCGACCACAACCTCTCTAAAATCCACGACGCGCCGACGGCCGTGTTCAAACTCGAATGGACGCATCCGGCCGTGAAGGGCGCCCCCAAGGGCGAGCCTTTCCGCACCGAGACCCTCACCATCGAGGGCAAGAAATTCCGCAAGGAGGGCCTCGGTAAAGACGTCACCGACAAATTCCTCTCCGGCCTGCCGGGCATCCAGAAAGAGGGCACCGACGGCTTGATTACCTCGGGCCGCTGGATCCTGCACAAGATGCCGAAGTTTACGCGCACCGTGGCGCTCGAATTCTTCGGCCAGGCGCGCGATGCGATTCCGTCGATCGTCGAAATCAAGGATTACCTCGACGGCCTGCCGAAGAACGGCAAGCCCGAATTCGAGACACTGCGTCTCGCCGGCCTCGAACACCTCGACGAGCGCTACCTGCGCGCAGTCGGCTACGCCACCAAATCGAAGCGCGGCACGCTGCCTAAGATGGCGCTGTTCGGCGACATCGTCGGCGACGACGAGAACGCCGTGGCGATCGCCGCCTCGGAAGTGGTGCGCATCGCGAACACCCGCGTCGGCGAAGGCTTTGTCGCCGTCAGCCCGGAAGCCCGTAAAAAATTCTGGCTCGACCGCGCCCGCACCGCGGCCATCGCCCGCCACACCAACGCCTTCAAAATCAACGAAGACGTCGTCATCCCCTTGAACCGGATGGGCGAGTACACCGACGGCATCGAGCGCATCAACGTCGAGCTGTCGATCAAGAACAAGCTGCAGCTGGCAAGCGAACTGCGCACTTATCTCGCGGGCGGCCACCTGCCGCTGGAGAAGAGCGACGACGCCGGCAACAGCGACAGCGTCGCGCGCGACGAGATCATGGGCGACCGCCCGGCGCAGGCCGTGGCCCTGGTCGACGCCGTGCAGGCGCGCTGGAGCTATGTGCTGGCGCACCTCGACCAGAAGCTGGCCGCCATCGACCACCAGCTCGACGAACTTGGCCTGGGCAGCTTGTCGGCCGCCTTCGCCCTGCGCATCGGCAGCCAGCCGGATGCGACCCTGTTCGACGTGGTGCAGGACCACACCCTGCGCATCTCGTGGAAGCAGGACCTGCGCGCGCAGCTGCGCCAGGTCTTCAACGGCGCCGCCTACAAATGCATCCTCGACGAGACGACGGCCATCCACAAGCGCGTGCTGCGCTCGCGCGTCTTCGTGGCGCTGCACATGCACGCCGGCGACGGCAACGTGCACACGAATTTGCCGGTGAACTCCGACGATTACGCGATGCTGCAGGACGCCCATCAAGCCGTCGAGCGCATCATGAAGCTGGCGCGTTCGCTGGACGGCGTGATCTCGGGCGAACACGGCATCGGCATCACAAAACTGGAATTCCTGAAGGACGACGAGATCCAGGAATTCCGCGACTACAAGCTGCGCGTCGATCCGGAAGGGCGCTTCAACAAGGGCAAGCTGCTGAACCTGGAGGGCGCCCACGCCGACTTGCGCAACGCCTACACGCCGTCCTTCGGGCTGATGGGCCACGAGTCGCTGATCATGCAGCAGAGCGACATCGGCGAGATTGCCAACAGCATCAAGGACTGCCTGCGCTGCGGTAAGTGCAAACCGGTCTGCACCACCCACGTGCCGCAGGCGAATCTGCTGTATTCGCCGCGCGACAAGATCCTCGCGACGTCCGCCCTGATCGAAGCCTTCCTCTACGAAGAGCAGACCCGGCGCGGCGTCTCGATCCGCCACTGGGAAGAGTTCGAGGACGTCGCCGACCACTGCACCGTGTGCCACAAGTGCCTGACGCCGTGCCCGGTCGACATCGACTTCGGCGACGTCTCGATGAACATGCGTAATTTGCTGCGCAAGATGGACAAGCGCAGCTTCAAGCCGGCCAATCGCGCGGCCATGTTCTTCCTGAACGCGACCGATCCGACCACGATCAACGCCACGCGCAAGGCGATGGTCGGCGTCGGTTTCAAGGCCCAGCGCCTGGGCAACCAGCTGCTGCGCAAGTTCGCTAAAGAGCAGACCGCGGCGCCGCCGCCGACCACGGGTAAAGCGCCGGTGCGCGAGCAGGTGATCCACTTCATCAACAAGAAGATGCCCGGGAACCTGCCGAAGAAGACGGCGCGCGCGCTGCTCGACATCGAGGACGACAAGGTCATCCCGATCATCCGCAATCCGAAGGCGACCAATGCCGACAGCGAAGCGGTGTTCTACTTCCCGGGCTGCGGTTCCGAGCGCCTGTTCTCGCAGGTGGGCCTGGCGACCCAGGCGATGCTGTGGGAAGTGGGCGTGCAGACCGTGCTGCCGCCGGGTTACCTGTGCTGCGGCTACCCGCAACGCGGCGCCGGCCAGTACGACAAGGCCGACAAGATGATGACGGATAACCGCGTGCTGTTCCACCGCATGGCGAACACCCTGAACTACCTCGACATCAAGACGGTGCTGGTGTCGTGCGGCACCTGTTACGACCAGCTGGCGACCTACGAGTTCGACAAGATATTCCCGGGCTGCCGCATCATGGACATCCACGAATACCTGCTCGAGAAGGGCGTCAAACTGGAAGGCGTCGAAGGCACGCGCTACATGTACCACGACCCTTGCCACACGCCGATGAAGCTGCAGGATTCGATCAAGACCGTGAACGAATTGGTGAGCACCTTCGACAACGTCAAAATCGAAAAGAACGACCGCTGCTGCGGCGAGTCGGGCACCTTCGCCGTGACGCGTCCGGACATCGCGACCCAGGTCCGCTACCGCAAGGAGAGCGAGATGGAGAAGGGCGCGGCGAAACTGCGCGAAGACGGCTTCGAGGGCGAGGTCAAGATCCTCACCAGCTGCCCGTCCTGCCTGCAAGGCCTGTCGCGCTACAACAATGACGCGAACACCTCGAGCGACTACATCGTGGTCGAGATCGCGAAGCACCTGTTGGGCGAGAACTGGCTGCCCGATTACGTGGCGCGCGCCAACAACGGCGGGATCGAGCGGGTGCTGGTATGACGATTATTCAAGGCTGCGTGCTGTGCCAGTTCGCCGCGTCGACGGTGCACGCCAACGAGAAGTTCTCGGTCATCTTCGCCGACGAGCCGAATTATCCCGGCTTTTGCCGCGTCATCTGGCGCGACCATGTGCGCGAGATGAGCGACCTGGCCCCTGCCGACCGCCTGCTGCTGAACGAGGCGGTGTACCAGGTCGAGCAGGCGGTGCGCGAGACGATGCTGCCCGATAAAATCAACGTCGCCAGCCTGGGCAACGTCGTGCCGCACCTGCACTGGCACGTGATCCCGCGCTACACTGACGACGCGCACTTCCCGGCGCCCGTCTGGGCGGCCGCCGTGCGCGAGCCGGAAGCCGGTGTGCTCGAAGCCCGCCGCGCCTTGTTGCCGCAACTTGCAGACGCCATCGCGCGCCGCATGAACCCCTGATTAAAGACTAGCCATGCCGATTCCAACCGAACTGACCGTCCACCAGAAGTCCCGCCTGCTCGATATCGCTTTCGACGATGGCAGCGCCTTCTCGATTCCCTTCGAGTTGATGCGCGTGTATTCGCCCTCGGCCGAAGTGAAGGGCCACGGCCCGGGCCAGGAAACCCTGCAAGTGGGTAAACGCGAGGTCGGCATCAAGGGTGTCGAGCCGGTCGGTAACTATGCGGTGAAACCGCTGTTCACCGATGGGCACGAGAGCGGGATTTTTACCTGGGACTATTTGTACAAGCTGGGCAGCGAGCATCAGGCACTATGGCAGGATTATCTCGACCGGCTGCACGCCGCGGGCTTTGAAGGCGATAGCGGGCGCGAGACGGGAACCGTATTACCGGGTGCATTGGTACGCGGCGGTGTTTGCGGTAGCGGGCATAGCCACTAAATTACCTGCCATAAAAAAAGCGCCCCGAAAGGCGCTTTTTTACTGCTCAAACCGCGTTCCCCGAAGGTCACGCAATCCAGTCATTATTGTGGCTGGATGTTGGCAGCCTGTTTGCCCTTCGGGCCAGTGGTGATCTCGAAGCTCACGCGCTGATTCTCCGCCAGCGACTTGAAGCCGGGAGCGTTGATTGCCGAGAAGTGCGCGAACAGGTCTTCACCGCCGCCGTCAGGCGTGATGAAACCAAAACCTTTTGCATCGTTGAACCACTTAACAGTGCCAGTCGTCATTTTTATTCCCCAAAAGTTATTTTAATGTGCCTTGTTTCGGCCTGTCGGTGAAGAAAACGAATGACGCCAGCGACTGTCTTAACAAAGCGAAATTATTATAGGCAGAAATTTGTCTTCGTGAAGCACAATTTAGCGCGGTATTTACTGCGAAGTTGGGACTAAACGACAGCGGCATCGACGCTGCATGGTTTTATCGTTCTCAAGCGAAATGAAGGTTGTCGAGCGCTAAGAGTATCGCGCACCGCTCAATCCTGCGCCGCCGCCTTCGACAGAATCGCCACCAGCCGTTCGATCGCATACGGCTTGGCCAGCACCTGCACATCGGGCACGGCGATCTGCTGGTCGGTGTAACCCGTGGCGAGCACCACCGGCAAGCCGGGGAAGCGCTGGCGCAGGATGCCGGCCAGGTCGATGCCGCTGACCTGGCCCGGCATGACGACATCGGAAAACACGACATCCGGACGGGCCGGGCTGCTGTCGAGCAGGCGCAGCGCCGCTTCGCCGTCTTCCGCGACCAGCACCGCGAAGCCGCTTTCCATCAGGGCGCGCGTCACCGCTTCGCGCACCAGGGCGTCGTCTTCCACGAACAGGACGGTGCCGCTGCCGCGTACAGGCTGGGCCTCGGCGCCGGGCGCGGGCGCGGCCGCTTGCGCCTGGGCGCGCGCCAGGTACATGTCGACCCGGGTGCCGATGCCGGGAATGCTGTCGAGCACCAGGGTGCCGCCCGCCTGCGCCGCGAAGGCATAGGCTTGCGGCAGGCCCAGGCCCGTGCCCTGGCCCGGCGGTTTGGTCGTGAAGAAGGGGTCGAGGGCGCGCGCCATGACCTCGGGCTGCATGCCGCTGCCGCTGTCGACCATGCTCACCAGGACGTAGTCGCCGCGCGCCACGTTGCCGTCGGCGCCGTCGATGCTGACGTTGCGCGCATCCAGGCGCAGCAGGCCGCCGGCCGGCATGGCGTCGCGCGCATTGAGCGCCAGGTTGAGCAGGGCGACGTCGAACTGGAGCGGCTCGACGGTGACCGGCCAGACGTCTTCCTCACAGTGCACCTCGACCGTGACGTCGCTGCGCAAGGATCCCTTCATCAGCTGCACGGCGCTGCGCAGCTGCTCGCAGACGTCGACCGTCGACAGGCGC
>Ga0213836_101468_pt1 | contig 13764 bp, 15 predicted proteins | sample SWPATP03_FD_160578 | JGI IMG/M metagenome (GOLD analysis project Ga0213836, IMG submission 160578) | Coastal seawater microbial communities from Marineland, Florida, United States - SWPA TP0 #3 | ecosystem: Environmental > Aquatic > Marine > Coastal | place: USA: Florida | collected 2016-08-05
ATAATCCGAGTCTTGACTATTCATGCCAGCTTCATCGAGGTAAACCAACCCTTCCGGCTCCATATGTTCAATCTGAGCAATAAACTCCTCTCGCTGTTGCTGATCACGTTCTTGGTAGCCGTAAGTTGTTTTCTGGTGAAGCCAATTTTCTTCAAGGTTCTGGATATGGTGCGAGGAGAGATGTCGTCATCCCAAAGTTGAGCCATTTGAGCGGAGGTTTTGTCGCCATGCTCTTGGGCAAAAGCCTTGAATTTGTGCCAGTCGGTAATTTTGTGGTTATTGCCAGGTGGGCGATTAGGTTTAGGGAGGAAGTCTCCGGTCTGTGCTTTTCTTTGGAGCCAGAGATTGATAGTGTTCCGGCTGAGATGGAAAAATTGACTGGCTTTGGTTTTGGACATACCGTATAGTTCAATTGCATTGATAACTTTTTGTCTAAGGTCGTAACTGTAGGGGGCTGGCATTTTGGGTCTTCTGTAGATATCCTTGCCATTATACGTCCTCACTGTTCTGTCTTGTGCTATACCATAGATGTGGCTAGACAGTTAAATGTTAGGAGAATGCTGCTGGCTATCAACAAAGCCCATAGTAAACTTAATTTAGACGCACTCAAACAAAAGGTAGAACAAACATACGGCGAAACTGTGGCGGGTGTGTTTCCTTTGTCGGAAGATTTACTACAACTGGCTAGTGAAGGGGTGTTTTGTGTGAAATATCCTGAACATCCAGTCAGTAAAGAATTTGCTAAAGTTGCCAATCAAATTATGGAGGGATGAAAATTATGTCTGATTTAGGGGATCTACAATCTCTGACGAGTTCTCTTGCAGCAATGGTCTCGCCATTTCGTAACTATTTAAATGATTTATACGAAAAATATCAGCCACTGAATGAGGGCAAAGTAGCTGATTATATTCCTGAGTTAGCATTGGCAAAACCGGAATGGTTCGGGATTTGCGTAGTGACTAAAGATGAGCAGATTTTTGAGGTGGGAAATTGTGATCAGTTGTTCACAATTCAATCTATTTCTAAACCGTTTGTATTTGGTTTGGCGTTGGCAGATTATGGCCGGGAATATGTCAATAGTAAGGTGAGTGTGGAACCGACTGGGGAAGCCTTTAACGCTATTGTGTTGGATGAGGTGACAAACCGCCCCTATAATCCTATGGTAAATGCTGGAGCGATCGCCACCGCAGATTTAATCAAAGGTCAAAACAGCACCGAACGCCTGAAAAGATTGCTAGAAATGTTCAAAGGCTACACGGGACGAGATCATGATATTAACGTCCCTGTTTTTCTCTCCGAGAAAGCCACGGGAAACCGAAATCGGGCTATGGCTTATTTGATGCTGAACTTTGGTATGGTCAGCGACAAAATTGATGAAACCTTAGACCTGTACTTTCAGCAATGTTCAATTCTGGTCAATGCTAAAGATTTAGCAATGATTTCAGCGACCCTGTCTAATGGGGGTATTAATCCAATCACTAAGCAACGGGCTGTTGATGAACATTATGTGCAGGATATCATTAGTGTGATGCTAACCTGTGGGATGTATGACGCATCAGGAGAATGGGCTTATCGGGTGGGAATACCTGCAAAAAGTGGCGTAGGCGGCGGTATTTTAGCGGTGGTACCAGGAAAGTTGGGAATTGGTATATTTTCGCCGCCTTTGGATGCTAAAGGTAATAGCATTCGAGGTGTGAAGGTGTGTGAAGACCTATCACGGGATTTTGGTTTACATCTGTTTAATGTAGCTAAAAGCGATCGCAATTTAGAAGAGTGGATTGCGGGAGGTGATGATCTACATGACTTTTAAACAGTCTCGACTATTCATAGTTCCAGATATTAGGTAGGCTAACACCCAGGTTAACCTAACTTTATGTCGGACATTTCTGCCACCTAAAACTATTTCGTCAACATCTTAATATCCCTGGCTGCCGTTAAGTCGGGGGTGTGACACTGTAGGGGTAAAAATTTTTACCCCTATGCCAACTGTCTGATTTAAACTTGCTATGAACCTCGATAAAAACTCACCTGTTCGTCGATTTCGTCTCAGAACAACCCTACTGATTCCGTTTCTTTTGCAAATTGTGGCAGGGGTTGGTTTAGTAGGATGGATTGGTTATCGCAGTGGACAACAAGCTGTGAATAATGTAGCTACCCAATTACGGAGTGAACTGACCAATCGAATTACAGAAAAGTTATCGTCTTATACGGAGATTCCCAAAACTATTAATCGTTTGAATGCTAATGATTTTTCCCATGGTGATCTGAATGTGAGTAACACTTTTGGGGAACACAAATTATGGCAGCATATGCAGATTTATCCTAGCTTGAGTTATGTCTATTGTGGTGACGAAGATGGTAGTTTTTTTGGGGTAGGTAGACTCGACCAAGAAGACCGTTCTAATGTAATTATGGTGTATAGCAATTTCTGGACTGACTTTATGCGCCAGGATTTTGCTTTTGATGAACAAGGAAATCGGACTGAGCAAATTGGCACTCTTGAACAACCTTATGATCCACGCCAAAGACCTTGGTATAAAGCAGCACAGGCGGAAAGTAAGGCTGTGTGGAGTGAGATTTATCTTTCTTTTTCTACCCTATTACCTACCATAACAGCAAGTCTCCCGGTTTATAGTCTGACGGATGGTTCTCTGATTGGGGTTTGTGGAACTGACTTTTTTTTACCCCAAGAGGTGAGTGGGTTTTTGCGAAATTTGGAGATTGGTAAAACTGGAACGGCTTTTATTATGGAGCGTTCTGGTAAATTGGTGGCTACTTCTACGGGAGAACCTACATTTAAGGTTGTTGGAAATGATCGTGAACGATTAATGGCGATCGCCAGTGAAAATGGTGCAGTCCGGGCTACGGCTAATTATCTGAGCGATCGCTTTAATGACCTCGGTAATATTCAAACTGTCAAAAAATTCGATTTTCAGTGGTCAGGGGAACGACAATATGTTCAAGTTGTGCCATTTCAAGATGGCAATTTGGATTGGTTGGTAGTTTTAACGATTCCGGAGTCGGATTTTATGAGCGAAATTAATGCGAGTCGTCAAAAGTCTATCGGGTTAAGTTTGGCGGCGTTAATAATGGCGATCGCTGTGGGAATTTTGACCTCTCGCTGGGTCACTCGACCGATTTTGCGCGTTTCCCATGCGGCTGATGAATTAGCCCAAGGTGAACTAGATCAACAGGTAAAACCTAGCCCAATTATTGAAATCGACCGCTTGGCGAGGTCTTTTAATAGTATGGCACAACAACTGAAACAATCATTTTCTGCCCTCCGCCAAAGTGAAGCGACTAATCGGGCTATTGTTAATACTATTCCAGATTTAATGATTCGGGCTAAGGGGGATGGTAGTTATCTTGATGTGGTGGGTAGCGATCGTTTGGAGCCAGCAGATAGTAGTGGCGAAGAATTGTTAACCGGTCAGCCATTTCCGAAGGGAATCAGCGTGCAGGAATATTTACCGGATAATTACGAACAATTAATGCACTATATTCAACAAGCATTAATAACTGGGAAGTTACAAGTTTATGAGCATCAAATTATCCGGGATAATAAGTCTGTAGATGAAGAGGTGCGAATTATGGTTTTGGCAGAAGATGAAGTTTTAATTATGGTGCGAGATATCACCGACCGTAAACAGGCAGAAGAAGCCTTGCGTATTGCTGAGGAAAACTACCGCAGCATTTTTGAAAATGCTTTGGAAGGGATTTTTCAATCGTCCCCTAAAGGCAAATTTATTAATGCTAATCCGGCTTTAGCCAGAATTTATGGCTATGATTCTCCTGAAGAACTGATGGCAAGTATTACGAACATTAGTGAGCAGCTTTATGTAGACCCAGAAAAAAGAACGGAATTCAGATATTTGTTGTCTCAACAAAATTCCGTCAAAAATTTTGAATATCGTTGTTATTGCAAGGATCGTAGTATTATCTGGATTCAAATTGATGCCCGTGTCGTGAATGATAACAATGGCAATGTGTTGTATTACGAAGGAATTGTTCAAGATATTACTGAACGGAAGCGCAAGGAGGAGGAACTAAAACGACAATTGGAAGAGTTGCAAATTGAAATTGATCATAAAAAACGTCAGCAAGAAGTGGCTAATTTAACTGAGAGTAGTTATTTCCAGGAGGTACAGCAAGAAATATCTAACGTGAACCTTGATGATTTCTGGAGTTAAGAAAAACTGGATAATTGATAATGTAGGGGCGGGTTGTGCTGTGAATCCTCATTCCCAAGGGGAAGATAAATAAACCCGCCCTCACCCACGATTATCAATTGTCGATGTAGGGGCGGGTTGTGCTGTGAATGGTGATTCCCATGTCGATGTAGGGGCGGGTTGTGCTGTGAATCCTCATTCCCAAGGGGAAGATAAATAAACCCGCCCTCACCCACGATTATCAATTGTCGATGTAGGGGCGGGTTCTGCTGTGAATCCTCATTCCCAAGGGGAAGATAAATAAACCCGCCCTCACCCACGATTATCAATTGTCGATGTAGGGGCGGGTTGTGCTGTGAATAGTGATTCCCGTGTCGATGTAGGGGCGGGTTCTGCTGTGAATCCTCATTCCCAAGGGGAAGATAAATAAACCCGCCCTCACTCACCCACGATTATCAATTGTCGATGTAGGGGCGGGTTGTGCTGTGAATCCTCATTCCCAAGGGGAAGATAAATAAACCCGCCCTCACCCACGATTATCAATTGTCGATGTAGGGGCGGGTTGTGCTGTGAATAGTGATTCCCATGTCGATGTAGGGGCGGGTTCTGCTGTGAATCCTCATTCCCAAGGGGAAGATAAATAAACCCGCCCTCACCCACGATTATCAATTGTCGATGTAGGGGCGGGTTGTGCTGTGAATGGTGATTCCCATGTCGATGTAGGGGCCGGTTGTGCTGTGAATCCTCATTCCCAAGGGGAAGATAAATAAACCCGCCCTCATAGGTTGTGCTGTGAATGGTGATTCCCATGTCGATGTAGGGGCGGGTTCTGCTGTGAATCCTCATTCCCAAGGGGAAGATAAATAAACCCGCCCTCATAGGTTGTGCTGTGAATGGTGATTCCCATGTCGATGTAGGGGCCGGTTGTGCTGTGAATCCTCATTCCCAAGGGGAAGATAAATAAACCCGCCCTCATAGGTTGTGCTGTGAATGGTGATTCCCGTGCCGATGTAGGGGCGGGTTGTGCTGTGAATGGTGATTCCCAAGGGGAAGATAAATAAACCCGCCCTCTGGGGAGAGGGGGAGAGGGGGAGAGGGTCAAGATTTGGCTTGTATATAGGCGATCGCCTCTCGCCAGACCAAAATCGGTTCCCCCTGTGGGGGTTGTAAACAGATACAGTTAGGATCTTGCCACAGCATTTGGCCCTCTAACATATCTTCGGTGAGTAATTGAATCTTAACAGTGGGTTTATCCTTGATGTAGGTTTGTAACTTGCGGACGCTGGGTAAATCGGTATTGAACTCGGGCATAATCGATTAGTTATTATTAATGCAGGAGATTGAGATATCAGTGATGGCAATTGAGTTTACAAAGTATCACGGTTTGGGTAATGATTTTATTCTGATTGATAACCGTCATCAGTCGGAGCCAATTTGTACACAGAAACAAGCTGTGCAAATGTGCGATCGCCATTTTGGTATTGGTGCTGATGGGGTAATATTCGCCCTTCCCGGTGACGGGGCTAGTGACTACACCATGAGAATATTTAACTCTGATGGGTCCGAACCGGAAATGTGCGGGAATGGAATTCGCTGTCTGGCTAAGTTTATCGCTGAGTTAGAAGGGAAAACTGGGACGGCGATCGCTTATAAAATTAATACCGCCGCCGGGGTGATCTGTCCCCAACTTTTAACCGATGGTCAGGTTAAAGTAGATATGGGATTACCACGGCTACTGGCGGCGGAAATTCCCACCACCCTATCTGAAAATAGCCTCAAGGTTATCGATGTTCCCCTACAGGTAGCAGGACAGCCCTGGTCTGTTACCTGCGTGAGTATGGGAAACCCCCACTGCATCACTTTTGTAGATGATGTGGCTAGTGTTCCATTAACGGAAATTGGTCCGTTGTTTGAACATCATCCGGCTTTTCCTGAACGAACCAATACAGAATTTATTGAAGTAGTGCGACCGGATTATGTCAAAATGCGAGTTTGGGAAAGGGGTGCTGGGATAACTTTAGCCTGTGGAACTGGGGCTTGTGCTTCTGTGGTGGCGGGAGTATTAACCCAAAGATGCGATCGCCAAGTAACTGTAGAACTTCCAGGGGGTTGTCTACAGATTGAATGGTCAGCTACAGACCAACGGTTATATATGACTGGACCAGCCCAAAGAGTTTTTCAGGGTCAGTTAACTTTCCCAATAATGAACAATAATTAGGTAAATCAAGGAAATTGCTATGGGTGGAGGCATTTATCTCATTCAAGATGATGATCAGCTTGTGGAAATGATGGAACAAGACTATGATTCTGAGGATCAACTTCAGGACTTGCTAGAATCTTATCCGAATTTGCTGGCTGGGGATGAGATTGATCGCGCCACCCCTAGACGGTGGCTATTGATTTCCAGGGATGCTATGGTTCCCCCGGAGGAAGAAAGCGGCGGTCGCTGGTCTTTGGATCATTTGTTTATTGACCAGGATGCTATCCCTACCTTAGTGGATATTCGCCGTATCCGTAATACGGAAATGCGCCAAAAGGCGATCGGGCTAATGTTGGATTATGCGGCCCATGTTAGCTTTTACTGGCCTATTGAATCGACTATTGCTCAATTTGAGGCTAACTGTCGCGAACAAGGTCGCGATCCAGAACAGGTTTTTGAGGAGTTTCTGGGACCTGATGCTAAGGAAGAGCGTTTTTGGCAAAAAGTGAAAACTAATGTACAGGCTGGTAAAATTCGCCTGGTTTTTGTGGCTGATGAAATCTCCCCCTCTTTGCGTCGGGTGGTTGAGTTTCTCAATAAGCAAACTGACCCTGGGGAAGTCTGGGCGGTGGAAATTAAGCAATATGTCAGTCAGGAAGGTTTAAGGACTTTAGTACCTCGGGTAATTGGTCAAACGGCGGAAGCGCAACAGAAAAAATCTAGCGCTACTGGGGAACGCAGACGCTGGGATGAGATGTCTTTTTTTGAGGAATTAAATATCCGCCGGGGAACTGATGAAGCACAACTAGCCCAGAAAATTCACGCTTGGGCGAAACAACAACAGCCGAAAATTGATATTCAATGGGGAACCGGGGATATCTATGGCGGGTTTACGGCTTGGCTTCATCAAAAGGGTAAAAAAACTCACAAGTTATTTAGTGTGGATATTTCCGGGCGTTTGGAAATTTCCTCTAATAAATATGCCTCTCAACCTCCTTTTGATTGTCAGGACAAATGGCTGGAACTTCGCAATAAGTTTAGTTCTATTGGTTTATCTCTCCCGGTAGAACCGAGTGAGTATCGATCGCTAACTTTGCGTCTGTCTACTCTCCAGGATGAAACAGCCCTACAACAGGTTATGGAAACTTTTGATTGGGTGATTAAGGAAATTAAGAAAGCCTGATATTTGTCTGATGATGACTAAAAAAGCCCGTCAGAAACTAACGGGCAATTAGCGGGCAATTAGCGGGCAACTACAGCCTAGTATGCCCATGAAAGCAAGTTATACCTTGAGGCGGAAATGATGCCCTTCACGGGTCAATTAGCCGCCAATTAGACGGCAATCACAGGGAAAAAGCATCTATTACTATGGTCTACATATCCAATTGTGGATATCTTCTGTTCTCCCGGTTTTGATTTCTTCGAGTTTCTGGAAAACTTGATTGGCTACTTTGCGATCGCTTACGGGAGGTAAAATCATGTCTTCTCCCTGATATCCAATGGTGGAAATATGGGCGATAGTTGCTGCTGTTCCCATACCAAAGGCTTCCGTGAGAGTTCCTTGATGGTAGGCTTGGACTATCTCATCAATAGCGATCGCCCTTTCCTCTACCGGCATTCCCCAATCACGACATAAAGTTAACACACTATCCCGCGTAATTCCCGCTAAAATAGTTCCGGTTAATTTCGGGGTGACAACTACTCCATCAATCACAAATGCTAAGTTCATCGTGCCACATTCTTCGATATATTGGCGATGAATGCCATCAAGCCAAATCACATTATCATAGCCTTTCTCTTTAGCTTCTCGGTCTGCGAGAAGGCTGGCGGCGTAGTTTCCGGCTACTTTCGCGGCACCGGTTCCCCCTTCAAAAGCTCTCACATATTTTTCCGTGACAATCAATTTAACAGGATGGGAATAATAAGCACCTACCGGACAGGTGATAATGATAAATTTATAGGAATCCGAGGGTTTTAATCCTACCGATTCATCAACAGCAAAGTAAATCGGTCTAATATATAAAACGCTGCCATTTTTATTAGGAATCCAATCAGCATCTAACTTAATTAACTCTTTCAATCCATCAATAAAAATGGATTCGGGAATAGCTGGCATACATAACCTTTCGGCGGATTGATTAATCCGTTTATGGTTGGCATCCGGTCGGAATAATAATGGCTCACCATTGGGGTTTTTATAGGCTTTCATCCCTTCAAAGATAGCCTGTCCGTAGTGGAGAGCAGACGTGGCGGGGGATAGGTCTATGGGACCGTAAGGGATGATTTGAACATCCTGCCAATTTCCCTGGCTATAGTTAGCCACTAACATATGATCGCTGAAGATTTTGCCGAAGGGTATGGGTTCGGTTTCTAGTTCTTTAATACGGGATTTTTTGGTAGTCTCAATTCGTAGGGGCAGATGCGGATTGTTCATGATAATTTTAAGTAGGTGGCAAATGATTAAAATGATGGATTTTATGGGGGAACAGTAGATAGACGCTAGTTAGTAATTATCTGATTAACTAGGCTGTCTAACTGTTCCCAGTTCCCGAAAATCTGGTAATTTATCGCCTCAATTAACAATTCTCTAGGCTAATTTAACTTGCCTTTGCCAAAGAATTTAGGAGGTTCGGAAAGTGTGTATACTTGAGTCTCAGCGGCGATCGCCTCTCGTAGATGTCGGGGAAGTTGAAATAGTCCTAACAGGGTAGTACCGTCAAACATCCGCATACCGCCTACAGTATGCTGTTGGAGGATTTCATCTGTTTTCTCCGGTTGAGGATAGGGATCAATGGGGTGTTGCGAGGCGATCGCAAATCCCCACGGGGCTCCATAGGTGGGAATAAAGCTAGTATAGGATTGAACATGGGGAAACACAGCGTTAACTGTATTAACAATCCGAACGTGAAGGTTCAAATTTCCGGGAGCCACCGGGCCCGCTTGAATCACAAATATCCCATCATCAGCCAGGACGCGCCGGATATTCTCAAAATACTCCTTAGTAAACAGTTTAAATGAGGGTCCCTCCTCAATGGGGTCTGAGAGATCAGAAATAATCACATCCCATTTTTGGTCGGTGGTATCGAGAAACTCCAACGCATCCCCAACCACTAATTCAGTCCGGGGGTCTTCAAAAGCATTCTGGTGCATTTCTGGCAGATATTGGCGGCACGCCTCCACTACATCCCCATCAATATCAACCATTACCACCCGATCAACAGTTTTCCAGCGCAACACTTCCCGGATAGTTGCTCCCTCGCCGCCACCTAAGACTAGGACTTTCTCTGGTTTACCTTGAATGACCATCCCCGGATGGACTAGGGGTTCATGATACAGAAACTCATCCCCGGTGCAAGACTGCCATTTACCGTCCAGGACTAGGGCTTTACCATAAGCCCCAGTTTCAACAATGTACATCTCCTGATAGGGGGTTTTTTGATGGGCTAGAACATCGATAACCCCGTGAGCATAAATATCCCAAGGTGTGATGTACTCTGTCATCCAAAAATCAGCCTGAACTTCACTGCCAGCCATAAAGTATCCTCCCGGGTATGATTTGACCAAAAGGGATTATATCCCAAATCCGCATAGCGATCGCTTTCATGTCAGACCCCTAATCAACCACTAACCAAACACAAGCTAGATATATGTTCGTGTTTTCGGTGGCAATATTTCTGATCTCCTCTGGCCTGGGTTAACTTATCAGAAGCATGGGTCTAAAACCCCGTCACTTGGGCAGGCTCAGTGCATCGCACTTCGATTATACTCAGTGCATAGCCTTCTAGGACGGCTTTTCTTGTTCCCTAGTGTACTGCTTGAGAACCTCTATGGGCGCACCTCCAACGGAGCTAACAAAATAGCTTGGACTCCAGAGCGCATCTTGGCCTATGGTTTAGGGTAGCCAGCTTGACCATATCGACTATAGATAGGGTTTTCTGAATAACTTAGGGAGTCGGGAATCCGGGGATTTTCGGGAGTCTGGAGCCGATAATAATTATCAATTATCAATTGTTTGGTTGTGTTCGGGTAGTGTGGAATGATGCTCTAGCTTTCAGTAAGTCCAATAAGTACCCTGGATACAACCAGCTTTCGGCAACGTTGACCCAAACCAAAAAGACTGAGGCTAGAGAATGGCTGGCTAGTGTTTCGTCTGTGCCATTACAGCAATCTCTTAAACAGTTAGATGCTGCCTACAAAAACTATTTTAATTCCCTTAGCGGAAAGCGAAAAGGTAAAAAGGTAGGGCTACCTCGATTTAAGAAAAAAGCAAATAAGCAGTCTGCGACTTTCACAAAAACTGCATTTTCCATCAAAAAAGGAGAGGTGTTTTTAGCCAAGATTGGTAATATAAAACCCATATGGTTGAGGGAATTGCCGTCCGCACCCAGTTCGGTTACAGTCATCAAAGATGGTGCTAACCGCTATTTCTTGAGCTTTGTTGTAGAAGTTGAACCGATTCAGGTCGAGGCAAAAAATCAAAGCATCGGGATTGATTTAGGGATTAAAACTTTTGCGGTCATGAGTAATGGTGAGAAGGCTTTTAGCCATTATTACTCGAAGACAGAGCGCCAAATTCGCAAGCTCCAGAAAAAACTAGCCCGTCAGCAGAAAGACTCAAAACGGAGAAATAGGACTCGAATTCAAATTGCTAAACTGCATCATCAAATTGCAGATGCCCGCCAAGATTTCTTACACAAATTGTCTACTAAGCTGGTTCGTGAAAACCAAACGATTGCCTTAGAAGACCTGAATATGTCAGGCTTGGTCAAAAATCGCTGTCTAGCCAGGGCTATTAGTTGGCAAGGTTGGCGAGAGTTTAGAACGCTCTGTGAGTCAAAATCTGAGAAGTTTGGTAGAGAGTTTCACGTCATCAGCCCATGGGAACCGACCAGCCAGATTTGCTCTGAATGCGGCTACAAATGGGGTAAGCTCGATCTAAAAATTCGGTCGGTTCGATGCCTAAATTGTGGCACTGAACACGACCGAGATGAAAATGCAGCCAAGAATATAGAACAAAGTCGCCACAGGGCATTGGGAGACTCTAAACGGACGCTGAGACAGAAATAAGACTACCTTGGTAGCGTCAGTCAGTGAAGCGTCAAGAATCACCGTGACTTCAGCGGGCGTGAGTATGTCAAGATTGATTTTCAGGAAAGTCTGGGATTATCCATTGAGGTGGTGCTGTGCGTTTTTTGCGGACAGCTTCTTCTGCTATATCTAGCATTTGATCTAAAGATGTATTTTCAATAAAACTCGATACAGAAGTCACATATTCCCGGTGGGGGCATTTATCACCCAGAATACAACCATTTTTACAGGCTTCTGCACAATTGATGGTAGTTTCCACAATAGTTTCCTCTCTCTCAAATTCGACAACCTGCCAAAAATTGTAGTATAGCAGTCAGATTGTCGGCTACTCATACAGGACATCAGACCATGAATCGTTTAATATACCAATTGAAATCTTTACCCTGGCGGTGGCTGCTTCAAAGCGCCGGGGTCACAGTGGCTATAGTGGCGGCGGTTGAGTTGCTGTTGACTCTGGGTTTAACACATTCGGCTAGTCTCTCTCAGGCGATCGCCTTCTTGTATTCTCCACCCTTGGGCATAATTATGTTTATCGTGTCGGCGATCGGTATCGGCGCTTTGGCTGTTTATCTCTTGGAACTGTGGGACCAACAGATCATCCTTAATTCTGGCACTCTCTGGGCTTTGCTTGCCTGTCTACTCCTGGGCTTATGGATTAAATCCTTACTTCCCATACCTGGCATCGTGATCACTTTATCACGATTTTCCTTTCTTGGGGTTCTCGTCGGCGTTTTCTGGAAAGGAAGACCTTACTTTCGTTAACCCCAAACCATCACCCCAAACCATTGACGTTTAGCATTTAATACTTTACTATCTAGTTAAGTATTCACATAATATCTAAATGCAACGGCTAAAGGAGAATCAATGCTATTTCGTCAGCTATTCGACCCGGAAACCAGCACTTATACCTATCTAATTGCCGATACTGTCACCAAGGAAGCAGCATTAGTGGATCCGGTTCTTGAACAAGTTGATCGCGATCTGAAATTGCTGGAAGAATTGGAATTAAACTTACGCTATTGTTTAGAAACCCATATTCACGCTGACCATATTACCGGGACGGGGAAACTACGCCAGCTTACCGAATGTCTGGGAATTGTGCCCCAAAAGGCTAATGCAGCCTGTGCCGATCGCTATATTGGTGATGGAGAAGTCTTAGAATTAGGGGAGATTAAAATTGAGGCGATCGCTACTCCCGGACACACTGACAGCCATATCACCTATTGGGTAAATGGCGATCGTATTTTAACCGGAGATTCCCTATTAATCCGAGGTTGTGGACGTACTGATTTCCAAAGTGGCGACCCCGGACAACTTTATGATTGCATTGTTCAAAAACTCTTTACACTTCCCGAAAATACTCTAGTTTATCCTGGTCATGACTATCGAGGTCATACAGTTTCCACTATTAAAGAAGAAAAACTTTACAACCCCCGTTTAGCCGGAAACAGCCGCGAGAGTTTTATTGAACTCATGAATAGTCTCAATCTTCCCGACCCTAAAAAAATTATGGCGGCGGTTCCTGCTAATGAACGCTGCGGAAAAGTTCCCAGTCTTTCCTAAGTCTTTAACTAAAATATGACCGGGTGGGTTTATCCATCTTTCGGGTGATACATCAAAGCTGACTGGTAAGAAAGAAAGGGCGGGTTTATCTATCTTTCTGGTGATACACCAAAGCTGACTGGTAAGAAAGAAAGGGCGGGTTTATCTATCTTTCTGGTGATACACCAAAGCTGACTGGTAAGAAAGGGCGGGTTTATCTATCTTTCTGGTGATACACCAAAGCTGACTGGTCAGACAGAAAGGGTGGGTTTATCTATCTTTCGGGTGATACATCAAAGCTGACTGGTAAGAAAGAAAGGGCGGGTTTATCTATGTTTCTGGTGATACACCAAAGCTGACTGGTAAGAAAGGGCGGGTTTATCTATGTTTCTGGTGATACACCAAAGCTGACTGGTAAGAAAGGGCGGGTTTATCTATCTTTCTGGTGATACATCAAAACTGACTGGTCAGACAGAAAGGGTGGGTTTATCTATCTTTCTGGTGATACATCAAAACTGACTGGTAAGAAAGGGCGGGTTTATCTATCTTTCTGGTGATACATCAAAACTGACTGGTAAGAAAGGGCGGGTTTATCTATCTTTCTGGTGATACATCAAAACTGACTGGTAAGAAAGGGCGGGTTTATCTATCTTTCTGGTGATACATCAAAACTGACTGGTAAGAAAGGGCGGGTTTATCTATCTTTCTGGTGATACATCAAAACTGACTGGTAAGAAAGGGCGGGTTTATCTATCTTTCTGGTGA
>Ga0213836_101469_pt1 | contig 13756 bp, 10 predicted proteins | sample SWPATP03_FD_160578 | JGI IMG/M metagenome (GOLD analysis project Ga0213836, IMG submission 160578) | Coastal seawater microbial communities from Marineland, Florida, United States - SWPA TP0 #3 | ecosystem: Environmental > Aquatic > Marine > Coastal | place: USA: Florida | collected 2016-08-05
CCGGGATCGGGTCACCACCGATACCGACGCAAGTCGACTGACCGAAACCGGCGTCAGTGGTCTGCTTCACAGCTTCGTAAGTCAGGGTGCCGGAACGCGACACGATACCGACTTTACCCGGCAAGTGAATGTGACCTGGCATGATGCCGATCTTGCACTCGCCCGGCGTGATGACGCCTGGGCAGTTAGGGCCGATCAGGGTAACACCCAGCTCGTCGCACTTGACCTTAGCATCCAGCATGTCCAGGGTAGGAATGCCTTCGGTGATGCAGACGATCAGCTTGATGCCGGCGAATGCAGCTTCCAGGATCGAGTCTTTGCAGAAAGGAGCCGGAACGTAGATAACCGAAGCGTCAGCGCCGGTTGCCTTCACAGCTTCGGCAACGGTGTTGAACACAGGCAGGTTCAGGTGAGTGGTGCCGCCTTTGCCTGGAGTCACGCCGCCAACCATTTTGGTGCCGTAGGCAATGGCTTGTTCGGAGTGGAAAGTACCTTGCGAGCCGGTGAAGCCCTGGCAGATAACTTTGGTGTCTTTATTGATCAGGACGCTCATTATTTGCCCTCCGCAGCTTTGACGACTTGTTGAGCAGCGTCGGTCAGGCTGGTAGCTGCGATGATGTTCAAGCCGCTTTTTGCCAGTACTTCTGCGCCCAGCTCAGCGTTGTTGCCTTCAAGGCGAACAACCACCGGGATTTTCACGCCGACTTCTTTCACGGCGCCGATGATGCCTTCGGCAATCATGTCGCAACGAACGATACCGCCGAAGATGTTGACCAGTACTGCAGCGACGTTGGTGTCGGACAGGATGATCTTGAACGCTTCGGTCACGCGCTCTTTGGTAGCGCCACCACCTACGTCGAGGAAGTTGGCTGGCTTGCCGCCGTGCAGGTTGACGATGTCCATGGTACCCATGGCCAGGCCAGCACCGTTGACCATGCAGCCGATGTTGCCTTCCAGTGCCACGTAGTTCAGTTCGAACTTGGCAGCGTGGGCTTCACGTGGGTCATCTTGCGATGGGTCGTGGAAAGCCTTCAGCTTTGGCTGACGGTACATGGCGTTGGCGTCGATGTTGATCTTGGCGTCCAGGCAGTGCAGATCGCCGTCAGCCTTGATGACCAGCGGGTTCACTTCCAGCAGAGCCAGGTCGTGGTCCTGGAACAGTTTGGCCAGACCGGTGAAGATCTTGGCGAACTGAGCAACCTGCTTGCCTTCCAGACCCAGCTGGAATGCCAGATCGCGACCCTGGAATGGCTGAGCGCCAACCAGTGGGTCGATGGTTGCTTTGAGAATCTTCTCAGGCGTGTCGTGAGCGATTTTCTCGATGTCCACGCCACCTTCGGTGGAAGCCATGAACACGATACGACGGCTCGAACGATCGACTACAGCGCCCAGGTACAGCTCTTTGGCGATGTCAGTGCAGGATTCAACCAGGATCTTGGTGACTGGCTGACCGTTGGCATCAGTCTGGTAAGTGACCAGACGCTTGCCCAACCACTGTTGAGCGAACGCAGCTGCGTCTTCTTTGCTCTTGACCAGCTTGACGCCGCCAGCCTTACCGCGACCACCTGCGTGAACCTGGGCTTTGACGACCCACTCAGTTCCGCCGATCTTGTCGCACGCTTCTGCTGCTGCTTCCGGGGTGTCTACTGCAAAGCCTTTGGATACTGGCAGGCCATATTCAGCAAACAGCTGCTTACCCTGATACTCGTGAAGATTCATGCTTATTACCGTCTTCGTTAGGTACTGCGCTTCGGTGCTGCTCGTCTATGCGTGCCGCACCACCTGTGACCGCTTCCCCCGGAAGGTTCCGAATGGCCACTGACGTGGCCTTTCGAAATCCGCCGGGAGTTCGAGTCCAACGGACCTTCCGCGGCAGTCCTTGCGAACAAGGCCTGCGACGGGCGGTCCGTTGTGGTTTTTCTTAGCGTTTTTTCTTGTTCTGGATGTGGATGGCGCCGCCATTCACAGCCAGAGCCGCTTCGTGCAGGGCTTCGGACAGCGTCGGGTGCGAGAAGACCATCATGCCGATGTCTTCAGCGCTGGTACCGAATTCCATACCGATAGCGCCCTGCTGAACCAGTTCTGCAGCGCCTGGACCGATAACGTGTACACCCAGTACACGGTCAGTCTTGGCGTCAGCGATTACCTTGACGAAACCACCGGTGTCGTTCGCCGCCATTGCACGGCCACTGGCCGCGAACGGGAACTGACCGACGTTAACTTCAACGCCTTCGGCCTTCAAGGTCTGCTCGGTCTTACCGACCCACGCGATTTCCGGGTGGGTGTAGATAACCGACGGGATCAGGTCGTAGTTCATCTGGGTCTTGTGACCCTTGATGCGCTCAACCACCATGATGCCCTCTTCCGAGGCTTTGTGTGCCAGCATCAGACCACGGACCACGTCACCGATCGCATAGACACCAGGAACGCTGGTCTCGCACTGATCGTTGACGAAGATGAAGCCGCGCTCGTCGATATCGACGCCGCTGTCCGAAGCCAGCAGGTCGGTGGTCACAGGGCGACGGCCGACAGCGACGATCAGGCGGTCGAACGTGATGTTCTGCTCGCCGTCCTTGTCGGTGTAGTTGACAACGACTTCGTTGCCGTTGACTTTCGAGCCGGTCACGCGAGCACCCAGCTTGATGTCCAGACCCTGCTTGGTGAAGGTCTTCTGAGCTTCCTTGGCAACGGCTTCGTCAGCGGCTGGCAGGAACTTCTCCAGTGCTTCCAGAACGGTGACCTTGGAACCCAGACGGGACCAGACCGAACCCAGCTCCAGACCGATGACGCCAGCGCCGATCACGCCCAGACGCTCAGGCACAGCCGGGAATTCCAGGGCGCCGGTGGAGTCGACGATGACGTTCTGATCGACCGGAGCCGGTGGAATGTCGATCGGACGCGAGCCGGACGCCAGGATGATGTTGTCGGCTTCGATGACTTCGGTGGTGCCGTCAGGCTTGGTCAGCTCGACTTTCTTGCCGGCCAGCAGTTTGCCGTGGCCTTGCAGGGAAGTGACGCCGTTGGCCTTGAACAGGCTGGCAACGCCGCCGGTCAGGCCTTTGACGATCTGCGACTTGCGACCGACCATGGCCGGTACGTCCATTTTCACGTCGCCCGAGATCGAGATGCCGTGAACGTTGAACTGGTTTTTTGCTTCATAGAACTTCCAGGAGCTGTCCAGCAGCGCCTTGGACGGGATGCAGCCTACGTTCAGGCAGGTACCGCCGAGAGCCAGCTTGCCCTCTTTATCCTGATACTTCTCGATGCAGGCAGTCTTGAGACCAAGTTGCGCAGCCTTGATGGCGGCAACGTAACCGCCAGGGCCTGCGCCAATCACTACCACGTCGAATTTCTGGGACATAACAAAGTTCCTTTAGCTACGAGCTTGAAGCTGCAAGTGCAAAGCCGGGCTGCGATGATCTGCCGTCCGGCCTGCTACCTGTTCATGGGGGCGAAACTGTACGCCACAAGCTGCACGCCGTCTGCTTCTCCTTGAAGCTTGCGGTTTGCCGCTTGCAGCTGCTTCTTAGATGTCCAGCAACAGACGAGCCGGGTCTTCCAGCAGGTTCTTGATGGTCACCAGGAAGGTCACAGCTTCTTTACCGTCGATCAAGCGGTGATCGTAGGACAGCGCCAGGTACATCATCGGACGGATGACAACCTGACCATTGATCGCCATAGGGCGCTGCAGGATGTTGTGCATGCCCAGGATGGCCGCTTGTGGCGGGTTGACGATCGGGGTCGACATCATCGAGCCGAAAGTACCACCGTTGGTGATGGTGAAGGTACCGCCAGTCATCTCGTCGATGGACAGTTTGCCGTCACGGGCTTTCTTGCCGAAGTTGGCGATGCCGCCTTCGATTTCAGCCAGGCTCATGTGCTCGGCGTTACGCAGAACCGGAACCACCAGGCCACGGTCGCTGGAAACCGCAACACCGACGTCGGCGTAGCCGTGGTACACGATGTCGGTACCGTCGATCGACGCGTTGACAGCCGGGAAGCGTTTGAGCGCTTCGGTGGCAGCCTTGACGAAGAACGACATGAAGCCCAGGCGTACGCCGTTGTGGGACTTCTCGAACAGATCCTTGTACTTGGAACGCAGAGCCATGACTTCGGTCATGTCGACTTCGTTGAAGGTGGTCAGCATCGCCATGTTCGACTGGGCTTCGACCAGACGCTTGGCAACGGTGGCACGCACGCGGGTCATCGGTACGCGCTTCTCGGTGCGGTCGCCGGCAGCGAACACAGGAGCAGCGGCAGCCGGCGCAGCAGCAGGCTTGGCAGCAGCGGCCGGTGCGGATTTCTTCGCTTCGATGGCAGCAACGACGTCTTCCTTGGTGACGCGACCGTCTTTGCCGGTGCCCTTGATGCTGGACAGCGCGATGCCGTTTTCTTCAGCCAGTTTGCGAGCAGCCGGAGCGCCGATGGCGTCCTCGTCGGCAGCAGCCGGAGCGGCGGCTGGCGCGGCAGCAGGTGCAGGTGCAGCGGCCGGAGCAGCAGCGGCAGCCGGAGCGGCCGATGCAGTGGCGCCTGCGTCCAGGGTTGCGATCAGTTCGTTGGACAGGACGGTGTCGCCCTCGCCCTTCACGATGGAAGCCAGCACGCCGTCTGCTTCGGCCAGCACCTCGAGCACGACTTTGTCGGTTTCGATGTCGACCAGCAGCTCGTCACGTTTTACCGCTTCGCCCGGCTGTTTGTGCCATTTGGAAATGGTGCCGTCGGCAACGGATTCCGGGAAAGAGGGGGCTTTGATCTCAATAGCCATTGTCTGTAATTCCTTAATTCGGTTTCTAGTGCGCGAAGGCGTTAAACAGTGAACGCGTCTTGCAGCAGTTTTTCCTGCTGTTCGGCGTGCATCGAAGCGTAGCCACAGGCAGGCGCGGCAGAAGCATCACGACCGGCGTACTCGAGCACGAGGTTGCGGTTGTGATTGCCGATGCTGCGGCGCAAGTGATGCTGGCTGCTGTACCAGGCGCCCTGGTTCATCGGTTCTTCCTGACACCAGACCACGTTGGTCAGGTTGGTGTAAGGCGCGATGGCCTCCATCAGGTCGTCTTCCGGGAACGGGTAGAGCTGCTCGATACGCACGATGGCGATATCTTCGCGGCCTTCGGCACGGCGCTTTTCCAGCAGGTCGTAGTAGACCTTGCCACTGCACAGGACCAGACGGTTCACCTTGGCAGGATCCAGGGTGTCGATTTCCGGGATGACAGTCTGGAACGAGCCTTCGGCCAGATCCTCGAGGGTCGAAATGGCCAGCTTGTGGCGCAGCAGCGACTTGGGCGTCAGCACGACCAGCGGTTTGCGCAGCGGACGAATCACCTGACGGCGCAACAGATGGTAGATCTGGGCCGGGGTGGTCGGCATGCACACCTGAATGTTGTGCTCGGCGCACAGCTGCAGGTAACGCTCCAGACGTGCCGAGGAGTGCTCCGGCCCCTGACCTTCGTAGCCGTGAGGCAACAGCATGGTCAGACCGCACAGACGGCCCCACTTGTGCTCGCCGCTGGTGATGAACTGGTCGATCACGACCTGTGCACCGTTGGCGAAGTCACCGAACTGGGCTTCCCAGATCACCAGCGCGTTTGGCGAGGTGGTCGAGTAGCCGTATTCGAATGCCAGTACCGCTTCTTCCGACAGGAACGAGTCGTACAGGTCAAAGCGAGGCTGACCGGCATACAGGTTCTGCAGAGGAACGTAGGTAGTAGCGTCTTTCTGGTTGTGCAGCACGGCGTGACGGTGCGAGAACGTACCGCGACCGACGTCTTGCCCGGTGATACGCACCGGGTGACCTTCGAACGCCAGAGTGGCGTAGGCCATGGTTTCGGCGTAACCCCAGTTGATCGGCAGGCCACCGGCTTGCATCTTCTGGCGATCTTCGTAAATCTTCTGGACCTGACGCTGAACCACGAAACCTTCCGGCAGTTCCATCAGCTTGGCCGACAGTTCCTGCAAGGTCTTGAGGTCAAAACGGGTGTCGTGACGCGCAGTCCAGGCGTGGCCCAGGTAGGGACGCCAGTCGACGAACAGTTCCTTGTTAGGCTCTTTGACCAGACTCTTCACAACGTGCATGCCGTTGTCCAGGGCGTTGCGGTACTCGTCGACCTTGGTCTGAGCCGCTTCCGCTGCCAGGATGCCGCCTGCTGCCAACGCGTCGGCATACAGCTCACGGGTGGTGCGCTGCTTGGCGATCTGCTGGTACATCAGAGGCTGGGTGCCGCTTGGTTCGTCCGCTTCGTTGTGGCCGCGACGACGGTAGCAGACCAGGTCGATCACCACGTCACGCTTGAACTGCATGCGGTAGTCGATGGCCAGCTGGGTCACGAACAGAACGGCTTCAGGGTCATCGCCATTCACATGGAGAATCGGTGCCTGAATCATCTTGGCAACGTCGGTCGCGTACTCGGTGGAGCGCGAGTCTTCCTGGTTGCTGATGGTGAAGCCGACCTGGTTGTTGATCACGATGTGGATCGTGCCGCCCGTCTTGAAGCCGCGGGTCTGCGACATCTGGAAGGTTTCCAGAACCACGCCCTGACCTGCGAATGCAGCGTCACCGTGGATGGAAATCGGCAGTACCTTTTCGCCCGTGGTGTCGTTGCGGCGGTCTTGACGCGCGCGCACCGAACCTTCGACCACCGGAGACACGATCTCCAGGTGAGACGGGTTGAACGCCATCGCCAGGTGAACTTCGCCACCGGTGGTCATGACGTTGGACGAGAAGCCCTGGTGGTATTTCACGTCACCGGAACCCAGCTCGACCTTCTTCTTGCCTTCGAACTCGTCGAACAGCTCGCGCGGGTTCTTGCCGAAGGTGTTGACCAGGACGTTCAGACGGCCACGGTGGGCCATGCCGATCACGATTTCCTTGGTGCCGTATGAACCGGAACGCTGGATCAACTCGTCCAGCATCGGGATCAGGCTTTCGCCGCCTTCCAGACCGAAACGCTTGGTGCCCGGATATTTGGTACCCAGGTACTTTTCCAGACCCTCAGCCGCGGTGACGCGCTCGAGCAGATGGCTCTGAATGTCGGCGGAGTATGCTGGACGGCCACGCACGCTTTCGAGGCGCTGCATGAACCAGTTGCGCTGGTTGGAATCGACGATGTGCGTGAACTCGGCGCCGATGGTGCGGCAATATGTCTTCTGCAAGGCTTCGACGATTTCGCGTAGGCTCGCCTCCTCCTTGCCGATGAACAGGTCGCCGGCACGGAAAGTGGTATCGAGGTCAGCGTTGGTCAAACCGTAATGGTTGATCGACAGGTCAGCTGGCGCAGTACGCTTCCACAAACCCAGAGGATCGAGTTGCGCACCCTGATGGCCGCGCATACGGAATGCCTGGATCAGTCGCAGCACTTCGACTTGCTTCTTCTCGTGTTCGCTGCTCACGCTCCCGGCGGAGACCGGCTGAGCGCGGCGCTGGTTTTTGCCCAGCAACACGAAATGATCGCGAACCGTAGAGTGCGATACATCGTTGGCAGTGCCACCTTCTGCAGGCAGCGTCTGAAAGTAGGTGCGCCACTCTTCTGGCACAGCGTTAGGGTCGTGCAGGTAGAGCTCGTAGAGCTCTTCCACATAGGCAGCGTTACCACCTGAAAGGTGGGCGCTGTTCCACATGCGCTGCATCACGCTTTCTTGCATGCTTGGTCACCCTCGGTTAGGGGACACCACCGGCGTCGACGCCAAAGCAAACCTGAAAAGCCCATGCAGCGAATGTATCCAGTCGCTGCCTGTATCAAGTCGCTAAGGATCACGCAGATAGTCCGGGTACCAGCCCGGATGCCCCTGCTGGTCTCATTTCTTCAAAATAAGAGCCGCAGCCATATGACCGCTGCTCAGGTTTAAACTACGGCGCCGGTTGAAGCCTGCGCCGCAGCGTTTACGGGTACAACATTTTCAAATACTGCGATGTATCGATGCCACTGGTGCAACGAACCGGCCCGCGCATCAGCACGGGCCGGAACATCAGATACCGCTGGTCAGAAGCATGCTGCGTACGTGACCGATAGCCTTGGTTGGGTTAAGGCCTTTCGGGCAAACGTTTACGCAGTTCATGATCCCGCGGCAACGGAATACGCTGAACGGATCGTCCAGCGATGCCAGGCGCTCCTGGGTCTTGGTGTCACGGCTGTCAGCCAGGAAACGGTAGGCTTGCAGCAGTGCAGCTGGACCGAGGAACTTGTCAGGGTTCCACCAGAACGAAGGGCAGGACGTCGAGCAGCAAGCGCACAGGATGCACTCGTACAGACCGTCCAGCTTCTCACGCTCTTCAGGCGACTGCAGACGCTCGATGGCCGGAGCCGGCGTGTCGTTCTGCAGGAATGGCTTCACCTTCTCGTACTGCTTGTAGAAGATGCTCATATCGACGACCAGGTCACGAATGACCGGCAAACCAGGGAGCGGACGCACCACCAGCTTGTTGTTCTTCACCACAGCCGACAGCGGCGTGATGCACGCCAGGCCGTTCTTGCCGTTGATGTTCATGCCGTCGGAACCGCAAACGCCTTCACGGCACGAACGACGGTAGGAGAAACCTTCGTCCTGCTCTTTGATCAGCGCCAGCACGTCCAGAACCATCAGGTCCTTGCCGCCGGTATCGACCTCGAACACCTGGGTCTTAGGTGCCGAGTCGGTGTCGGGGTTGTAACGATAAACTTCGACTTTCAACATAGCGGCCACCCTTAGTAAGTCCGGACTTTCGGTTCGAACGCCGGTACGGTTTTCGGCGCAAAGTTGACTGCACGTTTGGCAACCCGCTTCTCACCCGGGTAGTACAGGGTATGGCAAAGCCAGTTGACGTCGTCACGGTCTTCGAAGTCTTCACGGGCGTGAGCGCCGCGGGACTCGGTACGCGTATCGGCAGCGATTGCGGTTGCTTCAGCGACTTCCAGCAGGTTCTGCAACTCCAGCGCTTCGATACGCGCGGTGTTGAAGCCCTGGGACTTGTCGTTGATCTTGACGTTGGCGATGCGCGCGCGCAGGTCGGCCAGTTGCTCGATACCCTTCTTCATGTATTCGCCGGTACGGAATACACCGAAGTAGTTCTGCATGCAGCTTTGCAGCTCGCGACGCAGGGTGGCAACGTCTTCGCCATCGGTACGGTTGTTCAGTGCGTTCAGGCGGCTCAGCGCGAGGTCGATGTCGGCTTGGGTAGCCTCATCGTACTCAATGCCGTCGGTCAGCGCTTTTTCCAGGTGCAGGCCGGCAGCACGGCCGAACACAACCAGGTCGAGCAGCGAGTTGCCGCCCAGACGGTTGGCACCGTGAACCGATACGCAGGCCACTTCGCCGACAGCGAACAGGCCCGGAATGACAGAGTCGTTGCCTTCGGCGTCCATGGTCATTGCCTGACCATGAATGTTGGTGGCAACGCCACCCATCATGTAGTGGCAGGTTGGAACGACTGGCACTGGCGCGACAACCGGATCAACGTGAGCGAAGGTCTTGGACAGCTCACAGATGCCTGGCAGGCGACTGTGCAGCACTTCTTCACCCAGGTGATCGAGCTTGAGCATCACGTGGTCGCCGTTCGGACCGCAACCGTTGCCGGCGATGATCTCTTTAACCATCGAACGGGCCACAACGTCACGACCAGCGAGGTCCTTGGCGTTAGGCGCATAGCGCTCCATGAAACGCTCGCCGTGCTTGTTGATCAGGTAACCGCCTTCACCGCGGCAACCTTCGGTAACCAGTACACCTGCGCCGGCGATGCCGGTTGGGTGGAACTGCCACATTTCGATGTCCTGAACCGGAACGCCTGCACGCAGCGCCATGCCGATGCCGTCGCCGGTGTTGATCAGGGCGTTGGTGGTCGAAGCGTAGATGCGACCTGCGCCGCCGGTCGCCAGTACAGTGGCCTTGGCCTTGATGTACATGGTTTCGCCGGTTTCGATGCAGATGGCGATCACGCCAACGAATGCGCCTTCGGCGTTCTTCACGAGGTCTACGGCGTAGTACTCGTTGAGGAAGGTGGTGCCGGCTTTCAGGTTGCCCTGATAAAGGGTGTGCAACAGGGCGTGACCGGTACGGTCGGACGCGGCGCACGTACGTGCAGCCTGACCGCCTTTACCGAAGTCCTTGGACTGACCACCGAACGGACGCTGGTAGATACGACCGGTTTCGGTACGCGAGAACGGCAGACCCATGTGGTCCAGTTCGAAGACCGCAGCCGGGCCTTCCTGACACATGTATTCGATAGCGTCCTGGTCACCGATGTAGTCGGAACCCTTGACGGTATCGTACATGTGCCAGCGCCAGTCATCGTTCGGGTCGGCCGAAGCGATGGCGCAGGTGATGCCACCCTGGGCGGATACGGTGTGCGAGCGAGTCGGGAATACCTTGGTGACTACGGCGGTCTTGTGGCCGCCCTGAGCCAGCTGCAAGGCAGCACGCATGCCTGCACCGCCGCCACCAATGATGATGGCGTCGAATGAAAGTGTATTGATGTTAGCCATGAATCAGATACCCCAAAGAATCTGCACACCCCAGACGAAGTACGCGAACATCACGACGCCGCATACAGCCTGGAACAGGAAACGCACCGTCAGCGCGGACTTGCCGAAACTCATTGGAGTCAGGTAGTCGGTCGCGATGGTCCACATGCCGACCCAGGCGTGAGCGCCCAGGGCAACGAGGGCCAGCAGACTGAAGATGCGCATTCCGTTGTGGGAGAACAGACCGTGCCACGTGACATAGTCGATGCCAGGGTGCGCGACCAGGTATCCGATCAGGAAAATGAAATAAGCCGCGAGCACTACGGCGGAGACGCGTTGCGCCATCCAGTCATAGAGGCCCGAACGAGACAGGTTCGTAACGCTGGTTACCATATCCAAACTCCCGCCAGAACGATCAGCACCACGGAGATGGCGATGACGATTTTCGAGCCCAGTTTGCCGCCTTCCAGCGTCTCACCGACACCCGAATCCATGATCAGGTGACGAACACCTGCCACAAGGTGATACAGCAGGGCAGACAGAAGCCCCCATGCGATGAACTTGGCCAGCGGACTGGTCAAGGTCGACTTCATGTCGGCAAAGCCTTCTTCAGAACCCAGCGACTTGCTCAATGCGTAGAGCATGAAGGCAAGGCCGATGAAGAGGATGATGCCGGAGATGCGATGAAGGATCGACGTGATCGCGGTGATGGGGAGTTTGATGGTCCTTAGGTCTAGGTTTACAGGTCGTTGGCTTTTCACGGCTTTTTTTCACACTGAAGAGCCCCTAGGAATCAGGGCAAGTTGTTGGGAAGTGCACTGGTCAGGTACCCACTACCCAGGAAGTGACGACCCCCAGAAAAACAGGCCTGCAAGCCCCTGGCGGTCGGGTGCCGAGTATAGACAGTTAGCCCGCTAATGACAACGCACATGCCCTCCCCTAATGGCTGATTGCTTTAGTGAAGTAAAAGGCGTAAATGGCAGGGAATTTCGAGGAAAACCTTGGGTTAAAGCCTTCTGCTACAAGACTTTTGGCAAATTGACTTTAGAATTTATCTCACTATAGTGATGCGGGCCCTGCGTGGGGGGCCTGTCTGATGATTTGAAGCATAAATAGGAGGCCACATGGCTGACAAAAAAGCGCAGTTGATCATCGAGGGCGCAGCCCCCGTCGAGCTGCCCATTCTGACCGGCACCGTTGGTCCCGATGTAATCGACGTACGCGGCCTGACCGCCACCGGACGCTTCACATTCGACCCAGGCTTCATGTCGACCGCCTCATGCGAATCCAAGATCACCTATATCGACGGTGACAACGGCATTCTGTTGCACCGCGGCTACCCGATCGAGCAACTGGCCGAGCAGTCCGACTACCTCGAAACCTGCTACCTGCTGCTCAATGGCGAACTGCCAACCGCCGAGCAGAAAGCCCAATTCGTCGTCACCGTGAAGAATCACACCATGGTGCACGAGCAACTGAAGACCTTCTTCAACGGCTTCCGTCGCGACGCCCACCCGATGGCCGTCATGTGCGGTGTTGTCGGCGCCCTCTCGGCGTTCTACCACGACTCGCTGGACATCAATAACCCGCAGCACCGCGAAATCTCCGCAATCCGCCTGGTTGCCAAGATGCCGACCCTGGCAGCGATGGTCTACAAGTACTCCATGGGTCAACCCATGATGTACCCGCGCAACGACCTGAGCTACGCGGAAAACTTCCTGCACATGATGTTCAACACGCCGTGCGAGATCAAGCCGATCAGCCCGACGCTCGCCAAGGCCATGGACCGGATCTTCATCCTCCACGCCGACCACGAACAGAACGCTTCGACCTCCACCGTGCGCATGGCCGGCTCTTCGGGTGCCAACCCGTTCGCCTGTATCGCTGCCGGTATCGCTGCACTGTGGGGCCCTGCCCACGGCGGCGCCAACGAAGCCGTGCTGACCATGCTCGATGAAATCGGCGATGTCTCGAACATCGACAAGTTCATCGCCAAGGCCAAGGACAAGAACGATCCGTTCAAGCTGATGGGCTTCGGTCACCGCGTCTACAAGAACCGCGACCCGCGCGCCACCGTGATGAAACAGACCTGCGACGAAGTACTGCGCGAGCTGGGCATCACCAACGACCCGCAGCTGGAACTGGCGATGCGTCTGGAAGAGATCGCGCTGACCGATCCGTACTTCATCGAGCGCTCGCTGTACCCGAACGTCGACTTCTACTCGGGCATCATCCTCAAGGCGATCGGCATTCCGACCAGCATGTTCACCGTGATCTTCGCCCTGGCGCGTACCGTCGGCTGGATCTCGCACTGGAAGGAAATGCTCTCCAGCCCGTACAAGATTGGCCGCCCGCGCCAGCTGTACACCGGCGAAACGTCTCGCGACATCGTGCCTCTGGCCGAACGCAAGTAAGCGTCACGCACACAAAAAAGGCTGCCACTGGCAGCCTTTTTTCATTCGCAGAAACTGTACCCGTTACTTCGACGCGCGTTCACGTAATGCCTTCAGCGTATTGAAAGGTGCGTCCACCACGAACTTGTTCGCCAACCAGGATGGAACGCTGCCGCCAGGCTCGGTATGGACCTGATAGGTCACTTCCGTTTCGTTCGGCCCCTTGGGTACCAACTTCCAGAATCCTTCGACCTGAGCGACGCGCACGAAGCCCTTCTCTTCAGGAATGTAGGTCGGCTGGCCCAGCAGGTTGCGCGTCAGGCTGCCGTCGGCGCCTTCGACCGTGGTGATCTGCAGCACCGAGTCACGAGGTGTGACAGGCCATGGGGTGTTGAACTGGGTGTAGGTCCAGGTCTTGTCGCCTTCGTGCTTGAGCACCTTCTGCGACTTGCATTCATGAACCCATGCACACGCGCCCGCTACATCCTCCTGCAGGCTGCGTAGCTTGGCAACGCTGGCCTTGATGGTCGTGACACCCTGATAAGCCTTGTATTGCGAACCCGAAACATCACTGAGGGAGACCTTGATGCCGTCTTCGTCCTTGGCAACCTTCCAGTTATCGGCCTGTGCAGCACCTGCAACCAGTACAGTCATGCCAATCCCAAACGCAATCCGGTACAGCGAACCCATATTTTAATCCTTATTGTCTGTAGTTCAGATGCTTCAATCCAGCGCTCGAATCGCCCGTCAGGCGACCGAGGTAGCCTGCTCCCACCAGCCAATCAGGCGAATCGCTTCCTCGGAACTGTCGCCACACACCTCAGGATCCGCAGCAAACCCGCCACACACCGAAGGCCGATCAGGCTGACCGAAAATCAGGCACAGCATGTCGACCGACAACTGCACACAACGTTCTCCAGCCGGCTTGCCGTG
>Ga0213836_101472_pt1 | contig 13710 bp, 11 predicted proteins | sample SWPATP03_FD_160578 | JGI IMG/M metagenome (GOLD analysis project Ga0213836, IMG submission 160578) | Coastal seawater microbial communities from Marineland, Florida, United States - SWPA TP0 #3 | ecosystem: Environmental > Aquatic > Marine > Coastal | place: USA: Florida | collected 2016-08-05
GGTCGTTGCCATACAGCGCATCGTTGTTGATCGCTTCGAAGCGCAGCTTGTCGGCCGCGTCGGAGGCGTTCGAAATGAGTTCGCGCAGGAAGATTTCCTTGTTCGAATACAAGGAGTGAATCATCAATTGCAGCAGCTGTTTTACTTCAGCTTGAAAGCCAAGGGTTTCTTTTTCGGCGACGGCCATATTGTTCCTCGTGGTGGTTCTGGTTAATTAAGCGGGTTGAACGGATTGTTGCAATATTGGGATAGCGTCAGGCATTTCAAGGGCCGGGCAGCGGCGTCACGCTTTGGCGTTCGCCAGGCCCGCCGGCGCCGGCGCGCGCACCAGCAGGCGCCGCGCCGCCAGGTGCACCGCCAGCGCGCAGCCCAGCGCCAGGGCGAACGCCATCCCGACGCCGCCCGCGCGCAGCTGCAGCGCCAGCGTGACGCAAAACACCGAAAAGCCGAAATACCCGGCGACCATGCCGCGCAGCAGGCTGACCGCGCTGTCGCGGCCTGAACCGGCATGGGCGAAGCCCACCAGCACCGTGCTCATCACCGGGAACATGGCGAAAAAGCCGGACAGGCGCGCGCCCAGGTGGGCGGCGCCGGCCGTTACCGCCAGCACCAGCGCGGCGGCGGCGAGCATGCGCCATGGCAGGTCGTTGCGGCGGGCGCCGCCGGCGGCGCCAGGCGCGGCGGCAGGGAACAGGCGCAAGGTCAGCAGCAAGGCGCACCAGACTGATATGAACGCCAGTCCCGGCGGCAGACGCAGCGCCTGCAGGAGGGCGACGCTCCCGGCCCAGGCCAGCAAGGCCAGCGCCATCGAGCCGGCGACCTGGAAGCGCGTCGAGGCCCAGGCATAGGCCAGGCTGAAGACGAGAATGGCGACCACCGCCAGCAGCGTGCCTTCGGCCGCGCTGGCGGCAAAGCCGGCGCCCTGCTCGACGCACAAGGCAAACAGGATCGGGCCGGCGACGATCGGAAACGCGGACAGCCAGCCGGCCACCGCCTGGCCCCAGCGGCGGCCGGCCAGGGTGACGAGCCAGATCAGGAGTGGCACCAGCGCCAGTTTGAGCAGGAGAATCATGGTCATCTTTCGCGTGTATTCGTGGGCCGCTCCCACGGCAAGGCGCGATGATATCATTCGGTAATGCCAAAATGGTAACCGAAGCAATGCCACTCAGCCCCAACGCGACGATGACCTGCCTGCCACCCACCTTCCCTGCAGCCTTCGCCTTTCCCGCCTACCTGGCCGCGCCGGCGCAAGCGGTGGCCGATCGGCTGGCCCTCGGCCAACTGCACCCGCCGTTTCACACGTTTTCCGTTTTCTTGAACGGCGAGGAACTCATCATCCCCAAGCGCGTGTACTACGCAGCGCCGCTGCTGTGGGCAGCGACGCCGGCCGATGGCGTCGAGGGCCTGATCGCACTGTGCCTGGGAACACGCCACCACGACGGCTTCGTACGCGAACACTGCGTGCGGCGCCTGCTGGGCGTGCGCGAAGACTGGATCATTCCCTTCGTCGTCCAATTGGTCGGCGAATACGTTTCCCAGATCGTCAGCGCGATCGAGGCGGCGCTGCCCGAACTCGACGGCGCCGCTTATGGCGCCTTCCTGCGCGAAAACCCGCGCTTTCTAGCGACCACCGAGCGGCGCGTCGCCAGCTACTGGTACGCCTACGCGCAGACCGGTTACCGGGAACGCGGCGCCGAGCCGGGTTCGCGCGTGATCGCCGCGTTCAAACGGATGGCGGCCAGCGGCGCGTCAAGCCTTACAATATTGCCTTCATCCACCGCATTGGAATTACCATGTCCGTCTACGACAAACTCAAAGAACTGAACATCACCCTGCAGCAAGCCGCTGCCCCTGCCGCCGCCTACGTCATGTTCGTCCAGACCGGCAACCTGGTCTTCATCTCCGGCCACATCGCCAAGAACGCGGACGGTTCGGTCAACGTCGGCCAGCTGGGCAAGGACAAGACCACCGCCGACGGCCAGGCCGCTGCGCGCGCGATCGCGATCGACCTCATTAGCACCCTGCAGGATGCCTGCGGCGGCGACCTGAGCCGCGTGAAGCGCATCGTCAAGCTGATGAGCCTGGTGAACTCGACCCCGGACTTCACCGAGCAGCACCTGGTCACCAACGGCGCTTCGGAACTGTTCGGCGAGGTCTTCGGCGACGCCGGCACGCACGCCCGCTCCGCCTTCGGCGTGGCCCAGATCCCTCGTGGCGCCTGCGTCGAGATCGAAATGATCGTCGAAGTGGCATAGAACCTCATCTATACTGGTGAGCTCAAGCGGCCGGGTCATCCATCCGGCCCTTCGCGGGCAAGCTTACCCGGCGCGCCCATCATGGCCGGCACCCGTCCGGCGGCACCTGACAGTGAGACCAGCATGAAAATCGAGAATCCCCATCCCATCCAGTGGCAGTTTTCCGAGCGCGCGCAGGGGCTGCAAAGCTCGTTCATCCGCGAGATCCTGAAAATCACCCAGCGTCCGGAAATCATCTCCTTCGCCGGCGGCCTGCCCTCGCCCGCGACCTTCCCGGTCGAGCGCATGCGCGCCGCCTACGACAAGGTGCTGGTTGAGGCCGGCAAGGTCGCCCTGCAATACGGCCCGACCGACGGCTATGCGCCGCTGCGCGAATGGATCGCGAACTCGCTGTCCACCGAAGGCACGAAGATCCTGCCCGAGCAGATCCTGATGGTGTCGGGCTCGCAGCAGGCGCTCGACCTGATCGGCAAGGTGCTGATCGACGAAGGCAGCCGCGTGCTGGTCGAGACCCCGAGCTACCTGGGCGCGCTGCAGGCCTTCTCGGTCTACCGCCCGGAGTTCGCCTCGGTCGACACCGACGACGACGGCCTGGTGCCCTCCTCGATCGACGCCGTCGCCAAAGGCGCCCGCCTGCTGTATTCGCTGCCGAACTTCCAGAACCCGACCGGGCGCTCGCTGTCGGCCGCACGCCGCCTCGAACTGGTGGAAACCTGCGCCCGCCTCGGCCTGCCGCTGATCGAGGACGATCCCTACGGCGCGCTGTCGTATTCGGGCGCGCCGATGCCGAAGATGGTGGCGATGAACCCGGATGGCGTCATCTACATGGGGTCGTTCTCGAAGGTGCTCACGCCCGGCATCCGCCTCGGCTACGTGTGCGCGCCGTTGCCGCTGGTGCGCCGCCTCGAACTGGCCAAGCAGGCCGCCGATCTGCACACCGCCCAGCTCACGCAAATGGTGGTGCACGAGGTGATCAAGGACGGCTTCCTCGACGAGCACATCCCGACCATCCGCACCCTCTACGGCAAGCAGTGCCAGGCGATGCTCGACGCGATGGCCGAGCATTTCCCCGCCAGCGTCACCTGGACCAAGCCCGAAGGCGGCATGTTCATCTGGGTCACGCTCCCGAAGAGCATCGACGCCATGAAGCTGCTCGACACCGCCATCGCCTCGCGCGTGGCCTTCGTGCCGGGCGCGCCGTTCTACGCGAACGCGGGCGAGACGAATACGCTGCGCCTGTCCTTCGTCACGGTGCCGCCCGAGCGCATCCGCGAAGGCATCGCGATCCTCGGCAAGCTGATCGCAGCCCTGCTGTAATGGCGCCGGCGGCCGCGGTTGGCGGCGGCCGCCTCGCCTCACCCATGCTGTGTGCATTATTGCCACAAAGAAATACCATTGGTCACACGGGCGCCATACCATACGGTTGCAGCGTTGCAACAATAAAAGCTAGCCTTTAGGCAACAAAAGTTACCGTTGGCATGGACATCGGGGTATCATTTTGACTGAGATCAAACCCGTCCCCGCGACGAATTGAAATGTCCAATCCAGTCCCTGCACCTGCCGCGCCGCCGCGCCAGGCCGCCATCCTGATCGTCGACGACGCGCCCGCCCAGCTCGGGGCAATGCGTTCCATGATGTTGCAGCAGGGCTACCAGACCTTCGTTGCCAACAGCGGCGAACGCGCCCTCGTCATTGCCCAGCGCGCCCAGCCCGACCTGGTCCTGCTCGACATCGTCCTGCCCGGCATGGATGGCATGGAAGTCTGCCACCGCCTGAAGGCCCACCCTGCCACCGCCAACATCCCCGTCATCTTCATGAGTGCGCGGACCGGCACCGAGGACATCGTCGCCGCCTTCGACATCGGCGCGGCGGACTACATCGCCAAGCCGCTGCGCCTGGCGGAAGTGTGCGCCCGCGTGCGCGCCCAGCTCCAGTTCCGCCGCCGCAGCATGTCGCAGCAACAGCAGGCCGAACGCCTGCGCCTGATCGTCGACTGCATGGACGAAGGCCTGATGGTGATCGAACCCGACGGGCGCATCCAGTACACCAACCCGGCCTGCGACCGCTACCTCGGCTATGGCGCGGGACAGCTGGCCGGCGCCTCGCTCGACGACCTGCTGGCGCCGTCGATCGCGCAGGAATACCTCGACCTGTTCAGCACCAGCGTGCGCGATGCTTCGGCCCCGAACTGGCGCGGCGCGCGCGAAGTGCTGATCCGCCAGCGCGACGGCATCCTGCGCGCGATGGATTTCACCCTGACCCCGATGGAGGGCGAGCAGCCGCTGTTCATCGCCCTGCTGCACGACATCACCCACCACAAGCAGTCGGAAAACGCGCTGCAGCGCGCGGCCATGGTCGACTCGCTGACCAAGATCGCCAACCGGCGCCATTTCGACACCTTCCTGGAAAAGGAATGGCAACGCGCGATCCGCTCGAGCCAGCCGCTGTCGCTGATCGTGCTCGACGTCGACCACTTCAAGGGCTACAACGACAGCCTGGGCCACGCCGCCGGCGACACCTGCCTGCAGCAAGTGGCGATGGCGCTGCAGTCGCATGCGCTGCGCGCCACCGACCTCGCGGCGCGCTACGGCGGCGAGGAATTCGTGCTGCTGTTCGGCGAGACCGGCTTCGAAGCCGCCAGCGCACTGGCCGAAGCGATCCGCGCCCATATCGAGTCCCTGAACATCCCCAATCCGCGCTCGACGACCTCGCGCTGGGTCACCGCCAGCCTCGGGGTGGCGACCATCGTGCCGACCCAGCTCGACGATATCAAGGAGTTCTTCGTCCGCGCCGACCGCGCCATGTATTCCGTCAAGGACGCCGGGCGCAATGGCGTGCGCGCCGTCAAGACGGGCGCCACGCTCGAGACCATCGAAGCGGCGCTGGCGTCCTAGAACTGCTTCGGATAGCCGGTGATCTCGGCGATCTCGCGGTACAAGGGCTGAAGCTGTCGGTACATCCTGCGGTACACCTGTTTATAGAGCCGGTCGTAGATGGCGCGGTTGGCCGCGATCGGCTCGAACACCCTGCCCACGCGCGTCATCGCCGCCACCGCACTGGCGAAATCCGGATACAGCCGCAAACCCACGGCGGCGTCGATCGCCGCGCCCAGGCCCGAGGTTTCGTAGACGTGCGGGCGTGCCGTCGGCAAGCCGAAGATGTCGGCCGTGAGCTGCATCGCCGCGTCGCTTTGCGAGCCGCCGCCCGATACCCTCAACTCCGTGATGCGCACGCCGCTGCGCTGCTCGATGCGTTCCTTCCCTTCGCGCAGCGCGTAGGCCAGGCCCTCGAGGATGGCGCGGTACACGTGGGCGCGCGTGTGCACGTCCCCAAAACCGACGATCGCGCCCTTCGCTTCGCGCCCCGGCACGCGGATGCCGGGCGTCCAGTAAGGCTGCAGCATCAGGCCCATCGACCCGGGCGGCACCGATTCGGCCAGGCGGTCGAAGAGCTGTTCGGGGGCGAGGTCGCCGGCGAGCGCCTGCAGCTGCTCGTGGTGGCCGAACTGCTCCTTGAACCAGTTCACCATCCAGTAGCCGCGAAACACCTGCACTTCCGTGCTGTAGGCGCCGGGAATGGCGGACGGATACGGCGGCACGAAGGGCGTGACCTCGACATAGCGCGTGCTGGTCGTGTTGATCGTGGCCGTGGTGCCGTAACTGAGGCAGCCGACGTGGGGTTCGAGGCAGCCCGCGCCCAGCACTTCGCAGGCCTTGTCCGCGGCGGCCGCAAACAAGGGCGTGCCGGCCGGGATGCCGGTCGCCAGGGCGGCGGCGGCGTCGACGGCGCCCAACTGGGTGCCGGGCGCCTGCAGCGCGGGCAGCATGCGCGGCTCCACGGCGAGGGCCTGCCATTTCCAGTCGCGCTTGCCCGCCCACGCGTGACGCTTGTAGTCGAACGGCAGATAGGCCACCTGCGAGCCGCTGGAATCGGCGAAGCGCCCGCACAGGCGCCAGTTCAGGTAACCGGAGAGCAGCAGGAACTTGTCGGTCGCTTCCCAAACCTCCGGCTGGTGGGCGCGGATCCAGTTGATCTCGGCCTCGCCGCGGAAGAAGTCGATCGTGCTGCCGACCCGCGCCAGCTTGAAGGCGGTGCGCCACAAGGGGCCGATCGGCGGCACGGTCTCGGTGCGGCGCTGATCGAGCCAGGTGATCGCCGGGCGCAGCGGCTTGCCGTCGCGATCGAGGTTGACCACCGTGCCGCGCTGGGTGGTGACGGCCACCGCGCGCACGGCGGCGCGCTCGGCGCCGGGTTGATCCCACAGCCCCTGGCAGGCGCGGCACACGGCTTGCCAGTAGTCTTCCGGCTCGTGCTCGGCCCAGCCGGGCTGCAGCGAGAAATACGCCTGCAGCGGCACCTGGCATTTGGCGACGATGTTCCCGCGCAGGTCGAACAGCAGCGCGCGCACGCTTTGGGTGCCGTTGTCGATGGCGAGGATGGTGGGTTCGTGGTTCATGCGGGCAAGCTGTAGTGGGACTTCCATAATTGGCCGTAGGCGGCGGCTTCGGCTTCCCAGCGTGCGTCGAGCCACCCCAGTTCCGGCTGGCAGACGGCGCGGATGCGCGCGAAGTGCTCCTGGCCGCCGCCGCGCAGCAGCAGGCCGATACGCACGCGCCGCAGCAGCAGGTCGTCCAGCTGCTCGACGGCTTCGGCGCGCGCGGCCCAGCGCAGTTCGGCCCACAGGGTCTCGGTGCCGGGGATGATCTCCAGCTCGCCTTCCTGCGCCGCGTCGATCAGGGCCTGGGCCTGGGCGCCGTAGCGGCCCGCGAGGCGGCGCAGTGTCGACGCCGGCAGGCGGCGCCCCGCCTGGGGCAGCGCCACCGGATCGTAGATGCGGCATGGCGCCAGCGCGTCGCGCCAGCCGGGCAGCTGCTTTTGCGCCTGGCGCAAGGTGTCCAGCGCGATCGCGCGGAAGGTCGTCAGCTTGCCGCCGGTGACGCTGACCAGGCCCTCTGTCGAGGTGATGGCGTGTTCGCGCCCCGCCTTCGAGGGCGTACCGTCGGCGCCGCTGTCGACCACGGGGCGCACGCCGGCGTAGGTTGCGACGACATCGCCCTCTTCCAGCGCGAGCTGCGGGAACTGGGCCTGCAGGGCCGCCATCAGGTAATCGAGTTCCGGCCGCGTGATCGCCGCTTCCCGGGCCAGGCCGTCCCGGTGGTCGACGTCGGTGGTGCCGACCAGGGTCGCGCCTTCCCAGGGAAAGGCGAACACGGGCCGGCCATCGGCCGGGTGCATCAGGCTGATCGCCTGCGCCAGCGGCAAACGCCAGGCCGGCAGGATCAGGTGGCTGCCGCGCAGCGGACGCAGGCGCGGGCCGCTGGCGCCGAGCAGGCCGCACCAGGCGCCGCAGGCGTCGATCACGAGCCTGGCCCGCACGTCGTGTCCGGCGTTTGCATTCGCGCCGTCGCGCAGGCAAGCGCCTGTAATCCTGCCGCCTTCGCTGAGCAAGGCGTGCGCGGACACGTAGTTGAGCGCTGCTCCCCCGTGGCGGCGGGCTTCGGCCAGCGTGCGCAGTACCAGGCGCGCGTCGTCGGTCTTGGCGTCGGTGTAGACGATGCCGCCGGCCAGCGTCGGACCGGCCGCGTTCGGCGCGCGCAGCGCGAAGGCGTCGGCCGCGAGCCAGTGCGCCTCGCGCCTTCCTGCGAACAGGTCGTACAGCGCGAGACCGGCCAGCATCGTGCGGCGTTTGCGCTTGCTGGCGCCGTGGTCGGCGAAGGCGAAGCCCTGCGGCTCGACCAGGCCGGGCGCGTCCGCCAGCAGCGCCTCGCGCTCGCGCACCGCCTCGCGCGTCAGCGCAAGGTGGCCCTGCGCCAGGTAGCGCAGGCCGCCATGCACCAGTTTCGACGACCGGCTCGACGTGCCCCAGGCGAAATCGCGCTGCTCGACCAGCAGCGCCGACAGGCCGCGGCGCGATGCTTCGAGCAGGATGCCGGCGCCGGTGATGCCGCCGCCGATGACCAGGATGTCCCATTCGCGCTTGCAGAGCGCGGGGACGCCGTTGCTGCCATGTGCGCGCCAGCCCTGCGGCCAGAGCGCGTTCACGCCTGCACCAGCTTGCCGGGGTTCATGCGGCCTTCGGGGTCGAACTTGTCGAACAGGGCGCGCATCGCGTCCAGCCCGAGTTCTCCCTTCTCCGCCGCCAGCCAGGGCGCGTGGTCGGAACCGACGCCATGCTGGTGGCTGATCGTGCCGCCGGCGTCGACGATCGCGTCCGACACCGCGCGCTTGAGCGAGCGCCAGCGCGCCATATCAAGCTCGTAGTCGCCCGCCAGGCGGTACACGAAGGTGGAATACACGCTGGCGCCCTGCGGGTACAGGTGCGACAGGTGGGTATAGGCGTGCACCCGTTCGCCGTGTTCGCCGAAGGCGCGCGCGGCTGCCGCTTCGATGGCCGTCATGGCATTCGTCACGTTGGGCCAGTCGACAGCGGTTTCCACCGTATCGATGGCGTAGCCGTGGCGCCAGGCTGTATTGCGCATGTAGACGTTACGGAAGCGGTTGTGGCGCCAGCGCTCGCCCAGGCCGCGGCCCATGTGCACCCCGCCCTGCGCACGCGCGATGGCGAAGGCGTCGCCCAGGGCCGCGCGCGCCTGCCGCTTCGCACCGGTGGCGCCCACCAGCAGCATGCACTTGCCGTCCCCGCAGCCGCGCAGGGTCAGCCATTTCTCAAGCAAGCCGACCAGCCGCTTGTGGCCGGCCAGCGCCAGCATGGTCTGCGTCTCGACCGCATTCGACAGGCGCAGCATCGACAGCGGCAGGCGCGCCTGCGCCAGTTCGCGCACAGCGCGTTCGGCCCGTTCCCAGTCCGGGAAGAAGACGGCGTGGAAGGCTTCGTAGGCGGGCAGCTTCGTCACGCGCACCGTCGCTTGCGTCAGGATGCCTAGCCGCCCTTCCGAACCCAGCACCATTTCGCGCAGGTCGATGCCGGCGGCCGACGCCGGAAAGGTCGGAATGGCGAGCGTGCCGGCCGGGGTCTCGACCTGGCCGCCCGCGAACAAGCCCTCGATGCGGCCGTAGCGCAGCGATTGCTGGCCGGACGAACGCGTGACGACCCAGCCCCCCAGGGTCGAGTACTCGAAGGATTGCGGGAAGTGGCCGAGCGTGTAGCCGTGGGCGCGCAGTTGCGCTTCCAGGTCCGGGCCGGTGACGCCGGCGCCGAAGGTGGCGAGCTGCGATTCGCGGTCGAAGGCGGTCAGTGCGCGCAGGCGCCGCATGTCGATGCACAGCGTGGGCCGCTCGCCCAGCACCGTCAGGTGGCCGGCGACGCTGGTGCCGCCGCCGTAGGGAATGACCGAGGCGCCATTCGCCGCGGCATAGGCCAGCAGTTCGCGCACCTGGGCCGCGCTCTCGGGAAAGGCGACGCCGTCGGGGACGGGGCCGAGGCGGCCGTGGCGCAGGCGCAGCCAGTCGGGCAGGCTCTGGCCGAGCGCATGCAGGGCGCGCACCGGGGCCGCGCTATCGACCAGCGGATGCGGCGCGAGGCGGCTCGGCGGGATGGCGGCGCAGGCGTCGTCGAAGCTGGCGTCCAGCGGCGCCTGACCGGGACCGATGCGCCCGGCCAGGAAGGCCAGCGCATCCTCGTTGAGCACCGCGTCGATCGTATCGTCGCCCCAGCCATTCCATCGTCGCATGCGCGTTTCCCTTTATACTTTGCGCCAATTGTTGGCATTCATGCCAGAGTAAGCGAGAAACTCGTCCGCGTATTGCTTCTTTATGACACAGCTTTGTTCGATCACGCCAGCAGAGCGCCGGGTCACCGGCGCCTACCTGCAACCCTTGCTCGACGCCGCCATCGCGCGCGGCGTCACGCCGGTTGCGCTGGCGCGCGCCGCCGGCCTGCCTGACAGTGCGTTGACGCCGCTGCCCGAGTCGCTGGCAGCCGCCGACTACCTGCGCCTGCTCGACGCCGGCGCCGACCTCGCGCAAGACGCGCACTTCGGCCTGCACGTGGGCGAGTGCGTCAAGCTCGGCGCCTACAGCGTGTACGGCCTGGTGCTGCTGGCCTGCCGCGACTTCGGCCAGGCCTTCGAGCAGACCATGCGCTACGAAGCGCTCGCGCACGACCTCGGGCGCTCGCGCCTGTCGCTCGACGGCGCCAGCGCCCGCTACGAATGGACCAGCCATTATCCGGCCGCCAGCCGGCACCTGGCCGACAGCGTCTTCGCCGGCATCCAGACCTTCGGACGCTGGCTCGCCGGCGGCCAGCTGCCGCCGGCCGACGTCAGCTTCACGCATGGCGGCGGCGCGGATACGCATGAATACGAACGCGTCTTCGGCGCCCTGCCGCACTTCAAGGCGGCGGCGAACGCCGCCCGTTTCGACGCCGCCCTGCTGGCGCTGCCGGTGCCGAACGCCGACATCACGCTGTATCCGGTGCTGCAGCAGCATGCCGAGCGCCTGCTGAGCCAACGGGAAGCGGCGCCGCCAGCCATCGTGGCACAGGTGCGCGCCGCCGTCATCCGCAACCTGGCGCACGACCGCGTGCGCCTGAGCGCCATCGCGGCCGAGCTGGGACTGTCGCCGCGCACCCTGCAGCGCAAGCTGGCCGACGCCGGCGCCAGCTTCCAGCAGGTGTTGGATGCCGCCCGCTACGCGCTGGCGCGCGACTGCCTGCGCCAGGGCAGCCTGTCGCTGCTGGAGATCGCCTTCCTGCTCGGCTACCAGGAACAGAGCGCGTTTACCCACGCGTTCAAGGAATGGTCGGGCATGAATCCGGGGGCGTGGCGCCTCGATTCATCGGCGCTATAATGGTCGCTTTCGCACCGCGCCCAGGCCAACCGCCGTGAATCCACATCTCGACAAACTCCATCCCTACCCCTTCGAAAAGCTGCGCGAACTGTTCGCCGGCGTGACGCCGAACGCCGCGCTGGCGCCGATCAGCCTGGGCATTGGCGAACCGAAGCATCCGACGCCGCCTTTCATCGAAAAAGCCCTGATGCATGCGGTGGCCGGCCTGTCGAATTATCCGAGCACGGTCGGCGGCGAGCCGCTGCGCGCTGCGATCGCCAACTGGATCGAGCACCGCTATGGCGTCCCGAGCCTGGATCCGGCGACGATGGTGCTGCCGGTGAACGGTTCGCGCGAGGCGCTGTTCGCGATCGCCCACTGCACAATCGACGCCAGCCGCCCGGATCCGCTGGTGCTGTGCCCGAACCCGTTCTACCAGATCTACGAAGGCGCGGCCTACCTGGCCGGCGCCAGTCCCTACTTCGTCAACTCCGACCCCGCGCGCAATTTCGCGCCCGACTACAGCGCCGTGCCCGATGCGGTCTGGGCGCGCGTGCAGCTGCTCTACGTCTGCTCGCCGGGCAACCCGACCGGCGCCGTGCTCACGCTGGAAGACTGGCGCGAACTGTTCGCGCTGAGCGACCGCCACGGCTTCGTGATCGCGGCCGACGAGTGCTATTCCGAGATTTATTCGGGCGCCACGCCGCCGCTGGGCGCGCTCGAAGCGGCGCACCAGCTGGGCCGCAGCACGGGCGAGCGTCCGTACGCCAACCTGGTCGTGTTCTCGAGCCTGTCGAAGCGCTCGAACGTGCCGGGCATGCGCTCCGGTTTCGTGGCGGGCGACCCGCGCGTACTGAAGAAATTCCTGCTCTACCGCACCTACAGCGGCGGCGCGATGTCGCCGCCCGTGCAGGCGGCCTCGATCGCGGCCTGGGGCGACGAGACCCACGTGCAGGACAACCGCGCGCTGTACAAGGAAAAATTCCACCTCATCACGCCGCTTCTGCGCCAGGTGATGGATGTCGAACTGCCCGACGCCGGCTTCTACCTGTGGGCCGACGTCACCCGCACCAAACTGTCCGACACCGAGTTCGCACGCCGGCTGTACGCCGAATATAATGTGACGGTTCTGCCTGGGTCCTACCTCGCGCGCGACGCGCACGGGACCAATCCGGGCCGCAACCGCATCCGCATGGCGCTGGTGGCCGGTGTCGACGAAGGGCTGGAAGCAGCCACTCGCATCGTCCAGTTCTGCCAGTCGCAGCAATCCGCTTCCTGAAACGAGACCACCACCATGACCCAACAACTCCAGAACATCATCGACACCGCCTGGGAACAGCGCGCCGACTTCAGCCCTTCGAACGCGCCCGCCGAACTGCGCGAGGCCGTGGCCCACGTGCTGGCCGGCCTCGACGCCGGCACCCTGCGCGTGGCGCAAAAAGAAGGCGCCGAGTGGATCGTCAACCAGTGGATCAAGAAGGCCGTGCTGCTGTCGTTCCGCCTCGAGAATAACATCCCAATGGGCTCGGCGGCGGGCCTCGGCGGCAGCCTGCAGTTCTACGACAAGGTGCCGACCAAGTTCGCCGATTACACCGCCGAAGACTTCGCCAAAGGCGGCTTCCGCGTGGTGCCGCCGGCCGTCGCCCGCCGCGGCTCCTTCATCGGCAAGAACGTCGTGCTGATGCCGTCCTACGTCAACATCGGCGCCTATGTCGATGAAGGCACGATGGTCGACACCTGGGCCACGGTCGGTTCCTGCGCGCAGATCGGCAAGAATGTCCATCTGTCGGGCGGCGTCGGCATCGGCGGCGTGCTCGAACCGATGCAGGCGAATCCGACCATCATCGAAGACAACTGCTTCATCGGCGCCCGTTCGGAAATCGTCGAAGGCGTGATCGTCGAAGAAAACTCGGTGATCTCGATGGGCGTCTACATCGGCCAGTCGACCAAGATCTTCAACCGCGAAACCGGCGAAGTGACGTATGGCCGCATTCCTTCGGGTTCGGTCGTCGTCTCGGGCAGCCTGCCCTCGGCGGACGGCACCTACAGCCTGTACTGCGCGGTGATCGTCAAGCGCGTCGATGCCAAGACGCGCGCGAAGACCGGCATCAACGAACTGCTGCGCGGGATCTGATCGAACCTGCGTCGAACACGTGGGCGGCATAGCCGCCTGCGCGTTCAACTAAAGCACGAATACCGCATCACCCGGGAGACACGCCAATGGCCATGGACCGCCTGTTCCAGCTCATGAAAGAAAAAAACGCGTCGGACATGTTCTTCGCCGTGAATTCTCCCGTCCACATCAAGATCAACGGGAACCTCATCCCGATCAACCAGCACAAGCTCGACCCCGACAACATCGATTCCCTGCTCTCGGAAATCATCACCCCCGAGCAGCTCGATGAACTCAACCGCACCAACGAACTGAACATGGGCATTTCCGTGCCCAACCTGGGGCGCTTCCGCCTCTCGGCCTTCCGCCAGCGCGGCAGCGTCTCGGCCGTGTTCCGCTTCGTGCCGGCCACGATCCCGCCGCTGGGCGAGCTCGGCCTGCCGCCGGTGCTGGCCGAACTCGTCATGGAAAAGCGCGGCCTGCTCTTGATCGTCGGCGCCACCGGTTCCGGCAAGTCGACCACGATCGCCTCGATGCTCGACTACCGCAACGAACAGCGCACCGGCCACATCCTGACGCTGGAAGACCCGATCGAATACCTCTTCAAGAACAAGA
>Ga0213836_101474_pt1 | contig 13687 bp, 12 predicted proteins | sample SWPATP03_FD_160578 | JGI IMG/M metagenome (GOLD analysis project Ga0213836, IMG submission 160578) | Coastal seawater microbial communities from Marineland, Florida, United States - SWPA TP0 #3 | ecosystem: Environmental > Aquatic > Marine > Coastal | place: USA: Florida | collected 2016-08-05
GCGTCCAGGGCTCCGCACCTTGCAGATAGCATCGGCTGGAGCAGCGATACAAGCATTGGCAATACATTGAAACGAAGCCCGCAGCAAGCGGGCTTTTTTTTCTCCCCCGCGCAGGTCGGCGTCCGGTTGCAGGCCCGGAACATAGCCGCCGCCACTCTCTGTCCGCCACAAGGGCGGCCCATTTACCTTTTTACGCCGTTCCAGTCCCCGCGGGCGCTGGTCCAGGCAGCATCGTCGTGGCGCCTTAATTTCGCGCCGGCTCGCAACTTTCAAAGGAAGTCAAAAATGGCAAAAGAAGAACTCATCGAAATGAATGGCCTCGTCACCGAAGTGCTGCCGGAACTGCGTTTCCGCGTCGACCTCGACAATGGCCACAAGCTGATCGCCTACACCTCGGGCCGGATGAAGAAAAACCACATCCGTATCCTGGCCGGCGATAAAGTCACGCTGGAACTGTCGCCGTACGACCTGAACAAGGGCCGTATCGTGTTCCGTCACATCGAAACGCGCGGCGCTCCGGCACCACGTGCAGGCGGCTTCCAGCGCCGTCGTTAATCCGGTCGTAAGGCGGGCCGCGATGTGCAAGGCGCACATCGTCGTCCGCGGCTTCATCGCAGCGGCGCGGCCAATCGGCCACGCCCGCATCTCTCAGGCCCATGGCCTTCGCATCATCCCCACCATTCAGTTGCGCCGCGGCCCCGCCGCCACATCGCGCAAATGCGCCAGCTTGGCCGAATAACGCGCGCGCGCATCGGAACGCACGCTGTTGTCGCGCGCCAGCGCCAGCTGCGTCGCGGCGCTGTCCATTTCCCCCATCTCGAAATTCGCGATGCCGAGCCAGAAGTGAAACTCGTCGTTGTAGGGAGCGCGCTCCACTTCGCGGGCGAACAGGGTGCGTGCCTGGGCGAAGTCGCCCGAGCGGTAGGCCGCCATGCCCTGGTTGAAGTAATGGTAAGGCGGCGCCGGATTCAGGCGCGCGATCTGCTGCGCCAGCGCGGTGGCTTCGGCGGCCTTGCCGTTCGCGGCCAGCACCGGCACCAGGTTCTGCATCATGATCAGGCTGTCCGGCTCGTACTCGAGTGCCGCGCGGAAAACCTGTTCCGCCAGCCGCGGCTGGCTGCTGCGCTGGTAGATCACGCCCAGGGTATTGTAGGCTGCCGTCAGCGACGGTTTTTTCAGCAGGGCGCCGCGCGCCCACCAGTAGGCCTCGCTGGTGCGTCCCTGCACCAGTTCCTCGGCCGCGCGGTTGTTCATGTAGCGCGCCACGATGCCGTCTTCGTCGATCGGGCGCACGCGCTGGCTGACGTTCGGCGGCAGCTTCACGAAATCGATGGTCAGCGGGCCGACGCTGTCGTAGCTGGTCCCCTGTCCCTTCGGCGCCAGGCTCAGGTTGACGTGCGAGCTGACCAGGTAGAGGCCGCGCTCGCGGCTCCAGGTGTCCTCGAGCGGCACTTCCTGAAAGCGCACGTCCATGCGCATTGCGCGGGCGAAGGCGGCCGTCATGATGACCAGCGAGAGGCAGTTGCCCTTGCGCGCGGCATAGGTTTCGGCGGCGGTGCCGGTGTGGGTCGCGTCGTAGTCGAGCTGCAGGTCGCGCGGGTCGTAGAGCGCATGCATGAGCCCAAGCGGCTGGCCGCGCGTGCGGATCAGCGCCTTGAATTGCGCGCTGTTCAGGTGGCGCCGCATCTCGGGACTGAGCGTGAACAGGCCGTCGGTATCGATGCGCGCCGCGGGAGGCGCGAAGGCGGCGTCGTTGAGGAGGGGGGCGACGCGGCCGCTGGACGCGGCATCCTGCCCAACGTGGGCGCAGCCGGACAATACGACAAGCAGCGACAGAATCCAGGTTCTCATCTTGGCCTCCGGGCCGGTAACGATATTTGGAGTATCGTCCGACCGGGGCCGTCTGTCTAGTGATCGTCGTGCAGCGCTTCTTCCAGTTCGTCGAGCAGTTCGGCCGCCTCGATCTCGTCGAGCGAGAGGTAGGCGCAGGCGCGTTTGCCGCCCTTGTCCCATTCGGGCGAGCCGGCGTGGCCCTGGTAGCGGCGGATCGCGCGCTCGGCCAGCAGCGACAGCGCCACCAGCGAACGCACGGCGTCGTCGGTATGCGCGTCCTCCAGCACGGCGTAATCGTGGTGGTGCAGGATCGCCCACGACACGTCGCTCGACAGGCCCCAGTTGCGCGCCAGCAGGGTGCCGACCGCGGCATGGTTCGTGCTGTGGCGCTCGTCTTCGAGCGCGGTGAAGGCGCGTACCGCTTCGGCGCCGGCGTCGATGAAGGTGGTTTCGTAGTCGGGGAAGCGCTTGACCAGCAGCGGCATCCCGGTATCGCAGAACAGCCCGAAGGTATGGGCGATGTCGGGCGCGCCGATGCGCAGGCGGCGCGACAGGAACACCATCGCATGCGAGCGCTTGGTCGAGACGTCCCAGAAATTGGCGAGGGCTTCGCTCTCGACCGGGATCGCCTGGCGCGCCAGCAGGCCCGTCATCAGGGAAGCCACCTGGTTGATGCCCAGGAACAGGATGGCTTGCTCGATCGACTTGGCGCGGCGTCCGCCGAACAGCGAGGAGTTCGCCAGCTTCAGCAGGGCGCCGGCCATGCCGACGTCGCGCGCGACGATGCGGCCGATGCGCTCGGGGGAAGGGTCGCTCGAGGCCAGCTCGGCCTGCAGGTCGGCCAGCAGGCTGGGACGCGGCGGGATGCGGATCGACTTGATCAGCGCGTCGACCGCCTCGGAGGGCGATGCGGCAGGCGCCCGAGGCGGCATTGCTTTTGCGGCAACAGTACTCATGGGGAAAAGGTGCTTATGGGAAATGAAAGCGAAGACCGCCACTATAAACGATGCTGAGTTTCCTTGCAGCAACAGCAGGCCTTGTGTGGCAAAACGGACAGAATCGTGTTGCCGAAACGCCTAAAATCACACCCATGAACTCAGCATACCTTGCAGGAATCGATTTTTATGCACCCGCCGAGGTGGTCGCGCGCCAGCTGATCGGGGCCGTCGTCCTGGTCGACGGGGTCGGCGGGCGCATCGTCGAAACCGAGGCCTACGACCGCGAGGATCCGGCCTCGCACGCCTTTTCCGGCCCTACCGAACGCAATGCCGCCATGTTCGGACCGCCGGCGCATGCCTATGTGTACCGCTCCTACGGCATCCACTGGTGCCTGAATTTTGTCTGCCGCGAAGAGGGCCATGGCGCCGGGGTCTTGATCCGCGCGATCGAGCCGCTGGCGGGCATCGACGTGATGCGCGCGCGGCGCGACGCCGAGGACGTCGCGGCGCTGTGTTCCGGTCCGGGTAAATTGTGCCAGGCGCTGGCGGTGACGCGCGCCTTCAACGGACGCTCGCTGGCGCAGCCGCCATTCGCGCTGGAAGCCGCGCCGTCGGGACTGGCCATCATCGAAGGGCCGCGCATCGGCATTTCGAAAGCGATGGACGTGCCCTGGCGCTTCGGCCTGGCCGGCTCGCGCTACTTCAGCCGCCCGTTCCGCTGACCCGCTCCGGCCTGGCCTGGGCGCTCTCGTCGGGCAGTGCAGGCCGCGCGCCGCGCATCGGGCTGTTCGCCGCGCGCCGCTCGAGCGGATCCTGAAACTCGGCCGGCGCGTCGCCGTCGGCCAGGGTCTCGAAGCCCTCGATCTTGAAGACCGATACGGCGCGCGCCAGGTTGACGGTCTGCTCGTGCAGGCTTTCGGCGGCGGCCGCCGCTTCCTCGACCAGGGCCGCGTTCTGCTGGGTCATGTCGTCCATCTGCCCGACCGCGCGATTGACTTCGGCGATGCCGTCGGCCTGCTCGGTGCTGGCCACGCTGATGCGCTCGATGATGTCGTTCACCTGCTTGACCGAGGCGACGATGTGGCCCATGCTGCTGCCCGCCTCGTTGACCGAGGCGGCGCCGCCGTCGATGATCGAGACCGAATCGGCGATCAGCGCCTTGATCTCTTTCGCCGCCGCCGCCGAACGCTGCGCCAGGGTGCGCACTTCGGAAGCCACCACCGCGAAGCCGCGCCCCTGTTCGCCGGCGCGCGCCGCCTCCACCGCCGCATTCAGCGCCAGGATATTCGTCTGGAAGGAGATGCCGTCGATGACGCCGATGATCTCGACGATCTTGCGCGAGCTGGCGCGGATCGATTCCATCGTCGTCACCGCGCGGTCCACTGCCTGGCCGCCGTGCGACGCCAGGCGCGCCGCCTCGGCCGCGAGATCGGTCGCCAGGCGCGCGTTGTTGGCGTTGTCCTTGACGGCCACCGTCAGCGTTTCCATGGCGCTGGCGGTCTGCTCCAGGGAGCCGGCCTGCATCTCGGTGCGGGTCGACAGGTCCAGGTTGCCGGTCGCGATTTCCTTCGAGGCGGTGTCGATCGAACGCACCGAGGTCAGGATCGCGTGCAGCGTCGTGTTCAGGGTGCCGATCGTGTGGTCGAGCGCGCGCGAGGTGTCGGCGATCTCGTCGCGGCCATCGCTGCCGGTGGCGCCGGCCAGGCGCCCTTCGGCCAGTTCCGACACCACGTCCGAGATGGCGCGGATATCGGCCAGCATGCCGCGCCGCACCAGCATCGTGACGGTCAGCGAGACGGCGATCGAGAGCACCACCAGCACCGCCATCGACACGCCCAGCGTGTGGAACTCGGCGCCCGCGGCGGCATAGGCCTCTTCGCTCAAATGCGTCTCGAGCGCCGCCAGCTGGGCCAGCTGGGTGTTCAGGGTGACGAATTCCTTCTCCGCTTTCTGCATCGAATTGGTCGCGATCGACTGGTCGACTTGCGCCATCTCGATCGTGTCGAGCACCGCCTTGCGGTAGGCAGCCAGCGCCTTGCTGGACGCGTCGATCAGCTTGCGCTCGGACGGCTCGGCGACTTTCGCCAGCGCCCCGAGGCGGGTGGATATGCCGGCGTGCCTGGTGTTGATTTCCTTGACCAGGGCGTCGAGCCGGTTCTTGGCGAAGCTGCCGCTGACCCAGGCCAGCAGCTGATAGATATTCGCATGGGCGAACTTGGCGTCGCCGGCGACGTCGGCCGTGTCCTGCAGGCGCGCGGCGCGCACCTGCACCATGTTTTCCAGCGAAGCATGCTGGCGCACCATGCCGTAATAGGCGGCCCCGGAGAGCAGCGTCAGCAGCACCAGCACCAATCCCGGCGCCAAGAGCAGCTTCGGGCCAATCCTTAGTCTTTTCAGCATGCTTTTCTCCCGTACCAAAAAGTAGGGCGGCCGCAGCCGCCCCCGCATCACCGCGTGCTTATTTCTTGTAGATGCCCGCTTCGAGCACGACGCCGTCGACCAGCAGGATGTAGGTCGTCTTCGGCTCGATCTTGCCGCTGGTCGGGTTCTTGTACTGGTAGTCGACCCAGCCCTTGCCCTTGGCGGCGGCCAGTTCGATGATCTCGCGGCGGTATTTTTTGCCGTTCGCATCGGGCACGTCGGTCAGGTCCTTGCCGACGATCGACGGGTTGTAGGGATGCGCCAGTACGATGCCGGTCTTGACGTCGCGCAGGTCGACGTACAGCTCGCCCTGGACGAAGTCCGGATCCTTGGCATTGATGCGCTTCATCATTTCATCTTTGCCCTTGGCCTTGATCAGCGCGGCGCCGCGCTCGGCCATCGCGATGGCGTCCTTGGCGGTGGGTTCATTGGCCAGTGCACCGGAGCAGGCAAGTCCGAGGCACAGGGCGGTGGCAGTGGCGATCAGCTTCATATCAATCATCCTTTCGGTAAGACGGCTGGAGGTAAAACTTTCCTAGGTGCATTGGGAAATGTACGCTGCACTTCCAACAGGCAATTTGCGATGACGCAAACGGGGAGAACCGCCAGGGAGACGGCGCCACATGTCTTGAAGCAAATATTCAATGCTCTTGAGAAAGATTTCTCTGATTTAATTGATTGCGGGCAATTCACGGCCGAGCGCGGAATCTAAGATGAATTCCCGTCGGCAATTTCTTACTCAAGAATTCGCCGGCAGTCTTCGAAGCCATCTTTCCTTTCCAGGAGCATGCCCGTGACCACCACCGAATCGACGCCCGCAAAATTCAAACCGTACACGCGCCAGACGATTGCCCTCGCGCGCCAATGGCAATGGATGAGCCCGGAGCTGCAGGAAGCAACCCAGGTTGTCTCGCATGTACTGCCGTTTCGCGTCAACGAATACGTGCTCGACCAGCTGATCGACTGGGACCGCATCCCGGACGATCCGATCTTCCGCCTGACCTTCCCGCACCGCGACATGCTGCCCGCACGCGAATACGAGCAGTTGCGCGACCTGGTGCTGCACAAGAAAGACGCCGCCGCCACCGCCAGGCTGGTACACCAGATCCGCATGCGCATGAACCCGCACCCGGCGGGCCAGATGACGCACAACGTCCCGCGCGTCAACGACGCACCCCTGAAAGGCCTGCAGCACAAGTACAAGGAAACGGTGCTGTTCTTTCCCAGTTCAGGCCAGACCTGCCACGCCTACTGCACCTTCTGCTTCCGCTGGCCGCAGTTCGTCGGCATGGACGACATGAAGTTCGACGCCCGCGAATGCAGCGAACTGGTGGCCTACCTGAAAACCCATCCGGATGTGACCGACGTCCTGATCACCGGCGGCGACCCGATGATCATGAATACGCGTTCGCTGGCCGAGTTCCTCGAGCCGCTGCTTGCGCCCGAACTGGCGCATATCCAGAACATCCGCATCGGCACCAAGTCGGTCGCCTACTGGCCGCAGCGCTATGTCTCGGACAAGGATTCGGACGACCTGATGCGCTTGTTCGAACGGGTCGTCAAGTCCGGCAAGAACCTGGCCATCATGGGGCACTACAACCATGCGGTCGAATTGCGCAGCCCGATCGCCCAGCAGGCGGTCAAACGCATCGTCGGCACCGGCGCCACCCTGCGCATGCAAGGCCCGCTGATCCGCCACATCAACGAAGACCCGAAGAGCTGGGCCGAACTCTGGACCACGGGCGTGCGCCTTGGCGCGATCCCGTATTACATGTTCGTCGAGCGCGACACCGGGCCGAGCGAGTATTTCTCGCTGCCGCTGGCGCGCGCCCATGAGATCTTCCAGCAGGCCTATTCGATGGTCTCGGGCCTGTCGCGCACCGTGCGCGGACCGTCGATGAGCGCCTTCCCGGGGAAAGTCGTGATCGACGGCGTGGTGACGATCAACGGCGAAAAGCTGTTCGCGCTGCAGTTCCTGCAGGCCCGTAATCCGGAATGGGTGCGCAAACCCTTCTTCGCCAAATACGACCCCGACGCCACCTGGCTCGACCATCTGAAGCCGGCATTCGGGCGCAAGAAATTCTTCTTCGAAGAGGAGGGTGGCGACGCCGGCCACCACGCGCCGGCCGGACGCGTGATCCCGATCGTGCAGGCGAACCAGCACGACCGCCGCGCCAGCGACAGCCAGCCCAGCGCGGCTTGATCCGGACCCGGATCCGGACCCGCCATGGGTGACCAAAGCACGCCACGCCTGTCCGGCGTGGCGGTTTTCTTCTACGTGTTCCTGCCGTTCGCGCTGGGGCACTACCTGTCCTCGCTGCTGCGCAACGTGAACGCGGTGCTGGCCCCGCATCTGCTCGGCTCGCTCGCGCTGACGCCGGGGCAGCTTGGCCTGCTCACCAGCGCCTTCTTCTTTGCCTTCGCGCTGGTGCAGCTGCCGGTCGGGATCGCGCTCGACCGCTACGGACCGCGCAAGGTCCAGCTGCTACTGATGGCGGTTGCCGCGCTCGGGGCCTTGCTGTTCGCGCGCGGCCAGGGGTTCGGCCAGCTGGTGCTGGCACGCGCCATCATGGGCTGCGGCCTGGGGGGCTGCTTCATGTCGGCGGTGAAGGCCATTTCGACCTGGATCGCGCCCGGCAAGCTGCCCTCGGTGCACGGCTACCTGATCGCCGTCGGCGGCCTCGGTGCGGCGTCGTCGACCATGCCGGTACGGATGGCGCTCCAGTACACCGACTGGCGCGGCCTGTTCGTGCTCCTCGCCGCCCTGATCGCCGCCAGCGGCGCCCTGATCTGGCTGTTCTCGCCAAGGAGCAGCGCGCCCGCCGGCAGCCGTCCGCCGATGCTGGCCTCGATCACGAGCGTGTACCGCACGCCGGCATTTCGTTCGACGATCTCGCTGGTGCTGCTGCCGCATGCGGTCTTCTTCGGCATCCAGGGGCTGTGGATCGGACGCTTCCTGTCGGACGTGGCGCGCTTTCCGGACGATGCCGTCGCCTACCTGCTGTACCTGGGCATGGCGGCCGTCATCTTCGGGGCGATTGCGGTCGGCATGATCACCGAGTGGGCGGGCAAGCGCGGCGTGACGCCGCTCGACGTCGCCGGCGCCGGCATCGCGCTGTTCGTGCTGGTGCAGGCTGCCTTCGTCGTCGGCTACAAGCCGAGCTTCCAGCTGCTGTCGGTGCTGTTCACGCTGGTGGGCACGGTGACCGGGATCGAATACGCGATCGTCGCCCAGAGCATGCCGCGCGAACTGACCGGGCGCGCCGCGACCTGCCTGAACCTCCTGATTTTCGTGGGCGCCTTCCTGGTGCAGGCCGGGTTCGGCCTCGTGATCGGGCTGTGGCAGCCTGATGGCGGCGCGCACTACCCGGCGCATGCCTACCAGGTGGCCTTCGGGGTGCTGGTGCTGTTGCAGCTGCCCGGACTGGTGGGATATGCAAGGCGGCGTTTTGCAGCCGGCCGGGCCGCGCCAGTCCCCATCGAGGAGGCGCGCACGCCCGCCTGAGGGAAACGTTGATTGCTGGACGGAATCGAGCGAAGCGAACTTGTCGTTTTCGCTACAATCGGGTAATTATTTATAACGATTCCGTCCAGGAGAAATCATGCGTTTTCGCTCGTCCCCCATCCTCGCCGCGGCCGTGCTGCTCACGCTCGCCGGCTGCGGCGACAAGTCCAGCCTGCCGGTCGGCGCCGGCGTCGGCCCCGCGCCGATCCTGCCGCAACCGAAGAAAATGCTGATCCCGACGGTCGACATCGCACCGGCCAAGGGCTGGAACGGCGGCAAGCCGAGCGCCGCCCAGGGCCTTGAAGTGAGCGCCCTGGCAAGCGGCCTGGATCACCCGCGCTGGCTCCACGTGCTGCCCAACGGCGACGTGCTGGTGGCCGAAACGAACAAGCCGCAAACTCCCGAGACCAAGCAGTCGGGCATCAAGGCCTGGGTGATGGGCAAGGTCATGGCCAAGGCCGGCGCCGCCGTACCGAGCGCCGACCGCATCACCCTGCTGCGCGACGCCGACGGCGATGGCGTGGCCGAAGTGCGCAGCGTCTTCCTCAAGGGCCTGCATTCGCCCTTCGGCATGGCGCTGGTGGGCGAGACCCTGTACGTGGCGAATGCCGACGGCATCGTGCGCTTCCCGTACAAGCAGGGCGCCACCGAGATCACCGACGCGGCGCAGAAGGTGGCGCCGCTGCCGGCCGGCCTGAATCATCACTGGACCAAGAACATCATCGCCAGCAAGGACGGCAGCAAGCTGTATGCGACCGTCGGCTCGAACAGCAATGTCGGCGAAAACGGCATGCAGATCGAGGTCAATCGCGCCGCGATCCTGGAAGTCGATACCAAAACCGGCGCCACGCGCCTGTTCGCCTCCGGCCTGCGCAACCCGAACGGCATGGCCTGGGAACCCCAGACCGGCATGCTGTGGACGGTCGCCAACGAGCGTGACGAGATCGGCAGCGACCTGGTGCCCGACTACCTCACCTCGGTGAAGGAAGGCGCCTTCTACGGCTGGCCGTACAGTTACTATGGCCAGCACATCGACGAGCGCGTCAAGCCGCAGCGTCCGGAACTGGTGGCCAAGGCCATCGCGCCCGACTACGCGCTCGGCGCCCACGTCGCCGCGCTGGGCCTGACTTTTTCGGAAGGCGCGAAGCTGGGGCCCCTGTTCACCAACGGCGCCTTCATTGGCCAGCACGGCTCCTGGAACCGCAAGCCGCTGTCGGGCTACAACGTCGTGTACGTCCCCTTCGCCGACGGCAAGCCGAATGGCAAGCCGGTCGAGGTGCTGACCGGGTTCGTGGACAAGAATGGCGATGCGCTGGGACGTCCGGTGGGGGTGGCGATCGACAAGGCGGGCGCCTTGCTGGTGGCGGACGATGTGGGCAATGTCGTCTGGCGCGTGCGTCCGGCGGCGCGCTAATCGGGTTCGGTGCGCGATCGCTCGCGCACGTTTTTCTCATCAATTCACGAACAACTCTCCACAAACCACAACGGCACCGAGGTCCACGCAATCCCCGCGAAGGCCAGCAGCGCCGTCAGCGCCGCCGCCCAGTCCAGCAGGGCCGTCTGTTCATCCCCTCCCGTAAAAGTGCTGCGCGCGCGCCAGGCCAGGGCGGCGCAGATCGCCAGCGCGACCATCGTCATCAGGGCCAGCGGCAGCCGGTGCGGACTGCCCGGGGCGAATCCGGCCGGGCTGCACTGGGCCGCCACCAGCACGTAGCTGCCGGCGAAGTGCGCGGCCCAGACCAGCATCGGCAGGGTGCCGCGAATGAGCTTTCTGAAGAACCGTTCACGCATGGATCACTCCATCAGCAGGGGGACGAGGTGCACCGCCAGGGCTGCCGCAATGCCCTGCAGCGTCGTGTAATGCCAGATCAGCGCCGTATTGTCGAGTGTCGCACGGCTGGCCGGCGACAGGCGCCCGCACCAGGCGCGCGCGGCGAGATAGGGCCCGGCCAGCGCCAGCACGACCACGTGCAGCCCCTGGTAGCTGAGCAGCGCCGCGATCGTTGCGCTCCAGGCCTGCGACTTCGGCGCCAGCCCGGCTAGGCCATAGCCATACAGCTCGGCCACGAAAGCGGCGATGACGCAGCCGGTCGCCATCAAGGCCAGCCAGGGCAGGCGGCCCTTGCCGACACTGCGCCGCGCCCACAGCATCAGGCCGGAACCGGCCACCAGCAGGGCGCTCGACAGCAGCGGCCAGCGCAGCGCCGGCAGGCTGGCGGACGGCGGCGGGCATACCTCCAGGCGCATCGAGATGTGGATGTAGGCAAAAACAAAGGAGGCGAAAATCGTCGCGTCCACCACCAGCATGATGATGGTGGCCCACCACGAGTGCGAAGCCGTGCCACGCGCGCCGACCGGCAGCACCAGGGTATCGGACACGCGCGCCTCCTTGATCGGCGGCGTTTTGTCCGCGCCCCACAGCCAGGCCACGGTCGCGGCGATGGCTGCGATGCCGCAGGCCCAGGCCGTGACATTCATTTTTATCGTCAGCAGCAGGAAGAAGCCCGCCGTGCCGGCCGCCGCGATGAAGGGCAGCCAGCTGTCGTCCGGCAGGATCAGCACGTAGGCCGGTTTGCCGGACACCGGGCGGGTCGCAATCGTCTCGCGCCTGCCGCTGGCGGTGCCGGGCAGGTAGTGCTGGCCGGCTTCGACCTGTTCGACGAGGCCGGGCTGGTCCCAGAGCGGATCGGCGGAATGGACTTCCGGGATGCTGCGCGTGCCGTAGACTTCGGTCGGCAGCCATTCGAGGGTCGAGGCGTTCCACGGATTGCCGACCGGCTTTTCGGGCCGGCGCAGCGTGCGCACCGCGTCGACCAGGAACAGCAGCACGCCCGCCGCCAGCACGAAGGCGCCCACCGTCGAGGCCATGTTCAGCCCGGCCCACCCCATCTCGGCCGGATAGGTGTACACGCGGCGCGGCATGCCCAGCAGGCCGGTGACGTGCATCGGGAAGAAGGCAATATTGAAGCCGCCGAACATCAGCCAGAAGGCCCATTTCGCCACGCGTTCCGACAATTGCTGGCCTTTGACCAGCGGCAGCCAGTAATACAGCGCCGCGAACACCGGGAACACCATCCCGCCAACGAGCACGTAATGCAGGTGGGCGACGATGAAATAGGTGTCGTGCGCCTGCCAGTCGAAGGGCAGCAGCGCCACCATCACGCCGGTCAGACCACCGAGCACGAAGATGAACATGAAGCCGCCCAGGAACAGGGCGGGGGCCGTCATGGTGATCTTGCCGCGCCAGAGCGTCGCGATCCAGCCGAACACCTGGATGGCGGTCGGCACCGCCACGGCCATGCTGGCCGCCGACACGAAACTCATCGTCATCACGCCCAGGCCGGCCGTGAACATGTGGTGGGCCCACAGCGCGAAACTGAAGAAGCAGACGGCGACAAGGGCCACGATGATCGCGCGCCGCCCGACCAGGGGCGTGCCGGCGATCGTCGGGACCATGGTCGAGACCATGCCGGCGGCCGGCAGGAAGATGATGTAGACCTCGGGATGACCGAAGAACCAGAACAGGTGCTGCCAGAGGATCGGATCGCCCCCGCGCTCGGCAATGAAAAAGGGCCAGTCGAAAGCGCGCTCCATTTCCAGCAGCGCGGTGCCGGCGATGATCGCCGGGAAGGCGAACACGATCATCACGGCCACCACCAGCATGGCCCAGGCATACACCGGCATGTGCACCAGCTTCATGCCGGGTGCGCGGGTGAACAGGATGCCGACGATCAGTTCGATGGCGCCGGCGATCGCCGAGATCTCGATGAAGCCGATCCCGAGCAGCCAGAAGTCCGCGTTCAGCCCCGGCGAATACTGTTTACCCGTCAAAGGCGGATACATGAACCAGCCGCCGTCGGGCGCCAGGCCGAAGAACAGGGTGCAGAAGAAGGCCAGGCCGCCGATCGCATACGCCCAGAAGGCGTAGGCCGACAGGCGCGGGAAGGGTAAATCGCGCGCGCCCAGCATGTTCGGCAGCAGGAAGACGGCGATCGCCTCGACGATGGGAATGGCGAACAGGAACATCATCACCGTGCCGTGCATGGTGAAGATCTGGTTATAGCTGCCGGCCGAGAGCAGGGTGTTGTCGGGCACGGCCAGCTGGGTGCGCATCAACAGGCCGAGGATCCCGGCCAGCAGGAAGAACAGCATGGCGGTGCCGATGTAGAGCAGGCCGATGCTGGTGTTGTCGACGCGCGTGAAGAAGCGCCAGCCGGTGGGCCGCTTCCACGGTTGTTCGAGCCGCTCCAGCTCATCGGCAGGGCGGGGCAGGGAGCTTGGCAGCGTATGCGGTTGTGTCATCGTCATTTCAGCTGCTCGAGGTAGGCGGCCAGGGCTTGCAAGGTGGCCGCGTCGATGTCCAGCGCAGCCGGCATGCGCGCGCCCGGCTTGATCGCTTGCGGGTCGGCGATCCAGCCGGCCAGCGCGCCGCGGTGGTTGCGCAGGGTGCCGGCGGCGATGTGCAGGCGGCCGCCGACATGGGTCAGGTCAGGGCCCAGGCGCGCACCGCTGGCGACGCCGCGGATCGTATGGCAGCTCTGGCAGCGTTGTTCGAGGAAGGCGGCGCGTCCGCGCTCGATCAGGGGAGAAGCGGGCGGCGCGGCCGCTTGCGCCTCTTTCGCCAGCCAGCGTTCGAATTCGTCGGGCGCCAGCGCGATCACGTGCAGCGCCATGCGCGCATGCTGCTCGCCGCAGAATTCGGCGCACTGGCCGCGGTAGACGCCGGGTTTGTCGGCATGCAGGGTCAGGCCCGTGACGCGTCCCGGCACGGTATCCATCTTGCCGTTCAGGGCAGGCACCCACAGGCTGTGGATCACGTCCGATGAGGTCAATCCCAGGTAGACAGGACGCCCGGCCGGAATGCGGATCTCGTTGGCGCTGACGACTTCGCGCCCGCTGACCGGGTCGTGGTAGCGCACTTCCCACCACCACATTTTCGCCGTCACGCCAATCGACATGGCGCCGCGCGAGGTCTGCGGCGACAGCTCGG
>Ga0213836_101488_pt1 | contig 13610 bp, 12 predicted proteins | sample SWPATP03_FD_160578 | JGI IMG/M metagenome (GOLD analysis project Ga0213836, IMG submission 160578) | Coastal seawater microbial communities from Marineland, Florida, United States - SWPA TP0 #3 | ecosystem: Environmental > Aquatic > Marine > Coastal | place: USA: Florida | collected 2016-08-05
AGCTGTTCCAGGCCCTGGACAGCTTCGGGCCTGAAGGCCGCGACATCGCGCGCCGCATGAAAATCGGCGACAAGCGCGCCTCGGCCCTGAGCGTCGGCCTGAACTACGATCCGGGCCAGTGGTTCGTGACCGGCGAGGCCGGCTCCAGCAAGGTCGACGGCTATCTCGGCAGCACGCGCTCGGCTTACCTGGGTGGCGGCTGGCGGCAGGGCAGCCTGACGCCCTACGCCGGCTTTGCCCGGGTCTGGGGTACCCGGCCAGGCGGACCGTCTGCATTGCCATCGTCCTATGGGCCGGCCGCCGCCAAGGTCAACATGGCGCTCGCGCTGCTGCTGCGCACCGTGCCCTCGCAATCGACGCTCAGCGCCGGCCTGCGCTGGGACGCCGCCCCCAACCTCGCCATCAAACTGCAGCACGAACGCATCGCCACGCACGCCGGCTCGCGCGGCATGTTCATCAATACGGCGCCGGACTACCAGTCCGGGCGCACGGCGCAGGTGAGCAGCGCCGCCCTCGACTTCGTCTTCTGAGGGCTGGCATGAGACTGTTACGAAGTTCAAGACTGCTGGCCGCCGTCCTCCTCGCCGCCTGCGCCGGCCTCGCGCAGGGCGGCGACCTGGTGGTGATCGTGTCGGCGCGCAGCCAGGTCGGGGCGCTGCGCCCCGAGCAGGTCGCCGCCATTTTCCTCGCCCAGGCGCCGCGCTTTCCGAACGGCGCCGTCGCCAACGCGCTCGACCAGCCGGTCGGCTCGGCCCTGCGCGACCAGTTCTACCTGGGCGTGAGCGGCAAGACGCCCGCCCTGCTGAAGGTCTACTGGTCGAAGATGGTCTTCACCGGCCGCGCCCAGCCCCCGCGCGAACTGGCCGGCAGCGCCGCCGTGCGGCGCGCCGTGGCCGAGGATCCGGCCCTGATCGGCTATATCGAGCGCGAGGCGCTCGACCCGAGCGTGCGCCCTGTCCTGCTGGTGCACTGAAAGGACGCCCATGTCGTTACCCTCCACCTCCCCGCGCACGCCGGCGCGCCGTTCGCGCCTCGCGCTCTGGCTTGGACGCGGCCTCGATACGCATATCTCGCTGCCGCTGTTCGCGATCCTGCTCGTCGCCGGCCTGTGGATCCTGACCCTGCGCGTGATCGACGCCGACCGCGCGGCCGCCGCCGGCGCCGTCCATGCGGCCACGCTGGAGCGCGTCGAGACCTATGAAGCGCAGATGGCGCGCAGCCTGAACGGCATCGACCAGACCTTGAAGGTGCTGACCTACGCGGTCGAACTGAACGGCCAGGCCGGCGCGATTCCGGCGCTGCGCAAACAGGGCCTGCTGCCGCCAGGCCTGGTGTTCGTGGTGGCGATCGCCGACCGCGACGGGCGCATCGTCGCCACCAACCCGGAGCACGCCGGTCACGACGTCTCGGGCACGCCCTATTTCCTGTACCACCGCAACAACAACCTCGACCTGCCCTTCGTGGGCGCGACGGTGGGCGACAGCGCCAAGCGCGAACCCCACCTGCATTTCACGCGCCGCATCAACGATGCCCACGGCGTATTCGCGGGCATCGCGATCGTCGAAGCCGACCCTGCTTACTTCACCAGCGCCTACGAACATTCGCGCGACGGCGAGCACGGCATGCTGGGCCTGGCCGGCCTCGACGGCGTGATGCGCACGCTGCGCGTGGGCGACAGCGTGAGCTGGGGCCAGCGCATCGAACTGGGCGCCGCGATGGGCGGCGTCACCCTGCACCGGGGCGTGGACGGCGTGGCGCGCTACACCAGCGTGCAGCGCCTGCACGGCTTCCCGCTGGCGATCGTGGTCGGCCTGGCGCGCGACGAGCAATTCGCCCCCTTCAACGAAAAACGCAGCACCATCCTGCTGGCCGCCGCCAGCGCCAGCGCCCTGCTGCTGGTGGTGGTGGCCGTGATCTCGGGCTGGGCCTGGCAGCTGGCGCGGGTGCGCCGGCGCGCGCGCCGCGCCCAGGAAACCTATGCCGCCGCCTCCGAGGGCAGCCTGGACGCCTTCTTCGTGCTGCGCTCCGTGTTCGCCGCCGACGGCAGCGTGGCCGATTTCCTGATCGAGACCACCAATTCGCGCGCCGAAGGCATCAGCGGCCTGGCGCGCGCGCAGATGGAAGGCATGCTCCTGTGCGACATGCTGCCGCACTTCCGCGACAACGGCATTTTCGACGATCTCGCCCGCGCCGCCCGCGACGGCAAGCCGCGCGAAGGCGAATGGCAGGCGACGGCGCACGAGGCGCAGGGCCGCTGGCTGCATCGCCAGGTGGTGGCGGTCGAGGATGGCATCGTCGTCATCGTGCGCGACATCAGCGAGCGCAAGCAGGTCGAGGCGCGCATCTTCCACATGGCGCACCACGACGAACTGACCGGCCTGCCGAACCGCAACCTGATGCACGACCGGATCGAGCAGGCGATCCTGAACGCCGCGCGCGACGGCACCGCCGTGGCGCTGGCCTTCGTCGACCTCGACGGCTTCAAGCTGGTCAACGATGGCCTCGGCCACAAGGCCGGCGACGAGCTGTTGAAGGTGGTCGGCAAGCGGATGGGCGCTTGCCTGCGCCGCAACGACACGCTGGCGCGCTTCGGCGGCGACGAATTCGTGATCCTGCTGCCGGGCCAGGGCCATGACCCCGAGGCGCTCGGGCCGCTGCTCGAAAAAATCCGGGTCGCCGTCACCGAACCGGTCGAGGTCAGCGGCCAGGCGGTGCAGGTCAGCTGCAGCATGGGCGTGGTGATGTACCCGCGCGATGGCGCCGACGCCAGCGCCCTCCTGATGAACGCGGACGCCGCGATGTACCGCGCCAAGGACATGGGCAGCAACAACTTCCAGTTCTATGCACGCGAGATGAATGCCAGCGTCGAGGAAAAGCTGGTGCTGCTCGACGGCCTGCGCCATGCGGTGCAGGCGACGCTGGACGGCGCGCCCGACAACGGTTTCCGTTTGCTGTACCAGCCGAAGGTCGACCTGCGCACCGGGCGCCTGTTCGGCGTCGAGGCCCTGATCCGCTGGCAGCATCCGGAACACGGCATGGTGGCGCCGCAGCGCTTCATCGGCCTGGCCGAAGAGAGCGGCCTGATCGTCGAGATCGGCGACTGGGTGGTGCGCGAAGCCTGCCGCCAGGCGCGCGCCTGGGTCGACGCCGGCCTGCCGCCGGTGACGATGTCGGTCAACGTCTCGGCGCGCCAGTTCGAGGAAGCGCGCCTGGTCGAGCGCGTCGCCGCGGCCCTGCGCGACACGCGCCTGATGCCGGAACTGCTGGAACTCGAAGTGACCGAAAGCCTGATCATGCGCGACCTGCAGAAATCGGTCGCCAAGATGCGCGAACTGGAAGCGATGGGCGTGGCGCTGTCGATCGACGACTTCGGCACCGGCTACTCGAGCCTGTCGTCATTGAAGACCTTCCCGATCAGCCGCCTCAAGATCGACAAGAGTTTCGTCAGCGAGCTGGCCGACAACCCGGACGACCAGGCGATCGCCATGGCGGTGATCTCGCTCGGCCACAAGCTCAATTTGCGCGTCATCGCGGAAGGCGTCGAGACCGAACAACAGCGCGATTTCCTGCGCGCGAACGAGTGCGACGAAATGCAGGGTTATCTGTTCAGCCGGCCGGTGGGAGCCGATGAGATCGTGGACATGCTCGAGGCGTATGCGATGGAGTTGGCGGCGTAACCGATGCGTTACTTGACGCCGGCGGCGTCGCGCAAACGGCGCACCAGCGCCTCGGCATCGGCGTCGACCTGCATCAGGCCCGCATGCGCCGTGCGCACGAAGCCCTCTTCCTGCTGGTGCCGCACGAAGCCCATCAAGCCATCGTAGAAGCCGTCGACATTGAGCAGTCCGATCGGCTTGGCGTGGATCCCGAGCTGGGCCCAGGTCACCATCTCGAACAGTTCTTCGAGCGTGCCGAAGCCGCCGGGCATGGCGATGAAGCCTTCCGACAGCTCGGCCATCATCGCTTTGCGCTCGTGCATGTCCTTCACCACGAACAGGCGCGTCAGGCCGGCGTGTCCGACTTCGCGCTCGACCAGGGCGCGCGGGATGACGCCGGTGGCCTCGCCGCCGAGGCGCAAGACCTCGTCCGCGATCACGCCCATCAGGCCGACCTTGCCGCCGCCATAGACCAGGGCGATGTTGTGCTCGACCAGCACGCGCGCCAGCACGCGGGCGGCGTCGGCGTACAGGGGTTTGGCGCCGAGGGCGGCGCCGCAGTAGACGGCAATCGATTTCATGTCAGGTCGGGTCCCTGCCCTCGTCGGGCAGTTTTTTCAAATACTCTTCCGAGAGTTTTTCGAACAACAGGCTGGTGTCGCCGCGCAGGTAAGGCCCGAGCATCGACAGCACCTGGTAGCAGCCGCGCGCCAGGGCGTCGGCAATGGCCTGCTGCTCGCTGTATTTGCGCGGGTTGCGCACGTACTCGTACGAGAGCCAGTAGGTCGCGACGACCACCATGTTGGTCGCCATCGCGCCGATCTGCTGGTCGCTCGCTTCGAGCGACTGTTCGCTGCGCAGGTCTTCGCACAGCTGGCGCGCGACCTTGATCTTGTGGGCGAGGATGGCCTTGAAATGCAGCTCGAGCTTGCGGTTGCGCGACAACAGGTCGTTCAGGTCGCGGTAGAAGAAGCGGTAGCGCCAGATCAGCTCGAACATCAGGTGCAGGTAGAGCCAGACGTCTTCCATGTTCGAGCGCCGTCCCGCCGGCACCGTCAGGATGCGCTCGATCTCGGCCTCGAACTGGACGAAGATCGAATTGACGATGTCGTCCTTGTTGCGGAAGTGGTAGTACAGATTGCCGGGCGAGATATTCATCTCCTCGGCAATGACGGTCGTCGTGATGTTCGGCTCGCCGAACTCGTTGAACAGCCTGAGCGAGAGCTCGAGGATGCGTTCACGGGTGCGGCGGGGGGCTTTCTGTAGCATGGATGGCGGTCTGGATAGTGTCGCCTGCAAGCATAACATCGTTCAGCATGCCGACGGCGGTAGGGGTCAGTCGGCGGCCTTGGCCGCCGTGCGTTTCGTGGCCGGGCGCCTGGCCGGCGGCTTGCCCGCAGCGGCCTTGGGGACGGCCTTCTTTTCGGCTTTCTTGCGCAGGTGTTCGCCCGCCAGCTCGGCCAGCATCCGTTCCAGCTCGTCGATGCGGTGGTTCAGCGCTTCCATCTCGCTGCGCGCCGGCACGCCGATGGTGGCCAGGGCGCGCGCCACGCGTTCCTCGAAGACCTGCTCCAGTTTGCCCCAGCTGCTTGATGCGCGGCGGCTGGAGCGCTCGGCCTTGCGCGCCACGGTGTCGGTCGCGTCCTCGACCTGGCGCGCGCGCTTTTGCAGCTCGCTGCCGTCGCGCACCAGGCGCGTGAACTCGCGCCCGCCGGCCTGCTGGGCCTTGGCGAAGGCGCCCAGGCCCGCCTGCCAGATCTGCTGGGCCGAGCTGCGCACCGCGCGCGACAGCGCCTCTTCTTCCTGCTCGAGTTCCTTGATATTCTTTGTCATCGCTTCCTCACGCTTTTCAGGCATTAACCCGCATTCTAAACGGCGGCGCGGCTGCGCTGCACGGCAAAGGCCTCGTGCAGCAGCGCCAGCAGGGGTGCGGCGCGCCACGGCTTGGGCTGGAAGGCGTCCGCGTCGCCGCTGGCGAGCGCCGCCGCGATGGCCGGATCGTCCTGCGCGCCGGACAGCAGGATGCGGTAGCTGGCGGGGTCCAGGCGCCGCGCCTGGGCCAGCAGCGCCGCGCCCGTCATGTCCGGCATCCGCTGGTCGCTGACGATCACGCCGGCCTTTTCGCGCGCCAGCAGCGCCAGGGCCTCGGCGCCCGAGGCGCAGGTCAACACGCGCCAGCCCTGCCCTGCCACCGCCTCCTGCAGCACATCGAGCATGAAGGCGTCGTCGTCGACCAGCAGCAAGGTCAGGGGCAGCGCCAGTTTGCCGAGTTCCTCCATCACGGTATCGAGCACGCGTCCGTTGCAGCCGAGCGCCACGTGGCCGATGCCGCCCAGCGCGATGTTGCGCGCGCCTTCCAGCACGCTCGAGGTTTGCGGCGCGACGATGTTGTCGTGGTGGCTGAAGACCGAGGTGACGAGGGCGCGCCGCGCCGCATCCTCGCTCGCGCCCAGCGCGCGCAGCCAGTCGCTGGCCTGGCCTTTCGAACGCCGCATCTGGGCCGCATTCGCCCCCGGCCCGAAGTTGGCCAGGCTGGTGCCGTGGTGCGGCGTGCCGAGGGTGACGATGCGCGCCACGCGCGCCGCGCCGTGGGCGCGCATCCAGGCGCGCGCCACCAGGCCACCCATGCTGTGGGCGACGATCGCCACCTGCGGCGCGCCGGTCGCCGCGCACAGTTCCTCGACCGCGCCCTGCAAGGCCGGCACGTAGTCGTCGATCGCGCCGCCCACCGGTTCGAGGTCGATACTGGCGTGGCTGATGCCGTTGCGGTCCAGGCGCGGCAGCAGGAAACTCCAGTAGCCGCTGTTGCAGCCATACCCGTGCACCAGCAGTACCGGCACCGCGCGCGAATCGGGGTAGATGCGGCGGCAGGCGGCGCCGCGCGGCATCAGCCAGGAGGTGGTCAGCATGCTGACCCTGAATTCCTCGGCGAGCAAGCGCAGGCGCTCGCGCAGGCCGAGGCGAAATTCGCGCGGCGTCGGGCTGGCGAAGCAGGCGCTCAGGAAAAAATTATTCATGTTGATCGCCAGGCGCACCAGCAGCACGCAGCCCAGACCGAGCGCCAGCGCGGCCCAGGGCGCCATGCCGCGCCAGCGCCAGCCGGCCAGCGCGATCGCGGCCGCACTCGCCAGCTGCACCAGCAGCAGGGCGCGCGTGAGCCGGCGCGCGCTCATGGTCATGCCGTCACCCGCGGCGCAGGCTGGCCGGTCAGGTCTTGCGCCAGGCTGCTCGCCAAACGCGCCACGATGCCGTAGATCGACAGCTGCGGGTTGGCGCCGATCGAGGTCGGGAACAGCGAGCCGTCGTGCACCGACAGGTTGTCGAGCTCGCGGTAGCGGCCATCCGGCGCCACCACGCCGCGCTGCGCGTCGCCCGCCATCGCGCAGCCGCCCATCACGTGGGCCGAGGCCACGCGCGTCATGTGCAGCTGCTGCGGCAGCGCCGCGATCTCGCGTTTCGCCTCAGCCCAGGAGGTGTAGCGGCGCGCCGTCTCGTGCGCCGGCTGCACGGCGCTGGCGCCGGCCGCGAACTGGATCTCGGCCATCGTCAGCAAGGCGCGCCGGGCGCCGTCCCAAATCAGTTCGTCGAGCGGATAGTCGAGCACCGGGGCGCCGTCCTTGAGCTGGACGGCGCCGCCTTGCGACGCGGGGTGGAAGCCGTCGCGCAGCAGCGCCAGCATACCGTGGATGTGCGGGAACTGGCGCATCAATTCGGCGTGGCCCTGGCCGAATCCGTTGAGCGTGGTCGACAGCAGCACCGGATGCAGCGGCGGCGCTTCGAGCTTGTAGCCGAGCGCGCCGTCGATGGCGCCGGTGTGCAGGAAGTGGTCGGAATACACCGTCTGCGGCGCGCCGGCCCAGGCGTCGACGCGCTGGGGGAAGATGCCGGCCGAGATCAGGGTCGGGTGCAGGAAGGTGCGCTTGCCCAGCAGGCCGTGCGGATCGGGGACCTTCGAGCGCATCAGCAGCGCGGGCGAATTGATCGCCCCGCCCGCCACCACGAAGTGTTTGGCGCGCAGGCGCAGCAGGCGGCCGGTGGGGGCCACGCCGTCTTCGCTCAGCGCGACGCACAATAGCTCGTCGACGCGCCCGCCGCGCAGCACCAGGCGCTCGGCGCGCGCGCGCGTGACGAGGGTGGCGCCGTGCTCGAGCGCCGACGGGATCGTCGTCACCAGCATCGACTGCTTGGCGTTGGTCGGGCAGCCCATGCCGCAATAGCCCAGGTTCCAGCAGCCGTTGACGTTGCGGCGGATGAAGCCGGCCTGGATGCCGAGCTTGTCGAGGCCGCGCTTGAGGAGGTCGTTGTTCTCGTTGGGCGGCGCCTGCCAGTCGCTCACGTGCAGGCGCGCTTCCATCATGGCGAACCAGGGCGCCAGGCTTTCGCTGTCGTAGTCGAACAGGCCGAACTGGTTGCGCCAGTGATCGAGCGTCGGCGCCGGCGTGCGAAAGCTCGAGGTCCAGTTGACGGTGGTGGAGCCGCCGACGGTGCGTCCCTGGAGGATCTTGACGCCCTTGTCGCGCGTCTGGCGCGCGGCCGACTCCTGGTACAGCGACGGGTAGGCGTCGGCTTCGCGCATCTTGAAGTCGGACGAGGAGCGCAGCGCGCCTTCTTCCACGATGACGACCTCGAGGCCGGCCAGCGCCAGGATCTCGGCCGTCACGCCGCCGCCGGCGCCGCTGCCGACGATGACGACGTCGGCCTCGATGCTGCGGTCGGCGTCGAGGCGGGCGCCGTCGACGACCTTCCAGCCGCGCGCAAGTCCAGCGCGGATCGGGTCGGGAATGATCGGACTGGTCATGACAGCTCCTTCAGCGCGCCCGGATAGCCGATCGCATCCCAGCTGGCCGGCTGCGCATACCAGGCGCCGAGCGAGAGGTCGTGCAGCGCGGCGTAGGCGCTGCGCAGCAGGGCCAGGCGGTGCAGGCGCCAGTCCTGCAGGAAGGCCGTCACCTGCTGCGGATCGGCGTTCGTCCAGCCTCCCGACACGCCGGTCAGCAGGCGCCGCGCCGGGGCCAGGGCGAGCAGGCCGAACAAATCCTGCACTTCCTTCTGCACGGCGAGGGGCAGCGCCGAGATCGCGGTATGGACGCCGTCGACCGCGGCGCCGATGGCCGCCTTGCGTTCGCCCGCCTGCGCGGGCAGCGCGCCCGCCAGCATGGCCGGCACGATCGCCTCGAGCGCAGCCCGGGCTTCGCCGTCGAGCACGAAGCGTTCGAGGCGCGGCGTGTGCACGGCGCGGTAGATGCCGCCGCCCGCGGCCAGCACCAGCGCCCCGAGGGCGCCGGCCTTCAGGAAGGACCTGCGTGTTGTCTCCATCTTGGCATCCTTGTTGTTGTTCGAATAGTGTACGACAGGCTGTTGCCTCCGAAGCCGCACTGGACTAGAGGGAATCGTCGGGATGACGGCGTTTGCGCCTCCCGTGCAAATAAGCTTTGCAATTATTGAGAAAAATGCAAATTTTGTTTGCATCACGCCACGCCCTCCCGAACACCGGAAGCGCCAAGCCTTCTCAGCGGCGGGCCGAGCTTGTACCATGGGCGTATTCAGCCTGACTAAGAAAGCCTCACATGACCATCTCGACCCTCTCGCGCGCCGCCCTGCTGGCCGTCTTCGCCGCCGCCTGCGCCCTGCCCGTCCAGGCCGCCAGCACCGCCGCCTCTTCCGCCTCCAGCGCGGGCTCGGCCTCGTCGGGCAGCGTCTCCGATTCGATCGGCTCCTCCAGCAACAGCTCGGGCGACGACAAGCGCGTGGCCGCCGGCCAGTACCGCGTGATCGACATCGCCGCCGCACCGGGCAAACCCGGCGCCACGCGCTTGACCCTGCACGCGGCGGCGGCCGGCGCCAGCGGCGAGTTCACCCTCGACGTCCCGAACCAGGCCCTCGCCCAGCGCGCCGTCGGCAAGGGCGAACTGGTGCAAGTGAACGCACGCGAATACGGCTACGAATTCGCGCACGCCGACAGCAAGCAAGCCTTCTTCCTGGCGCTGGAAGACAACTGGTATCGCGAACTGGGCTCGCGCAAAGTCGCGATCTGATGCATCCAAGGCTGCGGCCCGTCCTTGCCGCCCTGGCCTTGTGCGCGAGCGCCAGCGCCGCGGCCGGCATCCCGACCTTCTGCGAACGCACCAGGGAAGTCAGCGCGGCCGACCAGGACCGCGTGCTGCGCTTCGCCGGCGTCGTCAAGCGCGAGCTCGAAGCTTCAAGCAGCCGCGTGGCGCTGGTGTCGCGCGCCGGCACCGACCTGACCCGCTTCGGCCTCCTGTACTCGCACGCCGGCGTCGCCCTGCGCGACAACCCCGCCAGTCCCTGGGCCGTGCGCCAGCTGTATTACGCCTGCGACGAAGCGCGTCCGCGCCTGTTCGACCAGGGCATGGCCGGCTTCGCGCTCGGCGCCGAAACGCCCGCCAGCGGCCACATGTCGCTGGTATTCCTGCCCGACGACGACAGCGCGCTGCTGGAAAAGAGCGCGCTCGACAAACCCCTCGCCCTCTCCCTGCTGGCCGGCCAGTACAGCGCCAACGCGTATGCCTTCAGCACGCGCTACCAGAACTGCAACCAGTGGGTGGCCGAACTGCTGGCCAGCGCCTGGGGCCGGCTCGAGGGCCTGGCCGCCCCGCGCGAACAGGCCCAGGCCTGGCTGCGCGCGCAAGGCTATACGGCCGGCCCGGTCAGGGTGCCGGGACATGCCATGATGTTCGCCGGCCAGTTCGTGCCGCTGCTGCACATGAACGATCATCCGGTGGACGATGTGTATGCGCTGGCGCTGCAGGTGAGCGTGCCGGAATCGATCGAGGCCTTCGTGCATGCGCGTGCACCGACAGCGCGGCGGGTCGAGATGTGCCATGACACCGAGCGCATCGTCGTGCGGCGGGGCTGGGCGCCGCTGGGCGCGGCCTGCGTGCCGCTGGCGGGCGACGAAGTGATATCGCTGCTCTAGACCATACAAAGGACAAGGACGATGGCAACGCAACCCACGCATGTCTTCGACGCCGCCATCGCGCTGGCCTCGACCGAGGAAGGCCATTACCGCGGCCACACCCACCCGGCCTACGGCAACATGGTCGGCCCCTTCGGCGGCGTGATCGGCGCGTCCTTGCTGAACGCGGTCATGCAGCACCCGCTGCGCCTGGGCGATCCCTTGTCGCTGACCGTGCATTTCGCCGCGCCGATTGCGGACGGCGGTTTTTCGGTGCAGGCCAGGGCCGTGCGCACCAACCGCAGCACCCAGCACTGGTACGTGGAGCTGATCCAGCACGACGAGGTGGCGGCCTTCGCCACGGCCGTCACCGCCGTGCGGCGCGAGACCTGGGGAACTCTCGACGCGGTGTTCCCCGCGGTGCCGCCGGCGGACAGCATCGCGCCGGTTGCGCCGATTGCCCGCGCCGCCTGGACGGCCGCCTACGAGATGCGTTTCGCCGACGGCATCCCCGGCGCGCCCGATACGCCGAGCGCATCGTCGGAGTCGCGGCTCTGGATCCGCGACGAGCCCGCGCGCCCGCTCGACTTCCTCTCCCTGTCCGCGATCTGCGACGCCTTCTTCCCGCGCATCTTCGTGCGCCGGCCCAAGTGGGTGGCGATCGGCACCGTCGCGCTGACGACCTACTTCCATGCCGACGCCGCGCAACTGGCCGCGCAAGGCAGCGCACCCGTGCTGGGCCTGGCGCGCGCGCTGAATTTCCGGAAGGGGTTTTTCGACCAGAGCGCCGAAATCTGGAGCGCGGCGGGCGCGCTGCTGGCGACGACGCACCAGGTGGTCTACTTCAAGGAGTAGCGGCCGGGCCAGGCAGGCTTCGGCAATGCGCGCCCGGCATACTGGTGCTGACAAAGGTGGGGACAGGCTACCACGCCCGACCCCGCCATACGTCCAGCGCCGTAATTAAACACTGATTGTGCCCATCGGCAAGAAAGCGTCGGGTGCGAGGCCTCGTAGCGGCTATAGTCCGCCCGCAAGCACAGCCATTCGGCGGCTTGCCTGATTTCTGCCGCATCGCATAAACCTGTGCGAGTAGACGCGGAAAGACAGCGATTCACTACGAAGGCACCACATGATTCATTTGAAACGGACTACCAAGCTGCTGATCTGTTCAGCCGGCTTGCTGGCGGCAGCGCTGCTGGCAGGCTGCGGCAGCGGCGACCAGGGACGCGATCCCATCCTCGGCGTCCCCGCCGCCACGCTCTCGGCCATTGCCGTCGCGCCGGCCACGGCCTCGGTCGCCATCGGCGCCAAACAGCAGTTCACCGCCACCGCTTCCTACAGCGACGGTTCGGCGCGCGACGTCAGCGCCAACGCGGCCTGGACTTCGGCGAGCACCTCGGTGGGCACGGTCGGCGCCACTGGACTTGCCACCGGCCTGCGCGCCGGCGCCACCCTCATCACCGCGGGCTTCGAAGGCAAGAGCGCGAGCGCGACCCTGACCGTGCAGCCGGCGACGGTGCTCTCGCTGGCCTTGAGCCCGGCGCTGACCAGTTTCCAGGTCGGTGCGAGCCGCCAGCTGGCGGTCGTCGCCACCTATTCGGACGGCACGGTCGTCGACGTCACCGCGAACGCGGTCTTCATGTCGGCCACGCCGGGAGCGGTGATTGTCGGTACGGGCGGCCTGATCACGGCCGTCGCCCCAGGCAACTCGGCACTGAGCGCCAGCTTCGGCGGCAAGAGCGCCAGCGCGCAGGCGAGCGTCAGGGTGGCCACCGTGGCGAACATCGCCGTGACGCCGGCCAACGCCAGCGTCGCCGTGGGAGGCGTGCAGCAATATATCGCCGTCGCCACCTATTCCGACAACTCGACCGCCATCGTCACGCGCAGCGCTGCATGGACCTCGGGTGCGGCGCCGATCGCCACGGTCGCCACGACCGGCGTCGCCAGCGGCGTCGCAGTGGGCAACACCACGATCACGGCCAGCTTCGGCGGCAAGTCGAACAGCGCCAACCTGGCGGTCACCGCCCTGGCCACGCCACCGGCGGCGCCGCCTGTGGCCGGCGTCAACCTGCGCAGCGCCGCCAACTTCGCCGTGCTGGCCGGCACCGCGCTGACGAATAATTCCGGCGGCACGACCCTGATCGCCGGCAATGTCGGCTCGCCATCGCAGACCACCGACCCGACACTGGCCGATGGCTTCACCAACTACAAATCGGGCGCGATCCTGGCCAACGGACTGGCCGACCTGCAGACCGCGATCGTCGACGCCAACAGCCGCAGCTGCGACATCAGCTTCGCCGGCGACATCGACCTCGGCGGCCTGGCCTTGCCGCCCGGCGTGTACTGCTATGCCGGCACGATCAGCGTGACGGGCACCCTCACCCTCAACGGTGCCGGCGTGTACATCTTCCGCACCGCACTGACCCTGAACACGACCGCCAACTCGGCCATCGCCCTGAGCAATGGCGCTACCGCCGACAACATCAACTGGGTGCCGGTCGGCCCGACCACCCTGGGCGCGAACAGCGTCTTCAAGGGCAGCATCCTCGGCCAGTCGGCTGCGATCACCGTCGGCGACAACGCCACGCTGCTGAACGGCCGCGTGCTGTCCGCCGCTGCGGTCACGCTGAGCAACAACCAGATCACCAAATAAGAATGCACCTCATGAACATCAACTACAGATTCAAGCTGGCCATCCTTGCGGCCGCCGTGCTGTCGCAACCAGCGTTCGCCGCCGGCCAGGACGCCGACACCTTCATCAATCCGGACTGGGCCAACAGCGCCTGGTATGCGGGCGGCTCGCTCGGCCAGTCGCGCGCGTCGATCGACGAAGCGCGCATCAAGCGCAGCCTGACGGCGAACGGCGCCGCCCTCACCGGTTTCGATACCGACGAACGCGAACTCGGCGCTAAACTGTTCTTCGGCAAGCAACTGAACCAGTACTTCGCGGTGGAAGCCGGCTATTTCGACCTGGGCAAGTTCAAGGTGGACGCCACGACCTCGGGCAACGGCAGCTTCCATGGCGAAGCGCGTTTCCG
>Ga0213836_101492_pt1 | contig 13568 bp, 15 predicted proteins | sample SWPATP03_FD_160578 | JGI IMG/M metagenome (GOLD analysis project Ga0213836, IMG submission 160578) | Coastal seawater microbial communities from Marineland, Florida, United States - SWPA TP0 #3 | ecosystem: Environmental > Aquatic > Marine > Coastal | place: USA: Florida | collected 2016-08-05
ACCCCCGGGCGAACTCGCCCAGGACGCCATGGATCTCGTGGCTGTGCTCCTTGAGCCGCCGGAGGAACGTGCGCAGGAAGCGCCGCTGTGCGGTCGACATCGCGGTGCCGAGGTCACGGTCGACGAGCCGCGCGATGTCGTCCTCGAACTCCGCACTCCGCTCCACATCGAGCACGAGCGCCGAGAACGCCGCGAACGACAGGCCCTCGTCGGTCTGCTCGATGAGGTCCACCCCGCGGAAGATGTCATCGAGCACACTCCGCTGAGACTCGCCCGCCTCGAGGATGCTGGCCATCAGCTCCTGGTTCAGCTGGTCGAAGCGAGCACGAACGCGCTGGAAGTCGAACGGAACATCCTCCGCGAGCCTCATGAGCTCGGCGAGCCGCTCCCTGGTCCGCTGCTCGTCGAGCGGCTCGAAGCGGCCGGTGCGGATGGCCTCGATCTGCAGATCGATGGCTGCCCGCTCGCGCTCGAGGGCCTCGCGTCGGCGAGCGCCGTCGGGGTCTGTCTCGAGCGCGAGGCGGTGCACCTGCTCGCGGATCGTCATGAGCCGCGATTCGGTCGCCGTCGCGCGCGGCTGCTCGAGCTGCTCGAAGGTCCGGATGGCGCGGAACGCTTCGGGTGAGAGCTCGAACGTCTCACTTCGCGACTCCTGAGCCGGCCGTCGGATGAGCCAGCCTGCGGAGCGCCAAGCGGCGCAGTAGGCCTTGCCGGTCTGCGGGAGCTCGAAGTGCGCCCGCAGTGCGTCGAGATCGGCGTCGATGAGGTCCGTGAGCTCGTCGACCCCACGGCGGCGCACGTCACCGCCCAGGTGCTCCGAGAGCAGTGCGACGATGATCGGGGCGTGCTCGGCGCGCAGCATCGCCAGCGCCGCGTCTCCGTCGACGAGACGGCGGAGGCGCAGTGCCGTTGCGACGGTCGCCATCACCCACCTGCTCTCATGCGGTCCATCCTCGCGCGCTGCGGTGACATGTTCGTGCATCGAACACGGACGAACGACGTGTCAAGGAAACGTGCGAATCCTTGACATGACCCGGTGAGCGAGGCGGTGAGTGCTGTCGACGGGAATGCTTGATCGGGCGACGCACGGGCCTCGATCGCGTGGACGCAGCCCGTCGCGCGGTACGGCTGACATGAAGTCGCGAGTCGCACTGCATGAGATCCGGTGTCGTTCGCCACCCGCAGCAATCCGCTTCTCGCCAGCTCTGCGCAACGTTCCGATGAATTGTCGGCACGCTCTCCTACGATTCCGGCATGCCCTCGATCCGGTTCCCCAGCCGGGCGCACCTCGCACGGTGAATCCGACCGCCGTCTTCGGTGCAGACTGCGAGGGTTACGACGACCGACTCGAGGCGGCGGACTCGATGTCGGACGACGGCCTGGTCGGATGGTGCTCCTTCGTGCTTCACGGCATCCGGGAGGACCTCGATCGCATGTCTCGCCTCACTGACGGACGATGGGTCACGAACACGGGCACACCGTCAGCCCGATCCGACGCGATCCGCTCCTTGCTCGATCGAAGGCTGCTCGTGCCCATCGCGCCGGGCAAGCGCCGCTATCGCTCGGGTTCGCTCGCACCGACCTCACGCCGTTCGTCATCGCCTCGCTCGACCAAGCCGGCCTCCCTGCCGGGGCTGCTCACCGAGCCATGACGGCGACGGACGCGGCGGCCGACGGCTGCGCGGCGCTGGCCCTCGCGCTCGCGCTGCAGGATGACCCGCCGCCGGTGACGAGCGAAGGCTAGGCGTAGTGCGCCGTGAGGCGGCGGAGGCCCTCAAAGGCGCTGCGAGCGGTCAGGGCGGCGCGACGTCATCAACGCCTGGCGCATTCTCTGAATCAATTGTGCGGCACGCTTCGCTGCAAGCTGAGCTGCTTCGCCTCGATCACGCAGCTTGGCCGCCTCATGGAACTCGAGCTCCTCGAGCGTCACGTCGCTCCACACCGGTGCGAAGACGTTGGCGACTGCCAGGCTCAGTAGGAAGTCACGTTGACGGCTCGGCCAAAGCGCGCACGCATCGAGCAGGGCGACGTACATCCCGTCATGCTCACACGGATCCGCCGTTCTGGCGAGCACGACGAGCAGCCGCCACCGCCTTCCTTGCACGTCGCGCCTCGGCCACTGCATCTTCGGAGCTCAAGTCGTCATCCGGAGGGTAGAGCGACGCGATCGCATCCAACTGCTCCCGTCGACGACGCTGGCGGAAGGCGAGCAGATCGTCCATCCTGATCCTCCGATGCGTCCCGGTGCGCTCGCATGCGAGCTCACCGCGATCGATGATCGCCACAACTGTCGGACGGGTGACGCCGAGCAGGTCGGCAGCCTGCTGCGTCGTGAGCAACTGGTCGACCGGGGTGACATGCACTGCCTTTCCCGCGCGCATTGAGTCCACGACCTGCACCAACACGTCGTGGACTGCCGTCGGCAGCTCGATCCTGGATCCGTTCGGTCCGATCAGCGCTGCCGACTCATCGCGATGCAGGACCGCCGATACATCGGCGAGGTGACCGTCAGCAGGCGGGAGATAGGTATGCGTTGCAAGCGCGGTGCTCATGTGATGCCTCCTAGAAGGAAGAAACGTAGCACACTTTCGTTTCTATCGTTCACTGTCGTCTTCACGCCTGTCACCCCGTTAGCCGAGTGCAGCGAAGGCGATTGACGGGATGAGCCGCGGCGCGCACCGCCGACGCCGTGAACACGGTTGCGTCGGCTACGCGAGACGTCGAGCCGCGTAGTGCGTCGCGAGGCGGCGGAGGCCCTCGTCGAGCGAGACGGTCGGCGCCCAGTCCAGGTCCCGGCGGGTGGCGCGCTGGTCGAACCAGTGGGCGGTCGAGAGCTGCTCGGCGAGGAAGCGCGTCATCGGCGGCTCGTCGGCGCCGGCCCGCGCTCCGATACCGGGCATCGCCCAGATGCGCTCGACGAGCGAGCCCGCAGCGCGGCCGAGCGACGCCGGCACGCTGACGCGCGGCGGGCGCACGCCGGCGGCGAGGCAGATGCCGGCCAGCAGGTCGGCGACCGGGCGAGGCTCGCCGTTCGTGACGACGTAGGCGTTGCCGTGCGCCGCATCCGCCCGGTGCAGCGCGGCGACGATGCCGGTCGCGGCGTTGTCGACGTAGGTCGTGTCGATGAGCGCCGTGCCGCCGTTCAGCAGCGGCAGGCGTCCGCGGCGCGCGCGGTCGACGATGCGCTCGATCAGCTGCGTGTCGCCGGGACCCCAGACGATGTGCGGCCGCACCGCGACGACGTGCATCGCCGCGCCGTCGCGCGAGAGTGCGAGCAGCTCGGCCTCCGCCTTCGTTCGGGCGTAGTCGCCGCGGGCGTGCTCGGGCGAGGCGGGCTCGGCACCGACCCCCGTGAGGGAGGCGCCCGCGTGCGCGACCGACGGCGACGACACCTGCACGAAGCGCGTCACCCCGGCCCGCTCGGCTGCGTCGAGCAGCGTGCGCGTGCCCTCGACGTTGACCGTGCGGAACTCGCTCGGATCTCCGGCGAGCGAGACCTTCGCCGCGAGGTGGACCACGCCCTCGACGCCCTCCATGGCTCGCGCGACGTGCGCCGGGTCGGTGATCGAGCCGAGCGCATCCGTCGCGCCGGGCACCCCGGACGGCCGCCGTTGCAGCGTGCGGACCTCGTGACCGGCCGCGACGAGCTCGGCGGCAACCGCGCGGCCGAGGAAGCCGGAGGCGCCAGTCGCGAGCACGATCATCGCTGGTTCCTCACGGCGCGCTGACCGTCTCGCCGGCGAGGGTGCGCTCGGCCCACGCGGAGAGCCGCGAGCGGTCGATCTTGGAGTTGTGGCGCACGTCGGTCGGCAGCTGCGGCACGACGAGCACGGCGGCGAGCGGCTGCGGGGTGCTCGCGCGCACGGCGGCGGTCAGCTCGGGGTCGGCGAGCGCCGACCGCCTGCTCGTCGGCACGGTCTCCACGACGGCGACCGCCTGCCGCAGTCGGTGCGGGCCCATGCCGACGACGGCGGCGCGGCGCACGGCATCCACGGCCTCGATCGCCTGCTCGGCCTCGACCGGCGCGATCGGGCCGTCGGCGGTGACGATGAGGTGCTGGATGCGGCCCTCGACCCACACGCGACCCTCTGCGTCGAGGTGGCCGACGTCGCCCGTGCGGTGCCAGCGGTTCCCGTCGGCGGCGAGCGACTCGGTCTCGCGGGTCGCCGCGCGGTCGGTGAGATGCAGCCGGTCGTAGTGGCTCTTGAGGTGCGGCGCCGAGATGACGATCTCGCCCAGCACACCGGGCTCGGCGCTCGGTGCGCCGGTGGCGGCGCCGTCGGCGTCGAGCGCGCTGACGAGCACGCGGTTGCTGCCGATCGGCGCGCCGACGCAGACGCCGGCGTCGGGCGCGTCCGCCGCGACGAGCAGCTCGTCGAGGGTCACGTCGGTGACGAGCAGGCACTCCGTCATCCCGTAGGGCGTGTGCGGGGTCGCGTTCGGCATGAGCTTCGCGATCGCCTGCAGCAGCGAAGTGCCGATCGGGGCGCCCGCCGACAGGAACGCCCGCACCCGCATGAGCGCCGCCTGATCGGCCGACGTGAGCGCATCCGCGGTCGCCACGACGTTGAGGATCGCCGCCGGCGAGAGGAAGACGATGCCGGCGTCGGATGCGCGCACGGCCGCGGCGACCGCGCTGGCGGTGAGCGTGCGGGGCGAGGAGACGTCCATGTCGGGCGTCGCCGAGCGGGTGCCGAGCGCCGGGCCGAGCAGCGCGAACGGCGCGAAGCCGGTGACGAGACCGCTCTCGGGCGTGATGTGCAGGTGCGCCGCGAGCACGTCGCGCAGCGCGCTCAGCTGCCCGTGCGTGTAGACGACGCCCTTCGCGGGTCCGGTGGAGCCGGAGGTGAAGAGGATCGCGGCGTCATCGGCGGGGCCGGGCTCGGGCGGGAGGGGCGATTCCTTGCCGAGCGCGACGACATCGCGCAGGCTGCAGGCGACGCCGAGCGCGGTCGCAGCGATGCGCGGCAGTCGCTCGGCGGAGATGCGGAGCCCCGGCCAGCCGAGCGCGCGCGCTGCGGTGAGGCCGAGTCGCTCGCCGATGATGACGTCGGGCCACGAGCCGCGCACCGCGCGGGTGAGCCCCTTGACGCCGAGGCCGGCGTCGGCGACGACCACGACCGCGCCGATGCGCAGGCATGCGTAGAGCACGGCGGTGAGCGTCGGGCCCGGCTGCAGGAGCAGCGAGACGCGGTCGCCCTTGTGCACGCCCATCGCGTGCAGGCCGGCGGCGATGCGGCTCGTCTGGGTCTCCAGCTGGCGCCAGCTGACGCGGCGCGGCTCGCCACCGCCCGCCATGTCGATGATGGCGACGTCGTCGTCGTCCGCGCGCTCGTCGAGCCCGCGCCAGAGCGGCACGTGGTCCTCGCTGCCGGTCGAGCCTTCGTTGCCGGTCGAGCCGGACGGCGCGCTCAGTGCGTCGCCCGAGTCGAGACCACCGTCGTCGGCGTGGTCTCGAGACGCGGCCTCCGGCTGCTCCTCGACCAGCGGGGCCAGCCACTCCAGCACCGTCGCCGCATACGGCCGCTCCTCAGCCACGAGGTGGCTCGCCCCTTCGAAGCGGTGCACGTCGGCGTGCGGCAGCCGGTCGACGAGGTCGTCGAGGTAGCGGTCGGTGAAGACCGGGTCCTTCGGGCCCCACAGCAGCAGCGCCGGCACCTCGAGCCGCGCGACGCCCGTGCTGATTCGCTCGAGCTCGGCAAAGCTCTCGTGCTGCGCGTCGACGGGGATGTCGGCGACGAAGCCGCCGATGCCGCCACGGCGGTCGGCCGAGCGGTAGGGCGCGCGGTACGCGGCCTTCACGTCGGCGGGCAGCGGCGGCGTCGCGAGCGTGAGCGTGGTGTCGAGGAAGCCCGTCGTCGCGACGGTCGCCGCCGACAGCACACCGCGAGCGCGCGCGAGCCGCAGCGGCGCCGGGATCGGCACGCCCTCCGGGTGGTGCACGGCGGTGTTGAGCAGCGCGACGGCGGCGAGCTGCTCGGGGTGGTCGACGGCCCAGCCGAGCGAGACGACGCCGCCCCAGTCATGTCCGAGGGTGACGACGGGGCCGTCGAGGCCGAGCGCATCCGTGAAGGCGGCGAGGTCGGCGACGCGCTGCGCCAGCGGTCGGTACAGTCCGGGTCCCCCGGAGAGCACCGTGCGCTCCGAGAAGCCCATCTCGAGCTGGTCGACGGCCACCACGCGCCAGGCGGGCTGTCCGGCGACGGCCGCCTGCACCGACTCCGCCGCGATCGACCGCCACAGGTACGACCAGGTGGGGTTGCCGTGCACGGCCAGGATCGTGCCGGCGACGTGCGCGCCGGTCTCGGCCAGGGCATCCGCCGTGTCGAGGCAGTGCCACTCGCGGGTCACGCCCTCATCGAGGCCGCGGCCCCGCACGCCGACGATGCGGCTGAAGCGCGGGTCGAGTCCCGGGAGGTCGTTCGGGGGCAGCGAGGCCGCCTGGGTCACCAGGCCAGCTCCAGCATGGCCGTGTTGAGGCCCGAGCCGACGCCCATGAGCAGCACGCGGTCGCCCTGGCGGAGCGTCGACTGCTCCTCGGCGAGCGTGATCGGGATGGATGCGGGGCCGACGTTGCCGTACTTCGGGAAGGTCGTGGGCACGCGCTCGGGGTCGAGCTTGGCCGCCTTGACGATCGCGTTCGTGTGCACCGAGGAGACCTGGTGGGTGATGTAGCGGTCCATCTCGGACCACTTCCACTCCGGCGCCGCCTCCTTCCAGGCGGAGACGACGAGGTCGAGGCCGCCCTTGAGCAGCGCCTTCGCGTTCGTGTACATGCCCTCGGCGCTGCCGACGCAGAGGTCGTGCCACTGCGTGGCCGCGCGGGTCACGCCGCCGAGGATGCGGTGGCCCTCGGGGTGCTCGTCGGCACGACCGAGCACGGCGGCGGCCGAGCCGGAGCCGAGCGTGAGGGTGGCGAACTCGCTGAGGAAGTCGTCGCGGTCGATGTCGGCGCCGAGCAGGCGGTCGATCGTGTTGACCTGGATGTCGTCGGCGTCCTCGCCGTTGACGACGATCGCGTAGCGGATCTGGCCCGACTCGATCATGCCGGCGGCGAGGCTCATCCCGTTGACGAAGCCGAGGCAGGCGTTCGCGACGTCGAAGTTGACGGCCGAGGTCGGCAGGCCGAGCTCATGGTGGAGCCGCACGGCGACCGACGGCTCGAGGTGCTTGCGCGTGACGCTCGTGTTGATGAGGAGGCCCACGTCGGACGCCCGCACACCGGCCTCGGCGAGCGCGCGCTCGCCCGCCTGGACCGTCGCCGCGTCGGCCGACTCGCCCTCGCCCCAGTTGCGTCGCTCGAGCACGCCCGCGACGCGCTTGAGGAGCCCGCCACGCAGCTTGAGGCGCGAGAGGGCGGCCGCCAGGCGGTCCTCGATGTCGGCGGATGTCGTGACTCGGCTCGGCAGCGCGCTCGCGACGGAGAGGAGGGCCACGTTGCTGAAGCGCGTGGTGGCGTTGCCCGGGGCGGGGGCTTCGTCGAGAGCCGAGGCGAGCGATTGACGCATTGCTGAATCGTAGCGAGCCGACCTATGTCGAATCTGACCCCTGGGGTACGTCTTCCTGGCGGTTCGCCCGGCGGCGCAGACCCGCTGATCTCTCCCGTCGGTCGAGTAGCTGCCGGCGAAGCCGGCCGCGTTTCGAGACCACTCAGCCGCGTATCGAAACCACCCGCTAACGCACCGCCACCGTCAGCAGCACCGCGGCATACGTCAGCGCATCCACCGCATGCCGCGCATCCGGCACATCGACCACCGCGCCGACCCCGAGTTCGGCCGCATCGCCCCCCAACCGCAACCGCGCCCGCCCCACCTACAACGCGGCCTCGCCGTCAACCCGCGCTCGTCGATGCCGTCACGCCCAACTCAACTGCGCGACGACGAAGCGCGGCTCCTACCGAATGGCGATGGCCGCGATGGCCGCGATGGCTCAGTAGCACGACGCACGCGCGGGAAGGCGACTCTAGGTCCCGGGACCGACGTCTGCTACTTGGCGTTCCAGCTCCTGCTTCGCCACCAGGCCAATGGCGCGCATGCCGCACATCACTTGACTGGTAGGTACTTCAGTCGGATCCCAGTTGGCAGCCGCCGCGTAAATCAGTGTCGATCCGGCTGTCCTGATGTAGCCCGTGTCAGCACGAACTCCGGTGTCGGTGCCGGTCTTGTTCACCAGCAACGGACCCGAGTGTCCGCTGGCGTGCGACAGCGGGTCCAAGTCGAAGGCAGCAGCCACCATGCTGAGATCCAGCGAGTTTTTCAACCAGCCTTCGACTCGCTCACCGACTCCGGCATCGCCAAGCTTGTCAGACGCGATCCTGCCCATCAGCGTGCTGAGCGCATGCATGGTTGCCGTGCCAAGGGTGTCTGCATGTTCAGGAAGCCGAACATCGCGTACGCGGTCGTGGAGACTCACGGATCCGAGCCCGAGCGTCTCGCTCGTCGCGCGCACGTTACCGAGCCCGATGCGAGCGAGCAGCACATTCGTGGCGAGGTTGTCGCTCGCCACCCCGATCAGTGTGGCGACATCATCGACGGCCAGCGTGTCCCGACGAAGGTGCTGCCAGAGACCGCTATCGCCCACTCGTTCAACGTTCCTGCGATCGAGGTGCTCGTCGAGATCCAGCCATCCGTCGGCCACACCTTTCGCGCAGGCGGCGAGCAGCGCGAGCTTGGGTACCGACGCTACGCGTCGCTCCTGATCTGCGTTGAGCGATGCGACGACTGTTCGAGACTCCAGCCATTCAATGTGGATCGACCAGTCCACACCCTCCGCGAGTTTCAAGTCGCGCTTCATGCATCAACCCTTGGTGTTTTGGTGGCCATGGCCCAACCGTACCGGCGGCCCGCCTTCGAAATCGGTCGCGCAAGTCCGTTGCCAGAGTTCCATCTGACGAGAGGCAGACGCGCTCTCCTGAGCCATGACGGACAGATCGTGGATCGCTCCTACTGCAGTGAGTCGATCGAGCTCCTGCAACAGTTGACCCCACCACCACAAGCGGAACCCCAAAGTCTCAAGCGTTACGGCCCGATCTGCAACATCGTTGGACACCGCATAGCGGACCCTTTCGAAGAACCAGAGAACCGTGTAGACGTCTGAGAACCGTTGCTCCGACTCTGGGTCGTTGGGATCGAAGAAGCCGCCTCCGTCGAAGTCTTCATTACGAATCTTTCGCCAAGTTACGATTCCTTCTGCTCGGCTGCCCGCGCGCCGCAGATCGCCTGAGAGGCGATGAAAAGCGTTCGACGTTTCCGTTGCAGAAACTGCTTCCGTGTACAGGGCCAGCGCGTGCTCGCGCAACCTCAAGCGGTCGCGAGACCGTCCATCGCGAATCGAAATGCTCAACTGGACGATCGCCACAAGAAGCGCGACGAAGGTTCCGATCTGGGTGATCAGGTCGATCAGTGACACGCGCTCAGTTTGGTCCTGCCAGTCAGCCCGACACATCACGACACTCGCTTTGACGCGAGACTCGACACGATTCGCGGCTTCGGATATAGCGTGCGAGTGCGCGGATAGGGAGCCGGCGTCGCAGGAGGGCGTCCCTTACTACCGCACCGCCACCGTCAGCAGCACCGCGGCATCCGTCAGCGCATCCACTGCGTGCCGCGCATCCGGCACATCGACCACCTCGCCGACCCCGAGCTCGACCGCCTCGCTCCCCGACCGCAGCCGCACGCGCCCGACGAGCACCTGCAGCGTCTCCTCGCCGTTGGTCTCGTGCTCCTCGATGCCGTGCCCCTCGGTGAGCGCGAGCACCGTCTGCCGCAGCGACAGCGCGCGGCCGGAGCGGGTCGAGCGCGCGGCGCGACCGCTCGTCGCCTTCCGGGCGATGCCGAGCAGCTCGTCGGCGAGGTCAGGCAGATAGGAGGTCTCCATGCCCTCAGCATGCTCGCCAACCACCCGCTGGTCGAGAGGCAGCCGCCCCACACGCTCCACTTGCTGGTCGAGCAGCAGCCGGCGAAGCCGGCCGCGCATCGAGACCACCCCTCACTCCACGCTAACGAGCACCATCCCGCCCTCATCGCGGTCGTACGCGGCGGCCACCATCACGATGTCCCCGTCCACCGTGCCGTCGAGCGTGATCAGCGGATTCGAATCCCCACCGGAGTCGTCGTCCATCAGGCTCGATGCATCCGCGCTCGACCGACCCCAGAGCACCGAGTCGAAGTCCGCCTCCGCGCGGATCGACTCCTGACCCGTCGTCACGCGCGCGATGAACAGGGCCGGCGCACCCGGCGCGACCTCCAGCGAGGCGCTCTCGCCGACGCCCACCACCGTCGAGCTCGTCAGCACCTGCAGCTGGAAGCCGGTGCGGTCGCCGTTGTACTCGCCGAGCTCGATCGTGTACGAACCAGGCTCCAGCACCGCACCGATGAGCGGGTCCCGAGAGCGCATCTCGAACGCGAATCCGTCGAGCTCGCTGGCGCCGTCGTCGTTCTCGAAGTCAGCGTTCCCGCCGCTCAGCCGCATCATGAGGTCCTCGCCGTCGGTCGACACCGCCCCGAGCACGACCGCGGAGCGGTCAGCGACGTCCAGCTCGATCTCCGTCGTGCCGTCCGCCTCGATGAGCCCCTCGCGCACGTCGGCGGAGCCGCTCGTGCCGGGCACGACCGGGTCGGTGTTCGGCGCCTGCGGCACGGGAGGCGGCGCCGGGATGAAGCACGCGGTGAGCCCGACGAGCGTGACGGTCGCGACCGTCGCGGCCCCGAGCATCCGCCTGGTGTGTGCTGCGCGCATGCTGCGGCTCCCTCTCGACGTGACCGGCCAGTCGAGTCGATCGTAGGCGGGGCCGCCAGCGGAGACTCGCCGCCGCATGCCGGGATGATGGCAGCGTGACCATCCGACGCCGTTCCTCGATCGCTGCCGGGGTGCTCTGGATGCTGAGCGCACTCGTGCACCTCACCACCGAGGCCGTGACCGCCGCCGCGTTCGCCGGCTACTCCTACGCGACCAACTACATCAGCGACCTCGGCATCCCCGAGGTCGGCGAGTACCAGGGCCGAGCCATCGACTCCCCGTTGCACCTGGTGATGAACGTCGGGTTCGTGGTGCAGGGCGCGCTCTTCCTCGCGGCGGCGTGCTTCGCTCTCCGCGTGTGCGCGGCCAGGCTCGGCCAACTGCTCGTCGCGCTCGCCATCGTCTACGCGATCGGCATCTCGCTCGTCGGCATCGTGCACGGCAGCCAGGCGAGCGACGACGACGGATCCGCGATCTTCCACGTGCTCGGTGCAGGGATGGCGATCATCAGCGGGAACGTCGTGGCGATCGCGGTCGGCTTCGGCGTCGTCCGCGAGCGTCCGCGATCGCCCTACGCGCTCACCAGCATCGCGCTCGGCGTGATCGGGCTCTTCGGACTCGCCATGCTGCAGATCGACGCGGGGACGACGACCGTCGACCTCCTGCCGGACGGCGTGTGGGAGCGGATCGCCGTCTACGCGGTGACCGCGTGGCAGCTCATGACCGGCACCGTGCTGCTCGCGCGGAAGGCTGACGGATCGGAGGCGCGCGTCTCGCCGACGCGAGACGGCGTGACGTCTATGCAGCGGTGACCCGGGACGGGCTCGTCGAGCAGCGACCTCTGTCCTCGAGGCGCGGCGATAGGGTCGCCCCATGACCGAGCGCACCACCTATCTCCTCGTCGACGGCGAGAACATCGATGCGACGCTCGGGATCTCGGTGCTGAACCGCCGGCCGGAGCCGCAGGAGCGGCCGCGCTGGAACAAGGTGCTGTCGTTCGCCGAGCAGGCGTGGCAGCAGCCGGTGAAGGGCCTGTTCTTCCTCGCCGTGCCGGGCGAGCTGCCGACGCCGTTCGTGCAGGCGCTCATCGCGATGGGCTACACGCCCGTGCCGCTGCGGGGCGAGGGCAAGGTCGTCGACATCGCCATCCAGCGCACGGCGGATGCGCTGGTAGAGCGCGAGGCCGACGTGATGCTCGTCAGCCATGACCGCGACTTCGCGCCGCACATGGCGCGACTCGCCGACCGCGACGCCCGTGTCGGCATCCTCGGCTTCGGCGAGTTCATGGCCGGCGGCCTGCGCGACGTCGACGGCGTCGAGTTCTTCGACCTCGAGTATGACGTCGCGGCCTTCAACAGCCGACTGCCCCGCGTGCGCGTCATCCCGATCGACGAGTTCGACCCGCTGCAGTTCATCTAGCTCGAGGCTGCTCAGGCGGCCGGATTCGTACGGGTCAACCTGTCCGACGCTCGTTTCGGGGTGTCCCCCCAGGGCATGGGCCGGTGGGATACTGGAGCGTTGGCGCCCGCGCGATCCGTGAGGCGCCGCATCACCTCACATCCACGCCGCTGTGCGATGCGCGTGCGGTGCGCCGCGCTCGCAAACGCTCTGCGCCCGCACCCCAGGGAGCCCTCATGAGCACCACTCATGCCACCGAAGCCACGACGCCGACCGAGGAGCAGACGTCGACGTCGGCCACCGCGAAGCCGGCCCGGACCAGCCGTCGCTGGCCCTGGATCGTCGCGCTCGTCGTCGTCGCCCTGCTCGGCGCGCTCGGCACCGGCATCGCCGCTTCCTCCGCCGCGAACGCGCAGTCGGAGCTGACCTCGGTCCGCGCCGAGCTCGCCGCCGTCCAGGCTGACTACGCCGACCTCGAGACGCGCGCGGGCATCGCCCAGAGCAGCCTCGACCTCATCCGCGAGCACCGCGACCGCCTCGAGCTGCAGCTCGAGGAGCTGCAGGCGTCGCAGGGCTGAGCTTTCACAACTCAGCGACCAGACGCGGCCCCAGCCTTCCGGCTCGGGGCCGCGTCCGTTCTATGACCTCCCGGGATAAGCCGCGGGGGTGTAGACGAGACCTTGCAATCCGCCTAGCTCGTCGGTGCGGGCGCGCGGCGCCGCAGCCCGGCGAGCGTGAGCGCACCCGTCTGCGTCGGCGGCCGGTGCGGAAAGGCGACAGTACCCGTGTTCGCTCGCGCTTCGTGCAGCTCGACGCCGGGCAGCGGCGTCAAGGCACGAGGTTGCACTGCAGGCATCGGGCACGGCCCGAGTAACGTCGGGTTGCCTCACCCCGCCGTCATGCGTGTAGTCGCACTGGACGCGGGCGATCGGCTCAGGCATCGAGATGCCGGAGCCGCGGGACGGGTCCGGCGATGAGGGCGGGAGCGCCGTGGCGGTGCTCATCACTTTTCGTGTGCGGAGCAGGATGTACGAAAGGCGCCGTTCCTTCTGCGTGGGACGGCCGGCAACTCCTGCGGACTTGTCCGCCGCGGGTGCGCGGGCCAGCGCATCGCCTGGGCACCTGCTCAGCGGAGGCGTCGCCGGGCAGCCGGCGAAGTAACGATGGCCGCAGCTCTCGAGCTTGGTGTCAGCGCAGGAGGATGCCGTGACATAAACGGGTCGACAGGTGCCAGACTCAGCGCTAAACCAGCCTGGCCGCAGCGAAGGAGACTCCACATGGCCAACGAGGACGAGACTCGTTTACTGGCTCATCGCAATCGAGGGTGTAGCAACGGTCTGAAGCCTCCGGCTTCGAGCAGGGATCGGGCGATGTAGTTGGTCAGGTTGCGGAAGCCGAGGGCCGAGCCGCGGAGGTGCTCGAGTCGGCCGTTG
>Ga0213836_101494_pt1 | contig 13558 bp, 11 predicted proteins | sample SWPATP03_FD_160578 | JGI IMG/M metagenome (GOLD analysis project Ga0213836, IMG submission 160578) | Coastal seawater microbial communities from Marineland, Florida, United States - SWPA TP0 #3 | ecosystem: Environmental > Aquatic > Marine > Coastal | place: USA: Florida | collected 2016-08-05
CGGCGCGAGATCGACCGGAAGCTGCGGCTGCTCTTCGAGGCGTCGCGCGACGAGGGCACGCTGCGCCCCGACATGGATCCGCGCATCGCCGAGCGGCTGACGTTCGGCATGGTGAACTCGATCGCCGAGTGGTACCGGCCGGGCGGCTCGATCACGCCGGAGCAGCTCGCCGACTCGGTGCTCGAGCTCGTGCGCACCGGACTGCGCGAGCCGTCCTCGCTGTAGGCGCATGGAGGGCTCGGAGGTCGCGCGCATCGCCGGGTGGCTCGCGGCGCGCGGCATCGTCTACCAGTGCAACGGCGGCTGGGCGGTGGATGCGCTGGTCGGCCGGCAGACGCGGCCGCACCGGGATCTCGACGTGTTCCTCGACGCGGCGGCGGTCGCGGATGCCGTCGCCTGGCTCGAGCAGGACGGCTACCGCGTGGCGGAGGACTGGCTGCCCGTGCGCGTCGAGCTGCGCGCGGAGGGCCGGGCGGTCGACCTGCACCCGATGCGCCTCGAGCCGAACGGCGACGGTGTCCAGGCGTTGCTGGACGGCGGCTCGGTCGTGCATCCCGTCGCGTCGCGCACGATCGGCCGTGTGGGGGGCGTCCCGGTGGTGGTGGCCGACGCTGCGCGGCTCATGGCGCTGCGCCAGGGCTACGAGCTGCGGGCGGTCGACCGGCATGACCTCAAGCTGCTCAGATCGCTGGAGGCCGCGCCGAAGATGACGTGATCGTTACAGAATCGTGACAATGGGGTAGCGTGGAGGACTTGAACCGCGAAGGACGGCCGTCGCATCCGCCCCGAGAGTCCTTCGTGCCATCGAATCCAATCCTCCGGTCGGGCGGTCGTGCGCTCCGCGTGCGCGAGACGGGGCCCTGGAGTTCATCGTGAGCAAGCACACCACGTCCGGCATCACCTCCGGCACCCGCGCCCGCCGATCGAAGCGCGCGATCGCGGGGCTCGTCGCCACCGGCGTCGCGACCGTCGCGGGCGCCGTGCTCGTGCCGACCGCCGCGAACGCGGCATCGGACTCGACCTGGGACGCGCTCGCGCAGTGCGAGTCGGGCGGCAACTGGTCGATCAACACCGGCAACGGCTACTACGGGGGGCTGCAGTTCTCGCTCTCGACCTGGCAGGCCTACGGCGGCCGCGGCAACCCCGCCGACGCGTCGCGCGCGGAGCAGATCCGGGTGGCCGAGAACACGCTCGCCGGGCAGGGCTGGGGCGCCTGGCCCTCGTGCTCGGCGCAGATCGGCGCGAGCGGCGCCGCCGAGCCGCGCGCTGCAGCGCCGGTGCAGGAGCAGGCCGCTCCGGCCACGCAGCAGCAGGCCGCCCCCGCGCAGGCCGCGCCCGCCCAGCAGGCGGCGGCGCCCGCACAGCAGGCGGCGGCGCCCGCACAGCAGGCCCCGGCAGCGCTGCAGCTGCCCGACGTCGAGCCGGGTGACGTGACCTACGCGGTCCTGCCGGGCGACACGCTCTTCGAGATCGCCGAGGCGCAGGGCGTCGAGAGCGGCTGGCTCGGCATCTTCGCCGTGAACCAGGACACGCTGTCGAACCCCGACCTGATCATGGCGGGCCAGCAGCTGGTGCTTCCCGCCGAGTAGCAGCCGGTCCCGGACGCGGAGCGGCCCCTCCCAGCACGCGGGAGGGGCCGCTCCGCGGCATCAGCGGCCGGACTGCTCCTGCTCCTGCTCCTTCGCGACGTAGGTCAGCAGGTCGTACTGCGCGACCGTCTCGTCGTCCTGGTTCGTGAGCACCGCATCCCACCGCACCTCGCCGTAGGGATCGGTCTCGCGCGGCGTGATCTGCTTCGCCGTGAGCGTGACCCGCAGCGAGTCGCCCGGCGAGACCGGCGTCATGAAGCGGAGGTTGTCGAGACCGGTGTTCGCGAGCACCGGACCCGGCGCCGGCTCGACGAAGAGCCCGGCCGCGAACGACAGCAGCAGGTAGCCGTGCGCCACGCGTCCCGGGAAGAACGGGTTCGCCTCGGCCGCCTCCTGATCCATGTGGGCGTAGAAGAGGTCGCCGGTGAAGTCGGCGAAGTGCTCGATGTCGTCGAGCGTGATGACGCGGCGCTCCGAGACGACCTGATCGCCGATGCGCAGCTCGGCGAGCGACTTGCGGAACGGGTGGGGCGCATCCGTCGACGCCGCGGCGCCCTGGTGCCAGACGCCGGTGAGCGCGGTGAGCATCGTCGGGCTGCCCTGGATGGCGGTGCGCTGCATGTGGTGGAGCACCGAGCGGATGCCGCCCAGCTCCTCGCCGCCACCGGCTCGGCCGGGGCCGCCGTGCACGAGCATCGGCAGCGGCGAGCCGTGGCCGGTCGACGCGCGCGCGTCGTCGCGGTCGAGCAGCAGGATGCGGCCGTTGTGCGGCGCGATGCGGCGCGTGAGCTCGGCGACGAAGACCGGGTCGTGGGATGCGACCGACGTCACGAGCGAGCCGCCGCCGCGCGCGACGATCTCGGCCGCCTGCTCGGGGCTGCCGTACTCGACGAGCGACGAGACGGGGCCGAACGCCTCCACCTCGTGCAGGGCATCCGACTCTGGATCGCGGAACGCGAGCAGCGTCGGGGCGACGAACGCGCCGTCGGCCGCCTCGCCGAGCGAGCCGTCGGCGAGCGTCACGTGGCCGGCGTCGCCGCCGACGACGATCTGGCCGCCGCCCTCGCGCAGCTTCATGACCTGCTTGAGCACCTCGTCGCGCTGCTCGGTCGACGCGAGCGGTCCCATCGTCACGCCCTCGGCGCGCGGGTCGCCGACGACCACCTTCGCGGCGATGCGCTCGCGCACGGCGTCGGCCACCGCATCCGTCATGCCGGTCGGCACGATCGCGCGGCGGATGGCCGTGCACTTCTGGCCCGCCTTCGCGGTCATCTCGGTCACGACGCCGCGCACGAACGCGTCGAACTCGGGGGTGCCGGGCTCGGCGTCGGGCCCGAGGACGGATGCGTTGATCGAGTCGGTCTCGACGGTGAAGCGCACGCCGTGGGTCTGCACCGCGTCGTGGAGGCGGAGGCCCGCGGCGGTCGACGCGGAGCCGGTGAAGCTCACGGTGTCACCCAGGCGCAGGTGGTCGAGCAGGTCGCGCGCGGAGCCGGAGACGAGCTGGATCGCGCCCGCGGGCAGCAGGCCCGACTCGGCGAGGATGCGCATCATGTGCTCGGCGACGTAGCCGGTCGGCGTCGCGGGCTTGATGAGCGTCGGCATGCCGGCGAGGAACGCGGGGGCGAGCTTCTCGAGCGCACCCCAGACGGGGAAGTTGAAGGCGTTGATCTGCACCGCGACGCCAGGCAGCGTCGTGCAGATGTGGCGGGCGAGGAAGGAGCCGTCCTTCGAGAGCTGCTCGACCGGGCCGTCGAGGTAGATCGTCGACTGCGGCATCTCGCGGCGGCCCTTCGACGAGTAGGTGAACAGCACGCCGATGCCGCCGTCGATGTCGACCCACGAGTCGTTCTTCGTCGCGCCCGTGCGGCTCGAGAGCTCGTACAGCTCGCCCTTGCGCTCGGTGAGCGCGAGCGCCATGCGCTTCAGCAGGATCGCGCGCTGGTGGAAGGTGAGCGGCGCGAGGCTGTGCTGGCCGACGGTGCGGGCGTGCTCGAGCGCGGCGGCGAGGTCGAGTCCCGTCGTCGAGACGCGCACGACCTCCTCGCCGGTGGAGGCGTCGCGCACGACCGCCGCGTCGCTCGCGGCGTCGCCGGTCGGCTCCCACCAGCCGTCCTGGACATAGCTGGGCAGGATGCGGGTGCGGGTCATGAGGTCGGACATCGTCGTCTCCATCTGTCGTCGTCTTGGATGGTCGAGGCGCCACGGCGCCTCGACCAGCGGGTCAGGTCCAGTCGTAGAAGCCGCGGCCGCTCTTCTTGCCGAGCCGGCCCTCCGCGACCATCTGGCGCAGCAGCGCGGGCGGCGCGAAGCGCGGGCCGAGCTCGCGGTGCAGCTGCTCGGCGATGCCGAGCCGCACGTCGAGCCCGACGATGTCGGTCGTGCGGAGCGGGCCGGTCGGGTGCTTGTAGCCGAGCTCCATCGCGAGGTCGATGTCGCCCGGGCTCGCGACGCCCTCCTCGACCATCCGGATCGCTTCCAGGCCGATCGCGACGCCGAGCCGCGAGCTCGCGAAGCCGGGCGCGTCGTGGACGGTCACCGGCGCCTTGCCGATCGCCTCGACCCACGCGCGCGCGTCGTTCGCGAGGCGCGGGTCCGTGTCGTCGCCGAGCACGATCTCGACGAGCGTCGACGCCGGGACCGGGTTGAAGAAGTGCAGCCCGAGGAAGCGGGCGGGGCGCTCGAGCGACGCGGCGAGCCTGCCGATCGAGATCGACGAGGTGTTGCTCGCGAGGGCCGCGCGGTCGTGCAGGACGGCCTCGACGCGGGCGAGCGCCTCGGCCTTGAGGGCCTCGTCCTCGGGCACCGCCTCGATGACGAGGTCGGCGTCGGCGAAGGCGCTGACGTCGGTGGCGACGCGGATGCGGCCGGTCAGGTCGTCGAGCGGCTCGGCCCAGCCGCGCTCGACGCTCTTCGCGAGGCTCGCGCGCACCCGCTCGTCGGCGGCGTGCGCCGCGTCGGCGGCGCGCTCGACCACGACGACCTGGCTGCCGGCGAGCACGAACGCGTGCGCGATGCCGGCGCCCATGCGGCCGCCGCCGAGCACACCGACGCGCTCGGGTGCGCCCGCGCCGACCGTAGCATCCGTCGTGTCGGTCATCGCCCGGCCTTCCGCTCGAGGAACGCGGTCATGCGCCGGTGCTTCTCGGGGCTCTCGAAGAGCACTGCCTGCTCGGCGAGGTCGATCTCGGGATGCGCGCTCGTGGGGGCGAGCAGTGCGCGCTTCGTCGCCTGCGTGGCCGCGGGGTCGAGCGCGGCGATGCGGTCGGCGAGCTCGGCGGCGCGGGCGAGCGCTGCCTCCGGCTCGAGCACGGCCGAGACGAGGCCGGCGGCGAGCGCCTCGTCGGCGCCGAGCACGCGGCCGGCCAGCAGCACCTCGCTCGCGAGCGCCTCGCCGACGATCTCCTTGAGGCGCCAGGTGGCGCCCGCGGCGGCGATGATGCCGAGGCCCGTCTCGGGGTTGCCGATCTTCAGCGACGGCGTGCCGATGCGGATGTCGGCGGCGTACGCGAGCTCGGCGCCGCCGCCGAGCGCGTAGCCGTCGAGCACGGCGATCACGGGCATCGGCAGCGCGCGGATGCGCTGGAAGCAGCGGGTGTTGATGCCGGCGAGCGCGTCGGTCGCGCGGCGCTCGCGAAGCTGCGCGATGTCGGCGCCGGCCGCGAAGGTGCCGCCGGACCCGGTGAGGACGAGCGTGCGGCGCTCGACCTCGAGGCGGGCGCAGAGCCGGTGCAGGGCGTCGATGAGCTCCTGGTCGATCGCGTTGCGCTTCTCGGGCCGGTCGAGCGTCGCGAGCACGAAGCTCTCGCGCTCCTCGACCCGCAGCCCCCCGCTCACCGGCCGCCCCGAAGATTCTCAACGTCGCGGGTGGTAGCACGAGCGCTCTGCGCGCTTGAGCTACCACTGGCGACGTTGAGAACGGGGGTCACGGGCGCTCCAGCAGGATCGAGGTGCCCTGGCCGACGCCGACGCACATCGTCGCGAGGCCGCGGCGCGCGCCCTCGCGCTCCATGCGGCCGAGCAGCGTCACGACGAGGCGCGCACCCGACGAGCCGAGCGGATGCCCGAGCGCGATCGCGCCGCCGTCGGCGTTCACGATCGTGTCGTCGAGCCCGAGCCGGCGGATGACCGCGAGCGACTGGGTCGCGAACGCCTCGTTGAGCTCGACGGCGCCGATGTCGTCGATCGTGAGCCCCGTGCGCGCGAGCAGCTTCTCGGTCGCCGGCACCGGGCCGAGGCCCATGATCTCGGGCGCGAGGCCGGCGCTCGCGCCGCCCACGATGCGGGCGCGCGGCGTCAGCCCGAGGCGACGCACCGCATCCTCGCTCGCCACCACGATCGCCGAGGCGCCGTCGTTGAGCGACGAGGCGTTGCCCGCGGTGACGACCGAGCCGCCCGCGACGACGGGCCGCAGCGCTGCGAGCCGCTCGAGCGTCGTGTCGCGGCGCGGGCCCTCGTCGACCGCGACGTCGCCGCGCTTGGTGGGCACCGCGACGATCTCGTCGGCGAAGCGCCCGGCGTCGATCGCGGCGATCGCCCGCTCGTGCGAGCGCAGCGCGAAGGCGTCGGCGTCGGCGCGGTTGATGCCGTCGACGCGGGCGACCTCCTCGGCCGTCTCCGGCATCGCGTACGTCGCCTTGTCGCGCGCGAGCAGCTTCGGGTTGGCGAACCGCCAGCCGATCGACGTGTCGAACGCCTCGCCCGGCTTGGCCCACGGCTTCTCGGGCTTCGCCTGCACCCAGGGCGCCCGCGTCATCGACTCGACGCCGCCGGCGACGACGATGTCGGCGTCGCCCGAGCGGATCATCTGCGACGCCATGATGATCGCCGACATGCCGGATGCGCAGAGCCGGTTCACGGTGATGCCCGGCACGGAGTCGGGCAGGTCGGCCAGCAGCACGGCCATGCGCGCCACGTTGCGGTTGTCCTCGCCCGCCTGGTTGGCCCCGCCCAGGATGACCTCGTCGATCAACGCGGGGTCGATGCCCGCGCGGGCGACCGCCTCGCCGAGCACGAGGGCCGCGAGGTCGTCCGGGCGCACGCTCGCGAGCGCGCCGCCGTAGCGTCCGACCGGCGTTCGAGCGCCGCCGATGAGGAAGGCCTCGGGCATGGGACTCCTGACTGCGTCGTCAACGGCCGCGAATTAGTGACCGATCGTTCAGGAATAGCGTAGGCCCCGTCGGATGCCCTCGCAACCGCGCCGAGCGCGGCGTCAGCTGCGGCGCGGCTGCCGCGTCGGTCGGGAGCCGGAGAGCCACACGACCGCGGCCACGGCGAGGCCGAGCACGAGCATCGTGCCGGCAGCGAGCGCGAGCACCGTGAGGGCGATCTGGGCGAGCGTCCCGAGCAGGGCGAACAGCGACATGGTGGGCTCCTCTTCGTCGCCTCCGACGCTATGGATCGGTGCCATCCCGCCGCGTCCTCCCGCGGTCGCGCGCGGGTCATCCTGCGGGATGATCGCCGTCGCCCGCGCCGCGCGTGCCATGCTCGACCCATGCCGATCGAGCCCGACACGAAGGACTGGACGTGGGTGCTCCGCGAGCGCTGCGACGAGTGCGGGTTCGACCCCGCCGCGGTGGAGCGCGACGCGCTCGGCCCGCGCATCCGGGCGGCCGCCGCGGCGATGCATGCGCGCCTGCACGGTGAGGCCGTGACGACGCGACCCGACGACGCCACTTGGTCGCCGCTCGAGTACGGCGCGCACGTGCGCGACGTCTGCGGGGTCATGCGCGGCCGGCTCGAGCAGCTGCTCGCCGAGGACGACCCCGAGTTCGTCAACTGGGACCAGGATCGCGCGGCGATCGACGGCGACTACGCGAGCCAGCAGCCCGAGCACGTGGCGGTCGACCTCGACCTCGCCGCGGCGGCCTTCGCGAGCGCGGCGACTGCGGTGCCTGCGGATGCGTGGGAGCGACCGGGCAGGCGATCGAACGGCTCGGTCTTCACGGTCGAGACGCTGCTGGTCTACGCGCTGCACGACCTCGAGCACCACGTGCACGACGTGCGGCCCATCGGCGCGTAGGCCTCGGGCGACGCCGCCGCTCAGCCGCGGAACGCGCTCAGCCCCGTCAGCGCCTGCCCGATCACGAGCGTGTGCACCTCGTCGGTGCCCTCGTAGGTGCGCACGCTCTCGAGGTTGGCCGCGTGCCGCATCGGCGAGAGGTCGAGCGTGATGCCGTTGCCGCCCAGCAGCGCCCGCGCCTCGCGGCAGATGTCGATCGCCGCTCGGCAGGAGGCGAGCTTGCCCATCGAGATCTCGTGCGGGCGGAGCAGCCCGGCGTCCTTGCGCCGCCCGAGGTGCAGCGCGAGCAGCTGCGCCTGCTGCAGCGCGAGCACCATCTCGGCGAGCCGGGCCTGCGTGAGCTGCATGCCGGCGAGCGGGCGGCCGAAGACCTCGCGCTCGCCGACGTAGGCGAGCGTCGTCTCGAGCGCGTCGCGCGCGGCGCCGAGCGCACCCCACGCGATCCCGAAGCGCGCCTCGCTCAGGCACTCGAACGGCGCGCGGAGGCCGCGGGCGTCCGGCAGCCGCATCGACTCGGGCACCCGCACGCCGTCGAGCGCGATGTCGCACTGGATCGACGCCCGCATCGACAGCTTCGGCGCGATCGGCGTCGCGGCGAAGCCCGGGGTGGGGCGGCCCTGCGAGGCCGTCTCCACGAGGAAGCCGCGCACCCCCTCGTCGGTCTGCGCCCAGACGACGGCGATGTCGGCGATCGACGCGAGGCCGATCCAGCGCTTCGTGCCGTCGAGGATCCAGTCGTCGCCGTCGCGGCGCGCGACCGTGCGCATCGCGCCGGGGTCGCTGCCGGCATCCGGCTCGGTGAGCGCGAAGCAGCCGATCGCCGAGCCGTCGGCCATGCGCGGCAGCCAGGCGTCGCGCTGCGCGTCGGAGCCGTGCTTCGCGATCGCCGTCATCGCGAGGGACCCCTGCACCGAGACGAACGTGCGGATGCCGCTGTCGCCGGCCTCGAGCTCCGCCATCGCGAGGCCGTACTCGACGGCGCTGCGGCCGGCGCAGCCGTGGCCCGTGAGATGCATGCCGAGCAGTCCCTCGGCGGCGAGCGCCGGCACGAGCTCGCGCGGGAAGTGGGCGCGCTCGAACCAGTCGGCGATGTTCGGCTTCACCTCGCGGTCGACGAGCGCGCGGACGCGGAACTGGAGGGCGCGCTCCTCGTCGCTGAGCAGCGAGGCGATGTCGAGGAGGTCGGTGGTCATGGGAGGGAGTCTGGCAGGCGGGGGTGCTCGATCGGCGGGGAAGCGGTCTCGATACGCGGCCGACTCTGTCGGCTGCTGCTCGACCGGCACAGGGGGTCACACCGTGAGGTCGGCGACGGTCTTGTCGGCGCGGAGGCCGCGCCAGACCGGGTGCCGCAGCGCGCCCGACGTCGTGCGCTCAGCGTGCTCCACCTCGCCGACCGCCGCGCGCACCCAGCGCACCTTCTTCGCGACGTCGGCGGGCACGCCGTCGACGGCGGGCGTCGTCCTCCGCGGCCGCAGCTCGTCCCGCAGCCGATCGCGGTCGGCCCCCGAGAAGCCCGACCCGACCCGGCCGGCGTACTGCAGCCGTCCGCCCTCGCCCGGTCGCGCGAGCACGAGCGAGCCGACGGTGCCGGCGAGCGACCCGTTGCCCTCGAGCCAGCCGATGACGACGACCTCCTCCATCTGCTGGTGCTTGAGCTTGCGCCAGTCGTCGCTCCGCTTGCCCGGCCGGTAGCGGCTGTCGTGCCGCTTCGCCATCACGCCCTCGAGCCCGCGCTCGGCCGTCACCTCGAGGATCCGCTCGAGCGATCCGCGCAGCGGCTTCGAGATCTTCACCCGCGCGCTCTCGTGCACGAGGGCGTCGAGCCGCGACTGCCGGTCGTCGAGCCGCTCGTCGAGGAGCCGCTCGCCCTCCTCCTCGAGCAGGTCGAAGAGCATGATCGTCGCAGGCGTCGCCTTGGCGGCCCGCGCCGCCGGCCGCCCGCTGAGCCCGCCGCGGTCCTGCAGCGCCTCGAAGTCGGCCGCGCCGCGCTTCAGGATGACGATCTCGCCGTCGAGCACCGCATCCGTCGCGACCGCGGTCGGCACCGCCTCCACGAGGTCGGGGAAGGCGCCCGAGAGGTCGCGGCCGTTGCGACTCAGCAGCCGCACCGTCGTGCCGCTGCGCTCGACGATCACCCGCCAGCCGTCCCACTTCACCTCGAACGACCACTCGCGCTCGTCGTCGATGGCGGATGCGTCGCTGAGCGACGCGAGCATCGGCCGCAGGTCGGTCACGCGGTCGCCCTTCGAGCGCCCGGAGCCGAGCTTCTTGCCGAGCCGACGCCTCGGGGGCGACGCGGCCGCGGCCGTGTCGGCCCCTGCATCGACGTCGGCGTCCCCCGCCTCGCCCTGCGCCTCACGGGCCGCGGCCGCCTTCGACGGCGCGTAGCCCTTCAGCCGGGCGTCGCGCTCGGCGTCCTGCTCCTTCATCCGGTGCACGAGCCACTGCCGCTTGTCGGCGTCGGTGCGGATGAGCGCGAATCGGTACGGGTCGCCGCCGAGACCGCCGTCGGCCCGGCCGTGCAGCGTCGCGATCACCTCGTCGTCGCGCCACTTCTCGAGCTCGTACGTGCCCGCATCCCAGATCTGGACCGTGCCGGCGCCGTACTCGCCCTTCGGGATCGTGCCCTCGAACGAGCCGTACTCGAGCGGGTGGTCCTCGGTCTGCACCCCCAGGCGGTTCTGCTTCGGGGTGGACGGGAGCCCCTTCGGCACCGCCCACGAGACGAGCACGCCGTCCTGCTCGAGCCGGAAGTCGTAGTGCAGCCTGCTCGCCCGGTGCTTCTGCACGACCCACGAGCGCCCGTCGGTCGAGGTGGGCGGCTCGGCGGGCACGGGCTCGGGCGTGCGGTGCGCGGACCGCATGCCGCGGTACTTCGCGAGCCGGTCGGGCGGCGGGTCGAGCGAGGCGATCAGGTCGCCGTCGCGCTCGAGCCGCTCGAGCACCTCGGTGTACTCCAGCTGCTGCAGGCCGCCGGCCTCGATCTCCTCCCACGTGCGTGGGGCGGCGACGGTCGGCAGCAGCCGGCCGCGCAGCGAGTAGGGCGCGACCGTCGTCTTCGAGCCGGAGTTCTGGCTCCAGTCGAGCAGCACCTTGCCGGTGCGCAGCGACTTCTTCATGTCGCTGACGATGAGCTCGGGATGCATCGCCTCGAGCGAGCGGGCGAGCTGGTGGGCGACCTCGCTCGCCTGCTCGCTCGTCACCGTGCCGTCGAGCCGCGCGTACATGTGGATGCCCTTCGAGCCGCTCGTGAGCGGCACGGGGTGCAGGCCGATGTCCTCGAGCAGCTCGCGCACCCAGAGCGCCACCTGCGCGCAGTCGTCGAGGTCGGCGCCCTCGCCCGGGTCGAGGTCGAGCACGAGCCGGTCGGGCCGAGGGGGATCATCACCGGGCCGATCGCCGTCGAGCATGCGCCACTGCGGCACGTGCAGCTCGAGCGCGCCCATCTGCGCCATCCACGCGAGCGCGGCCGGCTCGGAGAGCACCGGGTACTGCTTCGGCCCGGTCGAGTGCTGCAGCTCGACCGTCTGGATCCAGTCGGGCGCACCCCGCTCGAGCGTCTTCTGGAAGAAGACCTGCCCCGGCTGCTGCTCGGTGCCGACCCCCTCGACCCAGCGCTTGCGGGTGACCGGGCGGCCACCGGCGTGCGCGATGAGCGGCCCGGATGCGCGGAGCACGTACTCGAGCACGTCGCGCTTGGTCGTGCCGGTCGACGGATACAGCACCTTGTCGGGGTTGGAGAAGCGCAGGCTCCTCCCGCCGACGACGATGCGATCGGCCGCCGCCACCTCAGGCGGACTTCCGCTTGCTCGCCGCCGTCGACTTCGCCACCGGCTTCTTGGCCGCGGCCGTCTTCGCCGCAGTCCTCGAGGCCGCCGGCTTCGAGGCAGCAGTCTTCGAGGCCGCAGTCTTCGTCACGGTCGACTTCGCAGCGGGCTTCTTCGCAGCGGGCTTCGTCGCGGCCGGCTTCTTGGCCGTGGACGTCGCGGCCGTCGACCTCGACGTGCGCTTCGCCGGCGCGTCCTCCTCCGGAGCCTCGTCCGCGCCCTCGTCCTCCGCGTCGTCGGCTGCGTCGGCCTTCGCGCTCGACCCCTTGCGCTTCTCAACGGAGCGCTGCAGCGCCTCGAGCAGGTCGATCACCTCGGCGCCCTCGTCCTCCTCGGCCTCGCCGAAGGTCGCGGCGGTGTTGAGCGCGTCGCCCTGCTCGAGCTTCGCCTCGACGAGGGTCCGCAGCTGCTCCTGGTACTCGTCGACGTACTGCTCCGGCTCGAAGTCGGCCTCGAGGTCGCGCACGATCGAGCGGGCGAGGTCCATCTCGCGCTTGCCGACCGTGACGTCGTCGTCGAGCGCCGAGAACTCGGCCGCCCGCACCTCGTCGGACCAGCGGATGGTCTGCACGAGCAGCACGTCGTCGCGCACGCGCATCGTCGCGAGCCGCGTGCGCTGCCGCAGCGAGATGCGCACGACCGCGGTGCGCTCTGTCTCCTCGAGCACGCGACGCAGCAGCACGTAGGCCTTGGGGCTCTTGGAGTCGGGCTCGAGGTAGTAGCTGCGCTCGAACAGGATGGGGTCGATCTGCTCGTTGGGCACGAACTCGAGCACCTCGATCTCGCGGCTGCGCTCGGCCGGCAGCGCCTCGAGGTCCTCGCCGGTCAGCACGACGGTCTGCTCGCCGTCGTCGTACGCCTTGTCGATGTGCTCGTACGCGATCTTCTTGCCGCACACCTCGCACTTGCGCTCGTACCGGATCCGCCCGCCGTCGGCGTCGTGCACCTGGTGCAGCTGCAGGTCGTGCTCCTCGGTCGCCGAGTAGAGCTTCACGGGCACATTGACCAGCCCGAAGGTGATCGAGCCCTTCCAGATCGCGCGCATGTGCTCACTGTTCCCGATCCACCTGGACTTCCACCAGTCCCCGCGGCTGGGAGTCGATCGCGCTCGCGCGTGGGGTCGGCGTCCAGGGTGCAGGGGGATGATCCGCGCATGGCCCTGCAGCATCCTGTGCGGCGCGCTCCTCGCACGTTCGGCGTCGAGGAGGAGGTGATCCTGCTCGAACCGGGCTCGCTCGCGCCGGTCGACGTCGCCGACGAGGTGATCGCCGAGCTCGAGCACTCGGATGCCGACGTGCACTGGATCACCCACGAGTACCTGCGCGCGCAGGTCGAGTTCTCGTCGCCCGTGCTCGCCGATGCGGATGCGGCCGACCGGGTGGTGCGCGAGTTCCGGCGCGCGGTGGCGGGCGCGGTCGCGCGCCGCGGGCTGCTGGCCGCGAGCTCCGGCACCGCGTACGGCGCCGGCCGGTCGGCCACCGGGGCGGGCGAGCGGTACGCGCGGTTCGCGCAGGCGCTGGGCGCCATCCATCCCGACCACCGCATCCAGGGGCTGCACGTGCACGTCGCGGTCTGGTCGCGCGAGGAGGGCGTCGCGGTGATGCGCGCGCTGCGGCCGTGGCTCGCGCCGCTGCTCGCCCTGACGGCGAACTCCCCGTGCTTCGGCGGCATCGACACCGGCTTCGCGAGCTGGCGCACGATCGTGGGGCTCCGCTTCACGACGGCGTCGGTGCCGCCGGCGTTCGCGGATGCCGCCGACTACGACCGGCGCGTGCGCGCCCTCGTCGGCCTCGGCGCGACGCTCGACCGGTCGTCGATCTTCTGGATGATGCGGCTCGCCGAGCGCTACCCGACGGTCGAGCTGCGCGTGTTCGACGCGCAGCTGACCGCCGACGAGACGGTGGGGGCTGCGCTGCTGGCCCGCGCCCTCGTGGAGTCGGCGGCCGCCGGCGACCTGCCGCACGCGGCGGCGGCCGCGCACGCCGAGCACCTCGACGCCGCGGTGTGGCACGCCGCGCGCCACGGGCTCGACGACGTGCTCGTCGACCCGGTCACCGCGTCGATCGCGCCCGCCCGGCACGTGATCGAGCGCATGCTCGACGCGGTGCGCCCGGCGCTCG
>Ga0213836_101495_pt1 | contig 13558 bp, 11 predicted proteins | sample SWPATP03_FD_160578 | JGI IMG/M metagenome (GOLD analysis project Ga0213836, IMG submission 160578) | Coastal seawater microbial communities from Marineland, Florida, United States - SWPA TP0 #3 | ecosystem: Environmental > Aquatic > Marine > Coastal | place: USA: Florida | collected 2016-08-05
CGGCATCTGCGTCAGCATCGGCATCTGCGTCAGCATCGGCATCTGCGTCAGCATCGGCATCTGCGTCGGCATCGGCATCTGCGTCAGCATCGGCATCTGCGTCAGCATCGGCATCCGCGTCTGCATCGGCATCCGCATCGGCATCCGCGTCTGCGTCTGCATCCGCATCCGCATCCGCGTCTGCATCAGCATCCGCATCGGCGTCGGCGTCAGCATCCGCGTCGGCATCCGCGTCTGCATCTGCGTCCGAGTCATCGTTGTCGTCGCCACCGCCGCCGCCTCCGGAAGCGAGAGCTATTCCTCCAGCTCCAAGAGCGCCGAGTGCAGCAAGGCCGAGAATGGATGCATCGCCACCACCTTCAGCGCCACCCACCAACTGGTCGCCGCCGGCTGACTCGGTGAATGAGAAATCGGCTTCTCCGACGGTGTGGTTGCCATCCCAGACGACCCCGTTCTCATCCACCAGGACCAGCTTGCTTGATGCTTCGCCGGGGCCGCTGGCGTAGAAATCGGCAACTCGGATCGCCTCACCGTTCTGCAGGCGGATGACGAGATCGTCGCCCTGACGGATGGTCGCAGCAATGTCTTTCGGGCCGACCTCAAGCTGAATAACGCTTGGTTCACGGACAGAGATGTTTCCCGATGCGACGGTAATGCTTTCACCACTTGCGATATTCGTTACAACGGCAACCATGGATACATCCTCTTAAGGCCGTGAGCGTCACAGCGAAACTGAACGGACCTGGCGGATGGGCAGCGAGATGCGATGACACGGACCGTCAAAGGTCTGCGCCGGGCAAAATGTTGAATACCGAACTGGCTGGTCCGGCAGTGTCTCGATTGCTGTCAATCCTACCAAGAAACTCTGGGATAAGACTTGCTCAATTTTAGAACGTTATCAATTAGCGATGACTAATTCTCGCATCGGACGGTTGATGCAGGGTTAATGCCGGTCAGCGTATTTGCGTTTATGAAAGGCGGACAGAAACGAATTTGACCCCTGCGGGCTAGAGAGCGCCGCGCAAAGCAAGCTCTTCAAATCGGTTTCCCTTGTCCTTAACGTCCGCGCTGATACTTGAGGCTTGAAGCGAAACTGCAAGCGCCTCGCTTAGCTCGGTCTCAACGTCTGCTCCGCGTTCGGCATTCTCTGCGGCAGCTGGTCCTGCCTCTATCGGCAGTGCTTGTCGCGCAGGCATCGTGACCGCCATTTCGATTGGCGTCTCCGACCTGGATGCGCCGCCGTTCAGGACGGTCGCGGCCGTGCCCGGCTTCTTTTCGAGCTTGAAGATGTCCCGCAAGCGCCCCGCTGCGGAGGCACACTCGATATTCAGCTTATGGACATCGAACTGGATGTTGATTGCGTCGAAACGTGCGGCATGTAGCTCCTGATCGGCATTCAAGACATCGAGAAGAGTCCGCGTTCCCAGGTCGAGGAACTGCCTCTGATAAAGATCTCGGGTTTCGCGCATCAGCGTCTGTCGCGAGGCGAGTGTCGTGAGCAAAGCGCGCATTCCAGACAGCTGCGTGCGCGATTCCATCCAGCTCCGCTGCGCGCCTGTCCTGGCATTGGCGATGCCGGCCTCAGCGGACTGAACCGCGAACTGGCCAGCTTCGCTCCGGGCCTTATAAGAGCCGCCGTTGTAAAGCTTGCCGGTCAGTTTCAGACCGATCGTATAGTCCGGGCTGCCTGGTGAATTTCCGAGCAGATCCATGCTGCTACCGCCTTCAAGCGCCAGGGTGGGCAGGACATCGGCCTTGCTGAACCGCAGGTTGGCCTCGGCGGCCGTCTTCTTCGATGCCGCCGCCCGGACGCTCGGCACCGTACCCCAATCGGGCTCTTTGGCAGAGCAGGCATTGGGGAGGTCTGAGGGAATACTCGCTCCGAGATTGATCTTCCCGGACATACCCAACAGCGACGCCATGCTGCCCTGCCAGCGCTCCGACTGAGACCTGATCTCCAGTGCCGTGGTCTGGGCCATCTGCACCCGCGCTTCGGCCTGAAGCTTGTCCGATCTCGTGCTGGCTCCCTGTTCCGTTCGCGCGTTGACGAGCTCGAGGATTTCCTTCGTGTCGCGCACCTGATCGGACGCGACAACCGCCAGACTGCGGTTTCTCAGGGTTTCGAGGGACGCAAGCGCGGTGTCCCTGATCACGTTGTCGACCACGGCAATGAACTCGGCGCGCCGGGTTTCTTCTGTTGCCGTGGCACTGGCGACCTGACTGGAGACTTTCCCGAAGTCGTAGATCATCTGCGACGCCGTCACTGTCGCGGCCGGCTGAAAACCGTTCCCGAATGCGCTGCGCCTGCCGACATCGATCCCGCCCCCGATCGACGGAAAATATCCCGAGCGTGCATCCCGGATCGCCGCGCCTTGCTGGTTGAGTTCGCCCGCCGCCTGCATGATCGATGGCTGATAGTCGACCGCCCGCCGGACGGCCGCCTGCATGGTCAAAATCGTGTTCCGGTCCTTCACTGGGGGCCGAGAGCTCGGAATCGAAGCGGTCGCGATACTGTCGACCGATGTCGTCCGCGCCCGCGTCTGCGTCTGCGCGCAAGACGCAACGCTGAAGGCGAGCGGCACAAATATCGCCGTCCGGACAACACGGGAAAGCATGCTCATCGTATCCCCCAAGCCCGCAGGTCCAGACGGACCTGCAAAGACAAACCACCGCCGCTCGACTACTTTCCAAGTCGAAGCATTTCAAGCAATTCTAATATACGTCTGAAGATGGTTAATGACTGCTTAACTGAGACCTCGTCAGTCTCTGGAGCATGATGATTGTGTTGTCGGAGTGGGCGGGAGAAGGCCGCGCCGCGGGCCGGACGAGAGGGCGAAGCTAAACTGGCTTCTGGTAAATGCTATGCTCGACAATGCGGGAGTAAAGAAACCCTTATACTGCCTCCAATGGTTCATGGGATGGTGGTTCGAATGCCATCGAGGTTGCGGAAGTTACCTTCTCCGTCCCATCAGGACCGCGCTGCCACAGTCTGTCGGGACGACACCATGCGATGGACAAACATACCGGCAAGCATGGCCGCGACGAACAGTGCTGCTTCCCAGCGGCCTGTAACGAGAGAGGCGATTGCGGGACCCGGGCATAGACCGACGAGGCCCCAGCCGAGACCAAACAGTGCAGCGCCTGCGACAAGCGGACGGTCGATCATGCGGCTCGTCGGCACATGGAACTGGGTTTCGAAGACCGGTTTGCTGCAACGACGCCGGATCGCATAGGCAATTGATGACGGGATCAGTGCCCCGCCCATCACGAAAGCAAGTGACGGATCCCAGTTACCGGTCACATCGAGGAACGCCAGAACACGGGCAGGATTGACCATGTCGGACACGACAAGGCCAATGCCGAACAGAATTCCGCAGGCGATGGAGACGAGAATGCGCTGGGTCATCATGCCACTCCCATCAAATGTCGGGTGATGAAGACGGTTGCTGCCGCCACGATCATGAACGTTGCCGTCGCGACGATGGACCGGGGCGATAGGCGTGCCAGTCCGCAAACACCGTGGCCGCTGGTGCAGCCGGAACCAAGCCGCGTCCCGAAGCCGACCAGGAGCCCGCCTACCACAAGAAGGGGAGGCGAGGCGGTGATCGCGAACTCTGCGTGCCGTAACAAGGTAAAGGCGGCGGCAGCTCCACCGAGTATGCCAACCAGAAAACCGACCCCGAGCGGACTGATTCCACTGCCTGTCCATCCGACAGCAGATGCGGCCAGACCGGAAATTCCGGCTATCCGACCGTTCAGCAGCAGGTAGATCGCGGCGGAAAGGCCAATCAGAAGGCCGCCGGACAGCGGCCAGATAAAGCTGAGATCAGACATGGGTCGTTTCCTTGGCGCCGACAGCGCGTTGACCGATATCTTCAGATAATGGATGCCGTTGTCTTCGGCCAGGGGGAACTGGCGCGCAGTCCCCACACGCTCAAATGACAACGCAGCAGCAGCGCGGTACTGCTAAACGCGTGATGGCCGTAAGCGCGTCCGAAACGACGCCAAGCAAGTTCCGTTACGATGACGCAGCGGTGGACGCATGCGTTTAAGTCTGCGCGTGGGGTCTTCCTGCCGGGGCATGGCATCAGAATGCAAAGCCCCAGCGTAACCTGTCCCCTTCAGGTTCGAGCCATCCGGGAGACGTATGCTGCAACGTCCTGGCGAGGAAGAGGTCGCGACATCAGAAAGCCCTGAAGATCGTCGCATCCAAGCCGTTCAAGTTCGGCACGCTGCTCGATTGTCTCAACGCCTTCAGCCGTTATCTTCAGCCCTTTCGCTCTGGCCATGCCAATCATCGCAACAACAACGGCTCTGCTGCCGCTTTGGTGCATTTCGCCGATAAACGACCTATCGATTTTGATGCGATCCACCTCGATATTCTGCACGCGCGAGAATGAAGAATACCCGGTTCCAAAGTCGTCTATGGCAAACCGGACGCCTGCTTTTCGCAGCATGGCTATGGTTCGCTTCAGGTCGATTGTGTTATCCGCAGTTGCAGTTTCGGTCATCTCGATCTCAAGCCTCTCGGGGCTTACGTTCATGTTTGCGAGGGTCGTCAAAACCCGCAGACTGTAGCCGGGAGAACTAAGCTCAAGCGGCGAAGCGTTGATCGCAATAGAGATGCCGGGAAGATCAGCGAGAGTTCTGCATGCATTGTCCAGCACAAGGGCGCCGATGTCGTTGATCAACCCGATGTCCTCCGCCAGAGGAATGAACTGGTCGGGACTTATGTAGCCCATCGTCGGGTGCTTCCACCGAGCAAGCGCTTCGAGAGAACAAATGCTTCCGTCGGTCGCATTGAAGACTGGTTGATAAAAAGTCTCGAGCTGGGTCCTGGTCTCGACTGCAAAACGGAGATCGCTTTCCAACGCCCTGCGCCTGCGTAGCAGTTCGTCCATATGTTCACCAAACACCGCATGGGTATTCCTGCCGGCTGCTTTGGCATGATAAAGCGCGATATCAGCCTGGCGCGTCAGTTCGATTGGGTCACATGGGCCTGTTGCTAGAGCTGCTCCGACGCTTGCGCCAATGACGACATGCGTCGTTCCGATTTCGAACGGTGCCCGCAGTGACTGCACAATCTTCGATGCGAGATCTTCAGCATTCCTGGCATCATTTCCTCCCAGCAGAATGGTGAATTCATCGCCTCCCACCCGCGCCAGAAGAGCTTGCGGCAGGAGATCGCGCATCCGGTTTGCTGCCAAGCAGATCAGCTTGTCGCCAACCGGGTGACCGAACGTATCGTTGACAGCCTTGAAGCGATCAAGATCAACGAACAACACACAGTGGAGAGCCTCGGCGTGCCCGCTCGATAGTTGACGATTGAGTTGCTCGTTGAAGTAAGCGCGGTTTGCAAGCCCGGTCAGGGCATCGTGGGAGGCTTGATGTTTCAGTTCTGCGCGGCTCGCAGCCAGCCGCTCGGAGCGGCGCCAGATTGCACCTCCAGAAAAACTGGTCCCAGCGAAAAGTGCGATAAACGCGATAAAAAGGGCTGGGGCAGTGGCTTCGAATACATATTGTCCGGGTTGGAATGGGTTCCAACGGAAGTATCCGAAGACTTGCCCGTCTCGTGCGACCAAGGGTACGTACGCAACATTCCGTTCCCGAGGTCGCTTGGAGGTGAACTCCAGTTTGGCGAACTCATATTCGGTACCGATGGCCAGAGGAAGATCGCCGTCGAGAAAGCGTATGCTCACATGCAGCATTTCCTCGCCCGGCGTCTGTTCCAGATCACCGGTGTCCGAAACGATCGGCTTTATGCTGACCATTGCAGGTCGAAATCCGACATAGCTCAGATCAGCTTCGCCAATCGAAAGCGTCCGTTCGCTGATACCCTCGGTATCTTCGGCAAGTAGACGCGCTTGAAGCTTTTTAGCGAGCGGCAGGTAGGCGTTGCGGAGATCATCTGGGGTAGGGGAATATTCTGTCTCGGATGAAAACAGATATTGTACAGAGAGGTCCGGTCGAAGGACCAAGGCGCCATCATGCCCAAAATAGCTGTGCATCCATGAACCGAGGTTCGTCTCGATCCATTTCAGGTCGCCACTGGTTGCATGCCTCACGGCGTCGTCCCAGACAGTTGCGCTTTCCTGGTCATGCGCAATGCCAGCCGTCAGTTTCGCGACCGTAAGTTTCATGAGATCGCGCTGCCTTGCCGCGGCCACCTCATCGCTTGTAGCAGCCGCCCAACTCAAACTCAGTAAAAGCAGACCACAGACGACCAAAGAAACGAGAGCCGGCAGGCACCATCGTAGAAACCACTGACTCTGAAACTGTATCTTCATCCCGCAACTGTCATCTCTTATTTTACGTGATGGTAAAACAGAGGCTATTAAAGCACGGGTAAGTAAGGTGGTTACGTGTGCGTTAAACGGAGAAACAGCGGCACGACTTCCTCAGGCAACCTCCAATTAACGAGTGCGAAGAGCGGTTATGGAGTAAGCCTTGCCGCATGGCATTCTCCGGACAAATCCGCTGGGTTAACTGGCATGCGCGAACTGCCTACCAGGCTTTGCCTGGACAACACCCATCAACCATTCACGGGCGGCCCGAAGCCTTTTGGCGGGCTTCCAATCGGAAATTACCGCCACACAAACTGCGTCCAACACAGTGGTCGCGCGCTCTTGGAACTTCTGGTCGTGTGAAATTGCGGGAGCTGGTATTCAGTCACCATTCAGGCCCGATGACTAGTTTGACCTCCAACTTAACAATGGGAGGCATGGGCTCATGCTCGCTACGCGATGCAAAAGTGTCTTCGATGACTTCTCAGTCCGCGAAGAACAGGATGGAAACCTTGGAGTCGATAAGGAGCAACTTCTGTTGGCTTTCCATCAGGGAACCCTCGCCGCGAAGGCAAACCGCGATGTTGGCCACTGTCCTTTCAGCGCACTGACACAACCGTCCGAATTCCTCGCGTGGTTGGAAGGCTTTCAATGCTGTTCGGCGTCACGCTAGCGAATTCGTCGGAGCGGTCCTCCGGCATTGCATCTCTGCATGAGGTGGGCTGTCCAAGGATTTCTCTGTTTACGGCGAGACAGGCTCTTCGCCGTCAAGGACGCACTAGCACCGAGATTGCAGAAATGCCTTCGGAAAAGTTCGGTTCTGGAATGAAGTAACCCCGGGGCGGTGACGCTGCTTCGGGATATCAGTCCGGGAGCAACCGCCTGCCTCGTCCACTGCCAAAAGCCGATACGACGACGGTGGGACGCCTTCCTTCGTGAAAGATTTTCACTTGAATGATCGGCGATTGACCCTCGGGCTGCCTTGCTGCTTGCTCACCCAGCCAGCGTGGAGGCGCTGCCTTTGACTGCAGCTCACAAGGGGAGATCCAGGACATGAATGCGATCAGGAACGTTGCCATCGTCGGCGCAGGTCTGGTGGGGCAGGGCTGGGCGATTGTCTTCGCGCGAGCCGGCATGGACGTCACCGTTTATGATGCCCGCGAAAACGCCGAGGCTGTCATCGGCGCGCAGATCGACAAGGCCGTCGGCGATCTTGCGGCCGGGGGGCTTTGCGGCGACGTGTCTTTGGTCCTGTCGCGCATCCGTTTTGCGCGGAGCCTCAGCGAGGCTGTGTCGGGCTGCGACTACGTACAGGAGTCGGCGTTCGAGCGGATCGATGTGAAGCGCGAGGTCAGTCTTGCGATCGATGCGGTGCTTCCCGCCCATGCCATCGTCGGCAGTTCCACCTCAGGATTTCCCGGGTCGGCGTTCTATGAGGAGTGTGGCAACCGGGAGCGGTTGATGGTGGTGCATCCCGTCAATCCTCCGCATCTCGTGCCGCTGGTCGAAATCGTCCCGACGCCCTGGACTGCGCCACAGGCAGCGAGCCGTGTCCGGCGCCTGATGGAGGATGTGGGGCAGTCAGCCGTGTCGCTGTCGCGCGAAATTCCCGGCTTCGTGCTGAACAGGTTGCAGGGCGCCCTGCTGGACGAAGCGTTTGCACTGTTTGCGGAAGGCTATGCTACGGCCGAAGACATCGATCGCACGGTGCGCGACGGGCTTGGGTTGCGCTGGTCGTTCATGGGACCGTTCGAGACCATCGATCTCAACGCGCCGAAGGGGCTTGCAGATTATGCCGAACGGCTCGGGCCGATGTATGCCGGATTTGCCGATCAGCGCAGGGCAGACCGAGGCTGGGCGCCGGATGCGGTGACACGGGCGGATGCGGAGCGTCGCGAACTGCTCGCAGAGCAGGATCTCGATGCCAGACGCTCCTGGCGCGATGAAATGCTGATGCGGATCGTCCGGGCGAAGCAGGCGGTGGCGGACTAGTCCGCCGTCCAGCCGCCGTCGATCATCAACGCCGAGCCGGTCATCAGGGACGACGCGTCGGAGGCAAGGAAAATGGCGGCGCCGACGACGTCTGCCGGCTGCCCCAGGCGACCTAGCTTGATCTTGGACAGCGTCTCGCGGCGAAACTCCTCATCCTCGAAATACGAGGCGGTCATGGGTGTCTCGATAAAGGTGGGGCAAAGGGTATTGATGCGGATGCCGGCAGGTCCAAGTTCGACCGCCAACGCCTTGGTAAAACCTTCAATCGCAAATTTTGAGCCGCAATAGAGTGTCCTGTTGGCCGCGCCGACATGGCCCATCTGCGAGGACATGTTGATGACGGTGCCCCGCCTACCATGCCTCAGCATCACGGCCGTCACGGACTGGGCTGCAAAAATTGCAGCCTTCGTGTTCAGGCCGAAGACGGCATCGTAGTCGTCTTCAGTGACCTCGGTCAGCGGCTTGGGGCGATTGGTGCCGGCATTGTTGACAAAGATATCGAACGGCGCTTGCGCCTCGACATGCTGGCGGAAGCCGGCAATGTCGGTGACATCGCACACAAGCGGCCGCGCCCTCCAGCCGCGCGTAGACATCAAAGCGCAGGCCTCCTCGATCTCCGTCCGCGAGCGCGCGCAAAGCGTTACTTCGGCACCCGCCTCGGCAAGGCCTTCGGCGACCGCGCGTCCAATGCCACGGCTGGCGCCGGTGACGAGCGCCCGCTTTCCGCCAAGATTGAAAAGGCCGCTCATTCGGCTGCTTCGCCATAGGCGACGTCGCGGTTGCCATAGCGTCTCACCCGCAAGTTCGCCTGTTCGGCATGGCCGACGAAACCCTCGAGCATGCTCAGCCTCGAGCAATAGGCGCCGATCTCAGCCGCCGCTTTGTCCGTTGTGACGCGCTGGTAGGAATGCGTCTTGAGAAACTTGCCGACCCAGAGACCGCCGGTATAACGCCCCGCCTTTTTCGTCGGCAAAGTATGGTTGGTGCCGATGACCTTGTCGCCATTGGCAACGTTGGTGCGTGGGCCGAGGAAGAGCGCACCGTAGGAATGCATGTTTTCGAGAAACCAGTCGTCCCGGTCTGTCATAACCTGCACGTGCTCGGAGGCGATGTCGTTGGCGACGTTGAGAATCTCCTCGTAGGTGTCGCAGACTATGATCTCGCCGTACTCGCGCCAGGATACGGAAGCGGTTTCGGCAGTTGGCAGGATTCCGAGAATTCGATCAATTTCAGCGATCGTCGCTTTCGCCAGCGTCTCCGAATTGGTCACGAGAACCGCCGGGGAATTGTAGCCATGTTCGGCTTGCCCCAGAAGATCTGTGGCGCACATTTCCGCGTCCACAGTCTCGTCCGCAATGACCATCGTTTCGGTCGGGCCGGCAAAGAGATCTATTCCGACGCGCCCGTAGAGCTGGCGCTTTGCTTCCGCAACAAACGCGTTGCCGGGGCCGACGAGCATGTCGACGGGGCGAATGGTCTCGGTCCCGAGCGCCATCGCGCCGATCGCCTGAATGCCGCCGAGGACATAAATTTCATGGGCCCCGCCGAGATGCATTGCAGCGACGATGGCGGGGTGGGGTTCGCCTTTTTGGGCCGGAGCCGCTGCTGCGATGCGGGGAACTCCCGCCACCGAGGCCGTGAGGACAGACATATGCGCCGACGCGACCATCGGGTACTTGCCGCCTGGAACATAGCAACCGACCGACTGGACCGGAATATTGCGGTGGCCGAGGAAGACCCCCGGCATGGTCTCGATTTCGATATCGGTCATCGACGCTCTTTGGGCTTCGGCAAATTTGCGGATCTGGGCCTGGGCAAACCTGATGTCGTCCATGTCGCGAGCCGACACCTTGTTGATTGCCGCCTCGATCTCGGACGTGGTCAGTCTAAACGAGGCCGGAGAGAAGTTGTCGAATTTCGCCGACAGGTCGCGCACTGCGGCGTCGCCTCGGGTTTCGATGTCCTTGAGCGTCGCTTCGACAAGCGTCCTGACTTTGGCGTCATCTTCGGCGCGTTCGGCGGCCGCCTTCCCCTGTTTCATATAGCGAATTGACATGTCTCACCTCCCTTTTGACATCGAGCGTAATGTGCTAGCGACGCTGAATGCAAGTTTTCATCATTGCGTGAAAAAATTTCATGGAGTCTGTTTTGAAGCCGACAGCCAAGCAGGTCGCTCATGAAGCGGGCGTTTCCATCGCCGCGGTATCACGCGCGTTTTCGCCGGGATCGTCCATCGATCCGTTGAAAAGACAGCGTATCCTTCAGGTCGCAGCGCAGTTGGGTTATAGCAGTCCGGCGCGCCGTACTGCCGAGGTGATCTCCGCCGGTACAGTGACGTTGGTGGCAGGCGATCTCGCCAACCCGTTCTATCCACTCGTTCTCGACACGCTCGCAAAAGCACTGCAGGCGGTCGGGAGACAATTGCTCGTCTATGCTATCCCGCCGCAGGCGGACATGGACCAGCTGACGCCGCAGATCCTTGCCGCTCGCCCCAGCGCACTTGTCGTGACCTCCGCAAGCCTGACGTCTGGAATGGCCAACGCCTGCCGGCAGCATGGCATCCGGGTGGTGCTGCTCAACCGGATCCAGCGCAATGTCCGCGTTAATGCGGTCGCGTGCGACAATCACGCAGGCGGTCGTGATGCGGCACTGTTTCTGCTCGGCAGGGGGCGCCGCCGGATAGGCTTCATCGGCGGGATTTCCAACACGTCTACTCACCGTGACCGGGCGGAAGGCTTTTCCGAAGCATTACGCGAGAGCGGGCATTCCGTGCTTGCCGAGGGAAACGGGGAGTTCACCTACCGAGGCAGCTACGGCGCAGTGCTATCACTGCTGACAGCAAAAAACCGTCCGGATGCGCTGTTCTGCTGCAACGACATCATGGCGCTCGCCGCCATAGATGCTGCCCGCGAACTTGGACTGTCCGCACCTGAGGATCTTTCGATCGTTGGATTTGACGACATTCCCATGGCCGGTTGGAGATCCTATCGTCTGACGACGATCCGGCAGCCGATTACCCGCATGATTTCCGAGGTCGTGGGCCTGATACAGGCCAGCAATACCGTTCCACTCGACGAGACGACGACCAGCATCCTGCCTGGCAAATTGATCGTGCGCGGCAGTGCCTGAAGACGATCCTGCGCAACCTGAGATGCAGGATATTTCGCGCGTCGGCAGAAAAAAACTTGACGGGACGGGCAAATTCGCGAACGTTAGTGCACACGTTTGCGCATCTGCAGCGGCGATAAGGAGGTCGCGGCTGAGTCACCGGATGCAAGCTTTGACCGGGAGGGATAAGATGAAGCTCAAGACACTTGCTGTCGTTCTGGCAGCTCTTGTGATGGGAACGGGACAGGGTTTCGCCGCCGAGCGGGCCCTTCGCGTCGCCACCAGCGTTCCGCACAATCACTACCTCACCAACGTCATCAAGGAGTTCGCAGACAACGTGTCGAAGCGGACCAACGGCGAAATTACCTTCGAATTCTATGACTCGGGTTCACTCGTCAGCGACCAGCACATGGACGAGGCGGTTGCAAACGGCACAATCGATATCGGCATCGCCTCTGCATCCATCCTTGCCGGCACCGTGCCCGCTCTCAACGTGTTCGCCGTGCCATTCTTTTTCGATACGCGCGAAAAGCTCGATCGCGCCGTGCTGCCCGGAACCCCGATCAGAACCATACTCGACAAGAGGATCAACCAGACCGGGTCGCGCGCGATGTTCTGGATCCCTTATGGCTTCATCACGATGATCACCCGCGACAAGGAAGTTCATGTCCCTGCGGATATGCGCAACCTGAAGATCAGAACGTTCGGCTCTACCGTCAGCGAATTCGTCGAGGCCGTGGGAGCCGCTCCGGTCGTCACCAGCGGTAGCGAACAGTTCCTGGCGCTTCAGCGCGGTATCGTCGATGGCGGGCTGACGGGATGGCCGTCGGTCGAGGAGCGCCGCCTCTTCGAGGTTTCGCGCTACGTCATCGCGACGGACCACATGTATGAGACGCATTTCGCCCTGATGAGCGAAAAAGCGCTCGAAAAGATGCCGACCGAACTTCGTGCGATCTTCCAGGAGGAGGCCGCGAAACTCGAGACGGTGCTCATGGATCGCATCTTCGATGCCACCAAGCATACGCGCGAGGTTCTCGCCAAGAAGATGGAGATCATCGATCTCACGCCGGATGAAATCGTCCGGTGGAAAGAGGAAACGGCACCTGTCGCAAAGTCGTTCTACGACAACGGAAACGACCTTGCGAAATCTGTTTTCGACGAAGCGCAAAAGCTTCAGTAGCGGCAATTGGCTAGCCGCGCCGCCTCGCACAGAGTCGGCACAATGTAAAAGCACGACACCAAAAACAAGGGCGGGGCGCAATGCCACCGTCGCGGCGAAACGCGCATTCGCGCAGCGTCTGAGAGGGTCAGACGCGAACGTCTGGGAGGAACGGCACCATGCCCCCGCAAGAAAAGAAATGGGTCGGCACAATCGAGTCGACCATCATGAGGATCGGTGAATACAGTTCATGGATCTACCTCTTCATCGGCATCATCGTCGCCTATGAAGTGGCGTCGCGATACTTCTTCAACAGTCCGACGGACTGGGTCGAGGAGACCTCACGTCTCGGCATGGTCTGGGCAACATTCCTGCTGTTTCCAGCCTGCATGGGGCGCCGGCAGTTGATCTCGATCACGCTTTTCTCCGATGCGGTCGGCGAACGCGCCAAGGTCGTTCTCGAAGGCATAAGCTTTGCGATCATTGCGCTCGCCTGTGCCGTCGTCTCCTTCGAGGCGCTTGTTGCCGCAATCGACGCGGCGACAGTCGGCCGCGCTACGGCGAGTGTCCTGCGCATCCCCTATTGGCTCTTCTACCTGCCGGTCGCGATCGGGTTCTTTCTTTTCTTCGTCCAGGCTGCGCTGGAACTGATCCTGCTTGTTGCGACGGGGCAGCGACGCAAGCTCGAACTCGCGCACGAGGAGATCTGATATGGAAAGCGTTATCGTACTAGTCGCGCTCTTCGTCTTTCTGTTTGCGGGCATACCGGTCGGTATCGCGCTTTCGACGACGGGTATCGTTCTTCTCCTGATGAAGGACGTGCCGCTCGCCAGCGTGTCGATGGAATTCCTCGGCTCGGTCAACAATTTCATCCTGCTGGCGGTGCCGGTGTTTCTTTTGACGTCGAATATCCTGCTGAAGGCGGGGGTCGCGAAAGACCTGTTCGATGCGGTTCAGCGATGGGTCGGCGGCGTGCGCGGCGGTGTCGCGATCGCAACGATCATCTCCTGCGGCA
>Ga0213836_101496_pt1 | contig 13547 bp, 15 predicted proteins | sample SWPATP03_FD_160578 | JGI IMG/M metagenome (GOLD analysis project Ga0213836, IMG submission 160578) | Coastal seawater microbial communities from Marineland, Florida, United States - SWPA TP0 #3 | ecosystem: Environmental > Aquatic > Marine > Coastal | place: USA: Florida | collected 2016-08-05
CACACAATGCTACTGTGCGAGGCAGACTCAGGCAACAAAAAACCCGCTATGCCGGTAAGCATGCGGGTTTTGCGTAGTGCTGCTGTTCTGGAATACAACGTTGTGGTGCCGGGAGCCGGAATCGAAAGGTAGGCTGTAACCCGCATGAATGCTAGAGGTCGCCTTGTCGCCCGGCAGAGATACCGCTAAAAATACCGTCAAATCTTCACGTTGCCACCTGCTCTCATGCCATCTCACCGCAAATCAGCCCAGCGCGACGACCAGTTTACCATATCGGCTTACGCTGTTGACGTTTGTCATTTTGATCACTTTATTTTATCCTCGTCGCTATTTCATACCCTGAAGGCAAGATATGTCAGCGACTTCCAAGTCAGTGCATGAGGCGACGGTAGCCCTTCGTGATGCCGCAAATGCAACGACGGCACTCGGCCGCGCCGCCAGTGCATTAAGCCATGCTTTAAAAACTGTTGCCGACCTGGAGGCTCGCGTAGAAGCGCTTGAGCGTGTTATCGTTTCTCCTAGAGCTGTGGCGGCCCGAGTCGGCAGGGGAGGTGCGGCTTCAGAGGCGCCGATACGCACGGAAATGCACAGCCACGTTGACACAAACACGGCGGCAGGATTGCTTTGTCGGTCTGCCCAAACCTTGCGAAAATGGGCATGTTATGAAGACGGGCCTCTACGCCCAGTTCGAGTAAATGGTCGGCTTGCGTGGGCGCTTGCTGATATTCAGCGCTTGCTCAAGCTTGTTTGACCAACAATGATCGTGATTCCTGTTGTCGTGGGTTCGAGCGCCATCAGCCACCCCATGGATTCATGGTAAATGCAAAGGGTTACGCACTTGTGCTCGTAGCCGTTTTGATTTCTCTCCCGATCAGGCTACTTGTAAGCCACTTGTAACCCAGCTTGGGCGCCGGATGATGCCTTGAAAAGGCGTAGTGCATGGATCCGCTGCCGTGTCAATGTTGAGGTGCAGCCAAGAGTTCAGCTAAAGCTGCTCTCTTTAAGTGAAATAGCATGGAAAAGAACCTTGCAGACGTAAGCCCCACGGGCAGAGACAGGATTGGACCAGCGAATGATGACGTAGCCGCCGAAGGTCGTCAGAGTGCCACGCGCGTTGCGAGTCTCACTCCAATACCTAGACTCCGCTACACGGTTGCAGAATTCGACCGGACCTGGCGTGGCAAATTTCTTCAGACGATCGTTGACCATCTTCATAGTCGTGGTGACTGATGCGGGAACACACAGTTAGCCCATCCCACACTGTGTCACTGCGTCACTGCGTCATGCCCACTCCGCGCTCAACGTCTCCGCCTGCTCCAGCACCAGCGCCACCGCGGCCTCCTCCTTTACTGGCGGGTACTTATGCTTCCGAAGAATCCGCTTCACCAGCAGGCGTAGCTTTGCCCGCACGCTGTCTCGTACTGCCCAGTCCACGCTTACGTTTTTGCGTAGGCTTTCGGCCAACTCGTGGGCGATCTTCTTTAGCGTCTCGTCCCCTAATTCGCGTACCGACTCCTCATTGTTTGAAAGAGCATCGTAGAAGGCGATTTCGTCCGAGTTCAAGCCGGCGCTGGCTCCGCGCTCCGCCTCTTCCTTGAATTTCTTGGCCATCGCGATCAACTCTTCCATGACCTGAGCAGTTTCGATCGACCGATTCTGGTACCGCTTGATCACGTTGGTCAGCATCTCGCTGAACTTATTGTTCTGTACAACGTTGGTGGCGAACCGTGTCTTTATTTCGCCTTCAAGCAGACGTTCCAACAATTCCACCGCCAAGTTGCGCTCGGGGAGGTTGCGCACGTCGTTGAGGAAGTCATCATCGAGGATGCCGATGTTCGGCTTTTCGAGACCTGCCGCATTAAAGATGTCCACAACCTCATTCGATACTAGGGCCGAACCGATGATCTGTCTGACTGCAAGATCACGCTCCTCGTCCGTGCGCTTCTTGCTACTGATTTCCTTCTTGGTCAGCAGTACCTTGACGGCCTGGAAGAATGCAACCTCATCGCGCACCGCCTTGGCCTCGTCGAGCGTGCAGCACAGCGTGAAAGCCTTCGACATGGCCAGCGCAGTATCACCGAATCGCTTTTTGCCGTCCATTAGGCCAAGCACATGGTTTGCTGCCTTGGCCAGCAGTCCGTGGCCGCCCGTCAGGAACCCGCTATAGTCAATTTGATGGAGCATGGCACGTAGCACATCTAACTTCTCCTCCAGCACCGCGTACGCCTCGTATGCATCGACTGTGGGGCGCCCCCGGCCCTGGCTGGCGGTGTACTCCTTAAGCGCCTGTTTTAGGTCGCTGGCGATGCCGATGTAATCGACCACGAGACCGCCCTGCTTATCATGGAACACGCGGTTGACCCGCGCGATCGCTTGCATTAGGTTGTGGCCTTTCATTGGCTTGTCCACGTACATCGTGTGCACGCATGGCGCGTCGAAACCTGTCAACCACATATCTCTCACGATCACAAGCCGCATTGGGTCGTCCGGGTCTTTGAAACGCTTCTCCATGCGTTTCTTGACCTGTTTTGAGTAGATGTGAGGGCGTAGTAGTGGCTTGTCGCTGGCCGAGCCGGTCATCACCACCTTAATCACGCCTTTTTCAGGATCGTCGTCGTGCCACGCTGGCCGTAATGCGATGATCGCGTTGTATAGGTGCGCGCAGATGTCCCTGCTCATGGCGACTACCATGGCCTTGCCCGACTGAGCCTTGTCGCGCTCTTCAAAGTGCTGGACAAGGTCGGCCGCTACCTGATTGATTCGCGGCTCTGAGCCGACAACTTTTTCCAGTGCGGCCCAACGACTTTTAAGCAGGGCTTTTTGATCGTCCTCCTCATCCTCCGCAAGTTCGTCCACTTCGTCATCGATGCCGTCAAGCGATTCTTCTCGCAGACCAAGCTTAGCCAGACGCGACTCGTAGTAGATCGCCACCGTCGCGCCATCATCACGGGCCTGCTGCATGTCATAGATGTGGATGTAGTCGCCGAAGACTGCCCGCGTGTCCCGGTCTTCGCTCGACACTGGAGTGCCAGTGAACGCCACGAAGGTGGCATTCGGCAGTGCATCCCGCAAATTCTGCGCATAGCCGACCTGATACCGCTCCAGGTACTGGCTTGGCGCCTCTTCGATGGCTAGTTGCGATGCTGGTACCGCACCTGTGGCGAGCAACTCGGGCTTCATCTTGCGAGTCTTCAGCTTCGCTTCAAAGCCATACTGGGTTCGATGTGCCTCGTCGGCGATTACGACGATGTTATGGCGATCAGACAGGAGCGGGAAAGTGTCTTCATCTTCGCCTGGCATGAACTTCTGAATAGTCGCGAACACGATACCCCCCGATGGCCTGTTGGCCAACTTGGTGCGCAGGTCTTGTCTCGTCAACGCCTGGGCCGGCTGCTCGCGCAGCAGATCCTGCGACAGCGAGAACACGCCGAATAATTGGCCATCGAGATCGTTGCGGTCTGTAATGACAACGATCGTCGGATTCTTCATTGCCGCCTCGCGCATCACACGCGCCGCGAAGCAGGTCATGGTAATACTCTTGCCCGAGCCTTGCGTATGCCACACCACGCCGCCCTTCTGGGTTCCTCCAGGTCGCGATGCGAGGACTACCTGCATGATCGCAGCGCGCACGGCGTGAAACTGGTGATAGCCGGCGATCTTCTTGATCAGCGTGCCATCATCCTCGAACAGGACGAAGAAGCGAAGGAAATCGAGCAGATAGACTGGCGCCAAAACTCCGCGCACGAGCGTCTCAAGCTCATTGAACTGTCCCAGAGGATCGAGGACGACGCCATCGATCGTGCGCCACGCCATGTACCGCTCGGCGTTGCTGGACAGCGAACCCATGCGGGCCTCGGTGCCGTCCGCGATCACCAACACCTCGTTGTACTGGAACACGTCAGGTATCTGGTCCTTGTAGGTCTCGATCTGGTCGTACGCCTTCCAGATGTCAGCATTCTCGTCAGCCGGATTTTTCAGCTCCATCAACACTAGCGGCAGGCCATTGACGAACAGGATGATGTCAGGGCGACGAGTATGCTTCGGCCCCTTGATTGAAAACTGGTTTACGGCGAGCCATTCGTTTGCGGTTAAGTCGGCAAAGTCGAGTAGGCGAACGAAGTCGCCACGAGTCTCACCATCGCGTTGGTACTCGACCGGTACGCCGTTGATCAACAAACGATGGAAAAGACGGTTCGCCGATAGAAGCACTGGCGTCTCCAGGTTCAGAACCTGTTGCAATGCATCCTCGCGCGCTGCGAGCGGGATTAGAGGATTGAGCCTGCTGATCGCGCCCCTTAGCCGCTCGACCAGTACCACTTGGGTGTAGTTGACACGCTCCGGGGCGTCCCCATCAACCGCGATCTCCGGGCCATATACGTGTCTGTAGCCGGTGGCGCTCAGCCAGGCCAAAGTTTCTTGTTCGAGTTGATCTTCAGTCATATGAGGCTTAACGGGCTGGACAGCATTGCGATTCAGGATAGATACCTCTACACAGACTTGTCTTGTCTCCACTCTATTCGACTGACCTTGCCCGTCTGGTGAAAATGTTTTATGCGCTCTATGTAATCGACGAAATCGGTATTTTCTTCGGCAAGGCGGTTGCACATGTCCCAGTCCACATCAGGCCGTTCACGGGCCGGAATCATGACTTGGCTTTCGGTTGGGGCCTGACTGTCAAGTTGAATAACCCCGATGCCATGGGCGGCTGCCAGCATCGTCAATTCTTTCATGGTGCCATCGCCTTCTATTTTTTCGGCGACGAGGTAGCCGAAGTGCGCCCAGGACGAGTTCGAGACTGCTTGAAAGTAGCTCTTACGCACGTTGGAGCGGTTAATCAGGAGCTTGACCTCGAACGACCAGAGGCGAGCACGGCGCGCCGCCAATTCGCGGGCACAATCGCGCAGCTCGCGCGTCCAGTCGCTGGACAGGTCCTCCATGCCGACTAGATCAGGGTGCAGCCATTCATTTGCACCACTACCTGCCTTGTTCGATGAGCGCTTTTCGTCGATCCTGCCGGATAGAACACCATGTTCGGCATCGAGATACGCCGACAAAATTGGATACAGGTCGTGCTCGCTCAACTTCGGCGGCGCGGTCGGCATGACGATGTCCAATCGGGACGGGAACCCTGTGCCGACGACTTCAACCTGCTCGGCCGTTGCGACTTCTTCGCCTGCATTTTTTTCAGTCCAGTAGTAGCGACGTGGTCGGCCTTCGGTCGTCTTTAGCTGCGGGTATTGTTTCTGCATTCCGACACGCCTGCTGCTGATTTCGGCAACGAGTTGCTGTAGCAGGTCTGCATCGCTGTTAATGTAACCCCCGGTACTCGCTGCCTTCTTCTCAGCGCATTCGTCCGGGAATTGCTCGAAGACCCACTGCCCGATTTCACGAGCAGTGTAGGTTGTATCCGGGTCGGCCTGCAAAAACTCGATTAAGCGCTTACCGAGGTTCAATGCCATATCACGTTCCTGTTTTAAGTGGGTCCACCATCTCTGCGGCACCTGGCAAACGTAACTGGCCGGAGATGAGGCGTGGAAGCAGCGTGTCCCGGAGGGTCGAGAGGCAGCTAACCTGTTCGATGTTGAGGAAGATCTTTTTCCGTAATGCCGAGGTGACGTCATCGAAGGCTGCAAGAATTTCATCAGGCGGCAACACGATTGCGAGTCGATAAACATTATTTCTATTGAGGCCGGGAACTGCTCCATCTGTATTCATGCCTTCCAATCCCAGGCGAGCTAACTGATAGAAGCAGTAAGTCAGTGGCTTGCTTGACTTCACGTAGAAGACGGTATCGATTGGAAAAAAAGGCCGATCTTCCCAATATATACTGCCTACGGTTCCTTTCCTGCCAATAATAATGGAAGATGTATTCACAAGTGCTTGATTGTGGTGCCCAGTAATGCCACCCGAGCCGTAGACTGGCACAACTCCAGGCGCGCGGTCTGAGGCTTTTAACGCTTTGCCATACGCAAGCTCGAGTAAGTCGTCGACTCGCGCAATTTCCCACCCTGTTGGCACTGCCTCCAACGCTGACTCCTCAAAGCCATCTGGGAACATCGCCGCCGTTGCCTCATCCATCCCGTCGGGCACTCGCCCCTCCTGCTTAGCGCGCACGGGATCGAAGTCCACAAACCACGACTTGAAAAGAGCTTGGGCGATGGCTTCGAGGGTGGCGTTGGTTTCGCGCAGCAGCGCGATACGGTCGTCAAGAGCACCTAGCGTCTCCGCAATTTCCTCTTGGACCGGAAGTGGCGGAAGTGGAATTTTAAATCTAAAACATTCACCAACACGGATATGACTAACGACGGATCCTGACCCTTCATGGCTACCAAATTGATGCTGGAGTGATGGCGAGAGAAAAGCGTAAAGTAGGAAACGAGGGGACAAGAGAGCAGGATTTGCCCGATATTGCATCAGCCTCTGGCCAAGAAAAACGTTGTCTGGCTCGGTGACATATCCGACCTCCCCAATAGGCGCTTCCCGCGTTAGCACGACATCGCCGTATCGGAGGCGCGCCCGACGAGTCCATTTTTGGTAGGTCAACTCGTCAACATAACGGCATCCAGTCAGATCCACCCGGCCATTACGTATATTTGTCGTGCGTATCATCCTGTATGGGGTCGGGCCTTCAATTACCGGAGCAGTCTTATTGACGCAATCGACGATCAAATCGCATACCGACTCCACCTCGACTTGAGGCCATTCAAAACTCATACCCCAGCCCTCCCAGCTTCTGGCGGATCAACTGGTCTAACTCTGCCCCTTTGGCCATCTGCTCGCCCAGCATCTCGGTTAGCTTCTGCATCTTGTCTGCAAAGCCTTCATCGTCGTCCTCGATCGCCTTGGCGCCGACGTATCGGCCCGGAGTGAGTACATGCCCATGTTCGGCGATCTCGGCCAGAGTAACGCTGCGGCAGAATCCTGCCACGTCCTGATATTCGCCCGATTGCGCTTCCCCGCGCCATGCGGCCACGGTACCAGCGAGCTTGTCGATAACCTCTTCGGTGAACTCACACTGCACGCGACTGATCATGCTGCCAAGCTTGCGCGCGTCGATGAATAGAACCTCTCCAGTCCGCACCCTCTTATCCTTGACCAGGAACCACAGGCAGGCCGGGATCTGCGTATTAAAGAAGAGCTGGCCGGGCAGCGCGATCATGATTTCAATCTTGTCTGCGTCAACCATGGCGCGGCGGATGTCGCCTTCGCTGTTCTGGCTGGACGACATCGAGCCGTTTGCCAGCACGATGCCGGCGCGCCCTGTGGATTTGAGGTGATAAAGCATGTGCTGGAGCCATGCGTAGTTGGCGTTCCCCAGCGGTGGCGTGCCATAGACCCATCGGGGGTCGCCTTCCAAGCTGCCATGCCACCAGTCCGATATGTTGAATGGCGGATTTGCCAGCACGAAGTCGGCGCGCAGGTCAGCGTGTTGGTCGCGCACAAAGGTATCAGCCGGCTCCTTGCCGAGGTTGAAGTCGATTCCTCGAATCGCCAAGTTCATAGCCGCTAGTCGCCATGTCGTCGGGTTGGCTTCCTGCCCGTAGATCGAAACATCGCCGATCTTGCCGCCGTGCGCTTCGATGAACCTTTCGGACTGCACGAACATGCCGCCAGACCCGCAGCATGGGTCGTACACCTTGCCGTGATGTGGCGCCAGCACCGCGACCAAGGTCTTGACGATCGACGCAGGCGTGTAGAACTGACCACCCCGTTTGCCCTCGGCACTGGCAAACTGCCCAAGGAAGTATTCATACACCTGCCCGAGAAGATCGCGGGCATGGTTTCTTGCCGTGTCGCTAGACTCTCCAAAGCCAATGGTCGAGATCAGATCGACCAACTCCCCGAGCTTTCCGTCCGGGAGCTGTACCCTGGCATACCGCTTGTCCAGAATCCCCTTCAGTTTGGGGTTTTCGGCTTCGATCAGCGCCAGCGCGTCGTCTATGCGCTTGCCGATGTCCGACTGTTTGGCTTGCGCGCGCAGGGTCTCCCAGCGTGCCGCCTCCGGCACCCAGAAAACGTTGACTTCTTTGTAGTAGTCGCGGTCCTCCAGTTCATTTGCCAGCATCTCGGCGTCGACATCGTGCAGAAAATATTCGTCGGCGGGGTCGCTGAAGCGGAGGGTAAGCTCATCGCGGCGGGTCTGGAACGTATCGGATATGTACTTGACAAAAATGAGTCCTAGGACGACGTGCTTGTACTCGGCTGCGTCCATGTTGGCGCGTAGCTTGTCGGCCGTAGCCCATAACGTTTTCTTGATGTTTTCAATCATGTGGGAAGGTCGCGCTGTAATTCTGAACGGCCACAATCTTATCCCATCTGAAGCATACCAAAATGCAATATCTAGCCTACAACCTCGCTTTAGTCATCAAGTCACCCACAGTAGTCTCCAGAGCAGCAGCAATCCGCACGAGGTGAAGTAAGCCTGAGTTCTGCTCACCTCGCTCGATCGCGCCCAGATACGAGCGATCCACGCCGCACCGATGCGCCAGCTCCTCTTGGGAAATACCCCGCACTGTCCGCGCCACGCGGACAGCCGCGCCGAAAGCGACAAGTGCAGATTCTTTCGAGTGAGGAGAACTGATTGGCATCTGCCAATCTTCCGGGTAAGATCAACCTCTTTCTACGGGTAATCTTCCCCATAAAAGTTTTATTTTGGTCAATGAAAAGAATATTTATCCGATGAATATGGCGAATGAAAAGTTAATTATCACGATCTCGACATCAGCAGGCCAAGGACTCACCGTTGACACCCAAGCGCTATCCGATGAGGCAGCGTCCGAGACGGTTCTATACGAGACCGCGCCAGCGGGTAGCTCCGCTCAACCTTCTGCCAAGGGCGAAACCGCCCCTGCTGCGTCCGCTCTACAAGCCATTGAGGTCGCATCGAAAGCCAAACCCTGGGAAGACCTGAGCGAAAAACCCACGGGCATGAACTTCCAGCCTGACGCCGCTCTCCACGCTAAGATGAATTGGATCTGCAACAACGTGCCCCGGATGTCGCGCCTGCGTATCCTCCGCGAAGCAGCGGACATGTTCTGCGACCAGCTCATTGCCAAGCACTATAAGGAGTGACTTCCGTTCGTTGTGGTGTGCCTGTTCAGGTTCCCTCAGTGACTGTCACTAATCGCATCCGACATGCCGTAGCGGCCCAAGAAATTGGCCTTAATGCACTAGTTTAGCTTGCTACCTAGGACGTGATCGGGGTGTTAGCCAGGACGGGCGACACGCCACGCCACACTTCAAGGGCGCCGGTCTTCTGAATGCCGCGTGCAGCGGGGTATCCACTACTACGGTGTTCCGCTTGACCTTCGGTTCAGATTCGTCGTGCGAGCCGACTGGCAACGAAATACGGCAGTGCCGCGCTCCGCCAGCCCTTCACATCCTCGACCAGCGTGTAAAGGTCGTCCAGATTGTCGGTGATACTATTGTTGTACAACTCACTCAGGCCCGCGTGGCCATACAGCGCATGGAAAACCGTTTCCTCGACTTCGTTCGCCGCCTGGTAGGACGACAGAACCGCGTAGCCGGTAACCTCGTGGTCGACCCTGCGAGCCTCCCTGACTTTCTGCGTGTCTGCGTTACCCCGGATATGCGACGGCAGGCCATTGAGCGTCTCGACAACTTTAAACGAGATCCTCGGCAGGCGTCGGTCCAGCGCCTTGACCACCTGAGCGATAATGCGATCTGCTACCTCACGGCTGACGGCTCCGTTTTTGGCCCCATTGGTAGCAGCTTCCGCGTCCGAACGCGCAAACATCGACGGGATTGATGGGCGGAGGCCGTGGTGACCGCAGATGAAGTAGGCTGATTAGCCTTTTGACTTACACTTGAGCCGAGCCTCCGGCAATCGCCTCCTCGAACCACGAAAAGCTCCTGGTGCTCTACCTGTAGCAGCCGCAATTACCTGAACGGTTCAGTGCCCGCGTCCGCTATTTCACGGACTTACAACTCAACTTCGACACTACGTCCGGCTGAGTTCCCCGCGCAGCCATGGCATGCTGTGCAAGATCCATGAGGCCGGAAATTGCAGCCATCAGCATTGGCCGAAGAACAACGCCAATAACGTAGAGCGCAGTTACGGCATAGAGTGCGATGCAGGATAGCAGCAAAATTGTTATTACATTAAAGGGGACCACGGTAGACCTCACTATTGACTGTGTAAGTCTCTATCATGGCTCCGTACGATCAATTCGATAGGCAAAAACCTGCGCACTAGACGAGTATTTGTGTGAAGGCGCCAAAAAAATTTCGCTTTTTCTATGCGCCAAAAAATTTTGAAGGTCGGCCCTATGGAGATATACAGGACTGGGGGTGGCTCGGCCTCCCCCCCGTTGGGGGAGCCTAATAGTGGGAATGGGTTAAGACTACTTTTTTCCTAGTAGCAGGCCCTGTAGCTCCCGTGACATGCCGATTGCGAACGCAATGCTCTACGCCGCTTTGTGAACTGCTGCCGGTGTGGGATGACATCGTCGACTTTCATTGCGTTGGACCTGCGCCGACCTAACTAGACTAGCTCAGACCCAGAATTGATAATATTCCCAGTGGACAATCCTTCGAGGGGCGTGTACGCTCAGATAAGAATTGCGAAGATGACATTCTTAGCTTCGCTTGGCACCTCTCGGGTCTACACTCTTGGGGTAAATCGATTTCCGCATGCTTGGAGAACAGTGCATGGTCACAAAGTCCACAAGCCCGAAGGTGGCCAAAACGGCGGCAAAAGTATTATCTAGCCCTTCAACCGGCACCGCTTCAAAGTCGGCGGCTGGGAGCGCCTTAGCCCAGGCTAAGAATACAAAAACCACGTCTTCTACGGCCGCCACCGCAGCATCAAAGGTTATGCGGGACGGCCGGACTGGTTCCGCATCTAAGAGTGCTGCGGGTTCCGCGCTTGCTCAAGCACGAAAAGCCCCCGGGAAGGCTGCGGCAAAGCCCGCCGCCGCGAAAGCCGGCGGGACTGGTAGTGGAGGTCCGAAGCGCAAATGATGAACCTTAAGGATGCGCGCGAGTACTATGGATACTTTACCGGAAAAACCAGCGAGATAATTCGGCAACTGGGCCTTGGAGGTATTGCAATAGTCTGGCTGTTCAAGACTGATGTGGCCGGGCAGTCAAAAGTGCCGCCCGATTTTTTCTGGCCGTTAGTTCTGATTGCGATAGGCTTAGCACTTGACCTGCTGCATTACTTTGTGGCGGCATCGATCTGGGGAATATTTCAACGGTCAAAGGAAAAAACAGGAATTAGCCACACGCAAGAGTTTGAGGCTCCCTCGTGGTTCAACTGGCCCGGCATTTTTTGCTTTGTCTTAAAGGTCGTCGCAATTTCTGCGGCCTACGTTTTGTTACTTTCTCATTTAGCGCGCACGATTTTTTGAGTATGACGTAACGTGGGCCTGGCGATCCGGCTCCAGCGTCATACGGCTTGATTACCGACGCACTCTTTCGATAATGATTAAGTAACCGTTTGGGTCGTGCGCGCTGCGGCGCACGCATGTTTCGCAATTCCGCAAATGCACGCCCATCGGTTTTTCGGGGACAATGGCTGGGCTACAACTGGAAATAAAACCAGCTTGTAAGTTTGATATGAAGAATATACCGCATCGGCCTTTGCGGTGATAACGGACCGCTGCACCGCCGCTGCAACTCAGCTTTTGGTAGCAACTCCACTAAGTTCAACTCGGTTCGGCAGCTCAAGAGCCGGTTTTACGATTGCCAGCACAGTAGCACGAGAAATGCCGTACAGCTTCGCCAAAGCACTTACGCTCTGCTTGTTCGCGTAGCCTTCCGCCATTGCCTTGCGCTGCTCTAGCGTCGTTTTGGACGGTCTGCCCAAGATCTTACCTTCCGCCTTGGCTCGCGCCAGTCCCGCCTGGGTGCGCTCGACGATTAAGTCGCGCTCCATCTCTGCCACCGCCGCCAACATCGCCAGCATGAGCTTCCCGGCGGAAGAGGTTAGGTCGAGCTTGCCGAGTTGGAGAACCACCACCTCGACACCAAAAGCGGCCAGTGTCTTGATTGTCGCCAACACGTCTGGCGCATCCCGGCCGAGGCGGTCTAGCTTAGACACCACAACCGTGTCCTTTTTCCTCAACTTGGCGATCATGTCACCAAACTGCTTGCGCTGGGCTGCGTGAGCCTTGCCGCTCACCGTGTCGGCGAACCAGTATTCGACCGCATAGCCTGCGCGTTCAATCTCCAAGCGTTGATTGTCAGCCGTCTGCTCCGCTGTTGACACCCGTCCGTACCCAAACACCGCCATAATTTGCCCTCGTTGTATGTCGGAAAACGTGCTTAATATATATCAACATGTTGAAATATACAAAGGCTATTTACCTAACACTCCTAACCCAGACTACTACTGGGTGTTGGAAAACGGTCGATTACTAACATCGTTGACGCGAGATTAAAGAAACAATATGGTGCAACTTTCGATCTCGTCCCGGCACTATGCACTCGTCCCCTTCAGATGAAATTGACACCCGGGAATTCGTATTTCCCCTTATCACAATTGTGATCAAAAATGACCTTGCTCAGAAACGCACCATGAAGTTCCTAGGGACAGCTTTTTTCGTGGCGAAGAACGGGGTAGCCGTAACCGCTGCTCATGTAATTCCTAGAGAAATCGAATCTGATAGGATTCTCGCAGCGGCGTTGTTTGTCGATGGCAAAGAAAATATTTACCCTATCGAAGATGTCTTACGTCTGGACGAGTTCGACTTTGCACTATTAAGCGTGCAATGTCCGCCAACAAAGTACCTTCCCATCGCTATGCCACGATTGCTCATGGGCACGGATGTGGAGATTTTAGGCATCCCGGACCACACCACTACTGATGACGGAACAAAACAAATGCGGTTGCTGAAAGGTCACATCGTTACGCTCGATTCCAAGAAATTTGAAGTGAACTTTCCCGTGCCTGCTGGCATGAGTGGCTCCCCTGTGCTAGTCGATGATCATGTAGTTGGTTATGCTACTGGTCGGGTTCGAAGTGAAGAGCTTGAGGATTTATATGAGGAAATCGAGGAAATCAGTAACAATGTAGAAAAAATCACGATCATCAAAAGTCACCGCGTTACCTTGTACGGTGTAGGCCACCCTTTTCAGCAAATCATGAACCTAACGTTGACTGCCCTTGAAGACCAGACTCTGGCTCAATTCTTAGCGATTCAAAATGAACGGCCATAATTTCGATGCTGCTATAAGTCCATTAAATAACACAAACGCCCAGTGGCTCATCGTGAATACAAGTGATATGCTGACAACTTTCTTATCAAGGATAAGCAATGTTTAAGGGTTCGGTCTTTCTTGTTGCAGCGTTAGCTGGTTGTGCCAGCTCTGCCAACTTTGCCAAACAGATGGACGGCTTCGTTGGAAAGCCTGAGATTGCGGTTGTTTCTGTCTACGGTGCGCCTGATCGTAGCTATGAATCGCCACGACTATCGTAGACACTCCTGAGCCATAATATAGGCACAAGGAGAACGTATGAGTGGCAAGCGGTACACAGACGAATTCAAGATTGCAGCAGTCAAGCAGGTGGCCCAGCGTGGTCA